>QMCD01000050.1_pt1 | contig 79939 bp, 65 predicted proteins | sample 1821841 | NCBI WGS metagenome assembly QMCD01 (sample SAMN01991225, study PRJNA193472) | Termite gut metagenome, whole genome shotgun sequencing project. | isolation source: worker | host: Macrotermes natalensis
AGCGCGAACGCCGCAAGCAGCTGCCTGCCCGTGGCGATGCCGCCTGCCGCGACGACGGGAATGCTCACCGCGTCGATTACCTGCGGCGTGAGCGCCATTGTCGTCAGCTCGCCGATATGCCCGCCGGCCTCTGTACCCTCCACGATGAGAGCGTCTGCCCCGGCTTTTTCCATTCGCCTTGCTATGCCGACGCTCGGTATAACAGGCAGAACCGTAATGCCCGCCTCTTTCCACGCGGGAATATACTTGCCCGGGTTGCCGGCGCCAGTCGTTATGATTTTCACGCCCTCTTCAATTACCATCTGCGCGATTTCATCCGCCTGCGGATGCATAAGCATGATATTGAAACCAAAGGGCTTATCCGTGAGCTCTTTGGTCTTGCGGACAGTCTCACGCAGAGCATCACAGCTGAAGCCGCCCGAGGAAATCTGACCCAGCCCGCCCGCGTTTGATACGGCTGAAGCAAATTCTGCCGTGCCGATGTTCGCCATGCCGCCTTGAATAATCGGGTACTCTATACCCAAAATGTCTCTTAAATCCATGTTTTTCTCCTTATACTGTGAGATAGATTGCGCCGTAGGTAAGCCCGCCGCCGAAGCCCGCGATAACCACCTTGGCGCCCTCTTTCAGCTTGTTTGCCTTATTCATCTCGTCAAGCAAAATCGGAATGCTCGCCGCCGAGGTATTGCCTGTTTTATCTATATTCATCGGGAATTTCCCGATGGGAACCTTAAGCTTTTTCGCCGCTGAGGCGATTATCCTCTCGTTCGCCTGATGCAAAACGAAGTAGTCTATTTCACTCGCCTGAACGCCGGCTTTATTCAGCACTTCTGTGATGCTTTTCGCCGAACACTCCACAGCAAAGCGAAAAACGTCACTGCCCGCCATTTTGAGAAAGGCGGGTTCCTCGGCTTCCCTTCTGACGAACGGGTTTTCGTTAAGCATCGCCGACGGGCTTGCAAGCGCCTCGTCGTCTCCTCGCGCGCCGGTTGAAAAGAAAAATTCCTTGGTTTCATCCGCCTTGATTACCGCCGCGCCGGCGCCGTCACCGAAGAGAATGCAGGTGCTTCTGTCAGTAAAATCAATAATGCGCGAAATCACCTCCGCACCGATAATCAGTGCCGCACCGCCGGAGCCTTGCAAAAGAGCACGCGCCGTTATGAGCGAATAGACAAACCCGCTGCACGCGGCGTTGAGGTCGAAGGCAAGAATATCTTCCGGCAAGGCCAAATCCCGCTGAATCAAGCATGCCATCGAGGGCGTGAAATTATCAGCCGTGAGCGTCGCGAAGATTACTAGCTTAATTTCCGCCTTATCTATCCCCGCAGTTTGAATAGCCTCGTTCGCGGCGATGGTGGCCATGCTCAAATTCGTCTCACCGTCGGCAAAATGGCGCGAGCCAATGCCTGTTCTGGAGCGAATCCACTCATCGTTGGTGTCGATTCTCTCTGCGAGCATGTCGTTTGTCACTGCCGTTGGCGGTAAGAAGCTGCCCGTGCCCAGAATTTTGATTCCCATTGCTCTCTCCTATATTCTGCCTATTTTTCGGAATTTTTCATATCTCTCATCTATAAGCGTATCCGTGTCTTTTTCCATGAGAACGCGCAGCTCTTCTGCGATTACCTCGCGCAGTGCCGCGATTATCATTTGGGGGTCGTTTTCCGCACCGCCGTCAGGCTCGGGAATAATTTCATCCGTTATGCCGAATTCATATAAGTCATGCGCAGTGAGCTTCATGACTTCGCAGGCCTCGTCACTGCGCTTGGCGTCTTTCCAGAGGATTGTCGCGAAGCCCTCCGGCGAGAGGATTGAATAGACGGCGTTTTCAAGCATGATTATCCTGTCTGCCACGCCGAGCGCCAGCGCTCCGCCCGAGCCGCCCTCGCCCGTAACTATGGCGATGACGGGTGTTTTCAGATTACTCAGAGTGTAGAGGCAATTCGCAATGGCCTCGCCCTGACCGCGCGCCTCGGCCTCTTTGCCGGGGTAAGCGCCGGGTGTATCTATGAACGTAATCAGCGGCCGGTGGAATTTCTCTGCCTGCAAGGCCGCGCGGCGGAATTTGCGGTAGCCTTCAGGGTTGGGCATTCCGAAGCGCACGGCTACGTTTTCTTCTAAATCTCTGCCCTTGACATGCCCTGCCACCGTGACGGGAATCCCTTCAAAGAGAGCAATTCCGCAGGAGATGGCTGAGTCGTCGCCGTATTGCCTGTCTCCATGCACCTCAAAGAAACCCTCAAAGAGATTCTCACTGTAAAACTTGAAGTTGGGGCGCTGCGGGCTTCTCGCCATGAGAACTCTTTCACGCGGCGTGATGTTCTTCTCTTTTGCCTGGAATAATCCACGGGGTAAAATCGGCCTCATCTTCTTGCACCCCCTTTCCTATGAAGCTTCAAGAGCTGCGCGAGGGTTTCACGCAGTTGCTTTCTTTCTATGACCGCGTCAGCGAAGCCGTGCTCCAGCTGGAACTCCGAAAGCTGAAAGCCATCGGGAAGCTTTTCGCCTATCGTCTGCTCTATAACGCGCGGACCCGCAAAGCCTATCAGCGCCTTTGGCTCGGCCAGGATAATATCACCGAGCGAGGCAAAGCTCGCCGTCACGCCACCCGTCGTGGGGTGTGAGAGGACAGAAATAAACAGCCCTCCGTTATCCGAATGCCGCTTCACCGCGGCACTTGTTTTTGCCATTTGCATGAGAGAAAAAATGCCCTCCTGCATTCTTGCGCCGCCGCTGGACGCAAAAACGATGAGCGGAAGCTTCGCCTCCGCGGCATATTCCGCCGCGCGCGTCACCTTTTCGCCGACCGCAGTGCCCATGCTGCCCATTAGGAAGCGAGTATCAAAAACCACCGCAACAGCCCTGTGGCCTCCGATTTTTCCCTTTGCGCAGACGCAGGCGTCGTCAAGGCCTGTTTTGGCCTTCAGCTCGCCGAGCTTAACTTTATACCCGGGAAAGCCGATAGGGTTCTTCGCTTCAATGTCCGCGAAAAGCAGCTCATGCTCTCCGTCGTCATAAATGCTTTGAAGGCGTTTATCCGCCGGCATGGGGAAATAATGCCCGCAATGCTCACAGATATACATGCTGTTTTGCAGCTCGGCATCATCTGTTTTCGCACCGCATGCAGGGCATTCCACTCCCTCAATCTTGGGTTTTCGCGCAGTTGCATCGCGGAAAGCCTTGAGCAAATTGAGCTTCATCTTTCGGCTTTCGAAAATTTCACTTTCCTTGGCCATGTTTTGATTATTATCCATAAATCACCTATAGCATTCTGTCTTTTTCAAGCGGCCGGAGCAGCTCGCCGAGATTCTCTTCTATAAACGAGGTGTTGTACTTCCCTTTGATGAAATCGGGGCTGTAGAGAATCATGTACAGCAGACCGAGGTTTGTCTTGACGCCCTGCGCGATGAATTCCTCCAGCACCCTCCGCATACGCAGCAGTGCCTCGTTTCTCGTCGCTCCATGAACGATAATCTTCGCGATCATTGAATCGTAGAACGGGCTTATTGTACAGCCGGAATAGAGCGCCGTATCCACGCGCACGTCAAAGCCGCCGGGTATGTGCAGATAGTTGATTTTCCCCGGGCATGGCATGAAATTGTTTTCCGGGTCTTCCGCTATCAGGCGGCATTCAATCGCGTGACCGTTCATTTTCACGTCGCTCTGAGTATATTTCAGCTTCAGGCCCGAGGCTATGCGAAGCTGCTCACGCACTATATCTATGCCCGTGACCATCTCCGTGACGGGGTGCTCGACCTGAATGCGGGTGTTCATCTCAATGAAATAAAAGCTGCCGTCTTCCGCAAGGACAAACTCAACCGTGCCCGCGTTTGTGTAGCCCGCACCTTTGGCGGCGTTGACCGCGGCCTCCCCCATTCTTTTGCGCTGCTCTTCATTTATCGCCTTCGAGGGGGATTCCTCAATGAGCTTCTGGTTTCTGCGCTGAATTGAGCATTCTCTCTCACCGAGGTGAATGACATTGCCGTGTTCATCCGCCAAAATCTGCACCTCTATATGACGAGGGTTGACGATTAGCTTTTCGATATATACGTCATCGTCCGAGAAATTCGCAAGAGCCTCCGCCTTAGCGGTCTCGAACGCCTCCTTGATTTCCTCGGCTGTATGCGCCAGGCGCATGCCCTTTCCGCCACCGCCGCTTGACGCCTTGATTAAAACCGGGTAGCCGAGCTTTTCGGCTGTTTCCGCCGCTTCCTCGGTTGTCTCCACGACACCGTCTGAACCCGGCACTACGGGCACTGCGTATCTCTGCATCAGCTCTCTTGCGGCGCTCTTGTTGCCGAGCCGCTCTATCACATCTGCCTCCGGACCGATAAACTTCAGCCCGCATTCCTTAACCCTGCGCGCAAAAGTCGGGTTCTCCGAAAGAAAGCCGAAGCCCGGGTGCACGGAATCACAACCCGTTTTAACCGCCGCGGAGAGGATATTATCCATATTCAGATAGCTTTCCGTCGCGCGGGCAGGACCGACACAAATCGCCTCCGTCGCGAGAATTGTGAACAACGCGCCTCTGTCCTCTTCGGAATAAACAGCTACGGTGTCTATGTTCATCTCGCGGCAGGCTCTTATTATGCGCACGGCGATTTCGCCCCTGTTCGCAATCAAAACCTTTTTTAACATGGTTTCTCCTATGCCTCTTTTATGTAAATCAGTTCTTGGTCAAACTCCGCAAGCTGCCCATTATCAAAGTGGATTGCCGTCACCGTGCCGTCGCAGGGCGCTTTGATTTCGCTGAACATCTTCATCGCCTCGATAAGGCACAGCACGTCGCCTGCCTTGACCTTGCCGCCCACGTTGACGAACGGCTCCTCGCCCTCCGCCTTTGCGCGGTAAAGCGTGCCGACAAGCGGCGCCTTCACTACGGCTATGCCCTCCATGCTCTCGGCAGGCGGGCTTGTTTCCGTCGGTACAGCAGCCGGCGAAGCAGCCGGCGCGGCGATTTGCATTACCTCGCGCGGCAACGATTTTTTGAGAGATATTTTCAAATCCCCCTCCTCTACCTTAAGTGAGGCGAGCGAGGAATCCTCGAGCGCCCTCATGAGTTCTTTAATAAGCTTCAAATCCATAATTCTCTCCATGGTCGAAAATAATATACTCAAAAAATTTTAAGCATATTTTACCATTTTAAAGCCTTTTGTGCAAGGCTTTTTCTTTGCGGCGCGGAATTTTACAAATAACCATTGAAACTATTTTGGTATTATGGTATAATTATTTATTACTGTAAGCTTGCAGATTTCATATTGAATTTTACGATTAGCTGAATGTGGATTATTCCCCTTAGACGGGGGCATGATTTTATGTTCGGTCAAATTTGCGTACGCGGAAAATGCGGTTTCAATGAATTCCCGCATATTTCGCTGAAGGAGAATGTTATGATTGAGCTGAAGCAAATCAACAAGACCTTCAAAGTGGCAAAGAGGAACGCGGGCTTCAAAGAGGCTGCGAAAGCTCTTTTCAGGCGGGAATACACTTATATTGAGGCTCTCAAGGACGTGAGCTTCACCATTAATGACGGCGAAATGATAGGCTATATAGGGCCGAACGGCGCGGGAAAAAGCAGCTCGATAAAGATTATGAGCGGCATTCTCACGCCGGACAGCGGAGAGTGCCGAATAAACGGGCTTGTGCCGTGGAAGGACAGAAAAGAGCATTCACAGCAGATTGGCGTGGTTTTCGGACAGCGCAGTCAGCTTTGGTGGGACGTGCCTATAATCGATTCATTTGAATTGATACGGGATATTTACAAGGTGGAAGAAGCCGAGTATAAGAGAAACCTCGATGAGCTCACAGAGCTTCTTGATTTGGCGGAGATAGTTCGCACGCCTGCAAGGCAGCTGAGCCTTGGGCAGAGAATGCGCTGTGAGATTGCCGCTTCTCTGCTGCACAGCCCGAAGGTGCTTTTTCTGGACGAGCCGACTATAGGTCTTGACGCCGTTTCAAAGATAGCTGTGAGGGATTTCATTAAGAAAATCAACCGGGAAAGCGGCACCACCGTAATACTTACAACACATGACATGAACGACATTGAGGCGCTGACAGAGCGGATTTTACTCATCGGCAAGGGGCAGATTTTGCTGGACGGCTCGCTCGACGAGTTGAAAAAAACAAATTCACCCTATAAAACGCTGACGCTTGATTACACAGCCGGAGGCTTTGCCGAAACGGCGGGAATCTCCGTGCTTGAGAAATATGACGGCAGAACTGTATTCAGGATTGACACGAGCATAATCAGTGTTTCAGAGGCTATAACTCTGCTTTCGGCGCATGCAGAAATAAAGGATGTGTCTGTCGAAGGAAATTCCATCGACGATGTGGTGGTTTCGCTATATAAAGAGTTTGAGATATGAGAACAAAACATGGGGCTCTATGTAGGGGCAGGTTTCCATGCCTGCCCGCACAGAAGTGTAACTGAGAAAGGAGCAATATGAAAAAATATTTATCTTTCTTCAGAATTCGTTTCATCGCAGGGCTGCAATATCGCGCGGCGGCTATCGGTGGGTTGGCCACGCAGTTTGCGTGGGGCTTTATGTATCTGCTGATGTTTCAGGCGTTCTACCGCTCTGACCCCTCCTCTATCCCGATGCCTTATGAGCAGCTTGCTTCATACATATGGCTTCAGCAGGCGTTTTTGGTGCTTTTCATGACATATGCCTATGACAGAGAGCTCATTGAAAGCATCAAGCAGGGCGGAATAGCGTATGAGATGGTGCGCCCCGCAGACCTTTATTTCATGTGGCTGACAAAGGATTTAGCCAAACGGACGGCAGGGGCGTTCCTGCGCTGCTCGCCGATTCTCATTGTCGCAGCGCTTTTACCCGCACCGTTCGGCATGAACCTGCCTGCCTCTCCTATGGCCTTTATAATGTTTTTGCTCACGCTGATTCTCGGCACGCTATGCTCCGCCTCATTCGTAATTTTGCAATATATCACGGTTTTTTATACGATGTCAGACGGAGGCATACGCTCGATTAGCATTGCGCTGTCAGAGCTGCTCGTGGGCGGCCTCGTGCCGCTGACCTTCTTCCCTGACGGAATCAGGCAGGTGGTTGAGCTTTTACCCTTTGCGTCAATGCAAAACGTACCCCTGCGCGTGTATTCGGGTAACCTTGCCGGGCAGGAGATGGTTTTCGCCGCACTTTTACAGGTTTTCTGGTGCACTGTGATGATTGGCGGCGGGTATCTGCTTATGGGGCATGCGAAGAAACGAGTTGTCGTTCAAGGAGGCTGATATGAGATTATACAGGAAATATTTCTCAATGCACCTCAGGGGGCAGATGGAGTATAAGGCAAGCTTTGTCATGACGCTTTTCGGGCAATTCTTCGTGGCGTTTTCTGTAGTGGCGGCGATGTACATCATCTTTGAGCGCTTTCATCTGGTGGACGGCTTTTCGTTCGAAGATGCGCTGATTTGCTTCGCAGTTGTAGGCATGGGACATGCCTTCTGCGAGGCGTTCGTCAGGGGCTTTGACCACTTCCCGCAGATGATAAGCAACGGCGAGTTTGACAGGATTCTCGTGCGTCCGAGAGGCATAATCTTTCAGGTGCTGGCGACGAAGATGGATTTCACGCGGCTCGGCAAGCTGATTCAAAGCGCCGTGGTGCTCGCTTATGCAGTCCCGAACAGCGGCATTGACTGGACGCCGGATAAAATCCTGACGCTTATCTTTATGATATTATCCTCCGGCGTGATTTTTTCAGGGGTCTTTATTCTCTACGGCGCTGTGAGCTTCTTCACGATTGAGGGGATTGAGTTCATGAATATTCTGGTCTACGGCGCGAGGCAGTTCGGGCAGTATCCTTATTCAATTTACGGCAGGGGGATTCTGATATTCCTCACGGCTATCGTGCCGCTTGCGCTGTGTCAATACTGGCCGTTCCTCTATTTAAGCGGACGTGAAGCTTCGCCAGCACTTATTTTTCTGCCGCTCTTGGGCTGCCTGTTCGTCATTCCGTGCTATGCCGTGTGGCGAATCGGCGTGAGGCATTATAAATCTACGGGGTCATAGACTATATAGGGGGTGCTGACATGAAGCAAAAGATGAGCTGGAGGGGCACGCTTCTCCCGTTATTCGTCTTCGGCATGTCATCAAGCCTGATTTTAACCGCTCTGTTCGCGGTTTTATTTGGCACGTATGATGCGAAAATCTGGCTTGCGCTGAGCTTTGTGTGCGGCTCGGTTTTCTATCATTTCTTCCTGCGGTTCTTCGTCGGCACTATTACAAGCGTTCTTATAAAGCCCACGCTTGACTATGAGAATGCCTGGTTCAGAGAAAAGCCGTTTGAGAGAGGGATATATAAGAAAATGCGCGTAAAGAGGTGGAAAGCATGGCTGCCGACCTTTGATTCAGCTTCGTTTTCCTTGGAATATAGCTCAGCCGAGGTCTTGATTCAGCAGACATGTCACTCGGAGAGTGTGCATGTAATCATTTTCATATGCAGTTATCTCTCCTTGCTTTTCTGCCTGTTCATAAGTGAATGGGAGCTTTATCTCGATATAGCGATAATCATTGCGGTTCTCGCAAGCCTTTTGGATTTGCTTTTGATTATCGTGCAGAGATATAACCGCCCGAGATTTATTTCTCTCTTTAACAGGGAAAAGAAACGCGGATAACAAAGCCGCCCGTCACATCGCTGTGACGGGCGGCTTCAATTAAGGCTTATTGATTATTCTGCTCTCGTTTTTTCTTATTTCCGAGATAGCGTATGACCATCAGCGCCACGAATGCCACAAACGCCGCAAGCATAATGACTATCGCGGCGGTTATGTCTCCCCCGCTGTCGTCACCTGTCTGCGCGCTGCCGCCCTTGGGCGTAGATGTCGCCTTCGAGCTGGGTCTCGTGGTCGGTGTGGCGGTGGGAGTGGCCGAGGGAGTGACTGTCGGCGAAGGCGAGGGTGTAATCAGCGTGTTCACCATCTCCACCGTGGTGGTTCTGTATTCGCCGGTGCTAGTGTCTCTCTTCACCTCTACCCGCTTCGCTGTTGTATCGTGTTTATAGCCCTCGGGAGCGGTTTTTTCGCTTAGATTATAGAAGCCCTCGGAAAGCCCCGAGATTATGAGCTTGCCGGAGACATTCGTCGTCAAATCGTCATAGAGCAGGTTGCTGCCCTCATCGGTCAGCTTGAAGGTCGCGTCTTCAAGTGCCTCTTTCTCCTCGTTGACCTTCGTCACCAGGATACTCACCTTTTTCTGCGCGTCAGAGAGCGAAACCGTGCCGAGCGTTGCTCTATATTCGCCGGGATATGCCGCCGGAACGGTGAAATAAATCGGGGTGGAGTCAAGCGCCTGGCCCGGCGCTGCATCTGCCTCCTGAAGCACATATTTGCCCGGGGCGATTATATTGCCGCCGTTATTGAGCGTGCCGCCTGTTCCTGTAGTGAGATTATTGATAAACGGCGAGGTTTCGCCGAGTACAGTGAGCTTATAGACTGTTCCCGCTATTCCCCCTCCGTTGGAGTTCACCTTTTTTAGGCTTATATCTGCCGTGTAGGTGGTGAAGATAACGGGGACGTCAGGCACAGTGCCGTCTGCCGCCTCTGTTATTGCAAAGGGATACGGCGCGGTATTGCGTATATAGCCCGCGGGGGCTGATTTCTCCACGAGCTGATAGCTGCCGAGCGGCAAACCGGAAATGGAGAAAACTCCTGCTTCGGCGGTGATATTATCATAACCGGTTACGACGACGCCCGCTGCTGTTTGAAGCTGGAAGACCGGCGTAGGAGAATTGCCTGCTGTGCCGCTGTCGAAAAGAATATCCGTGTTCGGCGAATTGGGAATGCCTCTGTTGCTGACAACATTTACGGCTGTCTTCTTATTTTGATACGCAAGAGCCGAGGCGTTTGACACAGTCTGCGTGTCTCCGCCCGCAATAGCGCCCGTCCTGCCATATCCCGCAGGTACGACGGTTTGTTTAATGTTATAACTCGTATTTCCATTTGACACATCATTTGCAACGAAATTGGTGAAGGCCGCGACGCCTGTTGCATCTGTCGTCACCGGTTTGCCGATGGGGTTATCGTTTGCGTCGTAAATCTGGAAGGCCGCTCCTGAGAGCTTAGCTGTGGGAACAGTGCTGTCTGAAAGGGTTACGGTGAAATCGGCTTTGCTGCCTCTATAGATATTCGGTGTGGTATCGGGAATTGTGGACATCTGTACCTCATCGTCTGCAACCTCTACGGGCGCGGTGATTTCACGTGCTGTGAGCTTCGCGCTGCCCGTCAGGGTTGGGTTTCCCATCGCCTGATTGACATACGCTCCTATTTTGAAGCTGACAGCCAGTGCGGTGACAGTCGAAGCAATGGGCTTCGTAAACGTAACGGTGAGCACCCAGTCTCCTGTTACCGGTTCTTGAGCATATGTGATGGTGTAATCCGCAGGCGGAACAGCGACGCCGTCTGCCAGCACCGAATAATTCGCAGTCTGACCTGCCGCCGCCTTGAGCAGCACGGTCTGATAAATCGCCGCGCTGTCTGTATTATCCTGCGCAGGCTTGAACGTCAGAACGGCGTTCGTGAGCGCATTGCCGTTCGGGGCGACCGTCAGCGTCCATGCAGGGTCAGATGTGCCTGCGAACGTATCGTCTGCAAGCGTGAGCGTCGGCGGAGTGACAGGCGCGGCGGAAGCCGGAGCAACCGCAGCCACGGCAAGAAGCACAGTCAGAACAAGCGTCAGCGCAGCTCTCACATATTTTTTACGGCCGGTTTTGAATATACTCATAATTCTCACCTTCATTTAGTCAGAACTTCATTCTTATAATTTGTAAACTATATATGGTATTTTACAGCAAAACAGGGATTATGTAAATAGATAAATGTGAACGTTGGCTGAATCTTTATCATTTTTCGTCCGCTTCTTCCGCAATTTCTCTTGCGAGAACCATCATTCTGCCATCGGCCTCGGAATACTCGCAGGTTGAAAGCGAGATGAGCTTTTCGCCGTAACGCGGCTCAATGCCTGTTTCATAGAGCGACGCCTCGCGCACCATTTTGATGAACTGATTATATTCCTTGGCGTTTTGGGCTTCTATCATGCCGTAGTAATCGGGCTCTTCAAAATCCCATATGTTGACGTTCGTCAGCAGCACGGCGAAGATTTCATACTCGCCTGTTTCCTCTGTGGTATCAAAGCGGATTTTCTTATGCTCCTTATAGAATTTCGGGTCAGTGTAATTAAGAATCGGCGCGAACATTGATTTATCATCCATGTTGTGGCCGTATATGATGACGTTATCCGAGCGCGGAGAAATACTGCAATTGGCATCCACAAACGGCGTTCCGGCTTGGCTTGATGCCTTTTTGAAATCGCGGCGGAGGTAGAACTCCGGCTTCTCCTTGGTGAGCATCACGGGATAATCGACGGTGGTGCCGTCAATTGCAATCCAGCCGACCATATCGGGGTTCTCCTGCTGCAAGGCCTTATATGAGGCCAAAAGCGCGGAATTATCCGGCTCAGCCTTGCTTTCGCTGCCATCGCCGGAGGTGGTGGTATCACTTACAGCCGATGGATTTTCGACGAATGAAGCAAGATTCGCGAAATCGTTTTTGCGCTGAGATGACGTATAGAAATAGTCGGCAATATAGAGCGCCGCGGCCAGAAACACGATGATGCAGAGAATTATAAGCGCGCGGAAAAGGATTTTATTCATAAGAGGCACTCCTTCGCCAGGTTTTTATGGTTTACTGCAATTATACCACATTTCCAGAGTGAATCAAACTGCGGCGATTGAAATAACTCCGTGCAAATCATTTACATTCGCGTAATATTGTGCTATCATTATGCCAACAAAAGGAGGCGGGATTATGGGAGAGATGAAGATTACAATCATGAGGAACGGACCTTATCATGTTGAGGGCGGCGTACCGCTGAAGGAAAGAATCATCAAGCCCAAGGAGCATGTGTTCGTTTGGGAGGATGGCCGCACGTTTGACGCGGGCGAAGATTATTTCCTCTGCCGCTGCGGTAATTCCCAGACTGCGCCTTTCTGTGACGGCGCTCACGTAAGCGCTCACTTTGACGGCGAATTATCCGCTTCCAGAGCTGACTATGCAGACCGCGCGGAGCTTCAGAGGGGGCCGGGCGTGGATTTGCTCGATGATAACCGCTGCGCATTTGCGCGCTTTTGCCACGCCGACCACGGCATGGTGTGGAATTTGGTGAATGTTTCAGATAACGCGAATATGAAAGCCGAAGCGATTGCCTCGGCACAGGCCTGCCCGGCGGGGCGGCTTGTTCCGCTTGAAAAAGACGGCACCGTCCTTGAACCGGATTTGCCCGCTGAGATAATAGTAGTGCAAGACCCTGCACAGGGTGCGAGCGGCGGGCTGTATGTGACGGGCAACATCAAAATCGTTGATGAAGACGGGCGGGAATTCGAGCCGCGCAGCAGGGTGATGCTCTGCCGCTGCGGAGAAAGCTCGAACAAGCCTTTCTGCGACGCGACGCATGTGCCGATACACTTTAAGGACAGTTGATAGTGGATGGTGGATAGTCAGAGGTTTTTGCGACTATGAGCAATTAAGTGCAAGGGGGCAATCACTTGCCCCCTTGTCTTTTTTGATTGCAGTTGCAAAAAAGCCTCTGATATATTATACTTTTAAGGTATTTCAATTTTGGAGGAAAACGATGGAAAAGAGACCCTTTGTTACGCTCGAGATGGTTCGGCAAATCGCGAAGACATACCCCACCCCTTTTCATATCTATGATGAAAAAGGGATTCGTGAGAATGCCCGAAAACTTAATAAGGCCTTCTCGTGGAACAAGGGCTTTAAGGAATATTTCGCCGTGAAGGCCACGCCGACACCCGGGATTCTCAAGCTTCTGCGCGAGGAGGGCTGCGGTGTGGATTGCTCCAGCCTTACGGAGCTTATGCTTGCCGACAGATGCGGCTTTTCGGGCAGAGAGATTATGTTTTCGTCTAATGTGACGCCGGCGGAGGAATTCGTGCTGGCGGATAAGCTGGGCGGGATTATCAATCTCGATGATATTTCGCATATAGATTTTCTTGAGCAGACGCTCGGGAGAATCCCCGAGACCATTTCTTGCAGGTATAACCCCGGCGGGGATTTTTCTGCGAATAATCAGATTATGGACAAGCCGGGCGACGCGAAGTACGGCTTCACAAAGGCGCAGATGAAGGAAGGCTTTCTGAAGCTGAAGGCCAAGGGCGTGAAGGAGTTCGGCATACACTCTTTCCTTGTTAGCAACGCGCTTTCAAATGAGTATTACCCTGCGCTTGCTCGTGTTCTGTTCGAGATGGCGGTTTGGTTGAAGGAAGAGACAGGCGTGGCGTGCAGCTTCATCAATTTGAGCGGCGGGATAGGCGTGAACTACAGGCCCGAAGAAGAGCCGAACGACATTATGGCAATCGGCGAGGGTGTGAGGCGTGAATTCGAGGATGTGCTTATTCCCGCGGGGCTTGGAGACGCCGCGATATACACAGAGCTCGGCAGGTTCATGCTTGCGCCGTACGGCGAGCTTGTCGCAAAAGTGGTTCACGAGAAGAAGATATACAAGGATTACATCGGGCTTGACGCCTGCGCCGTCAACCTTATGCGCCCCGCAATGTACGGCGCTTATCATCACATAACCGTGCTTGGCAAGGAGAATGCCCCGCTCACCGAAACCTATGACGTGACCGGTTCGCTGTGCGAAAACAACGATAAATTCGCGGTTGACCGGCGGCTGCCGAAGATAGATATAGGCGATTACGTCGTGTTACATGACACGGGTGCACACGGGTTCTCAATGGGCTACAATTACAACGGGAAGCTGAAATCCGCCGAGCTTTTGCTTAAGGAAAACGGCGATGTGGAGATGATTCGCCGAGCTGAAACGCCCGAGGATTACTTCGCAACTATCAACTTATAAAAAGAAGCCTCCCACACGAGAGGCTTCTTCTTATAATAGCATGACGCCTGCGGCTTCGCAGGTTTCAAGGCTTTCATCGTCCCAGATAGACGTCTGCACCTCGCCGACATGCGCCTTGCAGAGCAGCAGCATGCACGCGCGTGATTGCCCGATACCCCCGCCGATTGTCAGCGGCAGCTCGCCCGCGAGAAGCATACGGTGAAACGGCAGCTTTCTGCGTTCGTCGGCATTTGCCTTTATGAGCTGCTCGTCGAGCGATTTCGCGTCAACCCTGATGCCCATCGAGGAAAGCTCCATCTCCCTCTCCAGCGTGTCACTCCAGAACAAAAGGTCGCCGTTGAGTTTCCAGTCGTCGTAGTCCGGCGCACGCATGTCATGCGGCTCACCGGAATTGAGCTTATCCCCCACCTGCATGATGAACACGGTTTTATGCACTTTCGTATACTCGTGTTCGCGCTCCTTCGGCGTTAGCGCCGGATACATATCCTCAAGCTCCTGCGTCGTAATGAAGCTGACCTCACGCTTAATCCCATTATCAAGCTGAGGATATTTACCGCGGATAAATTCAGCCGTATCGCAGAAGACGCCGACGATTTCCCGCACCGTTTGCTTGAGGTATTCGAGATTCCTCTCACCGGCAGGCAGAATTTTCTCCCAGTCCCATTGGTCAACATATATCGAGTGAAGATTATCGAGCTCTTCGTCACGCCTGATGGCGTTCATATTCGTGTTTATCCCGTTGCCCGGCCAGAAATTATACCTGTGCAAGGCCATCCTTTTCCACTTCGCCAGCGAATGCACCACCTGCCCTGTTTTACCCGTCGCGGGAATATCGAACGAAACTGCACGCTCAACGCCGCTTAAATCATCGTTGAGGCCGGTTTCGGGGTCAACGAACAGCGGCGCGGTGACGCGCTTGAGGTTCAGCACCTCGCAGAGCCTATCCTCAAAGAACCTGCGCAGCACCCCGATTGCTTTCTGTGTGTCATATAAATCCAGCACGGATTTATATCCTGCCGGGATATAGGTTTTGTTCATTTATGCCTCCGTTATTTGCTGTCAATTTGAGTGTGATATGTAAAAATTATAACGATACAGATATTTGTTGTCAAATAACAAGCATATACGATAGCTTTTTCCGCCTCTCTCATGTATAATATCCTCAGTTTCGACCATATTATAATCAGGAGGCTTTTATGAAGAAGAAAATTGAGACCGCGAACGCGCCCGCTGCAATAGGCCCTTATTCGCAGGCAATTGAGGCAAATGGGCTGCTGTTCATTTCAGGACAGCTGCCGCTCACAGTCGGCGGGGAATTTCCGTCAAACGATGTTTCCGAACAGACAAGGCAGTCGCTTGAAAATTTGAAGGCGATTCTCGCGGAGGCAGGCTGCACTATAGAGAATGTCTGCAAAACTACGGTTTTCCTCGCCGACATGGGGGATTTTGCCGCAATGAACGCCGTCTACGGCGAATACTTCTCTGCGCCATTCCCCGCCCGCGCTGCTTTTCAGGCTGCAAGGCTGCCCAGAGACGCAAAGGTTGAGATTGAGGCGATCGCCGTGGTGGGAGGAGATAAAGCATGAAGCATGATTTTGAGACGCTTCTTCACAGGAAGGGAAAAGGCTCAGGCAAATGGGACGATATATATGAGTATGATGCTTCTGTACCGGACGATATAGTGCCGCTTTCCGTTGCGGACATGGAGCTTCTCAACGCACCGGAAATCGTCGAGGGTTTAAAAGATCACCTTGATAACTGCATTTTAGGATATACCTCCCCCACAGACGCTTACTTTGACGCTGTTATCAGCTGGATGAAGCGCAGGCATTCTTGGGAAATCGAGAAGGATTGGATTGTGCCTTTTAACGGCGTTGTGGCGGCACTTTTTAACGCGGTGAAGGCGTATACAGAGCCGGGCGAGGGTGTTATTGTTATGCCGCCGGTTTATTACCCGTTCTTTTGGGCTGTTGAAATGACGGACAGAAAGCTCGTGAAGAATCCGCTGATTGACACGGGCGACGATTATGAAATCGACTTCGCGGACTTGGTAGAAAAGGCGAAAGACCCGGCAAACAGGCTGCTGATTTTCTGCAGCCCGCACAATCCCGTGGGCAAGGTGTGGAGCAAGGAAACTCTCGAAAAGCTCGGCAGAATCTGCATCGACAACGGTGTGACCATCGTCTCGGATGAAATACATTTCGATTTGATTTTGCCCGGCCACAGGCACACCATGTTTTCGTCAATCAGCGATGAATTCGCGGAGAATTCGATCATTTGCACAGCGCCGAGCAAAACCTTCAACCTCGCGGGTATGCATACCTCGAACATCATAATTAAAAACGCGGAATTGCGCAAAAAATTTGAGGACGCGAGAGGCCCGGGCTTCTTCTCACTCGGCGCAATGGGATACAAGGCTTGTGAGCTGGCCTACAACAAAGCCGAGGGCTGGCTTGACGATTTCCTTGTTTTCCTTGACGGAAACAGGAAATATGTTGAGGATTTCATCTCCGAGCATCTCCCGATGATTAAGGTCCGCGAGCTTGGCGGCACATATCTCCAGTGGTGGGACTGCCGCAAGCTCAACATGAATGACGGGGATATGGAGAGATTCATGAAAGACAAGGTCAGACTTTTCCTTGACGAGGGCTATATCTTCGGCGAGGGCGGCAGCGGTTTTGAAAGAATCAACCTCGCCTGCCCGCGGCATGTACTTGAGGCCGCGCTGAAAAGGCTCAGAAGCGCAGTGGGAAATGGATAGGCAGGCTTCCATGCCCGCCCGCTTTAATATAGAAGTCAATTGAAAGTGAAGAGAATTTCTCGCATATACATAAGATAAAGCGCATAAGAGAGTTTTCCCCCCGAAAGGAGATTCATCTTCTGCGCTTCTTTCATTCAAGAAGATACATTTTACAAGGAAAAGCATTCCCTTGCACTTTAATTATAAATTTTCCATTGTCAATTGCCCTCATATGTGTTATTATTTAGCAATCAATAATATTAGCGCACTAAATTGCTAAATCGGGAGGTTGAACAATGAAGGAGAAAAACAGAATTGCGGTGCTTATTTCGGGAATGCTAATCCAGTTTTGCGCGGGCATAATATACATGTGGAGCGTTTTCAGAGAACCCGTCGCCACTCATCTGAGCTGGGACGCCGGTTCGGCGGCGTTTACTTCTTCAATTATGCTGGCTTGTTTCGTCATCGGAATTGTCGGCGGCGGCAGGGCGCAGGATAAGCTCGGGCCGAGGCGCGTCACGATGGCGGGCAGTGTTTTAATCGGTGCGGGTATGCTGCTCACCTCGCTCGTCAGCTCCGGCATGCCATGGCTTGTGTATGTCACGTATGGTATCGTCGGCGGACTGGGCGTGGGCGCCGTATACACCTGCACGGTGTCAACCATTCAAAAATGGTTCCCGGATAAGAGAGGCTTCGCAACGGGAATGATTGTCGCGGCGTTCGGGCTTTCGCTCGTCGCCTTTGCCCCGCTTGCAAAAATGATGCTCGATTCGCTGGGCGTTTCGATGACGTTCATCATATTCGGCGGCGCGTTCCTCGTGATTTGCCTCTTGGCCTCTTTCTTCATCACAGCCCCGCCGGAGGGATATATGCCCGCGGGCTTCGTACCGAAAAAGGCTGTCTCCGCAAAGCAGTTTGCGACGTCTGAGGTACTCAAAACGAAAAAGTTTTATCTCATTGCAGGATCAATGTTCTTTTTGCTTCCTGCCTACTTCATTTTGAATCCGTTGCTGATGAGCCTCGGCGTGGAACGCGGGCTTACGGAAAGCCTTGCTGTGCTGGGCGTCATGATTACCGGCATTGCGAGCGCCACGGGCAGGCTCGTAATATCGTGGGCCTCGGATAAAATCGGGCGCGTGCCGGCGATTCTCCTGCTTGGCGGGATAATGCTTGCCGCCGTGCTGCTGATGATTATCGCGCAGGGCGTTTTGTTCCTCGTCTGCATCGCGGCGATTTCCTTCGCGTTCGGCGGATCGTCGGGCGTGTATGCCGCCTTGACCGCGGACAACTTCGGCACCAAGAACGCGGGGCTTAATTTCGGCTGTGTTATGGTGGCGTTCGGGCTTTCTGCGCTTATCTCTCCCGTTATCTCCAACGCGCTCGCCTCAAGCGGCAATTACACGCTGAGCTTCGTGTTCTCCGCCGCAAGCACCGTGATTTCAATCGTGCTTACCGCGCTGATTAGCAAGGCTAAGCTGAAGGCAGAATAATCAGATAAAATTAAGAACCGGGCTGCTGTGAAGCTGGCCCGGTTTTTTTGTCGGAAAAATGTAAGAAAATGGGTATTGACATTTTGCATTCTTTGCATTATACTGTGTAATACAAATAGTACAAAGAAAGGAGAAAAACATGCTACTTGAATTGGATTTTTCAAGCGACACGCCGATATACCTGCAAATTCGCAACCAGATAGTCAAGGGCATCGCCTCGGGTGAGCTGGAAGCGGACGAGCGTCTGCCCACCGTGCGCGGGCTGGCCGAGCAATCAGGCATCAATATGATGACCGTGAGCAAGGCCTATCAGGTGCTGAAAAACGAGGGTTATATCAAAACAGACAGACGCAGCGGGGCAATCGTCGCCGCCGCAGCTGCAGACGGCTCTCAGCACAAAGGGCTCGGAGAGCGTGAAAGAAATGCCTTGGAGGTAATAATTGCCGAGGCAAAGATTCAGGGGATTTCGAGGGAAGCTTTCCTCACTGAATGCGGCGAAATATATGATAAGGAGGTCATAAAATGAGCTTGTTTTTTTGGATTCTGTTCCCAACTTCAATTATGGTAATAGCTTTGATTTACTATGTTTTAAGAAATGCGACAAAGCCGAAGAAAAACATTATCTTAGGCGTAACGCTCCCGTTTGAGGGGCGGAATTCCGCGGAGGTGGCCGAGCTTTGCAGGAAATTCAAGCGTTGGCTGAATATAATCTGCGCATCGCTTGTTATCGTTTCTCTGGGCTCGCTGTTTTTTGCCGAGCGTTTCAGTCTGATACTCACATATCTTATGGCGGTGGTATTCCTCTCGATTTTCCTGCCGTATATCCCGTACATAAAGTATAATAAAAAACTGCGGGCGCTGAAGCGCGAAAAAAACTGGATAAACCCCGCGGCGGGCAAGCTGATGGTGGATACCAAGCTCATCACCGAGAACAATATTGACTCCAGATTCTTCGGGTTCAAGTGGTTTTCCGCGCCGCTGCTGATTTCCATTGCCGCACTCATCTACGGGTATTTTCTGGATTTGGATTCCTCGACGTGGGGCGTGCTGATTCTGCTGTGGATGAATCTGGGAATTATTCTGATGTTCACTGCTTTGAGTGTTTTCATCTTCCGCCAGAGGCCCGAAATAATCGACAGGGACACAGCGTTGAGCGCAGCGCTGACGAGGATACGCAGGCATTTCTGGAACAGAAGCTGGATTCTCATGACATATTCCACCGCGCTGTGGAGCGTGGCGATTGCGCTGTTTCCCAGCCAGATGACGTTCATTGTATCAACCTTTGCGTATGCGGCAATCTTGCTTGTTGTCGCGATTTATTCAGAGATGAAGATACGCTCACTGCAATATAAGCTGACCGAAAACAGCGGCTCAGACGCATATGTTGACGAAGATGATTACTGGATTTGGGGGCTGCTCTATTATAACCCGAACGACACCCGCGTGGTCAAAAACGAGCGCATCGGCATGGGCATGACAATTAACCTTGCCAAGCCCGCCGGAAAATTCCAGATGGCGCTTGCCGCGCTTGCCATTTTGCTTATCCCCTTTACTTGCGTATGGATGATTATGGAGGATTACACCCCGAAATCGGTTTCCGTAAGCGATGAAACAGTAATCGCGCACCACTTGAGAGACGAATACGTGATTAAGCTTGACGACGTCACCGAAGCGGAGCTTGTGGAGACGCTGCCGTCAAACGTTCGCGTAGTGGGCATCGGCTTGGACAACTCTTCAAAGGGGCTGTTTAATTTCACAGGCTACGGCGACGCAGAGACCTTTATAAACCCGAAGGTGCCGCCGTTTATCTACCTTGAAACCGCCGAGAAAAACTATATGATCGGCACTGACAGCGCAGATGAAACGAAGGAGATTTTTGAAGAAATCAAAGTAAATGTCGAATAAGGCTTGCATTTTGCCCTCCATGCGGTAAAATTAAGATAAATTTCCACATGGAGGGATAAATATGAAGCGTGAAAAGATTTTAAGCGCAATGGAAGCGAAGGCCACAGAGATTTATGAGAGCAAGGAGCAGTATAGTAAGAACCCGAAGCGCGGAGTAATTGTCGTGCAGGTTCAATCGGAGGAAAACCCTGCGCGCTGGGATTCATCTATACTACTGTTCGGCGAGACCTTCGTCGGCCCCGCGATGGAAAACGGCTACCCTATCTCAAACGGCTTCAGCTTTGACACCACCGTGCATGAGAAAATCGCCTATGTTCGCCGCACGGGCAAGAACAGCGGCGCTGCCTATTATGACATGATTGGTCATGAGTCTTTCTGGACGGGCGCGCTCATCAGCGATGACGGTAAATGTATCTGCGCCTTCAGCGGCTTTGCCGGCGAAGACGATGTGGCTGTCGCAGCAGCAGGCATAGGGCAGTGGATAGTTGAGAGTGTATAATTGAGAGTTATTATAGCGCTTCGCGCAATCAAAAGGACCTTTGAAAATCAATTTTCAAAGGTCCTTTTTACTATAACTATCAACTATCCATTATAAACTATCAACTGTCTGTATGTGTCGTAGTCTCCGTTGAAGGCAAATATCTTCTTGCTTTCAATATTGAAAATGCGGACGCCTAGCTTTCTGATGAAGTATCTGTCATGCGAGATGAAGAGCAACGTGCCGGAGAAATCTAGCAAAGCTTCCTCAAGCATTTCACGCGTTTCGATGTCGATGTGGTTCGTCGGCTCATCTAGGATAAGAAAATTCACCTCATTTTGAATCAAAATCGCAAGCTTCAAGAGGACCTTTTCTCCGCCTGAAAGCGAAGATGCACGCTTAAAGACGCTTTCGCCGAAGAAGAAAAACCTGGAAAGAATCCTTCTCGCCTCCAGCTCCTGACACGGATAGCCGTCTCGAAAAGCCTCGATGACGGTCATTTTATCATGCTCAAAGCGGATTTCCTGCGGAATATAGCCCAGCTTGGCGCTCGGTGAGATTTTTATTTTGCCGGAATAATCCGTCAGTTCTCCGAGAACCGCCCTGACGAGCGTGGTCTTTCCGCTGCCGTTGTCGCCGAGCAAAGCGGCCTTATCCTTCTCGAATACGCTCATCTCGGCCTTATCGAAGATGATATTGTCGCCGAAAGCGATGCTCAAATCCTCGGCAATCAGCACATCATGCCCCGAACGCTCGCCGCCCAACTCAATGGGAATCTTCGGCTTTTCAAGCTGCGGGCGGTTCAGAACCTCCATCTTCTCCAAGCGCTTTTCAAGCTCTTTTGCCTTCTTGAAAAATTTGGGATTATCCGCGCGGTAGCCCCAATCACGAAAGCGCTTGATTGCGGCCTTCATAGCGGAAATCTTCTTCTGCTGATTTTTATACTCCTCGAATTCCAGAAGCAGAAGCCTCTCCTGCTCTTTCACGGCGAAAGAGTAATTTCCGCCGAATTCCTCACACTCTCCGTCCTCAAAAATAAAGGTTTTGTTTGTCACCTTATCAAGGAAATATCTGTCATGCGAGATGATGACGACTGTGCCCTGATATTTCGAGAGGAAATCCTCAAACCACTCAAGCGTCTTCACGTCAAGGTGGTTCGTCGGCTCATCAAGCAATAGAATATCGGGCTGCCTGAGCACCGTAGACGCGAGATTTACTATCGTTTTCTGCCCGCCGGAGAGCACGTTGAATTCTCTGTCGAGGAAATCGTCAAGACGAAAGCCCGTCACGATTCTCCCGAAGCGCTCGTTCACGGAATAGCCGTCCAGAGCTATGAATTTGCTCTGAATCTCCTGATATTCATTCATGAGAACATCAAGCTTTTCCATGTCTTTTTCCGCAGACATGGCCGCTTCAAGCCGCCTCATTTTCTCCTCAAGCTCCATGACCTCGGAGAAATTCTCCATCAGTACCTCACGGACGGTTTTATCTCTGTCCTGAAGCACCGGGATTTGCTCTAAATAGCCGAGCGTCGCGCCGCGCCGAATGCTGACGCTGCCCTTGTCGGGGCTTTCTTCATTGCAGAGAATCTTGAAAACCGTCGATTTCCCCGCGCCGTTTCGCCCGACGACACCCACGCGCTCGCCTGTCATAATGCTGAGGCTGATACCGTTCAGCACGGCCTTATAGCCGAAATTTTTATATACGTTGTTAACTCCTATTTCAATCATAGCATGCTCCTTAATTTGAATTTTTCTTCAAATTGCAAAGCCGATGTAAAATAGGACGGCGATTTGTTGCATTGAACTATCGCTCCGTACAGGCGGAATTCCTTCCGCAATCGCCAAGCCTATTAAACAGACCTTGCACGGAGCACATCGGAGCCAATCCTGAAATAGGTGGCACACACTATCTTCAGAACCATTTCTATCACCTCTTTCTCCGGGAGTTTCTGAGACGAAATTTATTCTAGCATATATGCGGGGATTTGTAAAATCGGCGGAGTGTTTGCAAAGCGAAAAGCCCGGGTCACCCGGGCTTTCCTGTACTCTACTTAATTATCCTATTATCTCCGTCCCCTCGGGGAAGCGGAAGCTTGCTAATTCCACATACTCCTTCTGCTCATCATTGCTGCGGCCTCTGCTCTCGTGACCGGGCTTTGAGGATTGAGGCGCATGTCAGGTGTTCCGTAGATAACGCCTTCTCCCACTGCCCATTTAACAGCCTCCAAAGCGTAACTGCTGACTTTGCCTGCATCAGTGAATTTTGATATGTCTCCACCGGTAGGTGTTCTGCCTCTATATCCGTGCAAATATCTATAAAGTATAGTGGCAAATTGTTCACGGGTTACAGTTTGTGTGGGTCTGAAGCTGCCATCAGCATATCCGTTTACTATATCATTTTCTGCCGCCCAATTTATTGCGTTGCAGACTTCTTCATCAGACGGCATATCCGTAAACATATCGCCGACCGGTGCTGTCGGAGAACGGTCTCGATTTATCTCATACCTCCACAGAGCGAGAACTACTGCCGCTCTGTCCATTGGTTTATTCGGTGAGAAGACAGTTTCTGAAATTCCGTCTATCAAATCTCTCTGGTACACAAATTCAACGCCCGCTTCCTGCCATGCGCGTGTTAAATCTGTATATGCTGAAGTAAAAGGTGACTCTTTGGAAATCAGCCAGTCATTATTAAACGCACCAATATCCCCGATATACACCGTTCCTCCATCTACATTTGGTAGGTAAAGAGCACCATTTTCTTGCTCGTTCTCAACTACAAGAACATCTTTAATTCCATTTTTATGTGTTATCGTAAAAGTAATATATCCACCGTGGCCGTCAACAATATTGGGTTTAGCTTCATCAGAGGCATATTTCCCGGTTATATAGTAGTCAAACAAATTGAGTTTATCAATGATTTGGCCGACTTTAATCGGATTCTCCTCGGGTGTAAATGTTTTAGTCAATGTTCCGCCTATATCACTGTACGCTTCGATTTCTGCAATGTCATTCGCATTATAGTTGAACAAATTCCCGGCCGAGGCAGGCGTAATACAGATAGACGCTACGAATAGAACCAATAACAATGAACTGATAAACTTTTTCATAATTTCCTCCTTAATAAACTCTGATGGTGTATGTATTTCTGATTTCACATCTCTGTGACTACAGTATACCCCCCCCACATGAAATGTCAAGACTATTTGTGAAAAATGCAAGCGAAAAGGACGGGAAGCCCGCCCTTTGCACAAAATAAATATTATTGCTAGCTTATTTTCTTAATCCATTTGCCCTTTACCAGCCTGTGCACGCACCACGCGGCCTTGAGGACGTGGTCAATGCGCAGGAAGATGTACACCCAAAACGGCGGCATGCCCCAGACCAGCCCCGCGAGCGCGCCGAGCGGCACCGAAGCCACCCACAGGAACAGCACGTCAGCCAGCATCAGGAAGGTGGTGTCTCCCCCGCCGCGCAAAACGCCTTTCGTGAGGATTGAACCCACCGCCTGAAATACCACGATGATGGCGAGGGCAATCATCAATTCTTCGGCGATAATTTTTGTCTCATCCAGGATATTATAAAAGTTAATTACGAACGGACTAATTACAATTATAATCAACCCTGCAATCAAACCGACTGCTGTTCCGAGCAAGGCGAAGGTTATGCCCTGTTTTCGTGCTTTTTCGACATCGCCGGCACCAATCGTTTGACCTGTAATGATACTGCTGGAATTTGAAAGACCTTGAATGAGAACCGTGCTGAGCTGCATGACGACGGCGGTAATCGCAAACGCTGACGTGAAGAGAGCACCCATTCTGCCATTTATCATACCCACGAAATTGTTGCCCAGCGCCAGCAGCAAATCACTTATGAACACTGGGATTCCAATTTTGAAATAAAATGCGCGTATTTCCTTGCTGCCGAGGAAAATATCCTTTATCTTGAACGCGATTTTCTTCTCAACGAAGAAGAAATATCCGCAGATAAAGCATAGGTCGAAAACGCGCGAAATCAGCGTGCCAAGCGCAGCGCCGCCGATTTCCATTCTGGGCGCGCCGAGGTTTCCGAAGATGAAAACCCAATTGAAAAACACGTTGACAAAGAATGAAAAAATCGAGCATACAAGCGGCAGGCGCACATTGCTGACGCTGCGCAGAATAATCGTGCAGGTGAGCGAAAGCCCCAGCGGCAGATAGGCATAGCCCATGAATTGGAAATACCGCACGCCCGCCTCAATTACGGCGGCATCATCGGTGTATATCCGCATCAGTGTATCCGGCATGAAAATCGTTAAGAGCATGAATGCAAGTCCTATCACAGCCGTGATTTTGAGCATAAGACTCACTGTTTTCTTAAGCGATGCCATATCCCCCATGCCGTAGTAGCGCGCCGTGAGGACGTTAGCACCCATGCCTATGCCCATGCAGCAGATGTGGTAAATCATGATGAACTGGTTCGCGAGCGACGACGCCGAAAGCTGAATCTCACCCATTGAGCCGAGCATAATGGTGTCCATCATGTTCACGCCTATATTTATCATGCTTTGCAGCGCAATGGGTATCGTGATGAGCGCCACGCGCTTGTAAAAAGCCTTGTCTCCTATGTATTCCTTGATATTTGCCATGTTCCTCCCCCGTTTCAAGACCTGTGCGGCCTTGATGAAATAAAATCATACAGGTGGGGATTTGCGCCCCCACCTGCTTGTAACTTATTATGCTGATAATCAGAGCTTCAAATCGTATCTGTCGCCGCAGAACGGGTCTACAGGGTTCACACCCTTGAACTCGCTTCTGCCCATTATTTTCTCCATGATCGCGTCTGTGGCGTAATCGCTCGTGGAATACGCGTTGACGAAGGTCTTTATCATCGGCGCGTCAATGAGGACATACGGGTTCGCGACGCTTATCATCATCGTCGGCACCTCTCGCGTATACCACGGCCTGCCGTTTGAGCCGTGCATCGGCGTCCATGAAATGCGCGCGGTGGTTTGGTTGCTGTAGGTTTCAACATCCGCAACGACGACGGCCAAATCATACTTCTTTTTGAAGACCTCTACGCCGTCCTTCACCATCTTTTTCTCCTCCTCGGGATCAAAGACTGTGACGTTGAAGCCCTCTTTTCTGAAAAGCTCCGGCATTCTCACCTTGATTTTCTCCAAATCAGCGCCCGCGCCGAAAACGGACATGAACACATTCTTATGCTTTTCGGGTGAAAGCGGGAGCAGGTTCTGTGTGTCTTTAACAAGCGTGACGGCCTTGTCTGCGCACTCCTTTGCCCATGCGTCGAACTGTGCGTTGTTGAGCTCTTTGAGCGCGTCCGGCTGAGGCACAAGCGTGCCGTCCTTCTGAGCAGTATGAAGCCCTAAAGCCGCCTTGGCTGCAAGGATTCTCGTGAGCGCTTCTGTCATTCTCTCCTCGGTGATGACGCCGTTTTTATACCCTTCCATCATATACGCATAATCTTCGTCTATGTCTTTATTGAACAGGAACATATCACAGCCCGCGGCGATTGAATACGGCACAGCGTCTTTCCTTACCATGGCCGTCGTGAAGCCCATCATCTCGCTGGCGTCTGTGACTATCATGCCGTTGAAGCCGAGCCTTTCGCGCAGCAGACCGCCCAGAAGCTCCGGCGAAAGCGTGGCGGGGATAACCTCCTCGTCATTGAAGCCGGGGTTCAGCTTCTTCTGATACGCGGGCTGGGCAATGTGCCCGACCATTACGGTCAGCGCACCGTCGTCAATCAGCTCTTTATAGATTCTTCCGTATGTGGAATCCCACTCTTCGCAGGAAAAATCGTTGATGCTGGTGACAAGGTGCTGGTCGCGCTCGTCTCTGCCGTCGCCCGGGAAATGCTTGATTGAAACGGCTATTCCCTCTTCATGTGCGCCCTTGAGATAGCCCTTGCCGCAGCCGAGAACCTTATCCGGGTCGCTGCCGAATGTGCGGACATTCGTGATGGGGTTGCGGTAGTTGTAGTCAATGTCTATTATCGGCGCGAAAGCCCAGTTGCAGCCCACAGATTTGGCCTCTCTTCCGCAGATTACGCCGAGACGATAAGCCTGCTCGAAGTCATTGGCGGCAGCCACCTGCATTTGCTTGCCGAAAAATGTGCCGTCAGTGGTCGTCCCGTTTCCGCCGGCCTCTAGATTCGCCGCGATAAGCATTGGGATTTTTGATTCGCTCTGAACATAGCGGTTCATCTCCAGCAGCTCCGCGCCCGGAGACGGCCTGAACATGATGCCCGCCACCTTTTTGTCAAGCATTTCGCGCTTCACGACGTCTTTGTTGAGGTCGCCGTGCGGGCAGAAAAGCTGCCCTACCTTCTCTTCGGGCGTCATGTCCGCGATGGTGGAATTTACCCACGCGATGCCTTCGTCGTTCAAAAAGAACGGGTTTGCCTTCAAATCGATCATAAACAATACTCCTTCTTTGCCAACAGGCTTAATTTACAGCTATTTTACAGGATTTCCCGAACATTTTCAAGGCGCAATCTACTTCAGCTTATTCAGCAAATCAGCCTTTACGCTCTCAAATTCTTCATCTGTGAGGGCATTTTCCTTTTTCAGTTCAAATAGGATTCTGAGCTGCTCCGGCACAGATTCCTTCGTTTTGCTGAAAACGCCCTCGTCTCTCTCCGTCTGCTCAACGAAGCCCGCGCTGAGGATTCCGGCAGGAACAGCGATGAAGCCCACGTCAAGCAAGGCGATAACCGCGCCGCAGACCTTGCCCGCAATGGTAACGGGGTAAATATCCCCGTAACCGACGGTAGTGATGGTCACAACAGACCACCATATGCCCGAAAAGGCATTTGAGAAGACCTCCGGCTGAGCGGTGTGTTCAAAGCCGTACATGAGGACAGACGAGATGAAGAGAAGAATCAAAATTGAAATAAGTGAAGAAATCAGCTGGCGTGATTTCAGCTTCAGCACCTTGACTATCGTGGCAAACGCGTAGGAATATCGGTTGAGCTTGAAGATTCTGACAAGGCGGACGGTTCTGAGAACTCGCAGATTCACATGCGCCACCACGGGTATGAACAGCGGCAAAATGGCGATTAAATCTACGATAGCCGACGGCGAAAGAAGATATTTAAGCCTCGGGCGGCGTGCTTCGGGATAGAGCAAATCAGCCGTCCAGATACGCAAAAGATATTCTACGGTAAAAATCACAGCTGTGAAATAGTCTATGATAATGAATAAATCGCCGTACCGTGCCGATAAATCGGAAAACGTATCCGCGGTGACGATTACCACATTGAGCATAATCAGCGCAATGATGAAGGCCCCGAAGATTTTTGCCGGCAGAAAACCGTTCGCAGGCATGGAAATTGTTTTGAAAACAACGAGCTTCAGCTTTTTCATGTTTCACTCCTATTGCTCCTATCCGCAAATATTAGCAATATTATAGCAGAAAATGCCGCGGATTTCACCCGCGGCATAAATTTCGTGCTGAGATTATTCTCCCTTGATATAAACAAACGATGCACCGCCGTACTGCGCGCGCTCAAGCGTCTGCCCCTCTTTGAGGAAAGCGCTTCCCGCGAAGCCGCCCGGCGCCATACCGAAGCCCGCGATGTCCGGCATTATCTTCGCTGTGCCGGAGAGGAGGCTTTCAGAGAGGGCGATGTAGTCGTCGATATACTCCAAATCAAGCTGCGGGCCGTTGTGCGCGGGGTAAATTACGTCGAATTCACCGCTTCTCAACTTCAGCTTCTTCATATTCTCCATGTGTGCCGTGAAGATTTCGGCGTTGGGAATCTGCTGATTCCTGACAAACAGAATAACCTGCCCCGCCTCCATCTCGTCGCCTGTATAGAGCGCGCGGTTCGTCTTGTCGATGAGCGCTATGCTGCTCTCGTTATGCGCGGGGATTTCAAGCACTTCAATCTCTCGTCCGCCGAGGTCGAAAACATACCCTGTTCTGACGGTGTTGATTTTGTAATCGGGATAGGGCATTTGGTTCATCTTCTCCTGCATTTCAGGCGAGAAGGCCTTTTTCGCAATCGTCTCTGCTGTAGGGCCGGCATAGACCTCGTCCCACCACGCATTGCCGCCGGTGTGGTCAAAGTGGCCGTGCGAGTTCACAACGTACAGCGGCTTATCCGTGATTTCCTCCACGAACTCGCGCAGGTTGCCCTCGCCGTACGCGGTGTCAAACAAAAGGGCGTGATGCTCGCCAATCATCAGATAGCAATAGACATTGCCGAACGAGATGGTGTATGTCCCCGGGGCCGTTCTCCACTTGCCGTAGATATAGCCTCTTTCACCAATATTTGCGTTTCTGTACTTCATTTTTAACTCCTCCGTTTCTTTTATAAATGAAAAACGCTTTTGTTTTTCACATTGAGCGATTTATTATGCTAAAGCTTGACGCATGTGGTATAATATGTTTTATTGGGATTGCCTTTTGCCATTATCGGAGCGCCGCGTCGCTGCGCTTACTATCAACTGTCTTTAAGGGGGTGCGCATATGACTATCTTAATTGTTGACGATGACATTGATATCGTTGAAGGCATAATGTCCGGCGTGGATTTCGCCGCGATAAATATCGATACGGTCCTGTGTGCTTACAGCGCCGCCCAGGCAAAGGATATTCTCTTGACCGAGCAGGTTGATATCATGCTGACGGACATTGAAATGCCGAATGAAAGCGGGCTCGATTTGCTTTCGTGGGTGAGAGGCAGCGGCTATGACATTGTGAGCATGTTCTGCACCAGCTTCGCCGATTTCAACTACGCGAAAAAAGCAGTTGAGATGCACAGCTTTGATTATTTCCTCAAGCCCATCTCTTACTCAGCACTTCAGGCACGCCTTGCCGCCGCGGTGGAAGAATCGCAGAGGAATAAGAATATCGAGAAATATAAGCAGTATAGCAGCTACTGGCTGAGCTCGCAAAAGGATAATAAGCAAAACTTCTGGACGAGCATGCTGTTTTCTGCGCAGGGGCTCGCCGAGACACAAAGAGCCGGCGTGGAAAACGGAATTGAATACAGCGATGATGACAAGTTCACACTTTGCGCCGTGTTCCTCAATGATGAGGAGCTTATTCTCCCGCAGTGGAAGATATACGGCTTTCGGAACATAGCCGAGGAGCTGCTTGATGAAAGCGGAATTGAGCCCGAAGCGATGATTCCCATCTCAAGTGGCAGGTGGATGCTCGTCTTCCGTGTCGAAAATGATGATAATACTAAGCTTTTGCAGACGCTCGCGCGGCTTGTAAAGTGCACGAAAGACTATCTTGAATCAAGCCTCAATTGCTATTATATAACCGACAGCCTCCTTGCAGATACCAGAAGACAGCAGGTGTTGATTAAGGATGTCTACAGTGACGACGTGACCAGTAAAAACAAGCTGATAGACGCGGGTAAGTATGAATTCATTCCGTCCTCTTACAGCACGGAGAATATCGCGAAATGGGAAATGCTGCTGTCTGCCGGAAAGAAAGACGAGCTTTTGAGCCAGATTGATGCATACGTTGATGCCGCAGCAGAACGCGGGCAGCTCAATTATCTTTTCCTGCGCGCCATGAGGCTTGACGTGATTCAGATGCTCTATATCCTTCTGGATAAAAAAGAGATTAACGTACACAAGCTATTCCTGAGCCAAACCTATGATTTGCTGATCGGGCAAAGCCTGCTCTCTGCGGAGAAATTCAAGCGGTATATCCGCTTTGCCTTTGACACGGCCTTCGATTATATAGAGTTCACGGCCGCGTCGCAGTCTGTTATCGGGCAGGTGAAAGACTTCATTCGCCTCAACCTGAGCGAAGAGATAAACCGAACGACGATTGCCTCAAAGGTTTTCCTTAACCCGGATTATCTCGCGCGTCTCTTCAAGAAAGAAACGGGAATGTCTATCGGCGCATACCTTCAGGAAACGCGCATTGCCGAGGCACAGAAGCTGCTGCTGCGCACCACCACGCCGGTGAATGAAATCGCGCAAATGGTGGGATATGACAATTTCTCTTATTTCTCACATGTGTTCCGCACCAAAACAGGCGCCACACCGAATGAATACCGCAAAAAGGCAATAGATAATGTATAATAAGCTTAGCGCCGCGTGTAACGCATAATGGACAATTAAGGGCAAAGACACGGTCAAGCTTTGCGTTTTTAATTGTCCATTATTCATTGTCAATTATCAATTGTACTATATTTGTCTTTTCCCATTCCCAGCGAAGGTATCTGTGCGCACGGGGGCAAGCCAATCTAGATAGGCCTCAATCTGCTCATTCCAGAAGCGCCACTCATGGCCGTAAGCCGGGTTCTCAATCCACGTGACGTCGGCGCCGAGTGCCTTCATCTCATCACGGAATTTGACGTTCGCGTCATACAGGAAATCCTTATTGCCGCAGGCGATGTACATCTTGGGAAGCTTTTTCCCTGCCTTGACATTTTTCTTTGCCGCCGTGAGCGGGTCGTTTTCCTCTGTGTCGGCGTCCGGGAATCTGCCCACCACACTTACCGCCGCTGAAAACGCACCGAGCGCGGCATATTTTTCCGGCTTTGAGAGGGCGTGAATCAATGTGCCGAAGCCGCCCATAGAAAGCCCTGCTATATATGTATCCTCCGGCTTTTTGGAAATCGGGAACATGCCGCAGAGGAAATCAGGAAGCTCATTCTCGATGAAATCGAAGAAATCATCGTCGCCGCCGTGATTGATATATGATTTATTCTCAGCTGAAATGTTCACCACAGCCATATTGCGCTCTTCGGCATACATTTCGGCATTGGTGTAACCCGTCCACGTGGCATGGTTATTGCCGTAGCCATGGAGAAGATAGAGCACGGGATATTTGCCGTCCTTGGTGTGCTTCGGGCTTGGTTTCTGCCCCTCCGGCGCGCCGAGCCCCATTGATTCGGGAATCGTCACGCTCGGAATCACAACTGTGATGTCAACCGTTCTCCTCAATGTATACGAGATAAAATTGCATGCGAATTTTGCCATATAATTACCTCCTCATAACGCTTTAGATTGACTAACCTTTGACAGCTCCCGCTGGCGCTACAGTCAGAACTGACTAACCCTTGACAGCACCCGCCGGTGTTACAGCTAAAATATGACTAACCCTTAACGGCCCCTAACATTATACCGCTTGCAAAGTATCTTTGCAGGAAAGGATAAACCACGAGTATCGGCAGAATCGCGACAAACGCGATGGCCATTCTTATGGATACCTGCGGTACCTGCATCAGTGCGCCGGAGCTGGCTGTGGACTGCGCCAGCAAGGCTTGAATATCTTGAATCATTCGGTTCAGAAGCGCCTGAATACTCAGCATTTTTGAACTGCTGATGTAGTAAAGGCCGTTTGTCCAGTCATTCCAGTAAGCAAGACCGGTGAAAAGCCCGATTGTGACGAGAATGGGCTTGCCGAGAGGTAAAACTATGCGCCAGTAGATTGTGAGATAGCTCGCGCCGTCGATTTTCGCCGCCTCATAAATATCATTCGGTATGCTCGTTTGGAAATATGTGCGAACAAGGATAATGTTGAACGCCGAGAGCAGGAAATTGGGGACGATGTATGCCCAGATGGTATTCTTTATGCCGAAGGTGGTCGTCCACATGATATATGACGGAACCAAGCCGCCAGAAAAAAGCATCGTAAAGAAAACATAGAAGCTTATTACCTTCCTGCCCGGCAAATCCTTGAGCGACAGCGGAAACGCCACAAGCGACGCCAGAATCAGGCTGACTGATGTGCCTACCACGGTTGAAATAACCGTGATACCGTAAGCCTGGAAAACAGACGAGGCGTTTGTGAGGATATACTCATACGCCGAAAGGCTGAACTTCGCCGGAAAGAACGAATAACCGTTCGCAACAAGTGTGTTCTCGTCCGTAATAGATGACATCAGCAGAAGTATAAGGGGCAGAATCATGACTAACGCGACTAGAATAAGTACGATGTTTATGCAGATTTGATAAGCCTTGCGGCCTCTTGTTAAAATCATTCTCTCTCCCCCCTTAGAATATGGCGTTATCGCTGCTGATTTTTCTCACGACCCAGTTAGACAGCATGACGAGTACAAACCCGACTACTGACTGGAAGACGCCCGCCGCCGCGGAACGGCCTATGCCGCCTGCGGAGATAAGAGCCCTGTACACATATGTGTCTATCGTGTTTGTTACAGGGAAAAGTGAGCCGGAGTTTTGCGGCACCTGATAGAACAGGCCGAAGTCGGAATAGAAAATTCTGCCTATGCTCATCAGAAGCAGCGTGACGATTGACGGGATAAGGCAAGGAAGCGTTATGCTCCAAATCTGCCTCCACTTGCTCGCACCGTCGAGCTCGGCAGCTTCATAGAAGCTTTTATCAATGCCGGCGATGCCCGCCATGTAGATGAGCGTACCGTACCCCACGCCCTTCCAACAGTTAACGAGAATTAAAATCAACGGCCACCATGTGGTATCGTTATACCACTGCACCGAATCCATGCCGAAAAACGGCAAAACGCTGTTGTTCATCATACCGTTCTCGTGACTGAGCATCGCAAAGACGATATAGCTCACAACCACGATTGAAATCAGGAACGGCAGGAGAACAGAGCTCTGATAGAGCCTTTTCATTCTCTTGCTGAGTACGTCTGAAATGATGATTGCCAGCGCGATGCCAACAATATTGTTCACTATGATGAAGGCTATACTGTAAAGCAAGGTGTTGCGAATGATAACTCCCGCGTCATTTGAACTGAAGAGATAATCAAAGTTTGCCATTCCCGACCATTCGCTGCCGAAAATGCCGTCATTTACGTTATATTTCTTAAACGCCACAACGATTCCGGCCATCGGGATATAGTTGTTGATAAACAGATACGCAAGCCCCGGCAGCATCATTATGTAGAGCGGGATAAACTGCCGAAACCGAGCAAAACTCATTCTTTTCACGGCTCTCCTCCAATTATATCGGATTTTAGATGGAATTTCGTATGCTAATCTCCGCAAGGGGCAGAAATTCTGCCCCTTGCAAAGAGATTACCTTTATAATATCACTGAGCGGCAAGCCACTCATCGAGCTGACGCTGTTTTTCATCCATAACCGTCTGGAGACCGGCAGCGTAGAGTGCGTCATTGAATTCCTTCAATGCGGGCTCAATCTCCACCGCACCGAACGCAACATCTCTTGAATATTGCTCGTACACGGCATTCAACTGTGCCTCTTCTGTGGCAACCGGGCGTGAGTCAAATGTGAAGCCATAGGCCTTCGATACGTTCAGACCTGCATTATACACTTCATACTGCTCCCAAATGTCAACAGGGTTGCCTTCCCACGGATGACCTGCGAACTGGTTCGGATAAACAAAGCCGTAGTCGTTGTGATATCCGACTGTAGTGGCGTCTACTCCCTCGGGATAAGCTGCCATGCCTTCGTCTGTGAGAACCCAGTCTTCGCCTTCAATGCCCCAGTTGATGAGGTCATTGAATTCCTGGCTCTTGTATGTCCAGTTCATGAACTGCATTGCCTTCTTCGGGTCTTTCGACGCATTGGCGATTGAAATCATTCCGCTTGTAACTGCGTTTGTGTTCTTCATTGCCTCGCCGAGCTGAATAACCTCAACTTCATAGCCTGTCTGTGAGAGCTTCTCAATGTTTGTGTTCGGCTTAACATTCGTCATGTATGAGAAGCAGTTGCCTGCCTTCATCTTGGTCTCGCCGTTATCCTGGTTAACAGCTATATCCTGTGAGGAATAACCGGCTGTAAACCATTCTCTCGCGATTTTGCAGAACTCAAGATACTGCTCGCTCTCAAACCAGTTGGTTATCGTGGTTGTCTGACCATAGTTTTCAAGAACGCCGAAGTTGCTTCCAAGGTTATCCATGTATGAAAGCGTCTGATATGCCGGCGCCGAGGTACCGTCAAACGGAACCATATCGGGATATGCAGCCTTTACCTTAGCAAACAATTCTGTAATCTGGTTCCATGAGGCGTAATCATCGCCTGTTACGTTGAAATCTTCAACTTTCAAGCCAAGTTCATCAAAGATGTCTTTGCGTACGACCAAGCCTGCGGGATAGCCGCGCTCTTTCATCTCGCTGAAGCCGACGAGGAAATCTCCGATATAACCTGACAGTGCGTCAACGCCCAGCACTTCAATTGCATCCGGCGCGTAATCAATGTACTCTGCCATGTTTACAAGATAGCCTGATTCGATGTATGTCGAGAAATTGTTGGCAAATGTGAAGAAGATATCAAGGGGCTCATTTGCCGCAAGCATCATCGGCATCTGCGTGTTGTATGTGCCGAATGTCATCGGAATGAGGTTGACCGTCATGTTGAGCTCTTTGAGAGCCAAATCGCTGATGGCCTTCTCAACCGCTTCGAAGTTCGAGCCTTCCTGTGCTACCATGTATTGGTAGTTGATTTCATATGGCTCTTCGTCGAAATTGATTTCTCCTTCGGCAGGGGTACTTTCCGCACTGCTCTCAGCCACACTCTCTGCCTTGCTTTCCGCCTTGCTTTCCGGCGCTTTTGACGATGTGTTGGAATCGCTTGCACAGCCGGCGAGAAGAGTGAATACCATCACCATGGCCAGCAGCAAGCTTATAACCTTCTTTGTCATATATATGACCTCCCTTTAATTTCACGCCGCCTCTATTTACGCGGCAGTGATAAATTACATTTACATCATAATCGACTTCACAAAAAATTCATATAAAAAAACAGAACATGAAATATCGTTTTTTGGACATTGTATTCTACACTTTCTATTATAGTGTTGCTTTTTCCGATATAAAAAGCTATGATTTGATTGGCGGGAGGTGAGCTCATGAGCAAGAATAACAAGCCGATTAAAGCTGCAAGGCAATCTTTGAGAAAGTTATATACGCTTCTGGCTTTCATTCTTATCCCGATATTTATTCTCGGGGTTTTCACAAGCATTTATTCGCTTATGGGAGACCAGCGCTCGGTAAAGGAAAACATGCTGTCTTCGATAGATGTTCTGGTAGAGAGAGCAGAAGACTCATTGCTGCGCATGAATTATTTTCTCGTTGAAACCCTTCTCCACAACAACAGCATACAGGAGATTGAAGCGGCCCGGCGCGATTTAGACAGAAACATTGCGTCGAGAAGCTTTCTTGACGATTTATCCTTTGAGGCAAGATTCTGGGCGGCAAATTACAGCTTCTGTTTTTGCTCTGACAATTTACCTTACACTGTTTCGCGGTTCAACGATTCCATAAACCCCGAGGCGAACAGAACGATAAGAAAGCTTGTGGCGGATATTGCGGCAAGCGACGAGGTTCCGACCAGCACGCTCACGTGGTCACATATGATCATTGACAATTCTCTGTATCTGTATAAGGTGTATGCTGACGGGGGGAATTACATTTCAAGCTGGATTTCCTGCGATACTTTGCTGACGGATTTGAGAATCGGCATGCTATCGCCCGAAGGGAGCATCACTTATCTCGACGAAGAGCACATCCCGCTGCCCGTAAGCGGTGTGGTTAAAACCGCGCCTGTTTCGGAGCAAGCTCTGGACCTCGGGCTTATAAGCGAGATTCACTCGCTGGCGCGCACAGATATAAGCGTTTTTATTGAAGATAAATTATATCTTGACGCAGGAAATCTGATTTTCCTCTTTGCGTTCATGTCATTTGTGCTTATATTATTGGTCGGCGTTTCGATTTTCACAATCAGATATTACAAGAGAAACATAGAGATACCACTTGAGAACTTCCGCAGCCACATAAATGAGTATGCTTTGGCTAAGCAGAATGCCAAAGACACCGGCTTCACTGAGCTCAACGAGGCCGTGGCGGTCTTTGACTCAATCACCGAGCAAATTGAAGAGCTGAAAATTGATGTTTACGAGGAAAAGCTGAGCATCGTAAAGGCAGAGCTGCAATATTATCATCTCCAGATAAAGCCGCACTTTTTCGTCAATTGCTTCTCTATTATCCACGCGATGGCGCAGAAAAAGGATTTCGCGCGCATTCAGGAATTTTGCATCAAGCTTTCAAATTATGTGCGCTTCCTGCTGGTGGACAGCCTTGATTTAATCCCTCTGAAGGATGAGCTTTTGATGATGCACGAATATCTGGATATTCAGAAGATCCGCCACAAGACGAACTCCATTCTGCACGGTGAGATTGACCCCGAGCTTGATTATATAAAGATTCCGCCGCTGGTTATCCTCACCTTTGTGGAGAATTCGATTAAATACGGCGCGGGCGATACAGGCAAGGACATCACAATTGAGGTGAAGGTCTCTGAAATATATCTTGACGGCGAAAGAAAGCTCTATATAATCATCAGCGACGACGGTATAGGCTTCCCCGAGGAGATTTTGGAGTATAACAATCTTTTCGATAATACTTTAGAAGATTCCGGGGGCAGCAGGCATATCGGCATCAGGAACATACACACACGCCTTTATCTCCTCTACGGCAAGACCTACAGCCTGAAGTTCCGCAACGTCAAGGACGCAAACGGAAATGTAATCGGGTGCAGGGTGGAGATTATTCTGCCCGTTAAAAATGGATAATAACAAATAGCACCCCCTCGGGGGTGCTATTTGTTATTTTAATGCTGAATTTCTACGTCTCCGCCGAAACGGAAAGGCGGGCTGATTTTATCATGCAGCCTGATGAGCTCGTGGTCATAGTTATGGCGAACCTCACAGGTTCTGTCAAAGACCATGATGGCCTCGTCGTTCGGAGATGAAGCCGGCCATTCGGGGAGGGCGGCGCAGCTCGGGTCGCCTGTTTTCGCGAAGGCCACCCACGCGCTGTACATCTCCTCCTCAAGCTTATCTGAAACCCCCGGCTCATTGCAGACGGCAACCATCTCGGCGTTCTTGAAGACAAACGGAATCTCGCTGCAATGCCACGCTACATGACCGTCGTCAAACGGGAATTCATACGTGAACATATACGAAAACGTCTTTGATTCCGGATGAGCGGATTTCTTGAGGACCAGGTCGCAAGATGGTTCTCTGAAAAGAGAATCGAGGAAGAGCAAATCGCTTAAATGCTTATCGGGATATGCTTTTTTGAAGAGCTCAATCAGCTCATCTGTGCCTTCGCCGTATCTGTCATGAAGCTTCTTGGAGACGAGCGCGGCATCTGCCTTTTCTTCCTTGGTAAGCGCCGGAATAAACGCGAATTCGCCAAACACCGAGCCAACCATCAACGGAATCTTCTTCGCGTTCTCTGTGAAGCCGATTTCTCTCGGGTCGCCGAGATAGAATTCGTTTGCCATAGGCGAGCAGCCCACATAATGCCCCTGCTTCGCAACCGCCGGTGAAGCCTTCGTATATGCCGCGGCTAAATCCGCATACGGCAGGGTTTCGAGCTTCTCCACCTCGTTTTCGCCGAGGCCCAGCTCACCCAGCATGGCCTTTACTATCTCCGTGCCGTCCTTCTTTGACATATCGATGACGCTTTTGATTACGCCGCTCTGCACTACTCCCTTGTGGAAAAGCCCGTCAGCCGACGGCGTTTGCATAAGTGACCACACCTTCATTCCCCCGCCGGACTGACCGAACAGCGTGACGTTATCGGGGTCTCCGCCGAAGCCTGCGATATTGTCGCGAATCCATCTGAGCGCGGCGACTATGTCGGCATTTCCCGCGTTTGCGGAATTCTTATATTTTTCGCCGAACGGCGAGAGGTCGAGATAGCCCAGAATATTGAGCCTGTGGTTGAGCGACACGACGACCACGTCTCCGGCCTTGCTGAGGTTTTCGCCGTCATAAGCCTGCTGCTCAATTGACGAGCCGGCTGTGAATCCGCCGCCGTGCAGCCATACCATGACAGGCTTCTTTGCCGAAGCCGAAACCGACTGCGTCCAGATGTTCAGGAACTGGCAGTTCTCATCCATCGGCCAGTATCTGTGCGGCACCATCATCTCGCCTCTGGGCGTATCCTGCGAGAGCATCGGCGATACCATACCGTAGGAATGCGCATCTTTCACGCCCTCCCAGGGCTGCACGTCAACGGGCTGCTGAAAGCGCTTCGCGTCGGCATATTTAATGCCGTAAAAGGTGTAGGTTCCGTCGAGAATGAAGCCGCGCAGCTTGCCTGCCTTTGTCGCTACAATCGGCTCAGTTTTTGAGCATACAAAATTTCTTGCCATATCAATACTACCTCCCATTATACTTTGTTTTCAATATATGCTTTTTGAGGCAAATGTCAATCAAATATATGAATGAATGCCGAAACGCAACATTTCTTGTCGGGAAAATGCTAGTGAAGCGCCGAAGAAAATCTCTTGCTTTTTCCGGTATATGCTGTAAACTATAGGCAGTATTCACACAATCCTAATAAGGGGGCAGAATAATGGCTGGAGCAACAACGAACGGCAGAACTGATTTCACGTATCTTTCCAATGACGGGAAGACGAATATCCACGCTGTGGAATGGAAGCCGGAGGGCGAAATCTCGGCGGTTTTGCAGATTTCCCACGGAATGGCGGAATACATCATGCGCTACAATGATTTCGCTGAATTCCTCAATGCGCACGGTGTTCTCGTCGTGGGCAACGACCATCTTGGGCACGGAGAATCAGTAACCGCTAAAGATGATTTGGGGTATTTTTCGGAGGATAACGCGAACCAAACCGTGCTGGACGATATCCACAAGCTCGTGTCCCTTACGAAGGGAAAATATCCGGATGTACCGTACATTCTCATGGGGCACAGCATGGGTTCGTTCTATGCGCGGCAGTATCTCGCGGTTTACGGCGGCGAGCTTAACGCGGCAATCATCATGGGCACGGGTTATCAAGCTCCGGCGCTCGTCGGCGCAGGAAAGTGCTTCACGCGGATTATCGCCTTGTTCCACGGCTGGAAATATCGCAGCAAATTTATGGATAACCTCGTCTTCGCGTCCAACAATAATGCGATTCAAAACAGCCGCACGCCGCTTGACTGGCTCTCAAGAAAGACCGAGCTTGTGGATGCCTATATAGCTGACGAGCTCTGCGGCTTCGGCTTCACGCTGAACGCCTACCGCGGCATGTTTGACTGCCTCGGCAATATAGTAAAACCAAACTTTCTCGCTAAAATGCCGAAGGATTTGCCGGTTCTCTTCGTCTCCGGCGACGCCGACCCTGTAGGAGGCAACGGCGGAGAGGGTGTGAAGAAAGTGTTCTCGCTTTTCAAGGATGCGGGCATGAAAAATCCTGAGATTAAGCTTTATCATGAGTATCGCCACGAGATTCTGAATGAGCTTGAAAACGAGATAGTCTATAAAGACATACTTGATTTTATTTTGAAGCACAGCTCATAAAATAACAAAACGCCGCTTATTAGCGGCGTTTTGTTATGCTGTTTTATAAAAAATCCTCGCCGCCGTATTCTTCAAGCACGTTATGGAGAAAAGCGGTGTCCGTTTCGGAAAGAGGGCTATCCAGGCATTCGTCAATGTGCTCCGCGGCGAATTTGAATTGCTCAAAATTCCCGGGCGGGATAAGCGTATCAATGCCCATTGAAAGCGCATACTTCATCGCCGCTACCGTCCATTCGTCATAGTTCTCAATCGGCTTGCACCATGATTTCGGGTAGTTTGAGCTATATCGCTCTTCGTCACTGTGCCACGCGCGGTGTATGAAGGATTTCATGCCGAGCAGCCCGAATTCTTTTTCACGCTTTGCCTCAAGCAATTTGCCGCCGAAGGCTTTCCTGATATGCAGCGCCCAGTTGGTGGGGAACATTACGGTTTCAAAGTCATAGAGCGAAAGCGCACGAAGCGCGGCTTCTTCATAATGGCATGTGATGCCGATGTGCCTGATGAGGCCCTCCTCCTTCGCCTGTAAAATGGCCTCCATCGCGCCGCCGCTTGTAAACGCGGTTTCCACCTCGTTTACATTTGAAAGCGCATGCATCTGGTAGACGTCAAAATAGTCTGTTTTAAGGAATTTCAGAGACACTTCCAAATCACGCCGAACATCGTCCGCCGTGCGGTACAGCGTCTTGCATGCGAGGTAGATGTCTTTGCGATACGGCGCGAGCGAATTCCCCATGCGCCCCTGCGCGTTGCCGTATTTTGGGGCTACGTCGAAATAGTTGACGCCGTTTTCTATTGCGTACTCCACATACATGTCTGATTCTTCCTGACCCTTGCCGTTTGGAAAGGCGCCGTCATAGCCGTCATCGGTCGAGACGATGCCGCCGTAAGTGATTGCAGAAACCTGCAATCCTGTTTTTCCAAGCTGCTTCTTTTTCATGATTTTCCTCCTTAATAATTGACCTTCAGCCATCTGCCTTCTTTTGAGGCCTCCACGCCCGCCATGATGACCGCCATAGTGTTATGCCCGTCAACCCCTGTGACGATGGGCTTTCTGTTCTCGACGATAGCGCCGATGAATTCATCTATCACGCCGCTGTTGAGCTGGTTTTCATTCGTGCTGATTGAGCCGATATGATATTTCACCGTCGTGCCGTCGCGCATTTCCAAGACTATATCATCGGCATAGTCGCCGAAAATTTTCATCGCGCCGTTATCGCCGTATACCACGGTGCTGTTATCCTCTTGCCCGTAGTTTGTCCAGCTGAAGTGCATTATGCCCGGCGTGCCGTCTTCAAGCTTGAATTGGCAGACCACGTTATCCTCGAGGTCGATTAGCTCACCGTTTGCGTATCGCTTGTCAAGCGTCGTCATTGAGGCGAAAACAGTGTCGATTTCCTTGCCTGTTAGGAAACGGATTAAGTCCAGCTTATGCGAGCCCAAGTCGCCCAGCACGCCGAACTGTGCCCGCGCCTTATCAAAAAACCATAGAGAGCCCTCCTTGCTCATTGACCAGCTCTCGGGGCCCGCGTGCTTGAAGCTGCATTCATAGAAAAGCGGCTTACCGATTGCCCCGTTGTGAATCAGTTCACGCGCCTTTCTGTGTGTTGGGATCAGGCGCTGATTATGCCCGGGCATCAGGATTTTGCCGGATTTTTCTTCCGCGGCAAGCATCGCACGCGTCTCCTCCAGCGAAAGCGCCATCGGCTTTTCGCACAGCACATGCTTGCCGGCCTCCAGCGCCATGATAGACATGCCGGCATGTGTGCTGTTCGGCGAGCAAACGCTTATCGCATCAATTTGGGGGTCGTTTATCATCTCTTCCGCGCTTTTATACGCCTCGCCGCCCCACTTCCTTGCTATTTCTTCACAGCGCTTTTCGTCCGCGTCATAGAAGCCCGCAATTTCGGCGTTCGAGTTTTTGGTGTACTCCGGCGCGTGCCGCCTCTGTGTGATAGCTCCGCCGCCAAGTATTCCGACTCTGATTTTTTCCATAATAGTTTCCTCCCTGAAAATATAAGTTTCGATATGTTAACGTTACCATAGATGATAAAATAAATAAGAATGTCAGTTGATTTCTCTTACGGGCGGGCGTGTACGGGCGGGCGTGGAAGCTCGCCCCTGTTGGGCAACACCCGCTGGGCAACACCCGCTGGGCAACGCTTACAAAACACCCGTCGTCGCTACGATTATTCTCAATTGTCAATTGTCAATTGCCCTTACGGTGCCTCTGCTCACATACACCGTCTCAAGAAACTGCGTGGAAGACTTGATATTGATGTTCGCCATTCTTTTCTCGAGCATTGTGAACACGCTTTCGCCGATGTCTGAAATTGCCAAGTCTACCGAATCAATCGCGGGGGCGAGCTGAGCCGCCAGAACGTTATCATATCCGCAAATCGACATATCCTCGGGCACGCGCAGGCCTCGCTCATATAGGCACTGCATAGCGCCCGCGGCGAGGGTATCGGCTGTGCAGAAAACGGCGGTCGGCGGGGTTTTAAGCGCGAGAAGCGCCTCCATCGTCTTGTATCCGTTTTCCAGAAAGTAATCGCCGAGCAGGTGAATCATGCTTGCATCAGGTGTTATTCCGGCCTCTTCAAGCGCTTTCATATAGCCATCATATCTCTCTGTCTCTACAGAATCGCGCAGCTCGACGGCGATCAGGGCGATTCTTCTGTGGTGCAGGCTTAGCATATTTCTTACCGCTCTATATGAGCCCTCCATGTCCTTCACGATGAGATTATCCGTGAACCTGTGCTTGAAGGCGCGCTCCACCATGACGACGGGGATTTCAAGCTCATGCAGCCTGTCGAGCATTTCGGCACTAATCCGCCTGTTTGAGGTGATGACCAGGCCGTCTGCCTGCATGCCGATGAACTGATTTATCAAATCCTCTTCATCGCGGCGGTTCTGCCGACCCTCCATTGTGATAAGCTTATACCCGTGATTCTCCACTGCCTCTATTATTGAGCTGTTTATGCGCGTGTAAAGCGCGTTTTGATTATAGGTCACCATGCTGCCGATTATGCCGCTCTTGCTTTGCTTTAAGGCACGCGCCATGCGGTTCGGCACATATCCCAGCTTTGCGACGGCATCTTCCACGCGCCGACGCACATCTTCAGAAACATAGCCGTTGTTGTGTATAACCCTGCCGACGGTAGCAATTGAAACCTCGGCCACCTTGGCAATATCAGTCATTTTTATGTTCGGCACCTCTTCACCGCCATTCATATATAGGTTTTCCCGCATATGGTAACGTTAACATATTATCATTCATAAATCGATTTGTCAACAACTCAGCCTAAAATAAATCTCGAAGCTTTCTCCATTCGCCGAATATCGACATTTTACGACTTTTTTCGCTCGGTTACATGCACAAATGTGCGTGTAAGATTTTGTCACTACCCACAATGGACAGCAAAACTCCGGAAGCGTAAAATCAAATTGAGGGAAGCGCTTCCAGCAGTTTATAGAGGCGTAAGCTCTAATAAAAAGGAAAGCAGGGATTATCATGACAGTAGGAGGATGGATAGCAGAGCCGGCGGTTGGGAAAATGCCGCAGAGATTAGCAACAGGTTTCACTGAAGTGTTAGAGCATTATGTAGGAGCGTCGTTTGTCCCCGTGATTTATTGCGGCAGGCAGATTGTGAACGGCACGAACTACATGATTATTTGCACTTCAACAAAGGTGACAAACCCTCCGTCCGAGGGTGTTGTGAAGGTTATTCTCAACGAGGGCACAGACGGCGAATTCACGATTGTCAGCATTGACGAACTCATCTGATGTAATTTATTGAGAACGCAAGCCAGAATGAGTTGAAAAGCGCGGAGGAGCTTTACCTGCAAGGTAATACCTTCCGCGTTTTTCTGTTGCTTTCATTGTTGTCATCATCTAACTATTGTCAATTGCCCCACTAGGTTTTCCAGTATTCAGAGCCGTCACGAGTCCTGTCAAGATGGCCATACATTATGAGAAACCTGCGGATTGTGACGTAGTCTTCATATATGCCTTTAATGATGGCGTTCACCTCTTTTTCGGTGTACTTTCTCCCGCGCTCAAATTTCTCGGCAATTGCGGCAAGGATAACCACCTTTTTCTTTGCCTTAGGCGGGAAAGTCTTGAGCTTGAGCGGTTCAAGCGAGCTGAAGAGCTGCCTCGTCAGCTTCTCTCTCTCTTCCTCTGTGATTTCAAATCTGTCATCAATATATTGCACATTATTCGGCAGCGGCATAATGTCCTCCTCTTTCCTGTTTTCGAACGCAAGCTCATGCATTGCAAGGCAAAATTTGGCTTGTTTAGCACGTTCTCTGAATGTAAATCGCTGATGCCTTACAGTTGATACGGCAACATTCATCTGCCCCGATATTTCATCATCGCTCTGGCCGGACGCAAAGCGTCGCAGGAGCTCGTTTTGATTTTCCGTCAGCTTTTTATATGGCGACTCCGTCTCTATCAGCGCCTCAAAGCGCCCGCCGTGAGCCTCGCTTATGTGCCGCATAATGGCATGCTTAGCGTCGAGAAGCTCTTCGCCTAAGGAGTAGATTCTGCCCGCCGAAAAGGTTTTTTCGCAGTAGTTGCAGGCATATGCTTCCTTATCGTTAAGCGCATAGCCCTGCTTGAGCTCTTCAATTGTTAATTTCTCTATGTCCATTGCACTCGCCCCTTTATAAACATATTGTATATTCGTTTATTATATTTGTCAACACATTTTTGTGTTTGGAATTGTCATGCAAAAAAAGAGACATGCTGCCATGTCTCTTTTTGATTTTATTCATAATCTTACTTTTTATATCCGCACTTCGGACAGACGCCGTTCTCATTCAGCTCTATTCCGCACAGCGGGCAGCGATCCTTTTCCTTCTGATTCTCCTTGCAGTATTCCTGCGTGGCACCGTTCACGCCGCTTGTAAATGTGATTTTGGCGATATTCAGCTTGTCTTTCAATAGCTCGTAAACTATCTTTATCATGCCCTCAACCGTCATAGTCTCTTTCGTGACGACAAGCCTGCATTCGGGGTAAGCTGTCGCGAGCTCTGTCTTGAAGGCCGGGCCCTTCTGCTTATTGGTCGGTGCGCCGTCCTTAATCCCCTGCGCCTCATAGACGCTGAGAATTGCAGGAAGCAACGGGTCATCCTCCCTAAGAATCAGAGCGTGGTCGAAGTTCTGCAAAACCTCCCAAGCGGTTTTTTTAATTTCATTACAGGGGAACACCATGTTCACGCCTGCATTGACGGTATCCTCAACCTCAAGCGTCAGTATTCCCGTGTGCCCGTGTAAATACTGTGCCTCGCCCCGAAACCCGTAGAATCTGTGGGCATATTGCAAGTCAAGTGTCGTGAAGCTCCTCATAGTTTACCTCCTAAAATAATAATTATTACGATTCTTTTGTACGTTGCACGCACAAAAGCCTTCTTTTAAGTATATATTACTAATGAGTACAGCATTTGTCAAATCCATTTCCAGTTTGTTCAGCCTCACGGTAAGAAGTGTCATCCTCTCATTTATTGGGAATTCATTAAGCACTTTGGAAAACAGAAAAAAAATAAGTGAATTTAGTGAAAAAGTGTTGCAATTTGTAAAAATGGTGTTACACTACAGTTGTAAGGTAAACAATGCAAACTGTGAATTTTGTCGGAAGACGGTTCTGCCTATGCAGAACACAAAGGAAAGAACCGCAGTTCAGTCTATGTGCCGGCACCGCCCTTCTGCGAACTCAGATTTGCCCTTTCGCAGTACAAAATGAAGCATAATTTATTAAAACAAGGAGGCTATTACCATGCAAAAAGTTAAAAAGTTATTTGCCGTGTTAATGTCCGTTATTATGGTGCTTAGCGCTCTTCCCTTTAGTACCGCAACGGCGGCAACAATTGAAACGCCCGATTGGGACGATGGAACGCATACAACCTGGCACGCGGTAACACTGCTGGACGTGCCGCTGGAAGTGACCATCTCAACCGATGTTCTCTTGGACACGGTGGGAAGTGTCGTTACCGGTCTTCTGGGTTCTACCGTGGGCGGTACCCTCATGCTTGCTGTCAAAACTCTGCTGGGCAGCACGGGAGACATCAGCGTGCTGGATAATTACGCGGGTCTTCGTTATATTTTGAAGCACGCTAAATCCGGCGATACAATTGACATGTCTTCACTCTTCGATAATCCCACCTCACTTCTTAGAAATGCGCTTGGAACAAGTCTGCAGGAGAATGTCGGAGGTCTGCTCGATCTGCTCTCAGGCACAGTCGGCGCTACTGACATGTTGCTTGACGCTCTTTTGACCTTTGCGCTGAACGGAACAGGGCTCAGTGCTGTTTTAGGCGCTGCCGACGATTATGTGCTGGGCGGAAAGGGACTAAATTTGAATCTCCCAAGCGGCGTGGGGACTGACCTTGTCATGATAGGAAGTGTCACGCAGGGTGACCTCTCTCTTGATTTGAGTGATGTGGCTTCTCTCAATGTCGTGGAAGACCTGCCATTAACGATTCGTACAAGCGTGCGTTTTACCGGCGCTGATGAGATTACATTCACCGCAGACGGCGGCACGCTTCTCGGCTTAAACGGTGAGTCGGTCTTCCGCGCTTTCCGCATCATCGGGGGTGACCCGGAGAATAATGAACAGACTTATGTCGATTTCGACGGTGCCAGCGTAATCGGAAACACAAACGGCGGTATCCTCGACACAGGGCTGGATCTTGATCCCCTGGTTGACCTTGATCTTGATTCCCTGGACGTTGACCTGCTTGGCATGCTGGAAGAAAAGGGACTTACATATGGCAGCGGCATCGAAACCACAGGCGGAGCGGTTACAATCGCAAATGTGAATCTTGCGACCTGTATTAACCAAAGCGGCGGCGCAATTCTTGCACACGGCCCGCTGAATGTTATTAACAGCACAATTGCAAGCAACTATGCAGAAACCGGCGGCGGTATCTACACGAGTGATTTACCTGCGCTGACCGCGGATGCCGACGTGACGTTTGCCAGAAATAAGTCAGCCATTCCGGCTCAGTGGCTGCTTGATGACCCTTCAATGAGCGACTCAAGGGCAATTTACGTGAGCAATATCCTGACAGCAACACATACAAAAATGACGGGTTCGGATAACGCTTATAACAATTATGATATTAACTTTGACGCGTCCGAGTCTCCCACAATCAACGCGGCGGCGGAAGGACAAACATCTGTCACGGGAACGGGCGTGAACGGCGCCGTAATAAGTGTCACCGTCGTAACGGACGGCACCCCGGGAACGACGGTTACGACTACCGTATCCGGCGGAACATGGAGCGTTAGTGTACCCGCTCTTGCTGCAGGCGCCGTTATCAATGCCGTACAGTCAGAACCGGGTCAAGCACCAAGCATCTCGGCGACCACGATCGCAGCCGAGAAGCAGTTGAGCGCAACCCCCAGGATCGATCCTGTATCCATCGGCGCGGCAAGCGTCTCCGGCACAGGTATGGCGGGTGCGACAATCGCGCTCTCCTTCATAGATGCCCCCTCCAATACCGTCATCTCGCTTGGTACAACGACGGTTAGCCCCGGGGGAACATGGACGATATCCGGCATAAGCGAGGTACCCGTCGGTCCGGATAAATTCAGCGCCGTACAGACAGAACCAGAAAAGAAAGACAGCGCTCCCGCGACAGTAACCGTGGCTCTTCCTCAGTTAACTCCCGCGCCTGTAATAACGGTGGGAACGGAGGGAGATAATGTGATATCCGGCACAGGTATTCCCGGCGCTACCATTACGGTCACTGTTCCCACTTCAGGCACGGGTTCTCCCGCAGGTACCACTGCCGAGCCGTTGACGACAACCGTAGACGCGCAGGGGGACTGGAGCGTCTCTCTGAGCGGCGACCGCAAGCTTCTTTATCCCGGCAGAATCGCCGCTCGTCAGGATCAAGACGGGCCGGAAAACGAACCCATGCGCACAGGTTATGCCTGGTCGCCCAGTGTTCGTACCTCTGTGGGAATTCTCCCCATGCCGCAAAGTGCCGTGCCGATAGTGACACAGCCTAAATACGGAGATACGGCCGTATCGGGAACAAACGGCGTGCTCGGCGCCACAGTCACAGTGACGATAGACGGGACTTCATACACGAGCGCCCCGGTCGGCTCTAATGGAGAATGGAGCGTCATTGTGCCTCAGCTCACCACTCCAGGAACAAAAATAGATGTATCGCAGGTAGAATCAGGCAAGAAAGCCAGCCCTACGGTCAGCGTAGAGGTTCCGGCGCAGCCAAAGAGCGCATATCCGTCAGTTAACAGTGTATCCGCCGCTGATGAAGAGCTCACAGGTTCAGGTGTTCCGGGCGCGGAAATCACCATTACTAACACTAACGGCGATATTATGTTAGGCACGGTAACTGTTGACGGAGACGGAAAATGGGTGCTTCCGCTTAACCCCGGAGATATTTCTGACGGAGACGAGCTGACCATCTCCCAGGAGGAAGAAGGAAAAACCGCAGCCGAGCTTAATGTGATAACCAGACCGAGAACACAGAGTGTTCCGCCGACAATTGATACGCCTGTTGAGGTAGGCGGCGCAGCAATCACAGGAACGGGAGTACCCGGCGCTACAATCAACATATATGTTGACGATTATCCTTTGGAAGCCGGAGAGAGAGTTCCGGCATATACCGCGACGGTCGCCCCCAACGGCACTTGGAGTGTGGATGCACCCTCTCCGCCTATTCAGGAAGGACAGGTACTTTACGTGGCACAGGATGAAGACGGGTTGGGCGATTCTCTTGCCGAAAGCTTTCCTGTGACAACCGTCGTCGTGTTGAGTTCGGCAAGCGTTCTGCCGCCATCTGTCAATATCCCGGTAGAATTCGATACCCATATCCGCGGAAAAGGTACAGTCGGCGCGACGGTGACCGTTGTGTGGAAACTGAATCCTTTGAACCCCAAATATGAGTTTGGCGTCACAGAATCCAAAACCCTGAGCGCTACCGTGGATGCTCAGGGCAATTGGGAAATCCCTGTGGTGGAGGAGACAGGCATAGAACTCAAGGACGGCGACACTATCACCGTTTCGCAGAATGTTGGCGGAACAGAATCGGCCGCACTTACGGATATTTTGGTGCAGGAAGCCTCCACCAGTGACCCGCCGACCATAAACCCCGTGACCGTAGGTGACGCCCAGATTACGGGAACATACGAACTTCACCCTTATGCATCGGGCGATAATTATGACCCTACCATAGAGGTGACGATAGACGGATTAGGCTCTTTCTCTTCTGCTGACGGAGAAATAGAGCTTGACGGCGCAGGCAATTGGAGCCTTGCTGTGAATCCTGAGGATTTGGTTGCCGATATGTTAATATCCGCCATTCAGTCAGAATTGACTTTAACCGGCGAGGCAGGTGTACTCGCGCCAAGTTATCCCGTTGAAACCCGTGTTGCACCGGCTGTATTAAGTGCGATGCCTGCATTCTATCCTCAGCCTGCTGCCGGCGATTTGGTGCTTTCAGGCACCGGTGTTACCGACGCAGAAATCACTATTACAGTCAATGGCGGAGATCCGATTACAACAACAGTGGGTCCCGACGCCACATGGTCTGTCCTCGTACCCGAGCTCGACGAAGGCGATATAATCGTCATAACGCAGAAAGAGGCAAACAAGGATGCAAGCCCGCCGCTTGATGTGACTGTCGCTGAAATGCCGCAAAGTGACCCTCCGACGATAGATGACCTGCCTATCCTTGAGCACACCACGGCTGTCACCGGAACAAATGATGTGGGCGCCGAGGTTACGGTTATCCTTAACCCGACTATTGACGCAGACACCGGAGAGATTACAGGCGGAGAAGAGCTGGATGTCACCGTCACCGGCAACAAATGGAGCGTCGATTTCGACTCTCCGCTTGAGCCTGACAGTATAATTGCCGTAATTCAACAGATACCCGGCAGAACGAAGCCCAGCGAGGCTGCCGTAGCGAGGGTTGAGCCGCTGCCTGAAAGCGCCGTTCCTGAAATCGAACAGCCTATATATGCGACAGCCACGACCATATCTGGCACAGGCGAAGTGGGTGCGACGGTCAGCGTCACTATCAACGGCGGAATGCCGATTCAATCCTCTCCCATAGATACGGATGGAAAATGGAGCGTTACCGTTCCCGCGCTATCCGCAGGCGACGAGATAAGTGTTACGCAGGACGAGGGCGCTGACAAAAACCCGAGCGACCCGGTGACCGCAACCGTCATGGCTCAGGAGCAAAGCCTCTCCCCGAGCATTCACTCTCTTTCAACGGTCAGCACGCAGATTACCGGAACCGCGGCGCCGAACGCAACGGTAACGGTGAAAATCGGCAGCAACCCCGTGGTTTCTGTCACTGCCGACGGAAGCGGGAATTGGACGGTTCCGCTTGATCCTCCCCTTCCTGCCGGAACCGTGATTTCAGCCACACAGAAAGACGGAGATAAAACTGAAAGTAATGCGGCTACCGTAACTGTGCAAAAAGCGCCAGCTGCTCCAACACCTCCACGGATTGTCAGTGCGGCTAGCACGACGGTGGAGGAGGGTATGACAGGCTCATTCCACGTCATTGCGACGGGCACAGCACCATTTTCATATTCTCTTGAAAATGCGCCGGCGGGAGTATCAATCAATGCTTCCACCGGGATTATCACTGTCGCCGATAATGTGACACAAGATAAATATACCTTCACAATCAATGTTTCAAATGCAAGCGGCACTCCCGCGGCGCAGGAGTTTACGCTGAATGTCGCCGCGCCGCCGAATATTACAAGCGCTGATAACGCGAATATTGGCCGCGGCGGAACCTTTCAGGTCGAGACAGACAGCCTCATCCCCGTTACTTACAGACTTGACGGCGCTCCGCTCGGCATAGTCAGGATTAACCCCGAAACAGGTATCATAACTGTTGCGGAAGACGCGGATGCGGGACAAACTTATGCCTTCGACATAATCGCCTCCAACGGTTTATCTCCTGATGCCGTGCAAGCTTTTACTCTTACCACTACTGCTGATATTGTCAGTGCGCTGCCAAACGTTGACCCGATTGCTGTTGGTGATACCAAAATCAGCGGTAAAGGTCAGCCCGGCGCGACTGTCATAGTTACGTTGCCGGACGGATCGGATATTTCCGCCGTAGTCGATGAAAACGGGAATTGGTCTGTTGCAGCTGAGCCTCCGATTATAAACGGCGATACTGTCATCGTCTCTCAACAAGAGGACGGCAAAAATCAGAGTGCGGACGTGACAATCAAAGTAAACGACAGCGTCAGCACAAGACCGACCGTTGACTCGATTTCCAACGGCGATATGAGTATCAGCGGCACAGGCGAACCGGGTTCTAAAATCACGGTTACATTGCCGGACGGAAAGAAAGTCACTGTGACAGTCTCAGGCAACGGAGTATGGACGGCGACCGTCTCTTCGCCCTTAAAATCCGATGATATACTTCACATCAGCCAAACTGAACCCGGAAAGAACCCAAGTGCCGAGGTTGATATTATTGTGAGTGCTTCCGGTCCTGTAACCCCTCCGGTTTTGCCTGATGTAAGTACAAAGCCCATAGTCAACCCTCTTGAAGAGGGTGACACTGAAATCAGCGGAAAAGCTAAGCCTCACGACACGGTCACAGTCATACTGCCGGACGGCTCAGAAGTGGAAACAAGCGCTGATGATGACGGAAACTGGTCTGTTACAGTTGCGCCTCCGCTCGAAAACGGCGACACAATTATCGTGACTGCCAAAGAAGACGGAAAACAACCCAGCCCAAGCGTGACGGTGACCATAGGTGTTGCCACGCTGGCTCCACCCTCTCCCGTGCTTGCTTCGGTGTTGGAAACCGAAGATCATCTGGTGTATATCCGGGGATATAAAGACGGAACGATTCATCCGAACGGCTTCATTACGCGTGCTGAGGTGGCTATGATTTTCTGGCGACTGACAAAGGCGCCGGAGAAAAATGACACAGCGCCCGGTGCGTTCCCCGATGTACGTGATGGCGCGTGGTATTCGCAGGCAGTCAACTATCTGGCGCAGACAGGTATTCTCAACGGCTATAAAGACGGTACCTTCAAGCCAAACCAAGGCATCACTCGCGCGGAATTTGTCACGATTGCTACGAGATTTGACTCTATGTTAGAGGGTATCGTCAATCCGTTCACAGATGTTCCCGCAACACACTGGGCATATGAGGCGATTGTCTCCGCACTTATGAAGGGTTGGATTAACGGTTATAAAAGCGGTGCCTTCCGGCCTAACAACAGGCTCACCAGAGCGGAAGCCGTTACAATCGTTGACAGGATGCTGGGCCGCGGAATAGAGCGTCCTGATGTTCCGGAGGAATTATATAGTACCTGGCCGGATTTGAACCCGGAGTTTTGGGCGTTTACAGCAATGATAGAAGCCTCTGTTTCGCATGATTATGAGCGTAAAGATAATGGCTATGAGTTGTGGACTGATACTGAATGATTTATTGCAGTAAACACACCCACTCTCGGAACAGCCGACGAAACAGATAACTCATTCTCATGAATCCGTAAAGAACAAGCAAGGAGTTCTCAAATGAGACTTCCTTGCTTGTTTCTTATCCTGTTATTCAGTATGCCGCTTCGCGCGACGAGACTCCATACCATAACAAAAGCAGCTGACATGAATAATTGTCAACTGCCCTTATTGGTGGGAGAGGACGGATTCGAACCATCGAAGCGAAACGCAACAGATTTACAGTCTGCCCCCTTTGACCGCTCGGGAACTCTCCCCTATCTGGTTTTAATCAAGCTTGATTATAATATCATAACAGGGAGATAAATGCAAGACTTTTTGCAATTATAAAACGATTTCATACATGGCCGCCGCGTTCTCCTTGCGGACATTCTCCTGAACGGTTATGACCCTATACTTCGAAACGCGCTCGCCAAACGTGATTTCAATCAAATCCTCCGGCTTAACGTCGTAAGACGCGCGCGCCGTCTTGCCGTTAACGGTCACCTTTCCGGCGTCACAGGCGTCGTTTGCAATGGTGCGCCGCTTGATTATGCGCGAAACCTTGAGATATTTATCAAGCCTCATATTTGCCTCCTTTTGCTTATTCCAAGCTACACTTAAAAAAAACAGACCCAAATGAATGGGTCTGCATTTTCTAAGAAAGATTATTTCTTATTAACTGTATCCTTCAATGCCTTACCTGCCTTAAATGCGGGCGCCTTAGATGCCGGAATCTTGATTTCCTTGTTCGTTCTGGGGTCGCGGCCTACTCTTGCGCTTCTGCTGCGAACTTCAAATGTTCCGAAGCCCACGAGCTGAACCTTGTCGCCCTTCTTGAGCGTCTTAGTAATTGTCTCGACAACTGCGTTAACTGCCGCGTCTGCGTCCTTCTTCGTGATTTCAGCCTTTGCTGCTACCTCAGCGATGAGTTCCGATTTGTTCATGAAAATAACCTCCAAAAAATTTAGTCAGTTTCCCAACACAAAAATGTGTGCGGGGCTTATCAATCTTACACAAGAGCAATAATATCACAGAAATCCGATGTTTTCAAGCTTTTTCTGCAATATTTTGTGATTTTGTGCAAAAAAGCATTTTTTAAGCATAGATACCGACTTTTTAGCCGTTTATCTATGCTTAAATAACACTTTATTCCGGGTTATTCTCCTGAAGGCGTTGTTGGCGGCGCCGGCGGTGTCACAGGCGGGGCGGGCGGTGCCGGAGGCTCAGGAAGCTTTGCGCCGCAGTTATGGCAGAAAGAAGCTGCTGTTGAATTCTCCGTTCCGCAATTTGTGCACGCAACTCTGTTCTGGTTCGCTGCTATCTCAGCCTTGAGCTCTTCAATCTTCGCCTCTGCGGCCTTGATTTCAGCAAGCTTGCCGGCAATCTCAGGGTTTCCGGCGAACATTGCGGGGTTTGCAACCACAGTTTTGCCGATGTCTTCCGTGTGCCTTCTGATTTCGGACTTAAGCTCGCTTACGTTGATTTTAAGCTTCGAAGTATTGACGAGCTTACCCGTTTCCTCACCGACCTTATTTGCGGCTGATTTCACGTTTACTACTAAATCATCAAAAAATCCCATTTTGATTCCTCCTAAATTTTCGGCTCGAACTATCGCCGTGCCGTTGTTATGCTTTAATTATAGCGGGGAGAAATGGCTTTGTAAACAGGATAAGACCGCGGTTTATTACAATTAGCTTACGAATAGGAAGCCGTTTTTCTTAATTCGCCTCTCAAATGTTAACATAGTGTAAACAAGAGGATTTTTTACATTTTTTCTTATTTTCCCCCGATGAATTCGCGTATCATTGAATTCTGCGGAACAAGGCCTGTGTCAATCGGCTCGAAGCGCATAAGGCAGGATTCCAGGTTCCGCGCCATGCCGTAGTTTGGGTTGTCCTCCGGGATTTCGCGCAGGACATGAATCGCCATCGTGCGCAAAACACAGGGTTCATATAAATGAATGGAGTTAACCGTGTAATCCGCGCTCATTCTGTAAGGGCGGATGTATTTATTCTCGCCGTCCATCACTGACTCCCACATGGAGAGCGTTCTGTCAGCGGTTGTATCGCGCTCGCGCATATCGCGCACTATGCGGCGGATAAGGCGCAAATCCATGGGCGAAAGCACCTCGCCGTTGGTATCCTTTATCTGCTGCTTCACGCTGACATAGAGCTTGATTTGCCTTTCGGCCTCTACCTCATTCGTGAAAACAGGATTTAGGGCATGAATACCCTCAATAATCACAATATCGCTGTCGTTTATCTCGTAATCGGTCTTCCCCACTGCCTTGCCGAGCGGAAAGCTGTAATTCGGCACGGCGAATTTGCCTTTTTCCACTATGTCGCCTATACATATCTTGAGCTTCTGGACGTCAAGCGCCTCTACCGCTTCATAATCATATTTGCCGTCCTGACGGAGGGGCGCTTTCTCTCTGCCGCGATAGAAATTATCCATTGAGATGATTATCGCCTTTTTGCCGAACTCGCCGAGATATTCCTTGAGCAGGTAAGCCGTGGTGGTCTTTCCGCTGCTGCTCGGCCCTGAAAGCATGACGATTCTCGCGCCGCCGTGCTGCTCAACGATATTGCGCGAGATGTTTTTCAGATTCTCGTGGTAAGCGTCTTCACACTCTCTTATCATCAGAGCCGGGTTTTTGGTTGCGGCGTCGTTTATCTGCTCGATATGATTGATATATTTAATATATCCGCTTGCGAAATTGCTCATATAGCCCTCTTATTCTTTCTTTTCTTTCCAAAATCTCTGTGTTTCTGTCGATGTATTCCTTCGGGTATTTGAAATTGAAAACACGCTCAAGCCTATCGGTATACGGGTCTTTAAGCTTGCTCACGCCTCCTGCGCCACAGGCGATAACAGTGCTGCTCTCGTCCATTGTGTAGGTGTTATATGCGCATATATCGCCGTTTTTTGCCCAGCCCGTGTTCTCGAGGTTTCCCGCCATGCGTGACTGGCGGTACATATAATACGGCTCAAAACCTGCGTTCGTGAGTGCTTCAATCGAGAAGTTCACCATTTCGGCAGCGAGCGACGAATCCTTATGCGAGGAGATATCGAGCTTTTCCTCTATCAGCGAGGCCGAGCGCTTCAGCGCCAGCGAATGCACCGTTATATTCGAGGCGCCGAGGCTTATTGTCTCCCTCAGCGTTTCGCTGAAGCCCGCAAAGGTATCCTCCGGCAGACCGACGATTAAATCAGCGTTTATGTTCGTGAAGCCCGCCTTTGTTGCCATATCAAATGCGGCGCGTACGTCATCTGCCGTGTGATTTCTCCCTATTGCGCGCAGCACATTATCTGACATAGACTGCGGGTTGATGCTGATTCGCGTCACCCCCGCGGCTTTCATCGCGCTCATCTTTTCAGGCGTAATTGTATCGGCTCGCCCCGCCTCGACAGTGAATTCGGTGCAGGTGCTCATATCAAAGCTTGCGAAAATCTTTTCGCAGAGAGCCGAAAGCTCGGCGGCAGAGAGCGTCGTAGGTGTTCCGCCGCCTATGTAGACAGAGATAAGACGCAGGCCTAAGGCTTTCGTGAGTTCTGCTGTCTTCTCAATCTCAAGCAGCAGCAAATCAAAATACGGCTTGACCAGCTTTTTCGCCTGCTCGGTGCTTTGCGAGATGAACGAGCAATATGAGCAGCGTGACGGGCAGAACGGAATGCCCACATATAAGCTGAAATCATTCTCCTTGGTTTTGGTATATGGTTTTTGCACGTCAAGCGTTCTCTTTGCGAGGGCGTATTTCTCGCCGCTGACAAAGAAATCATCCGTGAAAATCTTCTTTGCCTCCGCTTCGCCGAGCTTATTTTCATACTGCCCGAGCAGCTTCACGGGGTGGATTCCCGTGAGCATTCCCCATTTTGGCAGATTTCCCGTGATTTCGGCAAAGACCTCATAAAGCATACGCGTTAAAGCGTACTCACTTTGCTCAGGATGAGCTTCCTCGCGCGAAACCCGCTTACCGCCATATATGCATTTCACTTCGTAAATATAGCCGTGCGAAGCTTCGTTTATCACGGCTTCGGCATACGGCTCGGCGTTCTCCGACGGCGTTTCACCCGGTGCTTCAACACGCCTCACGGGGCTGTACGTAAAAAAGAGCCTGCACAGATTCTCGCATTCAAAATGGTAGCCGTGACCGTTAAGATAGAGTTTCATCAGCTTCTGTCGATTGAAAGAATGCCGTCTATATTCTTCATTCTGTCAATGATATTCTGCAATTGCTGCAGGCCGTTAATCGTGATGGTCGCGGAGATAACGGCTCTGTCACTGTTCTTCTCTATGCGCGAATTAAGTGCGTGAATGACGATGTGCATGTTCGAGAAAAGCACGGTTATATCAGCGAGCAGACCGGATCTGTCTGACGCGACGATGTGCAGCGTGGATTTGAACTCATCTTTTACGTCGCCGGCCCAGTGCGCATTGACCCATCTGTCCGGCTCGGGGGCGAGCGAGAAATCCTCCGGCACATTGGTGCAGGAGCGCTTGTGGATTGAAACGCCAAAGCCGCGCGTGATGAAGCCTACTATATCATCGCCGGGCAAGGGGTTGCAGCAGCGCGAAAACTTGATGAGCACGCCGTCCAGCCCCGCGACAATTACGCCGCTTGCCTGCTTGCCGCGGCGGGCTTCATATTCGCTCTCGACGATTTCCAAATCCTCCGGCGGCTCGTTACTCTTGCTTATTTTAATGTATTCTTCTTTTATTCGCGGCAGAACCTTCCAGAGTTGAATGCCGCCGTAGCCGATGGCGGCGTAGACGTCTTCATCTGAATTACAGCTGTGTTTTCTGCCGATATGCTCAACTATGAAGGTCATGAGCTCACGGCTCATGGTGATTCCTGCGCGCTTGAATTCCCTTTCAAGCTCCGCCTTACCTTCAATTATATTGTCTTCGCGCTTTTCCTTTTTGAACCATGTGCGGATTTTATTCCGTGCCTCGCTTGTGCGGACAATCGAGAGCCAGTCGCGATTCGGACCGCGCCCGCCCTCCTTGGCGGTGAGAATCTCGACGATTTCGCCGGTTTTTACTTTATAGTCAATCGGCACGATTTTGCCGTCTACCTTGGCGCCGACCATTCTGTTGCCCACAGCGGAGTGAATCGCATAGGCAAAGTCAATCACGGTTGAGCCTTGAGGCAGGCTGATAACATCTCCCTTTGGCGTGAAGATGAAAATTTCCTCCGGCACAAGGTCACTCTTAATTGAGTGGATTATGTCCGTTATGTCTTCGCTCTCCTCCTGATTTTGCAGCATCTGGCGAATCCATGCGAGGCGATTGTCAAACTGCTCGGCGGCCGCTCCCTTTTCTGCTATGCCCACCTTATACTTCCAGTGTGCCGCGATGCCGTATTCCGCCGTGTGGTGCATTTCCCACGTGCGTATCTGCACCTCAAAGGGTATGCCCTCTTTATTGATTACTGTGGTGTGAAGGCTCTGATACATATTTGGCTTGGGCATTGAGATATAGTCCTTGAAGCGGTTCGGGAGAGGCTGGAACATATCGTGGATTATGCCCAGGACGTTATAGCAATCTTCTATCGTATCGACGATTACCCGAATGGCATAGACGTCGTATATCTGCGAAAAGCTCCTGCCCTGAACAAACATTTTGCGGTAAATACCGTAGACGCTTTTCAGGCGGCCCTCTATCTTCACATTTGGGATTGAAACACCGATTCTGCCCCCGATGAACTCCATGGTTTTATCAAGGAAAGCCTTGCGCTCGGCGCTTTTGGAGATGAGGTCTTTCTCTATTTCGCCGTATGCCAGAGGGTCAAGATATTTGAGCGAAATATCCTCCATGTAGTCTTTAACTGCGCGGATACCGAGGCGGTGCGCAATCGGGGCATAAACCTCAAGGCACTCCAGCGCCTTATCGCGCTGTTTTTGCGGCGAGACATAATTCAGCGTGCTCATGTTGTGCATTCTGTCCGCAAATTTTATGATTATTACGCGGATATCCTCCGCCATGGCCATCAGCATTTTGCGGATATTTTCCGCCTGCTGCTCTTCGCGTGAGGAATACGGGATTTTACCGAGCTTCGTCACACCCTCCACGAGCCTGCCTATCTCCTTACCGAAGATTTTCTCAACCTCCGCTTCGGATATATCAGTGTCTTCCACTACATCATGAAGAATGCCCGCCGCCACTGACGCGGAATCCATGCCAAGCTTGACAAGAATACCCGCCACTGATAGCGGGTGAATTATATACGGCTCGCCGCTCTTGCGATTTTGCCCGCTGTGCTGCGCTTCGGCGACTTCATATGCATGGCGGATCACATCGACGTCATAGTCTTTGCCGCTTTGCTCAATTAAAGCTTCAAGCTCATCGAAGGTTTTGATGTGCATATTCTGTATCGTTCTGTTTGTTATGCCGGTGGCGGTCATGCCTGTGGCGGCGCCGGTATTTGCTTCGGTTTTGGGCATGGTTCCCTCCTTTCAGGCAAGCTTCACGCGCGGATAAGGCTCTTTATGCGCGCAAACACGGGGGATTCGTAAATATCCACCTTGCTGCCGTTTGTTTCGATTACCACCGGGCGAAGCGTATCCTCGCTCATGTCATAGGTGATGAGCCCGCGCTCCTCTAAGATTTCGAGAATTATAAGCAGCTTGCCGAGATTCATCTTCTCGCCGATGGCGTTGATTATTTTCTGCATACTGAAGCGCTTGCCCTCGCACATTCTCATGATTCTGTATACGGCGGCGATGTCTTCTCTGTCGGGGATTATTCTCTCCGCCTGTTGTGCCGTCAGCTCTTCGCCGCGCTTCGTGCGCTCAAAGAGCTGATAGGTTTCTATCATATCGTCCACGCTGATAGATGAGAGCTTCAGGTTTCTGATGGTTATTGTGAGCTGGCTTTGCCCGCGGTACTCCTTCGCGTCAAGCGTGACGGCCATATCGACGACACAGCCCTCTGTATACGGGAAATCCACATAGGCTGTGTCAAACTTCATGCACGTGATTTGCTCGCCGTTTTTCGAGCAGCCCAAACGCAAATGCGTGCCGCTGCCTACAGGCGTGATTGAGTCAATGGTCATGCCGAAAAGTCCGAAAAATGGCTGAGAATTGCCGTTTCCGAAGGGCTCGAGCTGCTTCATATCTTCAGGAAGCTGCGGCGTGAGCGCCTGCGGATTAAGCTTGCAATCAAGCTTAATCTTCTGCGTGGGCATAATCTGATGGTGTTCCTTAGCGTAGGCATTGATTCGCTCGCGGAACTCATCTACCTTATCATATGTCAGCGTAATGCCCGCGGCCATCGGGTGACCGCCGAACTTCTCGAATAAATCTCCGCAACTCTGGACTGCCTCAAACAGATTGAAGCCCTCTACGCTTCTCCCGCTGCCCTTTGCCATATCGCCGCTTCTGGATATAATCATGCAGGGCTTGCCGAAATGCTCCGTCACGCGTGAGGCGACGATGCCGATGACCCCGCTGTGCCAGCCCTCGCCGCTTGCGACGATGACTCTGTCATATTTATGCTCCGTGTCATTCTCAACCTGCGCAAGCACGGCGGCTGTTATCTCGCTTTCAACGCTCCTGCGGTCATCGTTTTCCGAATCGATTTCGCTTGCAAGCTCCTCCGCCTCTTCGGGGAAATCGCAGGTGAGCAGGTGAACGGCGCGCTCTGAGGCGCCCATTCTGCCTGTGGCGTTGATTCGCGGAATAACCGTGAACGCCAGTGAACGCGCGGTTGGCTCTTTATCCGAGGCGGTGCATTTTTTCAAAAGCGCGTCAATACCCGGGCGGGTTCTCGCGGCTATCTGCTCCAAGCCTGCCTTGATAATCGAGCGGTTTTCGCCGATTACGGGCATGACATCGGCGATTGTACCGAGCGCGGCTAAATCGGCATATTCAGAAAGAATCATGTCCTCATCGCCGCTCTCCAGCGCGATGAGCAGCTTCAAGGCCACTCCCGCGCCCGAAAGCTCCTTGAAGGCCGAGGGGCAGTCTTCTCTGTATGGGTCAACCACAGCCACAGCCTCAGGAAGTTCATCGTGCGGCTGATGATGGTCGGTTATAACCACGTCAATTCCGAGGCTTTTGGCAAACTCAACCTCTTCAAATGAGGCTATGCCGTTATCAACGGTTATAATCAGCTTCACGCCTTTTTCGTTCAGTTCTTCCATGGCGGGCTTGTTCATGCCATAGCCCTCGCAGCTGCGTTTGGGTATATAATAAATCACATCCGCGCCAAGGGCCTCAAGGTATGAGTAAAGCATGGCGGTCGCTGTCACGCCATCGGCGTCATAATCGCCGAAAATGGCGATGCGCTCAAAATTATCAATAGCGGCATGGATTCTCTCTACCGCCTTGTCCATATCCTTTAATTCTAACGGACTTGAAAGCATCGTTTGTGCAGAGAGAAAGCTTTCTATCTCCGCGTCAGAGTGGAATCCGCGTATATCTAAAAGCATCGCAATAAAAGATGGAACCCCGTGCTTCACCGCGATTTCAGCTGCTCTGTCTCTGTTAAGCTTCGCAATTTCCCATCTCCTGATATTCACGACATTCCCCCTTTCACACTTCATATGAAGCGTTTCCAAAATATTATTATAGCATGAAAGTATGATTTTCGCAATGCTATCCGCTTGCCGCGATGCCTTCGGCGGCCGCCAAAGCCGTCGCCCATGCAAGATGAAGGTTATATCCTCCGCACAGCCCGTTGGCGTTAAGAAGTTCACCGATTATATAAAGCTTGGGGCATAGCTTTGATTCAAAGCTTTCGCCGTCAATTTCATCAAGCGGAACACCGCCGCTCGTCACCTGCGCCGAGTCGAAATCACTTAGGCGCTCTATTGTAAAGTAAAGTTGCTTTACAGCCTTGGCAATGGCTTTAATATCAGCATTATTGAGCTTCTCAATTGGCAAATTCACATCAAAGTGCAGGCTGCGAATAATTTCCTCGCCCGCCTTTATATTCACTATGCCGGAAAGAATATCTATTGTTCTGATGGCGGCTCGATGCTCGGCTAAGCCATGAAAATAGGCTTCCAGTTCTTCGGCTGTGAATTCCTCCGCCATGTCAAGGCTTATACGCACATCACCTGCTTTGAAGGCGTTTATGTCAGCACGGAGCATATCGGCAAGAAAGCTTGAGATATTAAAAATGCAGATGCCCGAAAGCGCGCCGGAGGAGAAAATCACCTCGCCGCTTTCAGAGTATATCACCTCGCCGCCTCGAAGCAGAGCGGCCCTTGCGCGCATCCTCATCCCCTTCACGGCTTTTGTGAATTTACCCGCCACATGGACGGGCGCGAGCGCCGGAAAAAGCTCTGTGCAGGAATGCCCGAAGCCTGCTGCAAGCGCATATCCGTCTGCCGCGCTGTGCTTCGGTGCGGCAAGCCCGCCGGTGGCAAGAATCAGCTTTCTCGCGCGGATTTCCCTTCCGTCTTCGCTTTTAAGAGTGAAAACATCTTTGTTTTTCACGGCTGAAACCGCCTTGAAGCCGAAGTGAAAATCCACCGTTTTCTCATTACAGACGCCTCTCAGCAGCTGCCGCACAGCCGCGGCCTGAAGATTGCGCGGGTAAACCCTGCCTGCTTCATCTGTGCGGCAGAGCAGCCCTATATTACTGAATTCTGCAAGGATTCGCTCGGTATCATATCGGGTTAGAAGGCGGCTTAAATCGTCTCCGTGATAGAAGCTTTTGCCGAGGTTCATGTTCGTAAGATTGCACCTGCCGTTGCCCGTGGCGAGAAGCTTTTTCCCCGCCTTACTGTTGCCGTCAAGCAATGCAATGCTAAGCCCCGGCCTGCATGCCGCCAGCTTCCCCGCCGCCATGAGACCCGCCGCGCCCGCACCGATTATCGCTGCATCATAAATCATAATCGCTCCTCAGAAATGTTATGAATAGAATTATACTCTTTTTGAGGTGAAAAAGAAAGATAACCATGTTTAAGTTTATTGTAAGATAAAATGCTTTCAAAATTAAGGCGGATAAAGTATAATTCTATCAGAAGCAAGCATGTTTTAAGGAGAGAAATATATGGATAAGTCAAATAAGAATATCCTCGTCGTCGATGACGATCACGAGATTGTGAAATCAATCGCGCTTCTTTTAGAGGCCGAGGGCTATAACGTCTTCAAGGGATATGACGGCCAGGAGGGTCTGGACATCGCGATGAGCAGGGAGATTCATCTTATCGTCATAGATGTGATGATGCCGCGCATGGATGGACTTTCGGCAATTATGAAAATCCGCGAAGAGAAGAATGTGCCGATAATCGTGCTTTCCGCAAAAAGCGAGAACAGCGATAAGATTATCGGGCTTTCGATGGGCGCTGACGATTACATCGCGAAGCCCTTCAACCCGAGCGAGCTTGTCGCCAGAGTGAACTCACAGCTCAGGCGATACACGAGCCTCGGCGACATCAACACCACGGGAGATAATGAAATCATAAACGGCAGGCTCATTTTCAACACAGACACGCGCGAGCTGACCGCAGACGGCGAGGCCGTAAAGCTGACTGCCACGGAGACGAAAATCGTGGAGCTGCTCATGAAAAACCTCGGCAGGGCCTTCCCAGCCGAAGAGATTTACAGCAAGATATGGAATGAAGAGGCCTACTCCACCGAGAACACCGTGATGGTGCATATCAGGAGAATACGCGAAAAGATTGAAATCGACCCGAGTGAGCCTGAATATCTGAAGGTGGTGTGGGGAATTGGCTACAAAATCGAAAAGCATTAAGAAAAGCAAAAAAAATAGTGTTCCAGTACCCCCTCAGCCGCAGTATATTCCGCCGCCGCCAATGCCGGCAGCTCCGATAATTCCCGCGAGCGGGCGTTTCAAGAGCGCGAATCCGTTGATGAAAGAGCGCCCTCAGCGACCTAAAAACGCTTTTGCGGGGCTTATTTCGTGGCTCTTTATGCTGGCTTTTATCTGCGTTTTTCCTCTTCTGGTCTTATTACTTATTTCAGTGATTGTGAACCCCGAGATGGGCAAGCTTGTAGAGGGTTTTATCAGCAATTTCGCTGCATTCTCAGTGTTGGAAAGCGATTTGCAATCGCAGATTGTCGCCGGCGGTGCTCTCGTCATTTTGGCGTTTTTCCTCGTCATCGGCTTCCGCCATGACAGGCGGGCGTTTGAAGCCTGCGCAAGCTATGCGTTTTCAAAAGTATGGGTGGAAGCAAAGATTCTTCTGGTTCTTGCGGTATTCTACCTCGGCTACTCCATGACTTATGAAATTTTCTCTATTCAATCTATCGTTACGCTCGTGATTTTAGTCTATCTGCTGTGCCTTGATGTAGGGCACAACGGAAACATCTTCAGGCATAACGTCGTGCATTCGATAATCCTCGCCGTAAACTATAACGCGGAGAAAACGCCGTATGAGCGAATCGCGAGAAAACGCCTGGTTTCAACAATTCTGCTTGTCTTCGGGATAATGCTTGTAGGCGCGGCATTTATCTTTATAGTCGTCACCTTTGTGAACCTGCCGGTATATGCAATTGTTCTGTCGATTTTGGGAATTGTGTTCGTCGTGGCGGGGATATTCGGCACGGTGCTTTGGTATTCACTGAATCAGCATAGAGATATGCGGGATTTAGGTGAAATTATGGCGCAGATTGAGGATATGTATAACGGCAACCTCTCCGCAGTGAACAGTGTGCCGCCGACCTCACATTTTTATGATATGGCGATGCAGCTCAATATGATACGCACGGGCATTGAGAAGGCCGTCACCGAAGGCGTGAAGGCGGATATGACGAAGGTGGAGCTGATTACGAATGTTTCGCACGATATACGCACGCCGCTGACCTCCATCATTACATATATTGACCTAATTAAAAAAGAGCCTGATTTATCTCAGAATGTGCGCGAGTATGTCGATACAATCGCAACGAAGGCAGCGAGGCTGAATCATATCGTTCAAGACGTCTTTGAGGTCTCGAAGGCCGCCACGGGCAACATTGCGCTCGATGTTGAAAAGATTGACATGGTCACCCTCCTCAAGCAGACGCTTGCTGAGATGGAATCCACAATGGAGAGCGCTCACCTACAGTGGAGGATTGATATTCCGAACACCCCGATGCTTATTTCAGCCGATGGCCAGAAGCTTTACAGGGTGTTTCAGAATCTTATCAAGAACTGCACACAGTACGCTTTGCCGGGTTCACGCGCATATTTAACGCTGAAGCAGAATTTCGGATTCGCCGAGCTGACGATTCGAAACATCTCGCAGGTTGAGATTGACCCCTCGGCCGCAGAGAGCCTGAGCGAACGATTTGTGCGCGGTGACAGAAACAGAACGAGCGAAGGCACCGGGCTGGGGCTTTCAATTGCCAAGAGCTTCACCGAGGCCAATGGCGGAGAGTTTGAAATAAAGAGCGACGGCGATGTTTTCCTCGTTTCCGTGAGCTTCCCGATTGTCGCGTATGCCCCGCCGAAGCCTGTGGTACCGGCGAGCATGCCGAGTGAACCGCCTGCGGAAATTGCCGGCGACGTGCCGATTTCCGACGGAATCAAGCACTTTGAGAGAAAGATAGATGAAATTATAAATACAACAGATAATTAGCGATAATCTGTACAGAAAAAAGCGCGGCAGATGGAATTCCTTTCAAGGGAAATCATCTTCCGCGCTGTTGTTTGCGGGTGGGCTTTGTGGGCGGGCATGGAAACCCGCCCCTACAGGGAAACGCCTACAAGACCTTCAGGGCGTTTTCGAGGTCGGCGAGAATATCGTCGGGGTTTTCAATGCCGACCGAGAAACGCACCATATTCTCGGGAATCATCGCCTCCTTGAGCTGCTCGCTCGTCAGCTGGCGATGAGTGGCGCTGGCCGGGTGAAGCGCGCATGTGCGGAGGTCTGCGACATGCGTGGCGACGGCGGCGAGGCACAGGCTGTCCATGAATTTAACAGCCTTCTCTCTCCCGCCCTTGATTCCGAAGGAAACAACGCCGCAGGTGCCGTTAGGCATATACTTCTGCGCGAGAGCATAATACGGGCTGCTTTCAAGCCCGGGGAAATTGACCCACTCGACCTTATCGCTTGCTTCAAGATATTTAGCGACCTTCAAGGCGTTTGAGCAATGCCTTTCCATGCGCAGCGCAAGCGTCTCAAGTCCGAGATTCAAAAGGAAGGAATTCATCGGGGCGGCCTGCGCGCCTATGTCTCTCATCAGATGGGTTACGCACTTTGTGATATATGCGGCGGGGCCGAAAGCCTCGGTATAGCACAGGCCGTGATAGCTTTCGTCCGGCTCGGTGAGACCGGGGAATTTATCATTCTGCGCCCAGTCAAACTTGCCGCTGTCTACGATAACGCCGCCAACCTGCACGGCATGGCCGTCCATATACTTCGTTGTGGAGTGAATTACGATGTCAGCACCGAACTCAATCGGGCGGCAGTTCATGGGCGTCGGGAATGTGTTGTCGATAATCAACGGCACTCCGTGTGCATGGGCGGAGTTTGCCAGAAGCTCTATGTCCGCTATGACGAGCGTCGGATTTGACAGCGTCTCTGTGAAAACGCATTTGGTGTTGGGCTGATAGAATCTATCCAGCTCTTCGGCCGTTATGTCCGACGCGACGAATGTGACATCGATACCCATTTCCTTGATTGTCTTATAAAGCAGATTCATTGTGCCGCCGTAAATGGAATTGGTGCTTATCAGATGGTCACCGGCGTGGCAGATATTGATGATGGAGAACAACGAGGCTGCCTGCCCCGAGGACGTCATCATTGCGCCGACCCCGCCTTCAAGAACGGCGATTTTCTTTGCCACGGTGTCATTCGTCGGGTTCGCCAGGCGCGTATAGAAATAACCGCTGGCCTTGAGGTCGAAAAGATCTCCCATGGCATCGGAGCTGTCATACTTGAACGTGGTGCTCTGGACAATCGGGAACACGCGCGGCTCACCGTTTTTGGGCTCATATCCTGCCTGGACGCAGAGTGTGTCTAATTCATATTTTTTCATAATATACCTCGATTTTTAATTTATTTACGCCGCTGTACCATAGAACAGCGCTTTCAGAGAATTCGCAATCCAGTCTGCGCCGAGAACCACGGCGGCAACGACTGCAAGAAACAGTATGAGAGAGATGATTTGAATCCACATTCGCTTTTTCTGCGGCATGTCTTCAAACTGCTCTTCGCTTTCGCGCTCCTTGTCCACCCGCATTCGGATGTCAGAGATAATTCCCATCGCCCGCGGCAGCTCTGAAGCCTTGACGTATATGCTTTTGTCTGTGGGCATAATCTCGCTGTCATAGATATAAGACACGCGCTCACTGCCGAACTTTTCAAGCGAATAAGCGATATTCGCCTTATCGAATTCTTCAGCCGCAAGATTAGCCGTATATTCATCGGCGCTGTTAAGATAGGCCATATCATCGTCTGTGATTGGCCTGACTGTCTTAATTTTGCCGCAGGTGGGGCATTTCTGATTGCCGTCTTCAAATGCTGAACGGCACTTTTCACAGTAAAGCATAGTTCCCCCTTTTAGAAAACTTAAATTGATAATACACTAAAACACACCTTATGTAAAGGAAATATTACCTCATATCCAAACGAAAAAAGCTACACAGAGCCGCTTTTTATTGGCTTATTATAACAATAAACCGCCGCACATGAATTTTAATGCTAAAATCGCTTTATTTTTCTCTCAAAAAGAGCTATAATAAATTGTATCTGTGCTGATTATCTCAATTACCGATTAAAGGAATGATAATATGAATAAAGCTGAGAGCATTTTGCTTGACAGCGTAAAAAATTTGCATTTTGTGGGGATTGGCGGCTCGGGAATGTGCCCGATGGCGCAGATTCTCCATAATAAAGGTTTCACCATAACCGGGTCTGACATAGCTGAAAGCGACACAGTAGAGCGTGTGCGTTCCTATGGCATACCCGTAAATATTGGCCACAATGCCGAGAACGTCGGCGACGCTGAAATCCTCGTTTACTCCGCGGCGGTTAAGCCCGATAATGTTGAGCTTCTGGCCGCCGCCGAGAAGGGCATTCCGGCGTTAGAGCGCTCAGTTGTGCTTGGTATGATGACAAGCAAGTTTGAAATGCCCGTTGCGGTTTCCGGCACGCACGGCAAAACATCTACCACCGCTATGCTCACGCATATTCTCATCGCCGACGGCAAAGAGCCGAGCGCGATAATCGGCGGCAAGCTCCCGCTTATCGGCGGAAACGGGCGCGTGGGGTTAAGCGAGACGATTGTGGTTGAGGCCTGCGAATATGTCGATTCATTTTTGCAGCTTTCGCCCGCACTTTCGGTAATTCTCAATATAGACGCCGATCATCTCGACTATTTCGGCACGATTGACAACATTGTGAAATCCTTCCATCAATTCGCGCTGCAAACCTCTGACGCGGTGATTGTCAACGGCGACAACGCCCACGCGATGGAGAGCGTGAAGGACATCGGCGCAACAGTTATAACCTTCGGTCTCGGTGAAAGCAATGATTATTATGCCGTAGACATGAATGAGGTGAACACAGCCTGCGAGGATTTCACCCTCATGTACAGAGGAAAGAAAATAGGCAGGATTGAGCTTTCCGTGCCCGGCGAGCACAACATGATGAACGCCATTGCGGCGGGCGCGGCGGCGCATTATCTCGGCGCGAAGGCCAAGGTGATTTGCCAGACGCTTTCAAAATTCACCGGAGTTCACAGGCGCTTTGAGGTGCTCGGGAAGTTCGGCGGCATAACCGTGGCAGATGATTTTGCTCATCATCCGACAGAGCTGCGCGCGGTGCTAAGCTCCGCGATGAAAATGGGCTATAATCGGGTTTGGGCGATCTTCCAGCCGCACACATATTCAAGAACATACACGCATATGGATGAATTTGCCGAGGCCCTGAGCATACCCGATTTCGTCGTTATGTCGGAAATTTTGGCAGTGCGCGAGACAAACACCTACGGCGTGGAGACCTCACAGCTGGCGGAGAAAATCCCCGGCAGCAGCTGGTTTCGAACCTTTGACGAGATAACCGATTACGTCATCAAAAATGCCGAAAGCGGCGATTTAATTTTAACTCTCGGCGGCGGTGATGTATATAAATGCGCGAATATGTTCGTGGAGAAATATAAGGGATAAGCAAACGCCGCAGGAAACCTGCGGCGAATTTTTTAGGAGGTCTGCATGAAATATCAAATCATGAAAATTGAAGACAGCGATGCGAAAGAAAAAATCACGCTTGAGATTATGAATGCCCTGCCGAAGTGGTTTTCGCCGCCGGAGGATATCATCAAAAAATCGAGGCAGCACAGGGATTTCCCGTTCTTTGCTGCATTTGACGGCAAGAATGCCATCGGCTTCATCGCACTGAAAATCCATAATGAGTTCACCGCCGATATATATAACCTCGGCGTTCTTGAAGCTTATCACAGAGCGGGCATCGGTAGCGCGCTCCTGGCTGCGGCTGAGTGCTATCTGCGCTCTGAGGGCTTTAAGTTTCTCACGGTCAAAACTCTCGATTCCTCTGCCGAGTATGAGCCATATGAGCGAACGCGCTCATTTTACCGCAAATCCGGCTTTTACCCGCTTGAGGTTTTCCCGCTGTTCTGGAATATTGAAAATCCGTGCCTGTTCATGTGTAAATGTCTTTAAGCATAATAAAACCCCCGGTTTCGGGGGTTTGTTTTTAAGTTAATAATATGCGACGAGCGGATTCATCTTTCCATGGCTGCCGCCCACATTGATGCTGTCGATGAATTTAATCGCCTGACCCGCGCCTATCGCGACGCAGTTCTGTGGCTCTTCGGCCACTATGACGGGTACCTTCGTCTTCTTGGAAATAAGCGTGGCAAGGCCGTAAAGGTTTGCCGAGCCGCCAGTGAGGTGGATTCCGTCAACGAAAATGTCGGCCAGAAGCTCCGGCGGCGTGGCCTCAAGCGCCTCCTGAACCGTGCGCACAATGCCGATTGACGGCTCAATTAACGCCTCTATCATCTCATCTGAATTCATCACGGTGGTTTCCGGTAGGCCGGACTGCGTGTTTCTCCCCTTCAAGTTGAAGGTTTCGAGCTTTTTCCTCGGATAAGCGCAGCCTATCGCGATTTTCGCGCGCTCCGCCATTCGCTCTCCGATAATCAGATTGTACTTGCGCCTTGCATATTTAACTATCGCCTCGTTGAACTCCATGCCGGCAATATGTGTTGAATTCGCCACGGCAATGCCGTTCAGCGAGATGATTGCTATGTCAGTGGTTCCCCCGCCAATGTCAATAATCATCGCGCCGTGAGGGGCGGCAATATCCACACCCGCGCCAATCGCCGCGGCGACGGGCTCCTCGATAAGGCAAACCTTGCGCACGCCCGCTGCTGTGATGGCATCGACAACTGCGCGCTTTTCAACCTCTGTTATGCCGCACGGCACACTGACGACCACCCTCGGCATGAAGAGCTTTGCAGAGCTCACCTTTTTGAGGTAATAGGAGATGAGCTGCTCGGCAAGAGAGAAATCTGAGATAACACCGTTGCTCAGCGGATGAGTCACCGTCACTCTCGCCGATGTTTTGCCCAACATCGCATAGGCCTCGTTGCCGATGGCCACCACCTCGCCGGAATAATTATCAATAGCAATAACTGAGGGTTCATTCAGTACAATGCCCTTGCCTTCGACATAAACCTTGAAATCAGATGTCCCGAGGTCTACCGCCATGTCCATCGCCATGCCTCATCACAACCTTCTTGCTTCATATCACAATTCAATAATTATATTAAGTATAATACATATTGTCGGCATTTTCAAGCATAAGCTTAAAATAGCTTTGTTCTGAGCATTATTATCGGAGAAAACGCATTTTTTCGACCTCTGATGCAATCCATTTATAAATTGCGGCAGTGTCTTTTTGGTAATCGCTGTTTATCTCAAAATAGCGGATACCATTCATAGCGCACTGCTTTTTAATTTTCTCATTTGCCTCAATGAACCACCCAAGCTTTCTCTCCTCGGCTTCTGTGCGCCGCTCGATAATGCTTCTGTGCTTCAACACGCCGGAGGCGAAATTATTCTCAAGATATTCATTTGAAAAGCCCATGAACACAGGGATTATGTGCTTTCGGCAGTCAGCGGCAAACTCATTTACCCTGCGCGGCGATATATAGCAGCCCTCGATAATCAGGCTCTGCTCGTTTTCAATGTTGGTTTCTATAATCCCCTTCAATATCGGCCAGAGCTTTTCTTCGATGATTTCATTATAATCGTCCGGCGTGAAGCCGCAATTATTATCAGCGCGAAACAGCCCCATCTTCAGATGGTCTGCTGATAGATATGGGATCTTATAGGTTTCAAGCAGCTTCTGCGCCATGAGCGTCTTGCCCGTCATGCTTTCGCCGCCGATTATAATTATCATAGGCTCTCCTGCGCTGTTTCCTCCAGAAGAAATTGTAAAAGGCCTGTATAGCGCCTTGTTTTCCTGTCATTTTCAACCATCATCGCAATTTTCTGCCTGCTGCCGACGAGGATAAGCAAATGCTTCGCGCGGGTGACGGCTGTGTAGAAAAGGTTGCGGTATGTGAGCTGCGGCGGGGTGTCTATGACGGGTATGATGACGGCGGTAAACTCGTTACCCTGACTTTTGTGCACCGTTACGGCATATGCAAGCTCCAGCTCCGACGCGGCGTTTTCATAGGTGTAGGTCACCTCTTTATCATCGACGTTGACGATAATCACGCCGCCGGCCTTGTCAATTGCCATGATTATGCCGATATCGCCGTTGAAGACGCCCTCGCCTGAAGTGCCGTCAGCCCTTGTCCACGGCAGGTTATAGTCATTGCGTATCTGCATGACCTTATCCCCTGTGCGGAAAACGCTTCCTCCCAGCTTTGCTTCCGCTTTGCCGCTTCCCGCGGGGTTTATCACCTCTCGTAAGCGCTTATTGAGCTCAACTGTACCTATTTCACCCTTTCTTCCGGGGCAGAGGATTTGTATATCGGCAGTCGGCGAATACTGATAGCTTTTCGGCAGCCGCTGCGAGGCAAGCGAAACGATGAGACTCGCCGCTTCAGTAATCTCATTCTGCGGCATGAAAAAGAAATCGCTGTCGCGCCGCTCTAAATCGGGCATTTGCCCCTCGACGATTTTATGCGCGTTGGTGACAATCAAGCTTGACATTGCCTGACGGAAAATCTCCTTGAGCTCAATCGTGTCAAACATCCTTGAGGCAATTAAATCCCCGAGCGTGTTCCCTGCGCCGACCGACGGAAGCTGGTCGCTGTCGCCGACGAAAATCATGCGGCAGGACATCGGCAGGGCGCGCAGAACGCTTTCAAACACATATGTGTCCACCATTGAGAGCTCATCGATTACGATGCAGTCGCATTCAAGCGGGTTGCGCTCATTGCGCGTGAAGACGGGGTTATCGTGTTCGTCCCAATCCACCTGGAGCATCCGGTGAATCGTCTTGGCCTCCTCGCCGGTCAGCTCACTCATGCGCTTGGCGGCCCTGCCCGTCGGGGCGGCAAGGAGAACGCTCTCGCCCTTCTCCTTGAGCATCTGGATTATCGCGTTGAGGGTCGTTGTTTTGCCCGTGCCGGGCCCGCCGGTGAGAATGAGGATGCCCTTTTCCAGCGCGGCCTTTATGGCCTCCTTTTGCTTCTCGGCATAGGTTATGCCCTTGCTTCGCTCGATGGCTTCAATCTCTTCATCTACGCCGCTTATCGCCTGCGGAGGATATTTCAGCATGAGCTTCATGCGCTCAGCGATATAACTCTCTTCGCGGTGCTTCTTTGGCAGAAAGAGGAAGTCCTTGCCATTGAAATTCTCGTTTATAAGCCCGCCGCTTTCACAGAGGAGATAAATCGCGTCCTGCACGCGCTCAGTTTCTACCGTCAGCAGCTGCGCCCCCGCCTGAATGACTTTGGAGATTGGCAGGCAGGTGTGGCCGTTATTCAGATTATGCCGCAGGACATACTGCACGCCGGCCTTCACGCGCTCAATATTCTCCGCCTCGCGCTCCATTGACTGAGCAATGGAATCGGCAATCTGAAAGCTGATTTCAATCTCGTCTGTGCAAAGGCTGTATGGGTCTTCCTGAACGCAGAGAATAGAGTCTTCGCCGTATTGCTTCCATACGACGATGGCCTCCTCCGGCGTGACGCCGTATTCTCCCAGAAATCGCATAAGCTCGCGAATTCCGTAAACCCGCTTTATATCCTCGCTTATCTCCTTCGCCTTTTCAAGAGTGATACCCTTGATTTGCGCGAGGCGCTCGGGGTCATTCTCAATTATATCGAGCGCTTGGTCGCCAAAGGTGCCGATAATCTTATTCGCCGTGGCAGGTCCGATTCCCTTCACCGCACCTGAGGTGAGATACTTCAGCATCGCAGAGGTGGTTGCAGGGCGCGAACGCTCAAACGCACCCGCCTTGAACTGGTCGCCGAAGGTGGCGTGAGAGCTCCACTCGCCGTAAACGGTGAGATTTTCCCCAACGCTGACAAACGGGAACGCCCCCACAACTGTTATGAGGTCGTCTCCCGCTATCATTTCAAGCACGGTATATTGATTTTTATCATTGTGATAGACGATGTTTTCCACGCTTCCCGAAAGCTCGAGAAGTCCGCTTTCCGCCATGCTTTTCTCCCTTAGAATTTGATTAAGCATATTGTAGCATATTATCGTTATCAAAACAAATGTTTGCTGTTGCTTAAATTAAACTATTTCTTCCCCCAGCCAACTGTCTATCACTATGGAATCCTTTTCTTCCATAAACGCATGCTCGCTGCCCTGTGATATTGTGAGCTTGCAGTGGAATTTCTCTGCGAATTTTTCTATTTCACTCAAGTCCTGCAAATTATCTTCAGAGCCATACAGGATTGACGTCGGGCTGCTCCATTCCTCAATTGGGTGAGCCTTGACATACTGATAGTAATCCCACGAAAGAGGGTCGATGGGGTTGTCGATGATTTTCTCCCGCTCCAGCCTCTCCTCGGTAACGCCAAACCACAGCATCATCTTTTTGACAAGATGCTCCATTTCAACTATCGGGGACATAAACAGGCATTTCCCGAAATGCTCGTTTTTGTAAGCATGCAGGCTGAAGTATGCGCCGAGGCTGCAAGCACACAGATTTATGTCTTTCCAATTTTCTTTTGCGAAGGCCAGCACTTTTTTCAAATCGGCAGGGCCGTTCCAAATGTCGCAGGCGTAGTTCGTCTCTCCCGTGCGCTCGCCGTGTTCGGGCAAATCAAAGCTCAGCACCTGATAGCCTTTTTTAACTGCTATTTTGGCAAAAGCTTCCGCACTTTCTTTATCAGACATTTTTCCATGCACATGAATGTATATCTTATCGGCCTCGCTTCCCCAAAGAAGGGCAGGTATGCCGTCTATTTTGAGTTTTTGCATATCCTCTCTATCTCCTTTTTAAGTTCTTCCGTTTTATTCGTCTTCTCCCACGCAACATTCAGATCCTCACGCCCCATATGGCCGTATGCTGCAAGCGGGAGATATTTCATTTCGAGCAGCCTCAGCTCTTTGATTATCGCGGCAGGGCGGAGGTCGAAGACCTCTTTCACGGCCTGCGAGAGGACTTCTTCATTGACCGCTCCCGTACCGAACGTCTCCACCATTACCGAGACAGGATGTGCGACGCCGATGGCATAGGCTATCTCCACCTCGCATTTCCTCGCAAGCCCCGCCGCGACGATGTTTTTCGCTATCTTTCTCGCCATGTATGCGGCAGAGCGGTCTACCTTCGTCGGGTCTTTGCCCGAAAAAGCGCCGCCGCCGTGACGCCCGTATCCGCCGTATGTATCCACAATGATTTTTCTGCCTGTGAGGCCGCTGTCTCCGGCGGGCCCGCCTATGACGAAGCGCCCGGTCGGGTTGATATAGAACTTCGTATTTGCGTCAAGCAAGCTTGCAGGAATGATGGGTCTTACCACTTTTTCAAGCAAGTCTGCTCTGATTTGCCCGGGCGAAACCTCCTCATTGTGCTGTGTGGAAATTACGATTGCGTCGATTCTTTTAACTGCGTCTCCGTCATATTCCACCGTCACCTGCGTTTTTCCGTCCGGGCGGAGATACGGCAGTGTGGCATCTTTTCTCACCCTGGCAAGCTGCTTTGCGAGTTTATGTGAAAGTGAAATCGCCAGCGGCATGAGCTCCTCGGTCTCATCGCAGGCAAAACCGAACATCATGCCTTGGTCGCCCGCACCGATATTGCTTTCCTGCTCTTTATCGCCGTCCTTCGTTTCAAGCGACTCGTTCACGCCCATCGCTATGTCGGGCGACTGACTGTCAATTGAAATTGTGACGGCGCAGGAGTTGCCGTCAAAGCCGAGCGCGGGATTATTGTACCCGATGGAATTCACCACACCGCGCACGATTGCCTGAATATCGACGTAGCAGTCCGTGGTTATCTCTCCCATGATATGGATTTGCCCGGTGGTTGCCGTCGTTTCACAGGCGACATGCGCTTTTTTGTCCAGCTCGAGAATCGCATCCAGAACCGCGTCTGAGATTTGGTCACAGATTTTATCCGGGTGTCCCTCCGTTACTGACTCTGATGTGAATAATTTCATGCTTTGCCTCCTTGTTATTCGAAAATTGCACTTAAAAAATCCTCCCATAAGAGAGGATTATACAAACCTCATCTTCCGGTTAACACCGCAGGATTTAGCACCCGACAATTGCGTCTTCTACGCAATCGTCTGGTTGCCGGGCTTCACAGGGCCTGTCCCTCCGCCACTCTTGATGAGCAATATTCAATTGTTGAGTATATTATAGCAGAGCACAGATAAAAGTGCAAGAAAAAAACACCCATCACATGCGAAGCTTGTGATGGGTGTAAATGTTTTTGCTTAGTTGATGCCTGAAACGACGCCTGAACCGACTGTGCGTCCGCCCTCGCGGATAGCGAAACGAAGACCCTCTTCAATGGCGATAGGTGTGATGAGCTCAACGCTCATTTCTACGTTGTCGCCGGGCATGCACATTTCTGTTCCATCAGGAAGAGAAACCACGCCTGTAACGTCTGTTGTTCTGAAATAGAACTGCGGACGATAGTTGTTGAAGAAAGGTGTGTGACGGCCGCCCTCATCCTTGGAAAGGATGTAGACAGAGCCCTTAAACTTCGTGTGCGGCTTAATTGAGCCGGGCTTAGCCAGAACCTGGCCGCGCTCAATCTCGTCTCTCTGAACACCACGGAGAAGCGCGCCGACGTTGTCGCCTGCCTCAGCGTAATCAAGAGTTTTGCGGAACATCTCCATGCTTGTGACGACGATCTTTCTGAGCTCTTCGGTGAGACCGACAAGCTCAACCTCGTCGCCTGCGTTGAGGCGTCCTCTTTCCACTCTGCCGGTTGCAACTGTTCCGCGGCCGGAGATGGTCATGGTGTCTTCAACAGGCATGAGGAAAGGCATATCGCTCTTTCTCTCCGGTGTGGGAATGAACTCGTCAACCGCGTGCATGAGCTCGTGAATGCACTTATACTCCGGCACAGAAGACTCTGTAGCCGCAGACTCAAGAACCTTCAAGGCCGAACCGCGGATAACAGGCGTATCATCGCCCGGGAAGTCATACTCGCTGAGGAGGTCACGAATTTCCATCTCGACGAGGTCAAGAAGCTCTGCATCGTCAACCTGGTCGCACTTATTCATGAAAACCACGATGTGAGGCACGCCAACCTGACGCGCGAGAACAATGTGCTCTCTTGTCTGCGGCATCGGGCCGTCAGCAGCTGAAACAACGAGGATAGCACCATCCATCTGCGCCGCTCCCGTAATCATGTTCTTAACATAGTCAGCGTGACCGGGGCAGTCAACGTGCGCATAGTGGCGCGCGTCTGTCTCGTATTCAACGTGTGCTGTGTTGATTGTGATTCCGCGTTCTCTCTCTTCAGGTGCCTTGTCTATGGAAGCATAATCCATATAATCGGCTTCCCCTTCGATATTGAGAACCTTGGTGATAGCCGCTGTAAGCGTGGTTTTTCCGTGGTCAACGTGACCAATCGTACCGATGTTAACATGCGGTTTGCTGCGTTCAAATTTTGCCTTTCCCATTGGAAGTTTCCCCCTTTTATTCTGTAAAAAATTATTTTCGGATTTCAAAGCATATCATAACAAAGATATGTTAAAAAATCAAGTTTATTTTGTGAATTAGTCCTTTTTGCCTCTTGAGCTGATGATGGCCTCTGAAACGGATTTCGGAACTTCGGCATAACGTGCCGGCTCCATCGTATACTGGCCTCTGCCCTGCGTTTTAGAGCGCATATCCGTGGCATAGCCGAACATCTCCGAAAGCGGCACTTCGCTGTTCACCTGCTGAGCGCCCGGAAGAGCGTCCATGCCGAGAATCATTCCGCGGCGGCCGTTCAAGTCTCCGATGACATCGCCCATGTATTCCTCCGGCGTGATGACCGTGACCTTCATAATCGGCTCAAGGAGAACCGGGTCAGCCTTTCTCGCGGCCTCTTTGAAAGCCATTGAGCCGGCGATTTTGAATGCCATTTCGGATGAGTCTACCTCATGATATGAGCCGTCATACAACGTAACCTTCACGTCAACCATATTATATCCGGCAAGCACGCCCGAGAGCATCGCGCCTTGAATTCCCTGGTCAACCGCGGGGATATATTCCTTCGGAATAGTTCCGCCGACGATAGAATTGACAAACTCATAGCCCTTATCCGGATTCGGCTCAATGCGAATCTTAACATGGCCGTATTGTCCCTTACCGCCTGACTGGCGAGCATACTTCGTATCTGATTCGCTGTTCTTGCGGATTGTCTCTTTATACGCAACTTGCGGCTTACCGACATTCGCCTCGACCTTGAATTCGCGGAGCAAGCGGTCAACGATGATTTCGAGGTGCAGCTCGCCCATTCCGGCGATTATCGTCTGGCCTGTTTCCTCGTCTGTGTAGGCCTTGAAGGTCGGGTCTTCCTCGGCGAGCTTCGCCAAAGCAATGCCCATCTTCTCCTGGCCCGCCTTGGTCTTAGGCTCGATGGCGACGCGGATAACCGGCTCAGGGAACTCCATTGATTCAAGGACTATCGGCTTTCTCTCATCGCAAAGCGTGTCGCCCGTAGTAACGGTCTTGAGGCCGACTGCGGCGGCGATGTCGCCCGAATAAACGATATCGATGTCTTGACGGTGATTCGCGTGCATCTGCACGATTCTTCCGATTCTCTCATTGTTATCCTTAACCGAGTTATAGACGGTTGAGCCGGACTTCAACGAGCCTGAATACACACGGAAGAACGTGAGCTTGCCCACGAACGGGTCTGTGGCAATCTTGAATGCCAACGCCGAGAACGGCGCGTCGTCTGAGGATTCTCTCACATCTTCTGCCTCCGTATTGGGGTTTATGCCCTTAATCGGAGGAATATCAAGCGGCGAGGGCATATACTCGACGATTGCGTCAAGCAGCTTCTGCACACCCTTATTCTTATAAGACGTGCCGCAAAGCACCGGCACCATCTGGTTTGCGATTGTCGCCTTTCTTATGCAGGCCTTAATCTCATCAATTGTCAGCTCTTCGCCGCCGAGATATTTGTCAAGCAAAACATCGTCCTGCTCGGCTACGTTCTCAACGAGCGCCGCGCGGTATTCCTGCGCTTTATCGAGCATATCGGCGGGAATCTCCTCAACGCTTATATCCTTGCCGAGGTCATCCTTATAGATATATGCCTGCATCTCGATGAGGTCAATCATACCCTTGAAGGACTCTTCGCTTCCAATGGGAAGCTGAAGCGGAACCGCGTTGCACTTGAGGCGATCCTTCATCATCTGGACGACGCGATAAAAATCGGCGCCCATGATATCCATCTTATTGATATACGCCATGCGCGGAACACCGTATTCCTCCGCCTGACGCCACACTGTCTCACTCTGCGGTTCAACGCCGCCCTTGGCGCAGAAAACCGTAACAGAGCCGTCGAGAACACGAAGCGAACGCTCGACCTCTACCGTGAAATCAACGTGACCGGGAGTGTCGATGATATTGACGCGGTTATCGTTGCCGTTCTTGTCCTTCCAGAAGCAGGTGGTAGCCGCAGAGGTGATTGTGATGCCCCTCTCCTGCTCCTGCTCCATCCAGTCCATTGTGGCGGCGCCGTCATGCGTCTCTCCGATTTTATAGTTGATTCCAGTGTAGAACAGGATACGCTCGGTCGTCGTCGTCTTTCCGGCGTCGATGTGAGCCATAATGCCTATGTTTCTTGTAAGTTCCAGTGGTACTTGTCTGGACATAAATTCCTCCAAATTTTATTGACTGCAATGTAGTTGACGTATTGCGTTGCAATGCGGGGCGGCTTGTCATAATAAACAAAGCTGCTTATGCCCTCGCTGAGAACGCTCGGGTTGTCGACGTATTGCTTCGCAATGCGGGGCGGCTTGCCATAATGAACAAAACTGCTTATGCCCTCGCTGAGAACGCTCGGGTTGTCGACGAATTGCTTCGCAATGCGTCAACTACTACCAACGGAAGTTTGCGAACGCTCTGTTGGCATCTGCCATTCTGTGCGTGTCTTCACGTCTCTTTGCCGCTCCGCCTGAGCCATTCATTGCATCAAGGATTTCGCCAGCAAGTCTTTCTCTCATTGTTCTTTCAGAACGCGCTCTGGAATAGCTTGTCAACCAGCGCAGGCCGAGTGTCTGGCGTCTTTCCGGGCGCACTTCAATAGGCACCTGATAGTTCGCGCCGCCGACACGGCGAGCCTTGACCTCTAAGCTGGGCATAACATTTTCCATTGCCTGCTCAAAGCATTCGAGAGCATCTTTTCCTGATTTCTCGTGAACGATGTCAAATGCACCGTAAACGATTTTCTGCGCCACACCCTTTTTTCCGTCAAGCATAATGCTGTTGACAAGGCGTGTGACAAGCTTTGAATTGTACACGGGATCCGGCAAAACATCACGTTTTGCCACATTGCCTCTCCTTGGCATAATCTTCCCTCCTTCATTAAAAATGATGAATTCATAGGTACTCGAAAGTGACAAACTTCCGCTTGGCAAGAAAGGCTGTTATCTTGAAGAAAAACATACCATTCCGCTATAGAATCTTTGTCAATTTGCGTTTTGGGTCAATAGGCTTATTCGGCCTTTGCACCCGCCTTCGGCCTCTTGGCGCCGTATTTCGACCTGGCCTGCATTCTCTTCGCAACGCCCTGCGCGTCAAGCGTGCCGCGAATGATGTGATAGCGCGTTCCCGGGAGGTCACGCACCCTTCCGCCGCGAATCATGACGACGCTGTGCTCTTGAAGATTGTGGCCTACGCCGGGAATATAAGCCGTGACTTCTATTCCGTTTGAAAGCCTGACTCTCGCCACTTTTCTGAGGGCTGAGTTCGGCTTCTTCGGCGTGACAGTTTTAACCGTTGTGCAAACACCGCGCTTCTGGGGAGAATTCTTGTCGATTTGCTCTCTCTTGATGGAATTCCAGCCCTTCAGCAGTGCCGGGGTCTTGTGTTTGCTCTCCGAGGCCTGACGTCCGCTGTGAACCAATTGATTAAAGGTTGGCATGTTTTTCTCCTTTCGTTAATATTTGTATGTTTGCCCGCCTACTCTGCATAGCTGTAAAGCATTCGAGCTTAACACCTTAGTTTTACTGCAAACGACCGCTTCCGGCCCATTTTATGGACAGGAAACGGCGTTGTTTTGAAAACGCTCGGAAGATAATTATATCATAAAAGCCGAGTAATGTCAATATTGGTCGTCCATCGTGTACTCTCTGCGGTGTAGGATTACAATAGAAGAGTTACAGCGAGAAGGAAAAAGGAAGCAAATAGGTAAACAATTGTGGTAAAGTTGAGTTAACAGACAAAACTTACACA
>QMCD01000072.1_pt1 | contig 79162 bp, 65 predicted proteins | sample 1821841 | NCBI WGS metagenome assembly QMCD01 (sample SAMN01991225, study PRJNA193472) | Termite gut metagenome, whole genome shotgun sequencing project. | isolation source: worker | host: Macrotermes natalensis
ATCACGAGATTGAGGGATTTTCACTTTTTAATTGTCGATTTTCGTTGTGATTACACGGTTTTGAGGACTTTTGGTTTCATTTTTGGGGGAAACTCAAAGTTAGTACGTCAAATCACTTTCTCCCACTCGCTCCCTGTCTCCACATGGTAATGTCATTGAGTTTAAGAATGAGAAGGCGGGGGGAGAGGGCTCGGGAACCGGAGGGTTGGAATTCCAATCCAAATGGATGGTCTGAGGGTATTGAATAAATCTCTTATCTGTACTATATTAATGAAAGAGAATAAACGTTCAAATCGACAGGGATTTACTTATACGGGAGCTTATATGCAAAATAGTGTAATGAGAAAAAAGATAGCCAGCCTTCATGAAGAAATGGACGCTTTGTTAAGGAAAGGTGATATGGAGGCTTATATTCAAATCAGTAAGAAGATGGAAGCCATGTGGATAGGATATTTGAATAAAGATGCCGGCTTAAGATATCTTTACACCTTTATTAATATCTGGCGCTTAGAAGCGATGAAGGGTGAACATTCGATATTGAACGGTATCAAAAGTATAGAAGAATTACTTCAAAAATACCGTGTAATCAGATTTGCCTTACGTCGCTTGGAAAACGATCTCCCTCAAGAACTCTGCTTGGAAGGGGTGCAGTGGATTGCCGAGATGCAATTGAGCAACACCGCATTCCGCTATCTACTCCCCGGTACAGTAGAGGATGAAAAAAAAGTCATTGAGTATATGCAGATGATCAGCGAAACAACAGAAGATTGATGTACACCCCAAACAACCTACCAGTTGGAATACCGAATCCCCCCCGATACTGATGACCGCCCACATTTGAAACTCAATCTACAATTTCATGAGGTGCCTATGGATAACCGCAAGATCTGCTTTATCATCTGCAGTAACAATGATTTCTACCTAACCGAATGCTTCAATTACCTTTCCCTGCTAGATATTCCGGAAGGATACACAGCAGATACCCTGGTAATATCCGACGCCGTCAGTATGGCAGCCGGCTATAACGAAGGCATGCATGCCAGTGATGCCAGATACAAGGTCTATCTGCATCAGGACACCTTTATCCGCAACCGTCAATTTCTCCGTGACATCATCGCGATTTTCCAGTCTGATCCCCAGATCGGCATGATCGGCATGATCGGGGCCAGGCACTTATGCTGGGATGCCGTGATGTGGCATGAGCAGCGTATCGGTAATTTTTACCGGCTGGAAAAGACGCTGGAAGCCGGAGAAAACTACAGCATCCAGATGATTAAGGAAGGGATTGTTCCGGTCGAGGTAGTCGACGGGCTGATGATGGTCACCCAGTATGATCTTCCCTGGCGAGAAGACATTATAACCGGGTGGGATTTCTATGACGTATCACAATGTCTGGAATTCCGCCGGGCCGGCTATCAAATCGTGGTTCCCGGCCAGGCATCGGCTTGGTATATTCATGATTGTGAAGTTCCCAATTACTGGAACTATGATGCGGCCCGGAAGAAAGTCCGTGCCGCTTATCCGGACTTTTTCCCGCCTAAGAAGAGTTTTCTGTTTTGTCCCACGGATCGCATCAAGATGAATCATATTACTTGGGGCCTGTTGGAACTGGGTTATGAAGTCAGGATGGATAACGGCGAAGCGCATATCCAGAATTATAGCGAGCAGGGAAAAGATGATTTTGCTGAACGCTTAAAAGTGCATCATTGCGACTATGTCATTAGCTTTAATCTGTCGCCGGAAATTGCTCAGGCCTGTTATGAAGAGGGGGTGCCGTACATTGCCTGGTGTTATGATTCCCCCTTGAAGGAGCTGAACGGATGGTTTGCAGCCTATCCGACGACCCATATTTTTGCGATGGACAAGCAGGAAATCGATAAGCTGGCCGGAAAGAAGCTGCCGCACCTGCACTATATGCACTTGGCGGCGAATACGGCGATGATGAAGGGGCTGGTTATCACTGAAGAAGATGAGAAGGCATACAGCCATGATGTTTCCATGGTGGGCAATCTTTATTTAAAACAGGATTACCAGAAATTACTGCCGCCGGAGAAAAATGCGATCAGTGAGGACATGGAAGCTTTTGTCCACGATCCCGTAGGTGACTGGCAGCAGAAGACGAAAGTATTTAACCGACTTTCGGAAGAAACGGTTCAATATCTGGCCGGAATCATGGATGCGAAGAAATCCTATAATATGGACAACCGGCACTATTATGAGGCTCTGATGGCGAGAGATATAACCCATCGGGACCGGGTGTTGATTCTTGGCGAGCTGGCGCAGGAGCACGAAGTTCACCTGTATGCCACCAGCAAGGAAAAAGCTCCGGCCAATGTCCATGTCCATGGCTGGGTTGATCCGAATAAGGAAGCCTTGAAAATATTTCATCTAAGTAAAATTAATTTGAATATTACCCTCCGCTCGATTGAAAGCGGCATCCCGCAGCGGATCTTCGACGTGATGTCCGTAGGCGGGTTCGTGATCAGCAACTATCAGCAGGATCTGGCGGAATTATTTGTTCCCGATCAAGAGATCGTCTTGTTCCGGACAATGGAGGAGCTGAAGAAAAAAGTGAATTATTATCTGCGTCATGAAAAGGAAAGATTGGCAATTGCCATAGCCGGATACCGGAAAGTGTCAGAATGCTATTCTTATCCACAGATGCTTAAGAAGATCATCCGGATCGTGGACGCGGAACTGTGAATAGGGGAATTGAATGAATAACACTTTCAATAAGTGATTTAGGGAAACGCTGATGCAGCAGTGTTTCCTTAGTGTACTCAGGAATTTAAGGCGTTAAGACGTTCCTGTGCGGGCGGAAAGTCGCCGCATTTTTTATAATACATGAGGGCGATTTCCATGTTACCCATATTTTCATAGATCAGGGCAATATTGTAGCATGGAAGGTAGGAATTAACGCCCTGCTGCTTTCCTTGCGGCATCGTGAGAGCGATCAGGAATTCACCCAGGGCTTTGATGGGCAGGTTATTGGCGAGGTAGATCCGGCCCATCAAGTAGACAAAATCCGTCAAAGCGGAAAAGGAGTCGTATATATTGGCATAATTAAGCGCTTCCTCCTGTCTGCCGGTCAGCAGCAGCGATTGTCCGTAGGCAATTACCATGGTCTGGACATATTCCAGCTCCGGATCCAGATCAAAGGCAAGACCATGGGAAAACCATTTGCAAGCCTCTTCGTAATCATCGCCGAGAACGTAGGACTGCCCCAGCTGGAAATAAAGATAGGCATCATCAGGAGTCCGCTCCAAGGCGGCGGTCAGAAGGCTGATGTTACGCTGGTTTTTCTCGGCGATTTTGGCAGGGCTGCCGACATAACCGGTGTGATAGATTTTCAGGGGAAGGTCAAAAGATATCAGCTCCTGCGCTTTAAGCGGAGTGACCTGTTCATGGATGGCACCGGTAAAATGATAATGCTTGCGGGAGTATAAACGTACCAGTTTGGTGGTGTAGCTTCTGGTTCCGTCGCCGCCCATCATCGCGTTTTCTATTTCCAGGACGCCGACATAACGCGGATACTGCCGGATCAGCGTCAGGATTCTCGGGAGATTGATATGGGTAATGTATTCATCGCAGTCAAGAACCAAGATCCAATTGTTAACAGCATGGGAAGCGGCAAAATTCCGGGCCGCACTGAAATCGTCTATCCACTCAAAATCGAGGACTTTTGTGGCGTATCGTGACGCGATTTCCTTGGTGCGGTCGGTGGAGCCGGTGTCGGCCACGATAATTTCAAAGTCATAAGAGGAAAGCTTCCGGAGACATTTTTCAATATTTTCTTCTTCATTCTTAGCGATGATACATACCGATATAGGAGTCATGGGGAATCCTTTCTGGAAATATTCAATGGCTTTTGCAAACTCAGTATAGCACTAATCGGAATGTTTGTCTGCCATTATTTGTGAAGCAGTAGTTTGTGCACTTCGGCCAGGTCTGAACAGTAATGGATTATCGTATGTATCAGCTGGAAATAATCACCTTGAATAATAATCATTGAGATGATAAGATTTATGAAAGAAAGAATCTTACGTTCTTGCCAAGGCAGGCAGATGGGAGCTAGGGTGAAACTGCAGTATTTTAACGGGGGACTGGGGAATCAGTTGTTTCAGTATATCTTTTACCGGTATGTTCAGATTTATGCTGACGCGGATATCCGTCTGGATAATATGAAGTTTTTCAAGGTACACGAGCATAACGGATATGAGCTGGAACGGATATTTGGAGTGAAACCGGCGCTGATCAGTGACGTTTTTGATCCGGACGTTTGGGAATATATGGTGGCCAAGGCCCAAAAAGGCGAGGGAGATCTTTGTCAGCAGCTGAAAGACATGGGCGAAGAGATTGTCATGGTTGCAGAAAACGACAATTATGTGTTTGACGGCACGGTGCACCGCATCCCGTCTAATGGCTATTATCCAGAAATCATCAGGTTGCCGGGCAATGTTTACTATTTTGGTTATTGGATTGCAAAAGGATGGTTTGATGAAATCCGCGATGTGATAATGAAAGAAATAATTTTTCCGGCCATGGATGGCAGGGATAATATCGCTTTCCAGAAGCTGATAGAGCGGGAAAGGACGGTATCCGTCCATATCCGTAGGGGTGACTTCTGCCGGCTGGGCTGGGAATTGCCGGAGAGTTTTTACCGGGAGGCAATGGAAAAGATGTCCGCGATGATGCCGGGTGCGGTATATCTGGTGTTTTCGGATGATATTTCTTGGTGCCGGGAACATTATAAAGGACTGGGGCTTGACCTGGCTAAGGATAGGATTGTTTTTGTTACGGGCAATGAAGGGGAAAAAAGCTATGTGGATATGCAGCTGATGAGCATGTGTGAAGGTATGATATTGGCTAACAGTGCCTTCAGTTATTTTGCGGCACTTTATAACGGCAGGATGGACAAGGCAGTTATCAATCCGGTGAGATTCCGTGAAGTGTAGGGGCATACGGACAGGGGGATATAACTATCAGGGAGATACAAGTATCAGGGAGATATAAGAGCAGGGAGATAGGATGCGGAAAAGTATAATTTTATGCCGTTCCGGTGAGGATGAAAGGGACAAAGCAAAACAGCTGAAAAAAAAGGCAGAAGAGCATGGGATAGATGCGCTGATCATGGTAATTGACGAGAAGAGGCCGGGACATGAATATTATTTTTCGATTATACAAAGCTGTCCCGATCTGGTTTTTACCTTGGATTTTGCCGGATTTGAGATGAGTACGGAAACCGGGGAAATTGCCCTTATTAATCTTCCTTGCAGAAATATCCACGTGATTCTTAAGGAGCGGGAACAGGATTTTCGAAAATATTTACCGCGTAAGCTAAGCATAGCGATGTTTTTTTACTGCCATGAACATGAAATTTTTAATCGACTGCAGGTCCAATACCCGGACATTCCTTATCTTAAGCTGGTAAAGGACTGGGATCATATGTTGGAGGATGTACAGGCTGAGGCCGTGTAAAAACGCATTGAGGGTTGGGAATGAAAATAAATGAACGCAAGATAGATTTCATAGTGGCCTATAATGATGAGAGTTATTTTGAAGAGTGCTGTTTCTATATCGGACAGCTGGCAGTTCCTGATGGTTATGAAATAGGTATGCTGGGAATCCGTGACGGACTTTCGATGACTTCCGCATATAATGAGGGAATGAGCGCTTCGGAGGCAAAATACAAGGTTTATCTGCATCAGGATGTTTTTATTTTTCACAAAGATTTCATGGAAGATATTCTGGCAATATTCCAAAGGGATAAAAGTATCGGCATGATCGGGGTGTTAGGCGGCATCCATCTTCCGGAGGATGCGATTTATTATCGGGCCTGGAATATCGGGAGGGTGAAGGCCGACAACGCGATCAATGTCTTGGAAGTTAATTTTCAGGATCCCGATGCGGAGGAGCCGTATCTTGAGGCAGAGGCGATTGACGGAATGATGATGATTACCCAGTATGATCTTCCGTGGCGTGAGGATTTGTTTCAAGGCTGGGATTTTTATGATGCGTCTCAGTCGTTTGAGTTCAGAAGGGCGGGATACCGGATTGTCGTACCTCGTCAGAAGGAAGCCTGGTGCCTGCATGACTGCGGGGTCAGCAAATTAAAAGACTATGATAATAACAGAAGCATTTTTATCAGAGAATACCTGAACAAGAAAGCGGAAGTGACGATTGCGGGACAAACCGTATTCAATGAAGCAAGATACAAAAGTCTGACCAATATCCGAAATCATATCGTTAATCTATATGGAAAAGAGGATCTGTCGTCGATCAGCAACGTTTTGAAACAGACCGATATCGTGGATCTGATGTTGACGGAACTTCGGGCTATGAAAAATGTACTGGAGATCTATAGTGTCGAAAAAAGTGATCCAGACAAGGACTGGGTGATGTTTACCGACCATTATTTTGATTGGGAGCGTACCTATATATTATATCGGGAAATCAAGTTCTTGGTAAGACGGATTGAGCAAGGATATACAGATAAAGAGTATGTAGGGGAATTAATGGCTATGTACCGTGAAAAACGGATATCGCCAAACGCCTTGGTGCTGATCTCCATGCGGGCAGTGACTGATTGGAAGAAAGTAGTCGGTCTGATCGTATAACATGGCAAGTAAGCAGAGGAGGATCATAAAGCAGAATTGTCACTGTTCAATAAGTTGTATTCCGCGAGGTGTTTTGCGCCTTTTTGCGTAAGATCCCGGGAATTTTCATAAATAAGACCGGATTCACTAGGGAGAGAACTCATGAATCAATTGTCACATCTTGACACGCTGGAAGCGGAGGCTATTTATATTATCAGAGAAGTTGCGGCGGAATGTGAGAAGCCGGTGATGCTGTACTCCATCGGGAAGGACAGCTCGGTGATGCTTCGCTTGGCGATAAAAGCTTTTTATCCGGAAAAGCCGCCTTTTCCTTTTCTGCATATCGATACGACCTGGAAGTTCCGGGAGATGATCGGCTTCAGGAGCCGGATGGCCACCGAATATGGGCTTGAGATGTTAGTTTACACCAATGAGGAGGGTATTCGCGCCGGGATCAATCCGTTTGACCATGGCGCCGCCTATACGGATATTATGAAAACGCAGGCACTCAGGCAGGCTCTTGATCATTATGGTTTTACGGCAGCGTTTGGCGGCGGCCGACGGGATGAGGAAAAGTCCCGGGCCAAGGAACGGATCTTCTCCTTCCGCAATGAGCATCATGCCTGGGATCCCAAAAATCAACGGCCGGAGATGTGGAAGGCCTACAATACCCGGCTTCATCAAGGCGAAAGCATGCGGGTGTTTCCGCTTTCCAACTGGACGGAAAAGGATATCTGGCAATATATCCGTCAGGAAAATATCCCGATCGTCCCGTTATATTTTGCTAAGGAGCGTCCGGTGGTGAGCCGTGAGGGCAATATTATTCTGGTGGACGATGAGCGGATGAAGCTGCTGCCGGGAGAAGCGGTTGAGCGGAAAAAGGTCCGTTTCCGGACACTTGGCTGTTATCCGCTGACCGGCGGGATTGAATCGGAAGCGGACACGCTGGACCTTGTCGTAGCAGAAACCTTGAGTGCGGTGTCCTCTGAGCGTACCAGCCGGGTTATCGACCATGAAGCAGCAGGAAGCATGGAAAGACGGAAGAGAGAGGGGTATTTTTGATGAACGGTCTCTTGAAATTCATTACCTGTGGCAGCGTGGATGACGGTAAATCGACTTTGATCGGCCATATGCTCTACGATGCCAAGCTGATCTATACCGATCAGGAAAAGGCCCTGGAGCTAGAGAGCAAAGTCGGCAGCTGTGAGGGCGGTCTGGATTATTCCTTGTTGCTGGACGGCCTGATGGCTGAGCGGGAGCAGGGGATTACCATTGATGTGGCTTACCGGTATTTTACTACTGAACGCCGTAGCTTTATCGTCGCAGATACCCCCGGACATGAAGAATACACCAGAAATATGGCTGTCGGTGCTTCTTTTGCCGAGCTGGCGGTGATCTTGGTGGATGCCGGCAAGGGGATCTTGCCGCAGACCAGAAGGCATGCCCGGATTTGCCGGTTTATGGGGATCCGAGATTTTATCTTTGCTTTGAACAAGATGGACTTAATTCATTATAATAAAAATATTTTTCTTAAAATTGAGAAAGATATTAAGAAACTGGCGGTAGATCTGGAACTGGATCATATTACAGTGATACCGGTTTCGGCAACCGAAGGGGATAATGTTACCGTCCGGTCAGACAAGATGCCATGGTATCAGGGCAAGACTTTGCTTTCTTGTCTGGAAGAAACGGTGGTCAGCGGCACTGGGCAGGAAGGTCTTGAACAGGTGCTCAGCGGCACTGGGCAGGAAGGTCTTGAACAGGTGCTCAGCGGCGCTGGGCAGGAAGGTCTTGAACAGACGGTCAGCAGCGGACAGACTGCTTCGGCTCAGCCGGAACCGGGTTTTGTCATGCCGGTTCAGCGGGTATGCCGTCCGAACCATAGTTTCCGTGGCTTTCAGGGGCAGATTGAGGCGGGCCGGGTCGCCGTCGGCGACCAGCTCACGATATTGCCGAGCGGAGAACGGGCAGAAGTATCCGGCGTTCTGGTTGGGGATAAAGAAGCCGCCGCCGCCGGAACCGGTCAGCCGGTAACGCTTACCTTGGACCGGGAAGTGGATGTGTCCCGAGGCTGTGTCTTGATGAAAGAAGTCTCCCTTCATTGCGGTACGATGTTTACCGCCATGTTGCTGTGGATGGATGATGCCGCCCTGGTGTCGGGCCGCAATTTCTATCTTAAGCTCGGTACCAGGATATTGCCGGCAACCATCCTACAGATTAAATATCAGGTGGATATTCATTCGGGAGAGCATCTGGCGGATGCTGCCTTGCATAAAAATGAGATCGGCTGCTGTGATGTCTTGGTCTCCGACAAGGTGGTTTTTGCAGAGTTCAGGAAATATAAGTCCTTGGGCAGTTTTATCCTTATCGACAGGGTCACGAATATGACATCAGCCTGCGGTGTCATCGAACATCCCTTACGCCGTGCCGAGACAGTGACCTGGCAGACGATGGACGTGACCAGGGAGTTCCGGGCGGGGCAGATGAATCAGAAGCCGATGACGATATGGTTTACCGGCCTGTCGGGTTCCGGGAAGTCCACGCTGGCCAATGCGCTGGAAAAACGCCTGAGCACATCAGGAAAACACACCATGCTGCTGGATGGCGACAATATCCGGCTGGGACTCAATAGGAATCTTGGTTTCACGGAAAAAGACCGGGTCGAGAATATTCGCCGGATTGCCGAAGTATCGCGGCTGATGAATGATGCCGGGCTGATTGTTCTGACATCTTTTATTTCCCCTTACCGCAGTGACCGGGATAATGCCGGCGAGATCATCGGCCGGGAGGATTTTATTGAGATTTATGTCAGCACACCCTTGGAAGAATGTGAAAGAAGGGATGTGAAGGGGTTATATAAGCGGGCCCGGCAGGGTGAGATTCCCAACTTTACGGGAATTTCCAGTCCTTATGAGGAACCGCTTGATCCGCAGCTTCGTATTGATACCAGCAGGCATTCTCTGGAAGCCTGTGTGGATATTATTTTAGAAGAATTAAAAAAATCTGGACGGATTTAAGGAAGCGACTGCTGTGAAGCGAAAGCAGAAGGGATAGCCGTATAGCGGAAGCAGAAGCGACTGCCGTGCAGCGGGAGCGCCGGTTGCTTATGGAGAGGAGTTTTATGAAGCGAACAGGGAATAGAATCAGGAGCAAGATATTTTTAGGCCTTTTTACGGCAGCGATCCTGGCAGCGTTCTTAGGAGGCTGTGGCGGGACGAATGAAAAAGAAATCAGAATCGCCTATTTTCCTAATATTACCCATGCGCAGGCCTTGGTGATGAAGAATCAAGGTTCGTTGGAGCAGGCTTTGGGCGATGAATATAAGGTATCGTGGGTGTCGTTCAATGCCGGGCCGGCAGAGGTAGAGGCAATCTTTGCAGGAGAAATCGATCTGGGTTATATCGGGCCGATTCCGGCGATCAGCGCCAATGTGCGCTCGCAAGGCGATGTCCAGATTATTTCCGGGGCGGCTGATGCCGGCGCGGTCTTGGCGGTGCGGGCCGATTCCGGGATCGGGAGTGTGGCTGAACTGGCTGGGAAGACCGTGGCCATACCTCAGCTGGGCAATACCCAGCATCTGTCGCTGTTAAACCTGCTGTCGGAAAACGGCCTGCAGGTGACTGATAAAGGCGGGACCGTAAAAGTAGTGGCAGCGGCGAATGCTGACATCGTCAACCTGATGCAGCAGGGCAATATTGATGCGGCTTTGGTGCCGGAGCCTTGGGGAACCATTCTGGCAGAACAGGAAGGTGCTGTGATATTACTGGATTATGATGAGGTATGGCGGGGCGGGGAATATCCGGTGGCGCTGGTGATTGCTAATAAGGATTTCGTGGATCAGAACGAGGAAGCGGTCCGGCAGTTTCTGGCTCAACATCAGGAAGCGACTTTATACATTAACGAAAACAGGGACGATGCCGCTCAGATTATAAATAAGGAGATCGAGATGGTTACCGGCAAGGCGATTGACGCCGATATATTAAATAAGGCTTTGCCAAAAGTTGTCATAAAACAGGAGCTGGCTGAGGAAGCACTGTGGGATTTTGCCCGAATCAGCCAGACGGAAGAGTTTATTGAAGTGCTTCCAGATGACAGCTTGATAAGAATAAACAAATGACCGGCTTGCCGGTCTCCACTGTTTATGTAAGCACGGGCCGTATGGCCATAAGTACTATGGAAGCGTAGCTTACGTAGCTTACAAAGCAAACAAATGACCGGCTTGCCGGTCTCCACTGTTTATGTAAGCACGGGCCGTATGGCCATAAGTACTATGGAAGCGTAGCTTACATAGTAAAAAGATGGGAGCTGACTATGTTTCTGGAGATACGTGGGGTCAGTAAAAAATTCGATAATACCGCATGGGAAGCAGTAAGTGACATTGACCTTACGATCAAGGAAGGTGAGTTCATCTGTCTGGTAGGGCCTTCGGGCTGCGGGAAGTCCACCTTGCTGAATATGGTGGCGGGACTGGAAATGCCTACGTCAGGGGAGATCTATCTGGACGGTCAGAAAATTACAGCGCCCGGTGCCGACCGGGTGATGATGTTTCAGGATGCGGCGCTTTTTCCTTGGCTTACAGTATTGGAAAATGTCCGGTTCGGCTTGCGGATCATGAAGAAGGATCCGGCTTGGATAGAGGAAACGGCCATGAAATATCTGGATATGGTAAAGCTGTCAAAGTTCGCTCATTACCGTGTCCATGAGCTTTCCGGAGGGATGAAACAGCGGGTGTCAATGGCTCGGGCACTGGCTATCGACAGTAAGATACTGCTGATGGACGAGCCTTTTTCCGCATTGGACAAGCAGACGATCAATAAATTGCGGGATGAAGTAGCACAGATCTGGGAACGGACCAGAAAGACAGTGATCATGGTCACGCACAGTGTCGAGGAAGCGGTTTTCTTCGGTGACCGGGTGGTCACGATGTCGGCCCATCCCGGCCGGATCCGTGACATCATCCCGATTGAACTGAAACGTCCCCGGCATATTGATGAGATTGATTTTATTACTTACCGGAAAGCGATCTTGGAAGAGGTAAGAAGCGAGGTGGACAGGAGTGAGGAAGAAGAGCTGGGAAAAGCGTAAATGGCTGGGGTCAATACTTTTTTTTGCGGTGCTTATCTTGCTTTGGGAGCTGCTTTTCCTGCTGGGGACAAGGTGGCTGGGAATATGGAAAAGCTACGCCTTTCCGGAGCCTCTGGGAGTGTTGCGGGCCGGGCTTAGGATGGCTGCCAATCACAGCCTGTGGTATGCCATGGCCTACAGCGGACTCAGAGCGGCGGCCGGCTTTGGCCTGTCGATAGTAATCGGTGTGTTGGTGAGCTTGGCTCTTGGCTCGGGGACAAAGCCGATGAATTATCTGAAACCGTTTCTGACAGGGGTACAGACTCTGCCCAGCGTGTGCTGGGTACCTTTTGCCATATTGTGGTTCGGGCTGGATGAAAAGGCGATCATTTTTGTCGTCGTCATGGGAGCTTCCTTCAGTATAGCGCTATCGGTGGAGAGCGCTATCCGCAATGTCAATCCGCTGTTGGTCCGGGTTGCCAGAACCATGGGGGCGGAAGGCTTCATGTTATACCGGCGGGTTATTATACCGGCCGGCATGCCGGCTTTTATTGCCGGCCTGCGGCAGGGCTGGTCCTTTGCCTGGCGAGCCCTGATGGCGGGGGAAGTGATGAGTTCGACTGTCGGTCTGGGTCATTCGCTGATGATGGGCAGGGATCTGGCCGATATCAACCAAGTGATGCTGGTTATGCTGCTGATTATTATGCTGGGCATCTTCATCGACAGGGGCATCATATCTCAGATTGAGACGCATGTATTGCGGAAGAGGGGCCTTTAAAACGTATGATTCATTTAGATGACCGGTCGCTAAGGCAACTGCAGATGATTGAACTGGAACTGTTGCTGGAAGCAGACAGGATCTGCAAGAAACACGGGATAAAATATAATATCATCGCCGGTACGTTGCTGGGTGCGGTGCGGCATCAGGGTTTTATTCCCTGGGATGATGATGCCGACGTGGCGATGCTGCGGCCGGAATATGAGCGGTTCCGCTCGGCCTGTGAGCAGGATCTGGATCAGGAACGGTTTTATTTTCAGGATCATCGGAATACGGCCGGCTATCGCTGGGGCTATGGGAAGCTGCGCCGGAAGGGGACGGAATTTATTCGGGAGCATCAGGAACACATGCCTTATGAAACGGGAGTATTCATTGATATTTTCCCGCTGGATCAGGTGCCGGACCGGTATCCGCAGCGTGTCATCCACAATCTGCACTGTTTTATGATCCGCAAGATACTGTGGTCAACAGTCGGGCAGAAGGCTGACCGCAGCCGGATCAGGCGGATTATCTACGAATGTTTAAGTCGGATACCGGAGCGGTCGGTCTTTCATCATTATCAGCGGTTTGTGCAGCGCGGAAACCGGAGGGAAACGGGATGGGTCAGGATCTTGACTTATCCTACGCCTAACAAGCAATATGGGTATCGGAGGGAATGGTATGAAGAAAGTGCTGCATATGAGTTTGAAGGGCATAGATTTCCAGGGATCAGGAATTATGACAAGTACCTGAATTTTAAGTTCGGGGATTATATGACGCTGCCACCGGAACAGCAGCGTAAGACCCATCCGGTATCCGGGCTGAAATTATTGTAGGAAATTATTGTAGGATAGTATGGTAGGAAATTATTGTAAGGGGTCTCACTTTACAAGCTATTATTTATGCGTTATCATTGTAATGATATTTAGGGAACGCTGATGCAGCAGTGTTTCCTTAGGTCGAGACAGTGGCATTAGAAAGAGGCTGTTGTATGATAAGGTTTTGTAAGGGAATTGAAGCAGATTTAGCAGAGCAAGAATCCGTAACGGGATCGGAAAATCTTTTTAGGGATGCACATCGGCTATTTGCCGGCAAAGGGATGTCCTATCTGCCGGTCAGAGAGCGGGAGGGGCGCTATCTGTTTGCCTGTTACGATGATTCAAGTGCGCAAAATATTCAATCCCATATCTGGAATCTTTCTAATAGTGAGAAAGGGATGGCTTACTTAAAATCTTTTACGGAAGTTACCATTGTGTCATGTAATGAAATCGGATACGATTTGGCACGTATCTGGGGCAGGATTGGCGTAAAAGTTTATGTGATAGGCGAGGTATGGGATATTGTATCGCCGGAACGGGAACAGGTCAATACTGTCGTCGGACACGGGATTTATTGTGAAGGGAATTTCGGGTTACGCTTAAAGGAGCTTGCCTATTGGAGCAAGCAGTTTATTTTTAGGGAATATGCTTTTATTGAAAACTATTATATGTCAAAACCTACCCTTAACAGTCCATCCGATGACGCAGCAGGGTTTCTGCTTCACAATCTTGCGCAGCCCCGGCTATCCCCGTTAGAAGGAAGAAGGTTTTACAACAAAGCGCAGCTGGAAACCAAGGAAGCGAATTCTTTAATTACCCGTAAAATCATGGATGGTGAACCATGCATGATTGCCAGAATAGGAAATACCGAAGGATGGATTATGCAGGAATATTTAAATGGCTCCTATAGCCGCTTTTGGCAAAAATGGCTTTATACTACCATGGGTTTTTTTTCGCGGGAAAAATATACGTTAGAAGATGTTGACCGGTTTGCCGAGATGATGATTGCTGCTGTTAAAAAATGCGACATTCATTGCTGTCAATTTGACATCGAAATCAATATACTGAATCAGTTTGCCGATGACCAGTCGGCATATGTATGCTGGGATGATTGCTGTAGCGGATTTTATGACAATCCCCATTTCTGGATGCGGGCGCTTGCAGGAAAGCGTGTGCTGGTTATCTCATCCCTATCGGAGACAATTGCCTTCCAATACGGCAATCGGGATAAAATCTTTATGGGAGATTACCGCTTGCCTGATATGGAATTGATTTTCTATGAAGCGCTTCAGACGCAGGTCGACAACAAATGTGGATATGACGACTGGTTTCAGGCCTATCAGCAAATGGCCGAAGACATAGCCGGCCTTGATTTTGATATCGCCATTATTGCCGCCGGGGCTTATGCCTATCCGTTAGCAGCGATGATTAAAGATATGGGCCGGCAGGCAATTGATATTGCCAGTGGAATATATCCGCTGTTTGGTATAAAAATGAAACGGTATGATATTTGCAGAGCGATTAATTATATGTACAATGACGCCTGGATTTTCCCGCTGGAAAAACCTCATCCTGGTGCAGAAAAAATAGAAAAGGGGTGTTATTGGGAGTAGGTGACCGGAGGGGATGAAGTATTGACCAGTGGAGGGATTCAATGAGATACTTTATTTGGGGATGTGGCAAAAAAGGGCAGGAAGCTTTACATTTACTGCAGGCAAGGGGGACGACAGCGGAAGGCTTTATAGATAACAATGCCTTGTCATTACCGGAAAGCTACTGTGGCCTGCCAGTGTATGATCCGTCTGCGTTTCAGAAGATAGCCGGGGAAGACAGCCGCATTATCATTGGGGTGACGAATATCAAGAAAGTGTCATTGCAGCTGGATAGTATGGGAATCAAGAAATATGAATGTTATTACAATGAAAGAATTGCGTATATCGGCAATATTAAAGATTATGTGACAGACCATTCAATAGATTATGTTTCCTATCTGTCAGAGAGGCCGGTCTATATTATCGGAACCGGGAAGCCGCAGCAGGATTTTGAATATATTTTCGATTGGTTGAAGATTGACGGCTATCTGTCTGAATACAATGATATCGATGTTTACCAAGATAAGCCGATATGGGGGCTTGCAGATACTGCCGGACTGCCACCGGATCGTTTTATCGTGATCTGTGAGGAGGAAGCAGACGGCTTTATTAAAAGACTTGAGGCAGATGGAATGATATATGGTGCAGATTTTATTCATGCAATAGATTTGTTCCGCGTCTTGGACGGAGAGAATCATGAGGGGTATTTTATGCTTCCTTCTCAGATGTTAAAAATGACCGTTTTATCGAAAGGGGAAAAACAGGAAGTGTGTCTGTCGCCTTTCAGGGATGTGAATATTAGTTCTCGCTATGGTGTACATGTCTGCTGTCCTGATTACCTGATACCGACCGGATATTTGGAATTATCCGATCCTGCCGAGTCTTGGGATTCGATCTATGCGAAGATAATCCGTTTATCTATAATCAATAAGACCTATTGCTTTTGTAATCACCGGCGCTGTGTAAAATTAAAAATCAATCCCGATGCAACCGACGAGCGCCTGCCAGATATTCCGGTAAGTACGGTACCGGAACTTGTTGAAATAGGAATTGACCGGTCTTGTAATTATTATTGTGAATCCTGTCGTGATGCCATCATTACGGCAGATGCGACCAAGCTTCAGAAGATGGAAAAAATAAAAGATAAATTATTGGCATCAGGATGGATAGAAAATGCCAAGCAAATCCTGATCGGCGGAACGGGTGAGCCTTTTTTCAGTAACATATATCGCAGCCTTATCTTCGATTATAATGGAAAGCGTAACACGATAATTATCAGAACCAATGGGAGTCTGTTGGATCGGAAAACTTTTGAGGAACTACGAAAGATATATTCGCAAGTCAATATTATTATTTCCATTGATGCCGCCTCCGAAGAAACATACCGCCGGCTAAGGAGAAGCAATATCCCGGACAGTTGGAATAATTTGATGAATAATCTGTTTTTATTATCAGAAATGAAGGAATCAGGTCAATTGAACTGGCTGCAGATCAATATGGTGGTTCAGATGAAAAACTATCAGGAAGTGCCAGGTTTTATTAGAATGGGGATAAAGTATGGTGCGGATATGATCTATATTTCGCCGGTCAGAAATTGGGGCAGTTATACGGAAGAAGAATTCGAACACATAAATATATATCAAAAAGATAAAGTATTAAGAAAAGAAGTAAAAGAAATCTTGGATCATCCTTTAATGAAAGAAAAATCGGTGGAGTGTGTGATTTTTTCAGATGAATAATAAGGGCAGCACGAAAAAGGGGAAACAGAAAGGAAAGTGCGAATGAAAAAAGTAGTTACCTACGGTTCGTTTGATCTGTTTCATGAGGGGCATTATAATCTGCTGAAAAGGGCAAAAGAGCTGGGGGACAGGCTGATTGTCGGGGTTACCACGGAACAATATGATGAGTCCCGGGGAAAACTAAATATTGTTGATTCTCTGATGGATCGGATCGAACATGTGCGTCAGACTGGCTTTGCCGATGAAATTATTATTGAGGATCATAAAGGCCAGAAGGTGGAGGATATCCTGAAATATCAAATCGACATCTTTACGGTAGGTTCTGACTGGAGCGGGGCTTTTGACTATCTACGGGATTATTGTGAGGTGGTCTATCTGGACCGGACGAAAGACATATCCAGTACTGTCCTGCGGGCGCAGAATTATAAGATTATTCGGATGGGAGTGATCGGGACCGGCAGGATAGCCCGGCGCTTTATTCCCGAAGCCAAATATGTGAGCGGCATCAATGTAGAAAGTGTCTTTCATCCCAAAGCAGAAAAGGCCAAGGCATATTGCCAAACCTTTGAATTGAAAAGTTATACAGCTGATCTGGAAATGTTCTGGCAGGATGTCGATGCCGTTTACATTGCCAGTCCTCATCCCACTCATTTCTTTTACGCGAAGGCCGCTTTGGAAAAGGGAAAACATGTCTTGTGTGAAAAGCCGATGGTACTAAAGGAGGAAGAAGCTAAAATCTTAGGCGATCTGGCGACCGCTAATCAATGCATCTTGTTTGAAGCGATTAAAACCGCCTATTGTCCCGGCTTTGCTCAATTAATCAGTATGGCACGAAGCGGCGTTATCGGGGGAATACGGGATGTCGAGGCGACGTTTACCAAGCTAGAATCTCCCCTAAACAGAGAATTGACTGATACGGAAACAGGCGGCAGTTTTACGGAACTTGGCAGTTATACTTTATTGCCGATCATCAAGATATTAGGGACAAACTACCGCGAACTTCGCTTTGAAACCATACGGTCGGAAAACGGGATTGATATTTATTCCAAAGCTTATCTTCAGTATCCCAGCAGCTTTGCGACGGCGAAGGTCGGGCTGGGAGTCAAATCAGAAGGTCAGCTGATCATATCCGGCACCAAAGGATGGATCGTCGTGGACGCACCATGGTGGAAAACCCAGTCTTTTGAAGTAAAATTTGAAGACAGTTCGCAAAATGAAAAGTATTTTGTCAAATATCTGGGAGACGGGCTGCGCTATGAGCTGAGTGACTTTGTGGCGCTTATGAACGGCCATGAGCGCAAAGGACTTAAACTGACGATAGAAGAATCGACGGCCTTGGCGGCCATTATGGAGAATTTTTTGTCCGATAGGGAGTAAGCTTAGGCCGGCGATATGCACAAAGCAATAGCAGGGAGTAAAATGAAGAACATCGAAAATATTAGAATATCAATTATTATTCCAGTCTACAATGTTGAACAATATATCGCCCGCTGTTTGACAAGCGTGCAGAAGCAGACTTGGAACAACTTGGAGATACTTTGTATTGATGACGGTTCAGCTGACCGGAGCGGAACCATATGCGACCGCTTTGCGGCGACAGACAGCCGCTTCCGGGTATTCCATAAGCCCAACAGCGGTGCAGCAGCGGCGCGGAATATGGGTCTGGATCATGCCACCGGGGATTATATCGGCTTTGTTGACAGCGACGACTGGATTGAGCCTGACATGTTTGAAGCTTTACTGAAAAAGGCCGTTTCCCTGGATGCGGACATGTGTGCTTCCGGCTTTATCAAAGAAGCTTTCGGGAAGACATATGAATATACGGATGAAGGTATTGAGCAGGACAGGCCGTTTTCAGGAGAACAAGCGGTAGCCTATGCATTTAAAAGATATCTATATAAAAGCTTTGCCAATTATAACTGGTCGAAGCTGTTTAAGACGGAGCTGATAAATAACCAGGCAGAAGGAAACTTAAGATACGACAGCAGTCTGAAGATGTGCGAAGATACCCTCTTTTTTGTCGAGGCGGCTATCCGTGCCAAAAGGGTTACGTATATAGCAAAGGCCTACTATCATTATGATCAAAGAGAAGACTCTCTGGTCCATGACGGCAATGTGTCAGACCGGTTCTGCAATCTGACCGCCTATCAGAGGGTGATTGAATTGATGGAGGACGCCGGCTTTCAAGAGGATACGGTGAACTGGGCAAAGCGGATGTATGTGTATCATGCCAGCCTGATTTTAGATCTGGCTGCCCGGAAAAAGGAACATGAAAATGTTATCATCTGTCAGGAGGCCATTCGCAAATATTTGCAGGAATATATCGCAACAAGCGGCAGCCATGAAAAATGGAATGAACGCATCCACCGTATGCTGGCGGAGCCCTATCAGGTCGCGGAAGAGAGTAAGATCAATTTATTTAATCAGAAGCAGGCATTCTATACAGAACAATTAGCCTTGCCGATTTTGAAAAACCATGTTCTATATGAAGCTTCCTTTGGCAGAGGGATGATCTGCGGGCCCCACGGTTTATTTCGAGCCTTTATGAAACGTTCCGATTATGCCAACTATACTCATGTCTGGGTTTTAAACTCACAGAAAGAAATGATCAGACTCCGCAACCAGTTTTTTTCGGATGAGAAAGAACCGGAAAATATTGTTTTTGTATTAAAGTTACTTACCAACAGTAAAGAATATCTGCAGTATCTGGCTCGATGCCAATATTTATTTAATAATATTAATTTCCCCTTTTATTTTCAGAAGAGGCCGGGTCAGACCTATCTGAATACATGGCATGGGATACCGATGAAGCATCTTGGATATGATGTACCGGATGGAATCTATACGATGCACAATAATTTTCGGAATTTCCTGTTGGCGGATTATATCTTGGGCTGGAATTCCTTTATGACGGAAGTATATCGGAAGTCATATAAACTAGATGGAATATTTACCGGGGAAATCATTGAAGAAGGCTGCCCTCGTAACGATCTGACCCTATGCACCGAAAGGGAAGCGTTTCTTGCCGAGTTAGAAGAAGCGGGTATCCGGCTTCACAGGGAGAAGCATATCATCTTGTACGCTCCGACATGGAGGGGAAGCAGTCCGGCCTTCCCGGATTTTAGCAGTGAAGAAATCAAACAGTTTATCAAAACAGTGTCTGGGAACTTGGGACAGGATCATTATCAGATATTGTTCAGGCCTCATCATACGATATATAAGTATGTGGAAAAAGACGAAGAACTAATGAAGTATTCTATCCCGCCTTTTTTTGATACCAATGAGATTCTGTCGGTTACGGATATCCTTATCAGTGATTATTCCAGTATCTATTTTGACTTTCTGGTAACCGGTAGACCGATCCTGTTTTATATACATGACTTGGAACAGTATCGTCATGAAAGGGGTCTGTATTTTGGACTGGAAAGGCTGCCGGGTCCGGTTCTGGAATCAGCCGGGGAGGTGGCCGGGCAGATCAGGCAGTTATCTGATTATCAGGAGAACTATGGCGACAAATATCGGCAGATGACGCAATGGGCCTGTAGCAAGGACGACGGGCAGGTAAGCAGGCGGGTACTTGAGATCGTCTTAGATGGTAACCGGGAAGGGAAACGGATTCATTCGGATTTTACCGTTGGTAATAATTTTACCAACGGTAAAATGAAAGTACTGGTCTTATATGATAAGATGAGTCAAGGTGAAAAAACCGAACGGTTACTGGAAGAGCTTGAGAAAGTAGATAAGGCGCTATATGACGTGACGCTGATTGTCAGGGAACCGAAAACGGATGAAGAAAAGCAGCAAATGAGGCATATTCCGGCTCAGGTCAGAACCTTGGCAAGGGTTGATACCCTGAACATGACTGTCAGGGAAAGAAAAATCTGGGCGGCATGGATTGATGCAGAAGATGATGCAGAGGATAATGAAGATTTAGAAAAGATATATGCCAGAGAATACGCTCGGTGCGTAGGTGAGGCAAGATTTGATTATTGTATTGACGGTGATGGGGAGAGCTTTTTTACCAGCTTTTTTTGCCGCTCGGTAAAGGATGCGAAAAGGATTGGGTTTGCTGATCTGAAAAAAGTTCAGGAATTCCCTGCTGCCGCTAAATACCGGAAAGAAATCCCGGTGGTCTTATCCACTGACCGAAATTATTTATTTCAGGCTTTTGTGGTGATGGCCGGTGTCTTAAAGGCGGCGGACAGCGGGTATCATTTTCATTTTTATGTCATTACCTATGATGAGCTTGCCGCAGCGTCGGCTTCGTTGGAAGCGGAACTGAAAAAGCATTTTACGAATTTTAATTTACGCATAATAGCGGTCAATCAGGAGGATTTAAGGGATGCCGGCATGACATCGGAGCATTTGACGTTATCAACATATAACCGCCTCTTTATTGCTGAGCTCCTGCCGGAATGGGACAAGTGCGTTTATTTGGATTGTGACTTATACGTCAATATGGATATTGCGGAAATTTACAGTAAAGATATGGGCGATCATTATCTTCTGGGTGTCAAGGACTGTCATGTGACAGTACAAGATAGAACAGACCGGACACACAGGGATATTTTGGGTTTGCCCTCCCTGCGGGATTATATCAATGCCGGAGTGCTGGTCATGAATCTTGCCCAGATGCGGACAGACAATATCATTGCCGCTTTTAAGAAGCAGATGGTCAAGGAAAATCCGATGGAAGACCAGGATGTGCTTAATGTATGCTGTTACGGTAAAATAGGCTTTTTGCCGCTTACTTGCAATCTGTTTAACATTTATTACGGAAACACCCGCTGTCTATTATCGCCGGATCTTTATCCGCCTGATGACTTTGATTTTGACCCATACAGCCCCGGTATTCTGCATATGGTGAATATTTATAAGCCGTGGAATAATTTGAACCGTAAGGGTGCGGCCCAGTGGTGGGAACTTGCTGCCTTGTATGCGGAGCTGGATATCTATCAGGAGTGGCGCGAACAAAGCGAAGCAGCAACCCGCAAGGCAGATATCCGCTATATGATTGAACAGTGCCGGGCGGGCAAGCATGTTGTCATATGGGGTTTTACTTGGTTTGGAAAAGAGTTGGCGGGGATTCTCATACGGAACGGTATCCCGGTTCACGCCATCTGCGATAACAACGGGGAATTCCGCCATCAGACTTACCGGAATATTCCGGTTATTATGTTAGCAGAATTGGATATTCCTTATCAAGATATCTATTGGGTGGTTTCCGCGCAGAAATCTTCCGCGCAGATATTGCGGCAGTTACGGGAAAAAGGGGTAAGCGGAGATGCCATATACTGCTATACTCATAAAAAAGGATTTTATTATCGCTCGCTGGATAGCCGTGCCTATGAAAATGAACTCTGGCAGATCATGGCCCGGGAATACGGCATGGAACAGGCGGAATATTATTATAATAAGCTGATTCAACAGCGAGAGGAAGCCATGCAGCCGGAATATGAGCGGATTGCGAAACAATATATGTTCAATCGCTGGCTGAAAGTTTCAAAGGACGGTAAAATTGAAAAAACCTAAAATCAGTGTAATCATGCCGGTATATAATGCGGAGCGTTTTATTGACCAGGCGATGGAATCCATATTAAATCAGACTTATACGGGGCTGGAACTGCTCATCATTGACGACTGTTCGACCGATTCGACCATGGAGAACGTGAATCGTCATACAGACAGCCGGATTCGCATTATCCATAATCCACAGAATATGGGGATTGCTTATTCGCGGAATGAAGGAATCCGGAATAGTACCGGCGAGTATATTGCCTTGATGGATAATGACGATGTCGCCATGCCGGAGCGTCTGGAAAAACAGGCCGCTTTTTTACAGGAGCATCCGAAGATTGATGTTGTCGGCGGCCAATACCAGTATATTGATGAAAACGGGGAGCCGGTTTCGGCGGTATTCCGGAGCCTTCACAATCCTCATTATGTTAGAGCGAGCTTGATGTTCAAGAATATATTTTGTAACAGCGAGGTTACCTTTCGCAGATCCATGGTGGACAAGCATCGTATCTGGTATCAGGATAATTGTCTGGGAATGGAAGATTATCTTTTCTGGATTCAATATTCTCAGCGGGTGCTGATGTCCGGGATAGAAGAGCTGTTCTTGCTGCATAGGAAGCGGCTTGATAATGAATCCGGCCGGGTGCGCCGGGAGCAGGCGGAGGAAAGAAAAAAGCTGTTTGCCCAGCTGCAGAAGTATTCTATTTATGAAAACGGCTTTCGCCTAAGCGAGGGAGAACTGGCAGTGCTGACGAAAGTTATATGTGAAGGGCAGGCCGGAAGAATCGAGTCGGAAGCGGAATTGAAGCAGTTTTACATGGCACTGGCCGAGCTGGTGCGCCAAGCTGATCAGATGAATAGCGACAACAGGGAAGAAATCAGGATTCTCTGTAAACAGATATTGGTAGAGAAGATCAGGAAGATGGAGAATCTCTTCCGCCAGTGAATATTTGATGCTAGTGAATACTTAATATAGTGATACTTAATATAGTGAATATTTAAATAGTGTATTTAATGTTTTATGAGGGAGTTAGAATGACGGAAAAAGAGTACCGTTTCCATCGGCTTAAGATGAGCGGCAAATTAAACGAAAAACGAATCGTTCTGTATGGCACGGGAAAAAACGCGGAGTATATTATTACAAATGCTCCAGAAGCAGATATCGTCGGTCTCATGGACGAGAAACAGACTGGCAGGTTTTTCTGGGGCAAGGAGGTATTGTCACGATATCAGATCCTGGAACTGCGTCCAGATATTATCATAATGGCAGCTGAACATGCCGCTGCACAGGAAATATATCGCCGCATCCGGTCATTTTGCCGCCAATATCAGATTGAACTGGCGGATATGTATGGCGAAGACGTCTTCGTATTGCGCCAGAGGCTTAAGGAACAAACCGTTGACGGAGCGGCGGGACCGGTACGGATTGCTATGGAAACGGCTAAACATGATCTTATCTGTTTCGAGCTGTTTGGTATGCTGTGTGATATAAAAGCAAACCAAGAGGAGCTTTGGAAAAAAGTCAGCGCAGAAGAAAGTTTTTTGATAAACCGCCGCTTCGCTGAGGACAGAATATCTTGCGATAAGAAAACCTATTCACTGGAGGATATTTATTTCTTTTATCAATATCTGCCCGGCATGAACCCGGAATTGTCCAGACAGCTGCAGGAACGCGAGACAAAGGTATTACTGGAAGCAGTTGTGCCCAGGCCGGAGATGGTATCGCTTGTAAACGATGCTCATCAAAAAGGGAAGCATGTTATGATTTATGTGGCCAATCGGATCCTGCCGCTTGCGGAGGTGCCCCGGCTTTTATTGTCATTGGGTATTTACGGCTACCATGACATCTTGCAGGAGGAGGGCGGCATGACCTTGACGAACGGGCTGCTGCGCCGGGAACTGGAACGGCATCCGGGAAAAAAACTCCTCTACATCGGAAACGATCAAAATGACGGACCGATCATGCCTCTTATCTATCATCAAGATGTACTGGTAATCAAAAACAGTGATAAAAGCGATGAAATACCAGAGGCAACAACAATATCAAAGAAGGAAAAGACAGTGCTGTTTATCAGCTTCAGGATGCCCCGGTTTGATCGGGACGCTGGTTCCAGAACAATATTCCGGTATATGAAATTGTTTGTGAAGCAAGGGTATTCCGTAAAATTTCTGCCGAGTAACTTCCGGGGAGAAGAGCCTTATACCTGGCTTTGTGAACAGGAAGGGATTGAAGTATTGCATGGCAGTAAATATCAGGAGGATATCCAAAACTGGTTTATTGAACATCAACATGAAATAGGCTATGCCTTTTTAAATTATCCGACGGGTTCCCTTGCTTTTTTAAATATTCTCTTGAAGACAACTATTAAAATCATATATTTTGGGCATGACCTTCATTTCTGGCGCCTGCAAAGAGAGTATCAATTGAAAAATGACAGCCGGATCAAGGAAAAAGCCGAGAAACACTTCACCATAGAAAAAGAATTGATAGAAAAATCGGCGGTAGTGTACTATCCTTCGGATGCCGAGGTCAGGCTTATTAAAGAGATTATGCATACCGATAAAGCCAAAGCAATCAAACTTCTATTCTATGACAAGGTTCCGGAATCCAGCAATTATCGGCCGGAGCAGAGAAAAGACCTGTTATTTGTGGGAGGCTTTTCGCATCAGCCCAACGTAGATGCAGTCTTATGGTTTGTCAGGGATGTTTATCCGGCCATCTATGAAAAAGAGAAAATAAAACTTATCATTGTGGGATCGGACATGCCTCTGGAGATCACACAGATCAATCATCCCGGAGTGGAAAACAAAGGGTTTTTACGAGATGAAGAACTTGATCTGTTATATCAACAGATCAAGATGGCGGTAATCCCGGTACGCTTCGGTGCCGGTGTCAAGGGGAAGGTTCTGGATGCCATGTACAAGGGGATACCGATGGTAACCACGACGATAGGAGCGGAAGGAATCAATAGGGCGGACAGAGTCCTGCGGATTGAGGATGAGCCGTCAAGATTTGCCGAGGCTGTCCTGGAGATGTATGGCGACCGTGAGCTGTTGCGGAAAACTTCCCAACAGTATATCGAATGTATCAGAAAATATTATTCGGAAGAGGCGGCCTGGAATGTTATCAAGGATGATTTCACCTGAAACAGGGTGGCAGATTCCGGTAACAGAAGGCGATGTCCGTGATAAGGAGCATCAATGACCGAAAAGGAATATCGTTTACAAAGATTGAAACAGAATAAGAAAATCAGCAGTCAGAAAATCGTTCTGTACGGAACTGGGAAAAATGCCGCTTATATTCTTGACAACTGTCCGGAGTGGAATATCATCGGGCTGATGGATGGAAAACGGACAAGCGGTTATTATAAGGGGAAAAAGATATTATCGGACCGGGAAGTTGCGCTAGCAGCTCCGGAGCTGATTGTGATGGCGGCGGAACATCAAGCGGCGGCGGCGATTTATCAGCGGATCGCCATCTTCTGCCGGCAGCATCACATTGCCTTGTTCAACATGTATGGCGAAGACGAGCTGGCGCTTCAGCAGCTGCTGCTGGAACAGGAAAGGCAGTATTTATATTGTTCGGCTGATACTTTGCGGAAGGAAATCGACAGACATGAAGGGGTCTGTTTCGAGCTGTTTGGGACGCTATGTGAGATAAGCGCTTGGCCGGCATGTGATAGGGCGGCAGAAAGCGTGGGTTCAGAAGCAGCAAAGGAAGCGGGGAGCCGTGCTGTCCCCAGGAGGACCATGATTGAAGCCTGTAATTATGCGATTCATAATAAGAAGCAGGTTTCTGTTTATATGGAAAGGAAGATGCTTTATGCGGACAGGGGTTTTAAGGCGGATGAGGATATAAATGCCGGTTTAGATTGGGAAGACATCATGACTAAGTTAGGAATCACAGGAAAGATCACGATCCTGGAAGAAGGCCTTGGCGAGAATCAGCGATTTTCTGAGGGCCTGCTACGTGACGAGGCATTGGGCTTTTCCAGAACAAAGTGGCTTTATGTGGGAACGAATCGAAACAATAACCTGCTCATGCCTTTCAATTATGGACAGGACATCTTTCTGATTAAGAGCTGTCAGGAAATCTTTCACCAGCTGACCTTGTACAATCTCTATGCAGACCATCAAGACAGGGACAAGAACCAGACGGCGATGAATGATTTTGTCATAGATGCCTTTAATGACCCGTTTTGTTTTCAGGGAACAGAGGGAATGAATCCCGTCGCATTAAATCGCGAAGTCCCTTTGGTCGGCGGCAAACTGGAATTTACGGAATATGAGCATCCGCAGGTCACCATCATTATTCCGGTGCATAATCAATTTAACTATACCTGGTACTGCCTGCGGTCAGTCCTGCGGTCAGTCAAGGATGTCGCCTATGAAGTGATCTTGGCTGATGACTGCTCTACTGACAGGATAAAGGACATCGAGCGGTTGACGGCTAATGTAAAGGTGATACACAATAACAGCCGGAAGCATTTTCTGCAAAACTGCAATCATGCGGCGTCTCTGGCGAAGGGTAAATATCTGGTGTTTCTGAACAATGATACCTTGGTATATCCCGATTGGCTGTCTCCGATGCTGGCCTTGCTGGAACAGGACGAAAGTATCGGAATGACCGGCTCCAAGCTGATTTATCCGGATGGCAGGTTACAGGAAGCGGGCGGAACGGTATTCCGTGATGGCGGGGCGAAAAATAACGGGCATGGCGATTGTCCGGATGGGCCGGAGTATAACCATGTCCGGCCGGTTGATTATATTTCCGGTGCTTCCATGATGATCAGCAAGGAATTGTGGGACAAGATCGGCGGTTTTGATGAAAGATATTGTCCGGCCTATTATGAAGATACGGATCTGGCGTTTGCGGTAAGGGCGCAAGGCAAGTCGGTCGTCTATCAGCCGGAGTCGGCGGTGATTCACTTCGGAGGAGTTTCTCACGGTATTGACCTGACGCAGGGAATCAAATCATACCAAGTGATCAATCAACAAAAATTTTATGAGAAATGGCAGCAAGAGCTGGCAGCAAGAACACAATGAATCATGAATCGATCAGGTTATGACTCCGGGCCCGAGGTTTTAAGAGGAGAAGCAGGTTATGAGAGTGACAGATAATACAGAAGAAAAACCAAATAGGAAATCAAATGAGCAAATAAATGATAAATCAAGTGAGAAAGCTATGATTCCTTTGCTCTTAGCCTTATATCTTCCCCAATTCCATCAGATACCTGAAAATGATGTGTGGTGGGGCGCGGAATTTACGGACTGGCATAATGTAAGAAAGGCAAGACCGCTGTTTCCGGGGCATGATCAACCAAGAATACCGTTAAATCAGGAATATTATGATTTGTCCGATGTCAGGGTCATGCATCAGCAGTCACTTTTGGCCCAAGAGTATGGTATCGATGGTTTTTGTTTTTATCATTATTGGTTTGAAGGGAAAAAGCTGTTGGAAAAGCCGGTAGAAAACTATCGCGACCATCAGGAAATCACCCTGCCTTATTGTTTATGCTGGGCCAACCATTCGTGGGTGAATTCATGGGGCACGCCCCAGCTGGAGGATGAGGTGCTGATCAAACAGACCTATGGCCAGGAAAGCAGCTGGAAAGAGCATTTTGAGTATCTGCTGGGATTTTTCAGGGACAATAAATACTTAAAGATTCATAATAAGCCGGTCATTTTACTATACATGGCAGCGGGAATCCCCCGTGTGGAGCAGATGCTTCATTTTTGGCGGGCATGGGCCGTGGAAGAAGGATTTGACGGGGTATTTGTCATACAAATGGACAATTCAGCGATATGCTGTTATGATAATAGGACGGAATTATTCGACGCTACGGCGGATTTCGAACCATTGCGGAGCTGGAGCTCCAAGGAAGAGAAAAAAGCCGGCACCTTGCGGATACGGGATATTGACTTAATATATCAGGACATACTATCCCGAACCTATACAAAGGCCGATAGAAGTTATTACGGTGCCTTTGTGGGCTGGGATAATACCTCGCGGAAAGGGAAACATGGAATTGTGGTAAGCGGCAGTACCCCGGGGAAATTCCAGGCGTTCTTATCGCAACTCCTGGAAAAATCCCATGCCGCAGAAAATGAACTGATTTTTCTGAATGCATGGAATGAATGGGCTGAGGGAGCTTATTTGGAACCAGATGCCAGCAACGGCTTCGAATATCTAGCGGCCGTCCGGGCGGCCAAGGAAGCTTTTGCCGAGCAACGGGTGAAGACAGAGTTTTATGAAAAGGGTAAACAAGACACAAGCAGGGTCTTGCTAAAGTCGTCAGCCTTTGATAACGCGGCCAAATGGCTGGCGAATGAGCTGGAGGGCCGTCGTATCTCCGATTATTTTATAGCCGCTGGTTATCGCTCCGTAGCCATATACGGTGCCGGAAAGCTGGGACTTTTGCTGTTAAAGGCCCTGACGGACCGTTCAATCGATGTTGTGTGTATGATTGACAGTAAAGCGGATAGTCTGGACATCGGCAAAAAGGTAGGCCTGATCAAACTGGATGCCGTTACCCGGATGCCTGCCACCGATGTTATAGTGGTTACTGTAGCACAGCAATTTGAAGAGATATACGAGGAAATCAAGGCAACGGGTATCCAGGCAGAGATTATTTCCCTGGGTGCCGTCATACACAGCTATTGACGGATTTAGGATTCATGAAGGGAACACCATACTATGCGAAAATATCATCAAAAGCTGATATTAGAACTGGTACAGTCTTTAGAAGAGGCCAATGAAGAGATCAGAAACTTATTATTTGACAAGAAAGAGACGGTTATGACTCTTTTAGCTGACTGCCAGGAAGTTGCCATACAGATAGGAAACTTAATTGAGGAACTGGCCGGAGAAGGTACCAAGACCGTATCCCTTCTCGAAGGGTACTGTATGTTGCTTTATTCTGCCAGCAAGGCGGCGGTTCCTGATCATAATGATCCGGTTACGGTTTCCGACGTTTCCGATCAGCTGCGACGGCAGATATCGGAAATAATCGACAGTATCGGGGCCGAGTTTAAGACAGACCAGCTGGAAATCGCTTTTATGCCTTATAATGCCACAATGTGGGATTGTATGGAAAGCATCTGGCTGGCAGCGAAGGCAGATCCGCAGAGTGATGTATATGTAGTCCCGCTTCCCTATTGCAGCCGCAATTCTGCGGGCAAGGTGGAGAAAATCCACTATGACGGTGACCGGTTTCCGGAGTATGTGCCGGTGATCCACTATGATTCTTATGATCTGGAAGCCCGCAAGCCTGATGTTATCTACATCCATAATCCCTATGACCAATATAATTTCGTAACCTCGATTCTTCCTAAGTATTATTCCTATGAGTTAAAGAAACACAGTGACATGTTAGTGTATGTGCCGTATTTTGTCTGTGGAGAGAAGCCTGACCCGGAATTCTTCGCGGTAAGTGCAGTAACCAGTACCGATAAGATCATCGTACAGTCAGAGGCAGTCAAGAGTGCTTATCTAAAATACGCCAGGAAGAATCAAGTAGTGGCCCTTGGTTCCCCTAAAACGGATAAAATCCTAGGCGCTGCCGCCGGAGGCGGGGATTTACCGGCAGAGTGGAAGGAAATAATCGGTAATAAGAAGATTGTATTTTTTAACACCCATATTAGAAATCTGATGAAAGGTGACAGAGAGTTTATCGAAAAACTTAAGAATATTTTCCGTATCTTTGAAAAACGTGAGGATGCGGTGCTTTGGTGGCGTCCCCATCCGCTGAGCGAGGATACCTGTAAAGCGATGAATCCGGATTACTATCGGGAATACCAAACGGCAGTAGAGGAGTATCAGGCGGGCCGGATCGGGATATATGACGAAACAGAGGATATGCATCAGGGCCTTGCCCTATCGGATGCCTATTATGGGGATCGCAGTTCGATCGTGTATCTTTATGACATAACCGGGAAGCCGGTGCTGTTTCAAAACACGAACATAATAAGTGATGTGAGTGACAAAGCCTACCGCGAGGATTTTCTGAATTTTGCTGTAAAAGACCAGTCAATCTGGTTTGTTTCCAAGAATACGAACTGTTTACTGTGTATGGATATCGACAGCAATGAGATTAAACTGGTTGCTGAAATCCCGTCAGATCAGGAATCAAGACGATATTCGATCAATGCCATCGTTATTGAGGGGGATGACATTGTCTTGACGCCGGCTTTTTCCCAAGATATTTTAAGATATCATATACCTGAGCATCAATTTGTCCATTATCCATTACGACATAAACCTGACAAAGGAACAAAAAAATGGAAATTTGCCAACGCCTATCAATACAAGGACAATGTCTTTATGATCCCCCGTGAATACCCGGCTTTTGTGAAATATAATCTGTCGAGCGGAGCGGTTATAGAGGATAAGAAACCGTGCCTTGCGGTAAAACCACATAAGCTGATCAAAGATGAGTTTTATTTTTACCGGGGCAGCAGGATAACAGAGGAGATTTTGATGCTTCCTGTTTATGGAAGCAACATGGTAATGAAATATGATATGAGCAGCGGGGAACATCAAGTATTTCACATCGGAGAAAAGTCAAATCGCTATATGCACGTGGCTTTTGACGGAACTGATTATTGGCTGTTTCAAGCGAAAGGAAATGTCATAAAATGGCAAGAGGCTGACGGCCAATCTGAAGAATATAACTGTTTTCCCGCAGGCTTCCGGCATGGAAAAGAATTTGATTTTATAGATCTAGTGCTTTATGAGGATATGATATTCCTGTTTCCCAGTCATGCCAATATGATATTGAAAATAAAACCCAAATCAGGCACGATCAGCTGTTTTCGGGAAATAGTAAGAAAAAATGAGGTAAGAGAGGAAAAAGAGGAAAAAGAGGAAAAAGAGAGTCCCCTTCTCTATATTTCAGCCAAACTGATTGATGGTTTTATTTATGCGATATCTTCCTACGACAAAGAACTGCATAAAATCGATCCTGTCACCGGAGAACTGGTCAGGATACCGCTTGTTTTGCCGAAAATCTGCGAGGCAAGCTGGCAAGGTATGATTTTTGACCGGCCTGCGGATCAAGATAAACCATTCCATTATACGGAAAGTCAGGAAATCACATTGGATCGGTTTTTAGATTTTATGCAAAGCGGTGAAAGAAGGATAGCGGCAAAATATATCGATAAATTATTTGTGAATGCTGACGGTAGCTGCGGCCAAAAAGTTCATGATTATATTAAAAATACTGTGCTGCAGATAAAAATATGACAGAGGGGGCATAAAAATGGTAAATGACTTAGAAATAATCAGGAATATTGAGATTTTATTTGAAAACAAAATAGTGCTTTACGGAGCCGGAAGAAGAGGGGGATCCATGTTGAAGGAGCTGATGGAAGCCGGAATCGAGGTTTTTCGGATTTGTGACAGCGATATTGCCTTAACCGGACAATCATTGCATCAGGTTGAGATTATCTCCCCGGATATTCTGCAGGAACTGGATAGCTCCGAGAATGTCGTCATTATTATCACAACCATCGTCGGCCAATATATGGATGAAATCGTGAAACAGATCGGCGAGCTTAAGCTTCGAACCAGTCATGTGTACTCGGGTTTTGGCTTAAAAGTCGCCCTTGCGCAGAACCTGAGTGATCCCAGAATCAAGGAGCGCTATCGCCTGCTAAGCTTGCATGGAGAAAAAATCAAAGGCTTCATCGATGAACATAAGGTAAAAAAATACCTTACCGAGTGCTTTGACCGCATCGTAAGGAATGATGAAGATCAGATCCTGATCTATCAGCCGGGAAAGGTCGGCTCCAATACCATCGGCGGAATCTTAAAAAAGGCTGATATTCCTTACGTGCAAACCCATTATCTGTCAGAAAAGGTACTAAAAGATATTCATCCTCAGCTAATTACCCAAATGCTGGAGATAAATCAATCTAAAGTGAAGATTGTCACATTGGTGCGGGAACCGATTGGAAGAGCCTTAGCTTCCTTGTTCCAGTACTTGGAAAATAGCGGTACGGCCCTGATCACGTCGATGAGCGGAACCATAGAAGAGAAGTTTGAAGAAATGATAACAGGGGATATTTTTAGCGAGGATGAGATCTACCGTTGTTTCTGCGAAGCTAACTGGCTTGACTGGTTTGATTATGAGCTTAAAGAGGTATTTCATGTCGATGTATTTGCCTACCCGTTTGACAGGGAAAAGGGATATTCCATTATAAGGCAGGATCAGGTCGAGGTACTGATCATGAAGCTTGAAAAGCTAAATCATCTTGAGAAAGTCATCGGTGATTTTTTGGGTCTGCCGTCATTTGAATTAGTCAATCTGAATGACGGAGATAGTAAAGCCTATAAATATCTATACAAAAATATTAGAGAGGTAATAAAAATCCCTCAGGAATTAGTGTCGCTTTATTATGACAATAATCCCCGCATGGATCATTTCTATACAACGGAGGAGCAAAAAGCTTTTTTAGCGAAATGGAAAAATAATATTGGACAATAATTGTAGTATAATATGTGGTCTTTGCTATGGATCCGACTCTGTCGGAGCCAAGGTTTGCTCCGGCGCCAAATTGACGGCAAGTCGGGGTTCTTCTGTGGGAACCGGAGTCACACTGGGCGAGGGCATGGCCGTTGGAACCGGATTGTCAGTAGCCTGCGGAGCAGAAGGAACCGGGCTGCTTTCTGGCAGGGGCGAACCGGAAGGAACCGGGCTGCTTTCAGGCAGGGGTGAACCGGAAGGAACCGGGCTGCCGTCAGGCAGGGGCGAGCCGGAAGGAACCGGGCTGCCGTCAGGCAGGGGTGAACCGGATGGAACCGGGCTGCCGCCAGGCAGGGGCGAGCCGGAAGGAACCGGGCTGCCGTCAGGCAGGGGTGAACCGGATGGATCAGGAGAGGCTTCTTCTAAGAACTCAGACATAGAATCGTCTTCGGTAAGTTCTTCTGGTTCTTCTAATTCTTCTTGTTCTTCCAGTTCTTCTGCTTCTTCGGGTACTTCGGGCTCAATTGTTTCCCAATTAAAGACCATATTTATTTTCATGTCTCCGGTTTTCCAAGGTTCACTGGTACCTGAGCTGGCTTCTCCCATCAGGGTAAAAAGGAAGATGCTGTCCTGATTTAATGATACAAAGTTACCATCCTCATCATAATTGGATGCTTTTAGGACAAAGGTAAGCGGATCACCGTCATTTTTGTCGGTAATTATATAATCGGGGACAGCAGATGCTTGTCCGATGTTATCGGATGCTATGGTACTGAGGGTGCTTGATATCGTAGCGGTCAAATAGTCTTGCGTTTCTTCACTGGCCAGAAATTCTTGCGTTTCGGTATCAAGGTAGAAATCCTGGGTTTTTGCTTCGCTATTTTCGGCATCGGGAAAGAAATTTTGGATATCTTTATCAGTATTTGCCGGGGAGCTGTCGGCAAAATGGAACTGGGTTGAATCGATTTGGCGGAGATACATATAAACGGCATTTTCTTCTCGTTCAAGACGAGTATCAAAAGGTTCCGCAAAGGACAGAAACTGGCCATCTTCAGAAAAAACATAATGCAGACCGGTAATTGAAAACTCAATATCGACATTACTATGATTGATAATGGCGTATTCCGGTGAAAAGAGCGTGCCGTTACCGGTCAAGTCCATAGGATCAATATAAAAATCAAGCGTGGTAGGAAGTACCACCCGTGCAATCACATCGGTTAAAGTCTTGGTAAGCGACGAAGCTTCCAGCCCGGCCAGTGTCCCGGTTCCGAGAGGATCCAGTCCGGCCAGTGTCCCGGTATCAAGAGGATCCAGCCCGGCCAGTGTCCCGGTATCGAGAGGATCCAGTCCGGCCAATGTCCCGGTATCGGCGGAATCCAGCTCGCCCGGCGTCTCGGCCGGGCCCGGATCAGCCAGCGTTCCGCTATCCGTAGGCATATCTGGGTCTATTATGACCGGGGACATAGATGGGGTCGGTGCTGTCGTGGCCTCCGGGGAATTGTTTTCCGTAAGAGGCTGGACCGGAAGCATAGTTGACAGATAATCACCGGGATCATCCGTGGCAATTGGTTTGGTAGGAAGAATGGTTGACATGGGAGCGCTGGTTTCGCTGCCTTTCACTTCGAGAGACAGCGGTGCAGTTAAACTGGTTACCAGCGACAGAACAAGCAATATTGAATGATATCTTAGTTTACTTTTCAGACGCATGTAACCCTCCTTGCATATTTGTACTGCTATTTGTACAGCTACAGATTATATCGCTTCATATTATATGTGTCTTAACTTTGTCTATCTCATATATCGTACCAACAGAACGATATCTTTATATGGATGCTGTATGTAAATCTATTATATCACAAATACCTAAAGACTACGACGGTTTTTAAGCAGTCAATTGTCCTTTAAAGATCAAAAATTTTAAATAGACAGAAAAAAGTGGTGTTTGAAAATTACAATGTGTCGAATTAGGCTGTTAAAGAGCTGAATACGTAGGGATACTTGACTTTTCAGTAATAATGTGCCATTATAGACACAGCAGATATGTACAATAATGCAATATCAATGACTATAATTATCATAAAACTACGGTCATTGTAAAATATTGCAAACTTGTACTAAAGTAATGCGATAATTTGCCGATATATGATGTAAGAGTCGCATGGCATGGTCATCAGGTATGTTTGTATCACTTAATATCCAAGCAGAAACATCCAGACAGAGACAGAAAACACTTATTTTAATCAGAAAGGAGGAAGATCATCAAGGATGTCTAAAGAAAAGGCAAACGAGCGAATCAACAGTCAGATATCGCCTGTCAAAAATAAGAACTCTACAACCAAGTTTGTAGTGATGATTGCAGGAGTGATTATCTTGGTCTTAGGCATTGTGGTCTTGTTTCAGATTTTTAGGAATAGGCAAGATGAAGCCAGTAACAAGGTCGTGACAATGGAAAATGTTGAAGAGATCGTTGCTCAATTTGAAGAAAAAGATTATACGCCTGTTGGTTCATTTGAAGTGTCTATGCCTACTGTATGGAACTTCCAGGATGGGCTATCCGCATCAGAAGACGCTTTTGTGGACAATGTAGTCAACAACAGAAACACGATTTATTTTACCGTAGTACTGGAATCGGCGCCGAGTGATGTGATTTATCAATCGCCCTATATCGAAGTGGGCGGACGCCTGGAAGACATTAAGCTAGACATGATACTTGAAGCGGGAACATATGAAGCAATCATGACCTATTATCTGGTGGATGAAAACATGCGCGATGTAAGTGAAGTATCAGTAGGTATTACCCTTGTCGTAGCAAACTAGCCTTTCAATCGGCGACAGGACAGGCACCAAAGAGTTAAAACAGTAAGTAAACAGTAATAACAGCAGTAAAAGATACTATTGAAAAACAATTCACGGATGAATTGGAATATTGTAAATTTTCAAGGAGGTTAACAATGAAGTTTAAAAGAATGATTGCTCTGCTAATCGTAGGTGTGTTAGCAGTGTCGCCGCTCACAGTCAATGCGGCATCAGGAGAAGCAACTGTTGATGGCAATAACGTAGCTCAATTCGACAACTCAGTACCGCCCAGTTATTGCAACGTGGTCCTGCCTGTTGCAACAAGATCTACCTTTGAGATGGAGCTTGATCCCCAAGAAGCAATGAAGACGGTTTATGACGGCTATGAAGACGGTGAAACCATCAACTTTAAGGTGGAATCAGTAGGACTTGGCCTTGACGCCAAGAACGGAACACTGAACAGCGTATCTTTCGCTGAATCTTCTCTCACAACCTTTAATGCGAGTGTTACGATTAACAGCCAGACCTTAAACGCTACGATTTCCGGTACATATTATGTTTGGGCTCCAGTGAGTCTGACCATCCCGCAGTCTGGCCCCGGAGAATTCGTTAAAATCACATCGAGTAATATCGAACGTTATTTTGACATCGAAACCGATACGACCAGTATTGCCTTGAAAAATCGTAACGGCGCCAGTGTAAACGACGGAAAGGTTTATACCTCAACCTACGTACCGATCGTTGCATTTGAAGACTATGCTTCCTATGATTATGAAAACGATACAGTAATCCTGGGTCCTGAAGAAATGTATGTGGAGACCGGCGGTGTTTATACGGCACTTGGCACTAATGCCTTGGCATTGAGTCAGCTGGATGTTGTTGCTCCGGTTCTTGGCAAGGAAGATGAATCTGACAAACTTAAAATTATTAACAAGGCATCTACCGCTACAATCGTTACAGTAGAAGCAAGGATGGGCAATATTGCCGACATTCGTTTTAGTGCTGACGCAGGATTTACAAACACATCAGATATGCTGTACTTAAATCTTGACGGAGATAAGACGACCGGCATGGCCTTTGGCCTTACGAGTGCAATCGCAACAGAAGCATTAGCCAATATCGTCATTGAATTGGATGGCGCCGGACAAGATTCCGCGATTCATTATGTCGGATACGAGGGCGACTTAGGAGATAAGTACGGTATTAACTGGTATCAGTACGAGGCGGCTTTAGGTACCTACGACGAGGCCGAGTTCTGGCTTGCAGGTGATACTAACTATACCACCGATGCCGCAAAAGCAGCATGGGAAAAATATATCAAAAACGGTAACGGCAGGTCAACCATATCATTGACGTACAAATTTGCCAACGCTTACGGCGAAGTGGTAGAAGAACCGGCAGAAGAAGAACCGGTAGAGGAAACCCGCGTAACGGTGACCTTAAATAGCTTAGGAAGCATCACATTAACAGCTAGTGATGCAGTTCCCCAACTGTTTGGCGGCAATAAAGACAACTACACGATTACCGGATCTTTTGGCAGTCCGTCGGAAACTCATCCTGTCAACATGAAGCAAGGTAGTGGTGCGGCGGCATCTGCATCTGCTAATAATAAGTCAGTGACCCTAACCTTGCCAGGTAATTGGGGTACGACTGCGGGATGGCATAAACTGGTTATCACCGGAGTAGCTGCCGGCAACAGCACGATTGTTTTAACAAAAGAAGGAGCTGATACCGGACTTGGCAAAGTTACTGTAGAATATACGCCAGCACCGTAATACAGCAAAGATTTTCAGGCAGATAATACTATATAATAAAGCAGCGGTCATGCGGCCGCTGCTTTTGCCTTAAAGATGCAACTTGAAGTTGCAAATGGTTGTATAGCAGCGATGTTTTTGTTATACTAGGAATAACGAATCCAAGTTTAAGTATTTCTTCAAATACTTTACGGTGTCGTCATAAAGGAAAGGGATACTATGATTACTATATCAGATCTGTCATTTTCATACGGCAACGAGACCGTTCTGCAGGATGTCGGACTTGAGGTGAAGGAAGGGGACTTTTTGATCCTGTTCGGTGCTGACGATGCGGGAAAGACCACCTTGCTGCATATCCTGACCGGCCTGTTGAGCCCGCAGCAGGGCAGCGTAACGCTGTTCGGGAAAGCGGCAGGCCAGCTGACGGCACAGGAGCGGTCCTGGCTGCGTTATGTTCCGGATGAAGTTGTGTTAGAGAATATCACCGCCGCCGATTATTTTGCACTGTGGCAGTCGGTGACGCCGGAATATGACGAGGTGCTGCAGGACGAGCTGTGCGAGATGATTCAGGTGGATCCCCAGGTTAAGTTTTTGAATATGACCTACGGTGAGAATAAGGGTGCGCAGCTGATCGCAGCTATGGCATCCCGTCCGCGGCTGCTGATTTTGGATGAGCCGGCTAATTTTCTGACCGACAAAAGCTGGCATCAGTTGCTTCGGGTGTTAAAAGAACGGCATGACGACGGCACGACGATCGTGCTGGTTACGGAAAAATACGCCGATGCCGGCGGTTATGGCAGTCATTATGCTTATCTGAAGGAAGGCACGGTCAAACAATATGCTGCCGTTCCGGTACCGGACTACCGCTGGAAAGTGGTCACGATGGAGGGCGGCAACCGGGAAGTATTGAATAAATTGATGAACGGCTGTGAGGAGAGGGGAAATCAGAATATCTGCCTGTACATGGAAGATATAACCAAGTTGCCATTGATATTGCAGCGGGCCGGCGGCAGTGACTTCCGGGTTGAAGATACAACTTTAGAAGAAGAACTGGATCGGGATTTTACCAGATGGGAAGCAAAATAACTATGAGAAGAAAACAAGCGATGTACCTGGCACTGATTAAAATAGAATGGAGCCGGTGGAAACGGGAATTTATCACGGAAGCAATCGTGATTGCGGCAGTCCCGCTTTTACTTTTGACCGGCTACCAGCTTGTAAAATCGTTTTTTATCGAATTGGTATCGTCTATTTATGGCCTTCCGGAGGCATTTTATGCCTTTCTGGGCTTGCCGCCGCAGCGGGCGTCTGCTAATTTCCTGTTTTATATCTTATTCGCAGCTATGTCGATTAACCTGTATTTAGCCAAGACAAAATGCCGGCAAGCGGTGCAGGCCATATGGTGGGATGAAAGAAACGGCAGCATCCACGCATGGATCAATCAGTTCGTGAACCGGAAGCAGCTGTCGCTGTTTAAATATATCTGGCTGGCGGTGACTTTTTGTCTGGAGTACTTCTTGTGGCATGTGATTATGTTGCTGACGATAGTAATCGGCAGCGTCAATGCAGAACAGCGACTGATCGGACTGGAAGCCATGACAAAATCATTTTTCCTGGGCGGTCTGGTTATTCTGATGCTGATATCGGCATCCTATCTCTATGCCGTGAAGAAAGCAGCGACAGATTATGCCGAACTGAGTCTGGCCAACTGGCTGACATTAATACCTTTGCTGGTGGGGAATCTGTATAAGATCCGTGACCTGACCGGCTGGCTGGGAACATATTTTAATGAAAACACTTCATTGACGATACCGGCCGAAGAGATCGTTTCGGCCCTTGGCTGGCTCAATGAGCTCCGCTGGCTGTCGCCGCTGTCATGGCTCAATCCCTTTATCGCGGAGAGCGGCGGAGTGTTTTGGATCAGAGCCGTGATCAGTGTCGTATTAGCCGGACTCTTGACATTCTTCGCACAGCTGCTTTATCAAAAAAGAAACCTGGCATAATATCGTAGCATATAAAAGATTAGTATCAGAAATCTACAGATAGTTAGCCATGAGTAAGAGTAAGTAATAGCGAGACTAATTATCGAAAGAGTCGGAAGTAAGAAAGACAAATATAGAAAGAGTAAAATATAGAAAGAGTAAAATAGAAAGAGTAAAAACATGTCACAATTTTACAAAGATTTTATTCAAGGGAAATATGAAAGACTGATTGTTCTCGGAGGCTTGCTCCTGATATTGATGTGTGGGCTGTACCGGCTTTCCATGCATTTTGGCATCTGTATTCTGGACGATGAATTTGCTTATTGGGGAATGGGCGCTCAGATGAGCGGTCTGGACTGGAGCGAGCTCCTCAGCACTACCAGTTTTTATTCCTACGGCTACGGGATATTATTGATTCCGCTGTATCTGACCGGGCTGCCGGTAGCGGTTATGTATCAGATCGCCATTATTATCAATACCGGACTGGTAATGGGCAGTTTTGCCCTGGCCTACTGGGTGGCCAGCCAAGTTTTCACGACAGTAGACAAAAAACTTTTGGCGTTGGCAGCTTTGCTGGTTACGCTATATAGTAATAATATCGTACAGATGCATATCGGCTGGGGAGAATGCACGCTGTACTGCCTGTTCTGGCTTATCATGGCCTTGATCTGTCGGATTATACAGAGGAAAAAGCTGATTGACATGATCTTACTGGCCATTGCGGCCGTCTATATCTATACCGTTCACAACCGCGCCTTGGGCGTATTGGTTACCGTTGTTGCCTTTATGATATTCTTTTATCTGCTGTCACTGGCAGAGAAAAACCCCCGGCATCATTTTCTCGCAGGGCTTCTCTGTATCGTGGTGCTGTTCTTGGCGGCATCGTGGTTTCGGCAGTATACAATTGATAACTGGTATGCGAATAATGCGATTATCAGTGTCAATGATTATTCAGGGAATGTCCCGAAGGTGAAGGAGTTAACGAGTCTAAGTAAATTGTGGGATTTGTTTATCAGTTTTGCTGCCAAAAGTTTTGCCCAGGCAACCGCTTCTTTTCTGCTGATTATACCGCCGGTCATCATCACGATCGGATATACGGGGAAAAGCCTGATCGGACGTCTGTTACGTCGGCCTCAGCCGGCCTGGAGCCTGCGGGACTGGATGTTTTTAGGCGGAACGGCGGCCTATCTGCTGGAACTGGCAATCTCGGCTTTTTATAAAAGCAGTCCGACCATCACCGCCCATAACTTTTTCTATAGCAGGTATTCGGATTTTGCGATCGGGCCGCTGATCTTATTTGGCTTTTGCCTCTTGATCGAGCAACGTGCCCGCTTGCGGGTCATGATTGGCAGCCTGGTTATTTATATTCTTTGCGCCATCGTGTCATATACACAGATACAGCGAGCAACAGAAATGACACTGAATAATTTTCACGCAGTGGGCATCTATCGGTTCTTTATTGATCTGGCTTATCCGACTCAGGCGGTCATACGGATGTTTGTCGCCGGTACGGCGGGATTTATCCTGATGGCCGGCAGCAGCTTGTTCCTTAAACGGATGTCAGCACAGAAAGCGGCTGAAAAAACAGCTGAGGATAACAAGACTGACAGTAAGGCAGAAGCCAAGGCGGCTGGGAAGCTTACCTTGAAGAATGCCAATAAAGGCAAGAATATCAACAAAAGTGTCAATAATAATGTCAAGAAAAACATGAAGGGTAAGAGCGTCTATAAAAATGATACGAAGGGACTTAAAGCGGCCAGAGCGACATTTCTGGCTTGCATCTGTGCTGCCGGTATCTATTGGGCGGTATCCGGTCTCCAGACCACCGGTGAATGGCTGCTTCTTAACTGGAACCAGGGACAGCGGATCGTTGCCCGGATTCAGACAGAGCTGGCTAAGCTGGATGAGGATACCGAGATATATTATATCATCGGCGGAGCAGTCAATCATCCGCGCAATGCGATGATGCACTTAAAAACCCTGCAGGCCATGGAACCTTACCGGGAGATTCATCTTGTGGCGATTAATAACCTGCCGGAGAATTATGAAGGCAATTATGTCTATATGAGTGGCAGCGATGAGGAACTGGTGCAGGCGATCGTTTCCCTCAACAAGCAGATGCTGTACAATTCCGCGGCCCAGATTATCTATGGGGATGAAGGGACGGAAGCGGCAAGGGTCTTGAAGCGATGACGCCCTTCTGATTCCTTAGACTTAGATGATTTCCTTTAGGACAATTCCCTTTTGATTTTATGTAGCCGGTCTGTTATAGCAACACATAATAATGACAGAAGGATGGAAAGCAAGCTGCTGGCTACATAGCGGATGCCGATCCTGATGCCGAGTGCGCCGGTATATAAGCTTAAAATATTCGGATGGATAATATATAGATAAAGCGATGCCGAACCCAGACGGGAGAATAAGCCTGGGTGCCAGTCAATGATCATATTGAAGCCTATCAGCATAAGGCAGAAGGCAATCCCGCTGATGGTTTTAAAGACAGTGATAAAAATATTTTCTCCTTTTAAGAGGGTAAAGAAAGCACCGCTGCCGATGAAAATCACGATAGAACTAAAGAAAACCATAAGATAAGACCGGGAATCCTTGGCAAACAGTCTCATGAGTCTGTCCCAGTACTGGGCGGCCAGCATGCCGACGATAAATAAGAAAACTGCGTTGTACCAGCGTTCATGGAAGCCGAGCAGGAAGAAAGCCAGCGACAGCACCAAGAGAAAAATCGCCATATAAACAACCGCCCTTACGGAAGCCTGGTTATCGGAACGTTCTGGTGCCAAGCCAAGCCGGGAGATTTTCAGGGAAAGATAAAACAGAAGATATACCATCAGGATAACGGTGATAAACCAGGAAGTATCGATGACGTTCAGGCAGTAAAGCAGAATATATAGGAGATCCCGGCCATCCTGAAAGGAAAACAGCGGCAGGCCGGTGAGAAACCGCAAGATCATAAAGGCCGGCACGGTTTTCCGGAACCGGCTGACAAGGAAATGATAATCAAGGTTTTTCTTGGCATAAGTGAGCCAGAGCCCGTAGCCGGACAGAAAAAAGAATACGCATACCCCCAAGCCTCCCGTCCACAGAAAGATGGTGGCCGGCCCCAGAGAAGGCAGATCATTGCCGTTGAGCACGTATGTATCATAATGTGAGAGCATGACCAGCAAAGCGGCAATCCCCCTCATAACATCCGTGTCGCCTCTGTCCATAAGGGTAATATTGCGTGAAGCAAAGTGAAATCTGGCTTTGTAAAATAATATAAGGGTAAACAGCAGTAATATGAATAAATTGATTATCAGGCTGTCAATCATATGTTTTATGTGTTCCTCCCTGATTTATGGGTGCGGTAATAACCTGAGATGAAAAGATTCTAGCATTTAGCACAGGGACTGTCAATTGGTTTACCCTAATTCCTCGATATTTTATAAAAGAAGGTAAGGTTAGAAAGGTTACGCATAACATGTACGCAGGTAAGAAAGCGAATATTCTTGTAGGAATCTTGTTTTTGCTCTTTTTCGGATATCAGCTATTTCAATACAGCCTGGTGTTTATGTATCATGATGACTGGGGATATATCACCTTAAAATATGTCGTAAATGTGGGTACGACGGGATTTGATTATGGCATCCGGGACATCATTGATTATCTGACAAGTCATTATTTACATTGGGGGGGAAGGGTAGCTCCGGCTTTTTTGTTAATTATGATCTTTTATTACGGGGGGATGACCGGTATCAGAATTGCCCAAGCGCTGATGATGACGCTTTTGGTGGCGGTAGTTTACGCACTGGTCAAAAAAAGAGGAGAGCCTTCTCCGGCAATGGCCTTCTTGGCAGTTGCATTATGGGGAATGCTGGAGATTAGTTTGTTGTGTGAAAGTGCTTATTGGATGATTGCCAGCTTTACCTACATGTGGCCGATCATTATTTTCCTTTTCGGCGTCTATATTCAGAACTATGTACGGAAAAAAACAAGGCAAGGTGCAAAGACCGTTCAAAATATTTTTTGCTTCCTGCTTTTTCTGTTAGCAAGCCTGTCACAGGAACAGGTGACGGTTATGGCTATTGTCTACTGTGCTGTCACCGTCATAATACACAGAAAAAAGGACTGGATCAAAAACGGGCTGTGTCTGTCGGGGGCATTGCTCGGTGGGATCTTCATCATAATCGCTCCGGGTAATTTTGCGAGACTAGGCACAACAAGCTTCGAGTCCACGACATTAGTTGAGAAATTAAGCTATAGCATCCCCAGAATCATCAAGGTTAATTTTGGGCCGGAAAGCATATTATTTGTTTTGGTACTTTCCATCACTGTCATTGCCGGATCGTATATGATGTGGCAGGGCAAAAGAACCGGCCGATGGATTTTAGTGCCGTCATGTATTTCACTATGTTATCCGATACTGGGAATAATTGATTTATATCTTGCTTTATTTCCGCCGATCGGGATTCGGGCATTGGCGGTGGTCTGGACATTATATATGATTTTATGGTGGCTGTATTATTGTCTGGTTATGAAAGAATATTTTTTTCTCTCCCTGCTGGCAGGAGTGGCGGCATCTCAGGCGATGCTATCCCTGTTGACATCGGTCGGCAACCGGTCATCGGCAATTACCAAATTACTGTTTATGGTGATCATTTTAACGGTTCTCCAGCAATTTGCTGCTATCATTCGTGAGAACAGGGAAAGAGGAAAGGTCGTCTGCCTGAAACTTGTTTATGCCATTGTTGTATTATGTCTTTTTAGCAATATGATCAGTATTAGCTGGGGATATTATCAAAATGCCAAGATAAACAAGTATAATCATGAAATATTAACAGCTGCCGGGGAAAGGATAAGAACCGGTGAAACGATTGAAACATTGACAATGTCCAAATTATATGACGATAGATATGCACAGTCTATGCCATATGACAGAGAAGTCATAGAGACATGGATACAAGAATACTATGGTTTGCCAAAAACGGTGAAATTTGTGTATGAAGTCCCGATAACGTAATAGTATAGCTGAGAGAGAAACGGATATTAGTCTGTTGATTAAGGAAGTAAAATGGATGAAACAAGAAGCTGGAATCATTCTTACGATCATAATTCCTCATTATAATACCCCGCACTATCTGAGACGTCTGCTGGACACAATTCCGCAGGATATCCCTATCCAGACGATCGTCATAGATGACCGGAGCAATGAATTGCTTCCTGAATATGAGGAATGTAAAAGCTATTTTTCCGACCGGGGAGTGCTGTTTTTGAGAAACGAAGGTGAAAAAGGAGCCGGCGCCAGCCGGAATGTCGGTTTACGACATGCCGTAGGGAAATGGCTTCTTTTTGCCGATGCCGATGATTATTTTTGTGAGGGTTTTTATGATATTCTGCGACCTTATTTGAGTGAAACAGCTGACATCATTTATTTTCCGCTAACCAGCAAAGAAGAGGGCAGTGAACGGGAAAGCCACCGGCATCTTGAAATGGCGGAGCTGATCTGCCAATACCGAGATCACCCTAACTTGGAAAATGAAGTGAACCTGAAATACCGCTTTGTTGTTCCTACCTCCAAATTGATAAGAAAAGATTTGGTAGATAAGAATCAGGTTTTCTTTGATGAAGTGATGCATTCCAATGATGTCATGTTTTCAATAAAAACAGCTTATTACAGCAAGCAGATAGCCGTTGCCACGACAGCGATCTATTGCCTTGTCCGAAATAATACTTCTCTCACTTCGCTGGTAAATGCCGATTCTTACCGGCAACGGATCAGTGTTTGGATAAACCGTTATTTATTTTTACGTGATAATCTAAGCCGTAAGGAATTTAGGGTATTGGATCTTTATGGAATGGGAAGGATACTTTATGGAGTCAAAGGCCGGGTGGGTTTCAAGATCTTATATCAGACGATTCAGACCTTGCGGCAAAATCAGATTCATATTTTTCCCAGAAGAATCTTTCGGGTGCGCAGCCTTTGGAAATGGCTGCAAATCCAAAAGACCGTGCAAACAGATGAAAGAAGATTTCTGCGGAAGCACTGACTTGATACGGCTGGTGTTTATGGGTTACTGTCCAGGCCATAACCGAGGTGAGTAGAAGGGTTTTGTAATGTAGGAAATTGTGATATACTATATAAATATGAAGGAAATGCAGAAAGTTTTAACAGTATAGAAACGGAGGTGGCAAGTGTATAATATCGGGGTCGTTATCCTAAATTATCTGGCATATGAAGAAACTTTTCATTGTGTTAATGACTTTCTGAAGCAGGATAGAGGTGATAGATTCTGTCTGAAAATCATCGTGGTAGATAATTACTCACCAAATGACTCCTATAAAAGACTATGTGATGAATTTCAAGATATCGATGAAGTAACTGTTACTCAGACCAATCAGAATATTGGCTTTGCCAGAGGAAATAACTTCGGATATTCTAAGTTGAAAGAGTATATGGAGCCGGATTTTACCGTGATATCCAACAGCGATATTGTAATCAAAATGCCTAACTTTTTTGACTGGATCATCAAATGTCATGAAGGCTACCGATTTGCGGTACTGGGTCCGTCCATCTTCTCTGTCTGTGGCAATTATTATCAAAATCCGGTTAAAAATTACCCAACCAGTTACTTCTTCTGCGTAATCAGGCTGCTCCAGTTATATGTGCATAAATGTCAATATCTGCTGTTGAAAACAGTCAATAAGCGGCAAGAAACTTATATCAGCCAATGGGATAATGTTTATTATCAGGAAGTACAGCGGAATCTGACCTTACATGGGTCTTTGCTGATATTTTCCAAGGGCTATTTTACGTTTTATCAGGAGCCGTTTCATGAGCAGACCTTCCTCTATATGGAAGAAGACCTGCTCAAGCTGCGGTGTGACCGTAAGAAGCTTTTGATGTTATATGAACCGTCCTTTGAAGTGCTTCATTTGCAGTCGGTTTCGTTTAATCAGAGCCAGGCGAATTATTGGGCTAAAAAGTATGAAAAGATAAACAGGTGTATTCAATCCCATAAGATTTATATGAAAGAGCTGATAAAGCAGTGAAGAAAATAAATGTTGTTATAAAATGTGGACTCAGTTCTATCTAGGTATGATTTTGCTTAGAAAAAGAGAAAGCTGGTTGAGGAAATGAACGATAAGAAGAAAAATGCAACGAAAAAGATCTTGGTCACACGCGCAACGCTGCCGCCGATGGAAGAGTATATTGAAGAGATTGCTTCTTTGTGGGAGTCCCACCATATAACCAACATGGGTAAAAAGCACAATCTTTTAGAAGAGAAGCTGAAAGAGTATCTGCGGGTCGATCAACTTTCGTTGATGGTCAATGGGCATATGGCATTGGAAATGGCATTGCAGGCGTTCAATTTAAGGGGAGAAGTCATTACGACCCCTTTTACTTTTGCCTCGACGACACATGCGATAGTGAGAAACAACTTAACGCCGGTATTCTGTGATATCAATAAGGATGATTTTACCTTGGATGTATCCCAGCTCGAAAACCTGATAACGGATCGGACATCAGCGATTCTGCCGGTTCATGTTTATGGTAATATCTGCGATGTAGATGAGATCGACAGGCTGGCCAAGAAGTATGGATTAAAGGTACTATATGATGCAGCCCATACTTTTGGAGAATTTTATCGGGACAGGGGCATCGGTAGCTTTGGCGATGCGTCAGCCTTTAGCTTTCATGCCACGAAGGTATATAATACGATTGAAGGCGGAGCAGTCAGTTTTAAGGTGCCGGAAATGTATGTGGATTTATATCGGCTGAAGAATTTTGGCATCCGCGGGCCGGAAAATGTCGATTGGGTCGGTGGCAATGCTAAGATGAATGAATTCCAAGCGGCGATGGGTCTGTGCAATCTCAGGCATGTGGAGGAACATATTGCAAAGCGGAAAATAGTATCGGAGCGCTACCGCGATAATCTGGAAAACATCGCCGGTATCCAGTTAAATATCGTCCAAAAGGATTTAGTCCCGAATTATGCTTATGTGCCCATTGTGGTTGACGAGAGTATCTTCGGGTCAAGCAGGAACGAAATTTTTCAGGCATTGGCAGCAGAAGGTATCGGTGCCAGAAAGTATTTTTACCCAATCACAAACTCCTATAATTGTTTTTATAATAAGTATGACAGCAATGCAACTCCGACAGCCCTGTATATCTCCAAAAGAGTCTTAACCCTGCCCATATACGGTGATCTGGATCTGAAAGAGGTGGATAGGATATGCCGGATCATTATACAACTAAAGAAAGCAGTATAACACTCAAAGAAAGGACAAGCTATGGGGAATCCATGGAGAAGTGCTCTGTTTATACCGGCCACAGAACGATTTTTAGCCGGATATCAAGCCCGTGATGCCGATGTAGTTATTTTTGATCTGGAAGATTCCGTCGTAGAAGAAGACAAGGAGGCGGCCTTAGTTAGATTGACTGACTTTTTGAAGTCCCGGTCCGGAGAGGAACATTTTTTTGTCCGCGTCAATAAGAGCCGGGCTTACCAGGAAATCAGCGTCCTGAACGCTTTGGCTGTCGAAGGATATATGTTGCCAAAAGCCGAGAAAGCCGATGAGCTGCTGGAGATGGAAGAAAGCTTAGGCGGCAAGAAAGTAATCGCCTTGGTTGAAACGCCGCTGGGTATCCTTAATGTAAAAGAGATTGCCTCCTGCCACATGGTCGATATCTTAGCATTTGGTGCGGAAGATTTTACCTGTGCGATGAATATGGAAAACACATTTACCAATATTCAGGTGGCGAGGAACCTGCTTTTGATGGCGGCTAAGGCTTATGGAAAACCAGCTTTAGATACCCCCAGCTTTAACTTCAAGGAGGAAGGAGTATTGGCGCAGGAGATTCAGGCGATCGCCGGGATGGGATTTACCGGCAAACTAGCCATCCATCCGGCGCAAATAGCGGTTATTAATAAAGGATTTGCTTTGAATGACATGGGATATATCCGCTCGGTAGTTCGCCGCTTTGAAGAAGCGGATCAGGGTGTGCAGGAAATCGACGGGGTAATCTATGAAATGCCCCACATCAAAAGATTTAAAAAAATACTGGCAGAAAATCAAGATAGCTAGGCGAGGAGGGCAGCTATGAACTTATATGGAAAAAAGGTTTTGCTGCGGGCTGTGGAGGCTGAGGATATCGAGATGGTAAGACAATTGACGAATCAGCCTGATTATGAAAAAATGATCGTGGGCTGGACGCTGCCGCTTTCAACCAAGGATCAGAAGGAATGGTATCAAGGTTTTCAAAATACTATGTCGACGATCCGGTTCACGATTGAGACCGAAGCGGACGGGCCGGTCGGAATGATTGGGATCGGGGAAATTGACTGGAAAAACGGGACGGCAACCGGCCTTGGCATGCGGATTGCCAAAAAAGAAATCAGGACAAAGGGCCTGGCAACCGATGCCTGGATGACATTAATGCGCTATGCTTTTGAAGAACTGCGTTTAAACCGGATCAACGGCAGTGCTTTGTCATATAATGCCGCTTCCCTTCGTGTATGTGAAAAGGTCGGTTTTAAGGTCGAAGGTACGCAGCGGCAGGCCGTGTATAAGAACGGTGAATTTCATGATGTGGTTATGTTGGGCTGCTTAAAAGAAGACTACGAACAACTGCTGGAGTCTAATCATTACTGGGAGGATGCCAATTGAATGTAACCCTAAAAGAAAGCGTTCATGGAGAGGAATGCACATTTTATGATAACGTGCTGGTGAGCCGGTCAACATTGGGCTCACGGGTCTCAATCGGCAGTGATACGGTAGTTTCCAGAACAATGATCGATCATAATGTGATTATTAACCGAAGAAATTATGTCAATGATTCGGTTATCGGTTCTTTCACCTATACCGGCATCGGGACGATTATTAACTTTGCCAGGATCGGTAAATACTGCAGCATTGCCCGCAATGTCGATATCGGCGGCTTTGACCATGATTATGATCGGTTGACGACGATGCCGTATTGGCGGTATGCCCAACTAAGCGGCCAGAATGGCGGCCGGGAAGCATTACAGGCTCCCGATTATAAAGACAGCTGTCTGATCGGTAATGATGTCTGGATAGCCGCCGGTGCCCAGATACTGCATAAAGCCACATCTGTTGCTGACGGAGCAATTGTCGGCGCCGGAGCGGTAGTGACGAAGCCAGTGCCGCCTTATGCTATTGTAGCAGGGGTCCCGGCCAGAATCATCGGCTATCGGTTTTCTGCCGATATCAGGGAACGCTTGCTGGCGTTAAAGTGGTGGGATTTGCCGGATGATGTCATAGCCGGCCATATGGATGTCTTTACAAGCCAAAAAATTGATCATGTGATGTTAGATCAAATTGAGCAAATAAAAATCATGGATGGTAAAAAATGAAATTAGGTATTATGCAGCCATATTTTTTTCCGTATATCGGATATTGGCAATTGCTGAATTATGTGGATGAATATATTATCTTTGACGATGTGAATTATACAAAGAGAGGATGGATTAACAGAAACCGGATATTATTTGACGGACAGCCGCGATACATTAATCTTCATATCAAAAATGCCAGTTTAAATAAATTGATTAAGAACACCATGCTTGCCCAGACAGAAAAAGATAATCTGACTTTGTTGTCAACAATAAAGCAGGGTTATCGAAAAGCCCCTTATTTTGAGCAGACATATAGCCTGATTGAGAAACTGCTGGCAAATGATTCGGACTGCCTGGCGGATTATTTGTTTTATCAAATTAAGGAAATATGTAAGTATCTGAATATCCAGACAAGGATTATAAGCTCCTCAGAGATTAAAAAGAACAGTGAACTGAAAGGGGAAGAGAAAATAATTGACATCTGTGTAAACAGAAATGCTCGCAGTTATGTGAATTCGATCGGAGGCAAGGAACTCTATCATCAGGAGCGATTTCTTGACCAAGGGCTTACATTACAATTTCTGAAGCCACAAAATATAAGTTATCAGCAATATAGGGATGTATTTATACCCAATTTATCCATAATCGATGTCATGATGTTTAATGATAAAGATGTGATTCAAGAGTTCCTGGACCGATTCGATCTGGAAGAATAGTGCGGGACGTCTTGTTTTACTAAGCACTAAGTGATATTATATACTGTATTGTGATCAGAAAATATTGAAAAAGGAACAGTAATCATGCCGGAAGTCAATCAAGATACCGATATAAAGATAATAGCGTTTTATTTACCGCAATTTCATGCCATCCCGGAAAATGACCAGTGGTGGGGAAAAGATTTTACTGAATGGGTCAATACGAAAAAAGCAGTTCCGCAATTTTCTGGACACTATCAGCCGCGGCTGCCTTATGGCGATAATTATTACTGTTTGCTGGACGACAGTACGCTTCTTTGGCAGGCAGAAACAGCCCAAAAATACGGGGTATATGGATTTTGTTATTATCATTATTGGTTTAAGGGGGGCAAGAAATTACTGGAAAAACCGGTTGAACAAATGCTTCGTAACCCGGATATTGAAATGCCCTTTTGTCTTAGCTGGGCCAATGAGAACTGGACCAGAAACTGGGATGGCGGAAACCGTGAAGTAATCATGGAACAGGAATACGGTGATGAAACGGAATGGGAAGCACATTTCCAGTATCTATTAGCGTTTTTTCGGGATAAAAGATATATCACCATCGCGGGGAAGCCGATCTTTATTATATATAAGCCGGGTCTGATTGACCGCCTGGAGGAGATGCTGGATTATTTTTCCATGCGGGCGATCGCGGAAGGTCTCAAAGGAATCTGCTTTATGTTTCAGCATCCTTATTATTATTATGCAGCGAATTACCGGCCAGAATTGTTTGATTATACGATTAATTTTGAACCTGGTTACACTCGCTTCATGGAATATGGGTGGGAAATGAACGGAATCATCGCAAGGATCAGGAAAAGGCTGCAATTTCATTACCGGCATTTGGCATGTGGCTGTAAAAATAAGGCCTTAAAAATTTCAAGCTATGATGAAGACTGGGGCAAGATATTGAAAAGAGAACCGATCCTGCCTGATAAGACCTTGCCGGGGGCATTTGTAGACTGGGATAATACCCCTAGAAATAAAAACGGTATAACATATCTTGGTGCCGGGCCGGATAAATTTGCGGCCTATATGACGGAACTCATCAGGCTTACTAAGCAGAAATACCATCAACAGATGATCTTCATCAATGCGTGGAATGAGTGGGGCGAGGGTGCTTATCTGGAACCGGATCAAAAATATGGCTATGGCTATCTGGAGGCATTGAAGAAGGCCTTGGACAGCGAATAAAAGGAAGCAGACAACGATATGGATGACAGGAATCAGGAAATTATAGTCAGCGTGTGGTGTAAAACCTACAATCACGCCAAATATATCAGGCATGCACTTGACGGATTTGTCAAGCAGATCTTCAGCCATCCCTATGAAATTATCGTCCATGATGACTGCTCGCAGGACGGAACCCAGGATATTATCGGCGAATACCAAGCGAAATATCCGGATTTATTTAAAGTGATCTATCAGGAGGAAAATAAGTATTCCCAGGGCATCAAGGTAAACCTGCCATATATGATGCCGTTAGTAAAGGGAAAATATCTGGCTTTCTGTGAAGGTGATGATTACTGGACCGATGAATATAAGCTGCAAAAGCAGTTTGATGCGATGGAGAGCCACAAGGATTGCTCCATTTGTATCCACAAGGTCAGACTGGTGGAAGAGTCGGGCCAGCGAACCGAACATAGTTATCCGGACTTTGAGATGACATCCCGTGAGTTGCGTATTGAAGACTATCTACAGCTTGAATATGGGGAATATAAATATTTAGCACAGACGTCCAGCTTTTTTCTATTATCCAGCCGGTATCGGGATTTTTTGGAGAATAAGCCGGCATATGGCAGATTAGAGATGGGTATCGGGGATCTGCCACTGAAGCTATATCTTATCACATTAGGTAATATGTACTATCTGCAAGATGAAATGTCGTGTTACCGGACAGAGAGTATTGGCAGTTTTACCAGCAGGTATTTAAAGAACAAAGCCAATTACCTGAAAACCCGGGAACAATTATTGATTATGGCCGATAAGTTCAATGAGCATACCAAGCAGAAATATAAAGAGTATATGAAACAATATGTTGTCCATGTAAATCTGCAGATTGCTTACGCTACTGGAAATTTTCGTCCTTTGCTTTACGACAAAGCGTTTCAAGAATGGCGCAAACAAACAAGCAACCTTTCTTTACTGAGAATATGGTTTAGAATTTATATGCCGTTCCTGGACAAATGCTTCGATGTTTTATATAAAATCACGAAAAAATATACATAAATATACCCATAAAAGTATACAGTAAGGCGATAGAAACATGAGAAATAAAGCATTAAGCAGTATGTTATGGCGATTTGCGGAAAGGATGGGGGCTCAGGCCGTAGGGTTTATAGTTACCATTATTTTAGCACGCGTGCTGTTGCCGGAGGACTTCGCCAATATTGCCCTGATTACCGTGATTATTACCATCCTGAATATTTTTGTGGACAGTGGCTTTGCCAGCGCTTTGATACAAAAAAAAGATGCCGATGAACTTGATTTTTCTTCGGTGTTTTATTTTAATATCGTGCTATGTATTGTGCTATACAGTTTACTGTGGATGGCGGCTCCGGGTATAGCCCGGTTTTATGAACAGGAAGAGCTGAAAGCTGTGATCCGGGTGCTTGGCCTGATCATTCCTGTTTCGGGAATTAAGAATGTCCAGCAAGCGTATATATCAAGGAATTTATTGTTCAAGAGATTCTTTTTTGCTACTTTAGGGGGGACATTGGGAGCGGCGGCGATTGGCATTGCTATGGCGCTGAACGGTTTCGGTATCTGGGCGCTGGTAGTGCAGCATCTGTTTAATACCATAATAGATACCCTGATTCTATGGTTTTCCGTCAAGTGGCGGCCGCAGATGAGATTTTCTTTGGTACGGCTGAAAGCTTTGTTTTCTTTCGGATGGAAATTGCTGGCATCCGGTTTGTTGGACAGCATATATGCCGATATCCGGCAGCTGTTGATCGGCAAGCTCTATGCGAAAAGTGACCTGGCATTTTATAACCGCGGCAAACAAATCCCCCATCTGGTGGTAACGAACATCAATGCTTCCATAGACAGCGTGTTGCTGCCGACTATGTCACAGAAACAAAACGACGTACCTGCCGTGAAAACGATGACAAGAAGGGCCATTACTGTCAGCGGTTATCTGATGTGGCCGATGATGATCGGGATCAGCATGGTGGCAGAACCGTTGATCCGGCTGTTATTGACGGATAAATGGATTTTCTGCGTTCCCTATCTGCGGATATTTTGTTTTCAATATGCTTTCTATCCCATTCATACAGCGAATTTGAATGCCATAAAGGCAATGGGGAAAAGCGATGTTTTTTTAAGGCTGGAAATCTGGAAGAAAGTAATCGGCATGGCAGTTTTATTGGTAACGTTCCGCTTGGGGGTGCTGGCTATGGCTTATAGCCTTATTGTGACGGCAATAACCAGCAGTATCATTAATGCATCTCCCAATAAGAAACTGTTGGGCTACCGTTATCTGGAACAGCTGAGGGATATGTTGCCCAGTTTTTTATTATCGCTGGTCATGGCCGGCCTAATTTATCCGATCCGGCTGCTGAACCTTCCCGACCTGGCAACGCTCCTGTTACAGGCAGCCGGCGGTGTCTTGGTCTATGTAGCCGGTTCTTATCTGGGTAAACTGGAAAGTTTCTTTTATATCATAACCATGATCCGGAGTTTTACTGCCCGCAATAGAGAAGGATTGGAGAATCAGGTAAAATGAGCAAAAACATACTGCTGACAAACCACTATGCTTCCGAGCCGTTAGAAATCATACAATCATTCGTGCCGGACGGCTTTGCGCTGATGACATTGGATCATTTGGATAAGGAAGAGCTGATTCATAAGGTGAAGTTTGCGGATTATATCCTGGCCAGCGGCAGACTGCCGGTTGACGGCGAGGTCTTAAGTCAGGCGAGCAAAGTCAGGATGATCCAGCGAACGGGAGTCGGGCTGGATACCGTCGATCGGGCAGCGTTAGCTTATTATGGGATTCCGCTATATGTCAATGCCGGGGTCAATGCTGTCAGCGTGGCAGAGCATAGTATTTTATTGATGCTTTCCTGTTTGAGAAGGCTGCCGGTGATCCATCAGGATACCAGACAAGGAATCTGGCAGAAGCAAAAGCAAGGCCTTAAGACCCATGAACTGAAGGGTAAAACCGTCGGCCTCATTGGCATGGGGAATATTGGCAAGCTGGTTGCGGAGATGCTGAAAGGCTTTTCTGTACGCACAATTTATCACAGCAGGTCGCGGCTGTCGCCAGAGCTAGAATCGCAAATAAGGGCAGAAGCTGTAAGCTTGGAGCAATTACTGGCGAGGTCGGACATTATCTCCCTGCATTGTCCGCTTACGGCTGAAACAGCGCAGCTGATCAGCGAGGAAACTGTCCGCAAGATGAAAAGAGGGGTGATTCTGATCAATACGGCCCGCGGAAAACTGATTGATGAGACAGTGCTGATTCAAGCCTTAAAAGAAGGCCAGGTCAGAGGTGCCGGGATTGATGTTTATGAATCGGAACCGATAGCAGCTGACAGTGAACTTCTGAAACTGACTAATGTCATAACAACGCCCCATATTGGCGGGATAACCTATGAATCCTTTGGGGAAATGATGAGGCGGGCTTTGTTTAATATTCAGTGTTTCGCGGAAAACCGCCTCGATTTGATCGAAAAATATCGATACCTTCTGTAACGGACATAAGAACTAGCATAAGATGAAGAAAGGGGAAAGTAATGGATAAGGATATAAATATAACCGAAGAATTTGCCGACTTGATCTGCCGCCTGGCTGCCCGGGAGCTTCCGCCCGATATTGTCCGGAAAGCCAAGGACTGCCTGCTGGATTATATCGGAGTGTCTTTTGCCGGCGGGAAAATAGTGGAAAGGGCTTTTTCCGCGGTATATCAAGATAGCGACAGGAAGGACGGAGCACCTGTCATCGGCCGAAACAGGAAAACGGATGCCGCCACTGCCTGTCTCATGAATGGTTTTCATGCCCATGTTCTGGAACTGGATGACGGTCATCGATTCGGGATGATACATCCGGGAGCAGTGATTATATCGGCACTTATTTCTGCCGCATCGGTTTATCCTTTTAACGGGACAGACTTTTTGCGGGGAATGGTCATGGGTTATGAAGCGATGGCCCGCTTGGCGGTCAGCATGCAGCCCGGACATAAGAAGAGAGGGTTTCACGCAACCGGGACTTGTGGAACGATCGGGGCTGCGGTTGCGGTTGCTGTAGCGATAGCAATGGACAGAGGCCAACTGAAAACCGTGTTGTCGGCAGCGGCGACGAGCGGTTCGGGACTTCTGGAAATCATCGAAGACGGTTCCCTAAAACCATATAATGTGGGAAATGCGGCCATGAACGGCTTTCAGTCGGCACAAATGGGGTTGACCGGATTCCGGGGAGCCGACGATATGTTAGGCGGCGGCAGAGGATTTCTGTATTCTCTGTCAGATAATCCCAAGCCTGCCAGTCTGATTGCCGAAAAGCCATATTATGAGATAGAGAGAATATATGTGAAGCCTTATGCGGCCTGCCGGCATTGTCATCTGGCGATTGATGCCGCGATCCAGTTTCACAGGGAAGGTTTTGACCTGGACCGGATTGAGGAAATCGAGGAAATCGTAATAGAGACTTATGGCTTGGCTATCCAAGGCCATGATCATAATGAAATAAAAGGCGTCCAGTCAGCGCAGATGAGCATCCCCTATAGCATAGCGGCGGCGTTGGTACTGGGCAGAGGCGATTTCAGTGCTTTCACGGAACAGAATATCGAAGACGATACGATTATCCGCCTCATGAAAAAAGTGAAAATATATGAGAACAAAGAATATAGCCGCTTATTTAAAACCAAACGGATAGCCGAGGTCAAGATCATTACGAAAAAAACCCAATATATAAAGAGGATAGATTATGCGAAAGGTGATCCGGAAAATCCGCTTACTCGGAAAGAATTGGAAGAAAAGTTCAAGTTACTGATGATGATAGCCGATAATCTTGATAAGGCCGATGATATTATGGCCAGAATAGAGGAGATAGATCAGATAGATGCGGGACTGGCGGCGTTCATAGAGATATTGTAATCCACACTGGCGGCCATACGCAGTATTGTTGCATGAAGAAAGGAAGATAATGAAAGAAACCAGAAAATTTTTAGAATCGTTAGGTTTACCGGGAGGTGATGCCTATCATTTACCGGTATCGGAAAAAAGATTCGCTGACGGTGCCCAATATCGGTTTGAAGTGCCAGGGATACAAGGACCGGCTACGATGCGGACTTTGTTGGAAGAGCTGGATCGATTTGCCTTGCGGATTCATAGGGTGACCCAGACCAAAGGAATCATGTCGTTGACGGACGAAGAGATTCATGCTATGGTTGAACTGGCAAAGTCATGGAAAGTGGAATTAATCTTGGCGATAGGCCCGCGTGCGACCACAGATACCAGCGCTTCGGTACATACACAGGAAGGTCAGCGCATGGGGTACCGGCTAAGAGGGCAGGAGCAGATCGTCCGGGCGGTGGAAGATGTGAAGCGGGCTGCCGAGATCGGCTGCCGTTCCTTTTTGGTTTATGATGAGGGCTGTCTGTGGGTATTGAATGAATTCCGGAAAGCCGGAGAGATATCCAAGGATTGTAAGTTCAAAGTGTCAGCCCACGCAGGACATGGCAACCCTTGTTCAGCCAGACTGCTTCAAAGTATCGGTGCCGATTCCGTAAATCCGGTCAGGGATATTCAGCTTCAGATGCTGGCGGCCATGAGACAGGCCATTGACGTGCCGTTGGATATCCACACTGAGAATCCGGCCTCCTCCGGCGGCTTTATTCGACATTACGAAGTGCCGGAGATGATCCGTGTTGCGGCTCCGGTTTACTTAAAAACCGGTGGCTCGGTAGCTAAAACCCATAGCTGGGATTCCAGCAATGAAGATGCCAAAAAGCGGGCGAAACAAATTGTACTGGTCAAAAGAATGATCTCACAATATTATCCGGAAGCAGTTGGTTCAGAATAATTAATATAGATTCAACTTTGTGTCGTAGTTAGTTAATTTTATATGTATGTAGAAGGGAATTTAATATGGAAAAAAAAGCAGCTCTTGTATTGGGGGGAACGGAGCCTCATATCGTTTTAATTGAAAATCTGAAGCAGAGGGGATTTTATGTGATTTTACTGGACTATCTGGAAGCACCTCCGGCGAAAGAATATGCCGATGAGCATGTCAGAGAAAGTACCTTAGAGTTAGAAAGGGTCCTGGAAGTAGCAAAAGAAAAAAACGTCCGGCTGGTCATCAGTGCCTGCATAGATCAGGCAAATCATACAGCCTGTTATGTTGCGGAACAATTAAACCTGCCAAGGCCATATAGCAGTGAGCTGGCACAGGTGGTCACAAACAAGAAGTTTATGAAAGAAACCATGAAAAAGCATCACATCCCGACCTCCGATTTCCTTATTGTACCTACCGGCGAGGAGTTTCGGCCAGGTCACTTAAAGATGCCGCTGGTGGTTAAGCCGGTGGATTGTAATGGCTCAAAGGGGGTCAGAAAAATAGTTCAGTCTGCCGATCTCGAGCATTGTCTCAATGTGGCTCAGGAACTAAGCCGAACCGGAACAGCAATTGTCGAAGAGTATGTCGAGGGAATGGAAATATCGGTGGATTGTTTCGTAAGGGATGGTGTGGTTCATATTCCTTTAATCAGGGAAAAGCAAAAAGCGATCATGGATGATTCTGTCGAATTACATTTTTTAGGTTCGATTATTCCCGCTCAAATTACTGAAGCAGCGCGACAGAATATCTTTCATATAGCCAGTCAGATAGCAAGTGCTTTTATCTTGAATAATACGCCTTTTCTTCTACAGGCAATTGTAAATGGAGACCGTGTCAACGTAATTGAATTTGCGCCAAGAATGGGAGGCGGTTTGGGATGCAGGATGCAAAAGGAAATGACAGGATATGATGGTATTGATGCTGTTATTGATTCATTTTTAGGCATTCCGATTAATCCTGTTTATGAAAAGCCAAAGGCTTTCTGCGCTTCCTACCATATTTTTGCCCGGCCCGGCATTTTTGATCGCGTAGAGGGAGAGGCAGAAGCAATAGCAAAAGGAGTCATAGAAGAGTTTGTTTATTATCGGGAATCGGGAACAAGGATCAAAGAGGATCGATCGAGTCGCAACCGGATAGGCGGTTTTATTACCAAAGCAGCGAGCAGGTCTGAATTGGTACAAAAAGTGAATCAAGCATTAGAACTGCTGGAAGTCTATGATACGAACAATAATTCAATTATGATTAAAGATAAGTATCGGTAAAGTAATGTACAATCTATATAGATGAATATACAAAAAAAGGAAAAGAAAAAAGATGCGTCATCATCAATATAACCAGAGGTTCGTTTTCCAAAATCCGCCAGAAGACTTTGACAAATATACCGAGCGTGAGCTGCTGCAATATTGCCTGGGGGCAACGATGTATATGCCCGGGACAAAAGATTTTTCAGAAGCTATTTTAACTAATAAATATGCCGGCTTAACCTCTATGGTCATGTGTTTTGAAGATGCCTGTGCAGCGTCGGAAGTACCCATGGCTGAGGAAAATGCCTTAAATCTATTGAGTTTGATCGATCATAAAATTAAAAATGAAGAGTTTTCATACTCCAACTTACCGCTGATATTTTTCAGGGTGAGGTCTGTTGAACAATTCAAACACTTTAGCAGCATGTTGAACAGGGAACAAAGAAAACTGATTACCGGATTTAATTTCCCGAAATTCAACCAGTCCAATGCCGAGCAATATTTTATACATCTGTCGGAATTAAATATGAAATCCGGCGAGGTGCTTTATGGAATGCCTATTATTGAGGACCGTGCGGTCGCTTATAAGGAAAGCCGGATGGCCGAACTGATCGGGATCAAATCAATCATCGATCAGTATCAGGACTTGGTTTTAAATATCCGGGTGGGCGGTACAGATTTTTCTTCTTGCTTTGGGGTCAGGCGGGGAATTAATTATACAATCTATGATGTGCTGACAGTCAGTGACTGCCTGCTGGATATTTTAAATATTTTTACCCGTGACAATGATTATACGGTGTCAGGGCCTGTTTGGGAATATTTTCAGATAAACAGCAAAATGAAGTTTCAGCAATTACCAAAGATCAGTGTCCAGGATCATGTATTAAAAAGAATCCCGATTGTCAATGAGGCAGTAGATGGAATCATGCGGGAGCTGATTTTAGATAAAGCAAACGGTTTTATCGGAAAGACCATTATCCATCCGACGCATTTAAAATACGTCAACGCGATGTATGCCGTCATTTTGGAAGAATATAACGATGCGATACAGATCATGAATACAGACGGCGGAGTCGTGAAAAGCGAAAGCGCGAACAAAATGAATGAAGCTAAGCCGCATTTGAACTGGGCTAAGAAAATTCATATGCGGGCAAAGGCTTTTGGGGTCATTCGTGATGAAGCGGATTATGCCAAGCTGTTTTGTGAGGGATGACAGCAATAGCAGGAGGCTATCATGGATATTGTAACGCCCATTGAGATAGAGTGTGCAAGAAGTTTACGCGTCGGTGATCAAATAACGCTTTCCGGCTATATTTATACGGGCAGGGATGCGGTGCTGCCCCGATTGGTAAGGATGATCAAGGATAAGGAGTTGGATCATCGCATCATAAAGCTGGCGGGCAGCGTTATCTTTCATACCGCGGTAAGCCAGGCCGGAGTGGGGCCTACATCCAGTAATAAGCCGGAGATCGAAGAAAGCCTTGCGGTTTTATCGAAAGCAGGTGTCAGGCTACATCTGGGAAAAGGCAAGATCAGTGATAAAACGGTAAAAGCTTTACAGCAATATGATTCTGTCTATGCAGTCATACCGCCGGTTACGGCCTTATTGCAAAGCCGGATCCTGAGTAAGCAGGTCATTGCTTTTCCGGAAGAAGGCATGGAAGCAATTCATTTATTGAAGGTCAGCCGCTTTCCGGCGATAATAGCGGCAGGTCAGGGAGTCAGCATTTATTGAGGTTATCATATGGAGCGTTATGAAGCGGACATCAGAGAAAGAATAAAGATGGCGCTGGTTCAGGCCGGGACATGCTTTAGCTGCGATAAGAAAGCAGCTTATCAGCAAGCCGTCGAAGCTGAAAGCAATCAGCAGGCCAGATGGGTATTAGAAACGATACTGGAAAATGCCGAAATTGCCGAAAAAACATCGTTTCCCCTTTGTGATGATACCGGAATACCGCATGTTTTAGTAGAAATCGGAAAAGAGCGGAGTGTTTCGGGCAAAGTCCTCGAAGCGATCCATCTGGGCATAGCGGACGGCTTGGGTGCGCTCCCGGGACGTCCCATGGCATTGACAGGAGATGATATCCAGCGCCTTGAGCAGTCGGGCGGATTAGCGGAAGATCCGGCCGCCTTGGTGCCGGCGCCGGTTTTGTTAAAAATGACGGAAGGCAGTCAGTTACGGATTCATGTATTATTGTTGGGCGGCGGCCCGGCCATCCGAGCAAAAACCTATCGCCTCTTTCATAAACACGATATTGCTGTTGTGAAAGAAGAAATCATCGACTGGGCAATCGAAGCGGCATCACAATTGGGCTGTACTCCCTGTACTTTGGCGATTGGGATTGGACGCTCCCACTATGAGGCAGCCGCTTATATGCTGGAAGCGCAAGCATATGGAAGCTACGATCAGCAAAGTGAGCTGGAAAGGGAAATTACCAGCCGGGTAAATAACAGCAAGGTAGGGGCGCTGGGACTGCATGGCGATACGACCGTCTTGGGAACATTTCTCAAAGTAGGACCGCAAAGAGCCAGCGGAGTAAGGATTGTTTCTTTAAGGCCATGTTGCTGCTTTGAGCCCAGAAAAGCAACTGTCATGCTATAATACGTATTATACTAAATACGTATTGTACTAAAATCGTGTCGAACCGTCATACTAAAGAAGAAAGAGTATCGCCAGGATGGGGATATTGGTGAGAGCTATGAATAAGAATAGGAAAGAAGCAGTTCTTAGTACAAATGAAAATAAAAGTTTAAATTTCCTGAAGGGCTGTGCATGTTTATTGGTAGTCTGTATGCACAGTGAATTTCCGGGCCGGCTAGGAATTATTGTTCAGACAGTCGGACGTTTTGCCGTTCCGCTTTTTTTTATGATATCCGGATACTTTTGTTATTATGAAGGTGCAGCATGTCATCCGAAAATCATCAATAAAATAAAGCGGCTGCTTATTATAATAGGATGTTCCCTGTTATTGTTCTTTTTCATAAACCGATTTCAGGTAGAAATAAACGGGGATATACTTAGGCAGTGGCTGTTGTTTAATCAGCCGCCGTTAAACGGAAGCTTGTGGTTTTTGTTTGCTTTACTTTATGATTTATTATTATTTTATATCATAAACCGATTGAAATTAGTCCGCATGGCATATTTTTTGATTCCGGTTTTATTAGTCAGTTATATTGCTTTGGCTCAAGTCGGTTATGTAATGGGATTTAAGATCGAAAACTATTATTATAAAAATTGGTTCATTGAAGGGTTCCCGTTATTTATGCTGGGACACTTCATACACCAAAAGGAAGATGTTCTGAAAAGAATAAAATCCTCTTATTTGCTTATTATAACGGTTTTACTTACGGCAGGCAATATTTTGGAGAGATATTTGCTGAAGCGTGACTTTGGTATGAATATAGCAACAATCCCCCAGGTTGGGGTGATTTTTATCCTGGCCTTACAATATCCTCATAAGAAGGTAATCCCGTTCATCTACCACATCGGAGTGAAATACTCTTTATTCATATATATTGTTCACAGAGCAACCATGCTATTTGTGGATACCCTCTATAACAGAATGAATCTGGATAGCTTAGCGGCCCGCTATTTATATCCGATTACAGTTATTGTTATAACGGTTATCGCTGGCATAATTTTTTATCAATGGATAGATATTCTGCAAAAGAAAAGCAAATGCTATTAAAAATACTGTTATTGAAAGAGCCGTGATATGGAAAATGAAATTATGGTCAGCATTTGGTGTAAAGCATATAATCATGCTCAATATATCAGGAATACGTTAGATGGCTTTGTCATGCAAAAGTTCAGCCGTCAGTATGAAGTTGTTGTCCACGATGACTGCTCACAGGACGGAACCCAGGACATTATCAGAGAATATCACGAGAAATATCCCCAATTATTTAAAGTAATCTATCAGAAAGAAAATACATTTTCGCAGGGGATAGCAGTGAACCTGGAGCAGATGATGCCTTTGGTAAAAGGGAAATATCTGGCATTCTGTGAAGGCGATGATTATTGGACCGACGAATATAAGCTGCAGAAGCAGTTTGACATAATGGAGAACCATCAAGACTGTTCCATTTGTGTCCATAAGGTCAGGCTGGTAGAAGAATCGGGTAAGCTGACAGAGCAGGCCTACCCCAATTTCGAGATGCTTTCCCAGAAACTGAGCCCCGAAGATTATCTTAAGATCGAATATGCGGAATTCAGGTATTTTACGCAGACCTCCAGTTTCTTCATGTGGACTAGTGCCTTTAGAACCTTTTTAGAGAATACGCCGGAGTTTGCCAAGTTAAAAATGGGCATCAGTGACCTGCCTTTGAAGTTATACCTGATCACATTAGGGAATATGTACTACCTGCAAGATGAAATGTCATGCTACCGGACGGGCAGTATCGGCAGCTTTACCAGTAGAAATTTAAACAATGAAGTCAATTTTCTGAAAACCCGGAAACAGTTACTGTTCATGGCAGCTAAGTTTAACGAGTATACTGCATCGAGATATCAAGATTATTTGGATCAATATGCCCTCCATATTAATATTCAGATAGCTTTTACCACTAAAAACTATCGCTCCTTGCTATATGATAAGGAATTTCAGGAATGGCGCAAACGAACAAGCAACAATTCATTACTGAAGATATCGCTTAAATATCATTTGCCGTTCCTTTTCAAATGCTATAATTATCTTAAGAATAAGTGGATATCCGTACAAAAATGATCAGAATAAAGATGTGATTCAAGGGTTCATGGTTCGATTCGATCTGGAAGAATAGCGTAAATAAAAATCGGCTAACTGCAGGTCTTCCGGCTCATCGATATCCAGCGCATATGGTTTCTCCATAATAAAAGGAACGTTGTTGTCGTTAAAGCTCGTTTCCTGCGTCAGCTCAGCCGTTTTATTGATGTAGATGCAGCCGTTAACCCGGTAATAAGCCGGCATATCCTGTCGCCGCACCGTGCTTTTGCCAGAAAGCAAGGGAAGCAAGTCGCCGTTTTCATTGATCGAACGGATGAGAAGCGGAGAATCAGTGACTTGGGAAACGGACACCAAAGGCCGCTCACCATTATGAAAAAAGCTCTCTATAGAACTGTCAACGTGAAATGATGTCCTGAGCGGCTGGGTGGGCTGCAGCAGGACAAGTACGTCATAACTGTCGCCTTTTCTTTTCAAAACATCCAGGCCGTGCAGAACGGCTTCTATTATTTGGGCCTTGTCTCCGGACAGATTTGCGGGACGCATAAACGGAACCTGTGCGCCATAGGACCTGGCGACTTCAGCGATCGCTTCACTGTCCGTGCTTACGATGACGTTGTCTATATAGGTGCTTTCTTTCGCCGCCTTTATGGTATAGGCAATCAGCGGTTCGCCGGCTAAAGGGGTGATATTTTTGTGAGGTATCCCCTTGCTCCCGCTTCTTGCGGGAATGAAAGCAAGGATACGGTATGAACGGTACATGGCTACATCTCCATATCTACGAATTTTTTCTGAACCGGGGTATCCCAGATATCGGTATGCAGTATGTCATAAAATAGATTGGCACTGTTCCCGTCTCCAAAAACGGAACTTGTGACCCGGTGCTTTTCGACATTGTTCATACATGTTGTGATTTGTAACACATTATGATCGCAATGCATGATGTTTTTCAGTTTTTCAATCGAATATCGGCTCTGTTGCCGGGTTCCGATATCGATAGCGGGAATGCCGTATACACAGGCTTCCCTGATGCCGGCACTGGAGTTGCCGATAATGTATTTGGAATTTTTCAGGAGCGACAAAAAATATTCAAAACGTAACGACGACAATATCCGGAAGCGTTCATCGCCTGCGAGCCCTTGATAAGCTTCCCGAATCACTTCGTTTCCTGGATCATTGTTAGGTTTTATGATTACAAAGGAATCTCCAGATTGCCGGAGCGCATCAATGACCGTGTTAATATTCTCCGCTAAGGCTTCAAGCTCGGTAATCACCGGATGATAGGCCATGATGGCTACATTATCACTGCGGATTCCATAACGTTTGCATACTTCACGCATGGAGGGAAGGGTTTTGGAAAGCATGATATCAATGTCGGGCGAGCCGATCACATAGATATGGCTGCCGTCTTCGCCCAGCTGTATTAAGCGGCAACGGGCCTCCTCATTGGAGACAAGATGAATGTGCGATAGCTTTGAAATCGCATGACGGATCGTTTCGTCGATGGTACCTGACAGCTCGCCGCCTTCAATATGGGCTACAAGAATATTGTTAAAGCTCCCTACGATCGCTCCGGCCAAAGCGTCAAGCCTGTCGCCGTGTACAACAATCATATCGGGTTTTTCTTCTTCGACGAATTTGGAAAAGCTCAGTACGACATGGGCCAGTGTGGGAGCCATTTTTTTATTGTACTGATAGTCATGGTCGAGCCAGATATCTTCAAAGCCGTCTTTGATAATCTCATAATAAGTATTCCCGAACTCTCTTAACATGTGCATCCCGGTTACAAAAATACTTAACGTAAATTCTTCGCGCTCATTGATCAGTTTCATGATCGATTTGATTTTTCCGTATTCAGCGCGTGTGGCAGTCAGAAAAGCAATCCTTCGCACTATTTTTCCCATCCTTGTTCATAAGTTGTTGCTGCAATTATTATTGTATCATCGAAAAATCCAGATGTGTGTCCGCGTCAATGTCACATGCTGCTCTTTTCCCCAAGATGCCCGGATAATGCTCGGCAGGAACAGCACCGGTACCTGGTCTTTTCACCCACAGATTGTCTTTTGTAAACATCGCTCCCGCTTTAACGGAGGCGGTAGTGACGACAGTGGCAAAGGCAAAATCAATCGTCACCTGTTCTTCCGGCAACGGCCCCTTTTCTCCGCCGCGCATCAGAGCGATTTCCTTTACAGCCTGAAGCAGCTCTGCCAGTGCCCGTGTATCCATGGAACAAATCACGTCGGGGGAAACCCGGTACATGCTGTCGGTAAAATGGCGTTCCAATATGGCGGCACCCAGTGCCGTGGCAGCGATACACGCATTATTGTTCAGGGTGTGATCTGACAAGCCCACCAAAACGTCCGGGAATTCCTTCATCAGCAGCTGCATGGCACCTAACCGCACCATATGTGGCTGCGTGGGATAAAGGTTAGTGGTGTGCAGCAAGGCAAAATCGACGCCGTGTTTCCGCATAATATTCACGGTCTTTCGGATGCTTTCAAGCGAATTCATACCGGTAGAAACGATCATCGGCTTGCCGAAGGAAGCAATATGTTCAATCAGAGGGTAATTGTTGCATTCACCCGATCCGATTTTGTACCCCTTTACGCCGAATCTATGCAGCCGGTCGGCCGCTGCGCGTGAAAAAGGAGTACTTAGAAAAAGCATACCCTTTGCTTCGACATATTTCATCAGTTCATATTCATCGTCCTCTGACAAGGCAGCATCGGCCATAATATCGTATATCGAGCGGCTGGAATTGCCGGGAATGGTAGTTTGGGCCAGAGAACTCATCTCATCTTCCACGATATGGGTCTGGTGCTTCACGCACTGCGCCCCGCCCCGTAAAGCGGCATCGACCATTTCTTTGGCGACGTTCAGGTCGCCATTATGGTTGATTCCCAATTCCGCGATAACAAGTGGCGGACCGTCCTCCTTGACGGCAATGTGGCCAAGCTGAATCTTCTTGCGCATAGTCATGTCCCTTCGTGATGCTTAAGTCGGCAGTGGTTTGATGCACTTCGGCTAGGTTCTGAACAGTAAAATTCTGCTCCAATTATACCTTAATAACGGCCTGTTTGCAATTGCATTTCCTCTAATTTCATGTTATTATTATCAAATGAATTGCCTAATTTACCCTTTTGACGGGGAATATATTCTACAAAAGAAAAAGTCTATCAAGCGAGAGCTGCTTGCTTTCGGAAAGCTGATGATCGACAAGAAAGTCGCCATCCTTGGCGGTTCTACGACGGCGGAAATAAAGAATATCCTGGAACTTTTCCTCCTCTCTTACGGGATCCGGCCCATATTTTACGAGTCCGAATATGCCATGTACTGGCAAGACGCCATGTTCGGAAGGGAACTGGAAGAGTTTGGGGCAGACATCGTTTATATACACACCACAAGCCGCAATATTTCCGTTTATCCATCCTTACAGGACAGCAAGGAAAAGGTGGACAAATTATTAGACAGTCAGATGAATCACTTTGTACAGATCTGGGACAAGCTTTTACAACGTGGCTGTACTATCATCCAGAATAACTTTGAACGCCCGGCTTACCGCTTGCTGGGCAACAAAGATGTCAGTGATTATCATGGCCGAAGCAATTTTGTTACTTGCCTGAACCAGAGATTCTATGCCTATGCCCAGGCCGCCAGCAGTAAAGGATTCTATATTAACGACATCGACTATCTGTCCGCTTCTTTTGGTCTGGAGAAATGGGCAGATATTTCCGCTTGGCATATGTACAAATATGCCTTGAATATGTTGGCAATACCTGAGCTGGCATTCAATGTGGCCAATATCATCAAATCAGTCTATGGCTATAATAAGAAAGCTATTGTGCTTGATTTGGATAATACGATCTGGGGAGGCACCATAGGCGATGACGGTATCGATGGTATTGAACTGGGACAGGATAGTCCCGCAGGTCAGGCATATTCTGAGTTTCAGGAATATGTGAAAGCCCACATGGATTTGGGCGTGCTTCTGACAGTATGTTCCAAGAATGATGAAGAGAATGCCATGGCAGGACTCAGGCATCCCGACAGCAGGCTTACTCCCGATGATTTTTCAGTGATAAAGGCGAATTGGGAGAACAAAGACCGCAATGTCCAGGCCATAGCCCAGGAGCTGCATGTAAGTGCCGACAGCTTTGTGTTTATTGACGACAATCCCGCTGAGCGCGCAATCGTTACGGGGCAGATACCCGGAATAGCCGCACCGGATATCGGGGAAGTGGACGACTACGTCCGCCGTATCGACAGATCGGGCTTTTTTGAAGTCACCGCCGTGACGCAGGATGATATGACCCGGGGGCAAATGTACCGCGAGAATGCCATGAGATCTCATGCCGAACGCAGTTTTGATCATTATGAGGATTATCTGGCCAGTCTTCAAATGAAGGCCGTCATCCGGGACTTTGAATCAATCTACCTCCCGCGAATTGCCCAGCTGACCAACAAGACCAACCAGTTTAATCTGACGACCAAGCGTTATTCCGAGGGAGATATCGCTACGATTGCCGCCGACGGAAACTATATCCGGCTGTACGGAAGACTGCAGGACCGATTCGGGGATAACGGCATTGTCAGCGTTATGATCGGGCACAAGGACGGCGGTTCCCTTCATATCGAGCTGTGGCTGATGAGTTGCCGCGTGCTGAAGCGGGATATGGAATATGCCATGTTTGACCGGCTTGTGGAAGAATGCCGCAAGGAAACGATCAATAAAATCATCGGGTATTATTATCAGAGCGCGAAGAACAGCATGGTCAGAGAATTTTATCGCGATTTGGGTTTCGAAAAAACCAAAGAAAAATCTGACAGCACAGTCTGGGAATACAAGGTGGCAGCACATAAAGAGCGCAACAGGATAATTATGGTAACGGGAAACGAGGAATAGGGAGAGAACAAAATGGACAGGGAAGTGATCCGCAACAAACTTAATGAGATCTTTTGCCATGTATTTGATGACGATTCGCTAGTAATAACGGACGAAATGTGCGCTGATGATATTGAAGACTGGGACAGCTTAGCACAGATTGACATTGTCACTTCTTCGCAAGCAGCATTCCATGTAAAATTCAGTATCAGTGAAATTACTACCTTGAAGAATATCGGTGATATGCTGGACTTGATTGACAGGAGAATCAATCTATGAAACGCTATACTTACGGGGAAATTGCCCTTGGGCAAAAAGAAAGCTTTGACGCTGTTATTACAGAAGCCATGGCGGCAAGCTTCGGCGGTATGACCGGCGATGTTAATCCGTTGCACATAGATGATGATTTTGCAAAAGCGAAGGGATATAGCGGCAAGACTGTCTATGGCATGCTTACGGCTTCCTTCCTTTCTACCTTGGCCGGCATGTATCTGCCGGGAGAACATAGTATGATCCACGATGTGGAAGTGAAATTTCCGCTTCCTGTCTATGTCGGCGATACGCTTACCTATACGGGTGAGGTGATAAGGAAAGATGACATATATCAAGTGATTGAACTGAAAGTTTCGGCTGTAAACATAAGCGGGAAAAAGGTTTTGCGCGGTAAGATGAATGTTGGGGTGCTAAAATGAAAACGATTTTAATTCTGGGAGCCTCATCGGATATCGGGATGGCTTATATAAAAGAACTTGAGAACGCCAGCGATTTTGGAGAGATTAGGGTGATTGCCCATTATCGAACGATGACACAAAGGTTTGAAGAACTGATTGCTTCGGCTAAGAATGTTCCAATAGAGGCTGTTCGGGCCGATTTGAGCCAGCCTGAACAGGTAGGACATCTGATTCATCACATGAAAGACCGATATACAGCACCGACGCATATTCTTCATCTTGCGGCGGGAGGCTTCCGGCATATGAGATTGCGCCAGTTTGACGGAGCGCTGATCCGGGAGGAAATGGAAATTCAGGTTTATTCTCTGGCCGAGGTGCTCAAGGCTTTCTTGCCCGTCATGGCCAAAAACCGATATGGCAGGGTAGCGGTCATGCTTACGGCTTATACTTTTGGGATCCCGCCTAAGTTTGTTACCGACTATGTCATCTGCAAATACGCTTTACTGGGACTGATCAAAGCCGCCGCGGCCGAATATTGTGAAAAAGGCATCTGTATAAACGGACTGTCGCCGGCGATGGTGGAGACAAAATTTTTGGACGGCGTTGACAGCCAGGTGATGGAAATCGCTGCCCAAAACAGTCCTTTGAAACGCAATGTGAAGCTTGCCGAAGTTATCGCAGCGATTAAGTTTTTATTGTCTGATGAAAACACATATATGTGTGGTACCAATATCAATCTGTCGGGAGGGGGGGCGTTGATGTAGTATGGATATTGTCCCCTATTCGGAGGGTTATTTTGAGCCTCTGATCGATTTTTTGCGGCGAAACTGGTCAACCGATCACGCTATTTACCGGAAGCAGTTATTTGACTGGCAGTACGGCGGTCCTCAGGGAGATCCTTCCGCCAGTGTGCTTCTGATCGACAGTAATGGTTTTGTGCAGGGGTTTCTTGGCGCAATCCCCTATCCTTTTCTTTATCAGGGCAAAGTGAAAGCAGCAGCAGGACTGTCCGTCTGGATTGTGGAGAAGGAGATAAAATATTCCGGAGTGGGCCTTTACCTCCGCAATGAGATTGAAAGCCGCTTTGATGTTGTCTATGCCATGGGATTAAACCTAGCGACAGTCCACTATTACCAAAAACGCGGATATCAGTATTACAGCAATTTGAACCGTTATGTCGTTCCTTTGGAAGCGAAAGGCTATCAAAACTTTTTGCTCAGGCCTGGCGAAGCGGATGATATTGCAGCATGGATACAAGCAGTTCCTTGTTTGTCAACCGCTGTTCCCGATACAAAGATAGGCGCCGATACCTTGGCAAAAGCCTATCAGCATGGCATCGCATCTTCTTTTTCCCTTTTGCCGAGAAAGGACTCACAATTCTGGCAATGGAGATACTTAGACAGCGAAGGGTTCTCTTATCTTTTTTGGGAAGATGAAGGGGGTATTATTGTTTTCCGGCTTGAGGCCGCTCATGCGCCCGGTGATTCGGTACATCATGGGCTTAAATGTCTGCGCCTGATTGAGATACTTCCGGCTGACAGCAATGTCTGGGACGGCGGAAGGAGTCCCGCCCTGACAAGAACCATTTTGTCGGTTCTGGCCTGGGGAAGGGAGCAAGGCTGTGTCTTGGCCGACTTTCAAATCAGCAATTCCCGATTAGGACATGTAGTAAAAGATGCTGGTTTCAGGCTTCAGCAAGAAACGGGGATCACCAATGTTGCCAGGCTTTTTTCTCCCTATAGAGAGAATGCCTTGCCGATCAATCTGGCCTATCGGATCTGTGAGTGTGACGGGTTCGCAGAAGCAGACAGGGAAGATACTTATTTGGTAAAGTCAGATGTGGATATGGACAGGCCCAACAATCTTGTTGTATTATAGCCAAAGTTATACTAAATTAGGTCAGTAATACGAAGAAAGGACGATTACTATGAAATATTGTAAGAAGTGTGTTATGCCCGATACCCGTCCGGGGATTGTCTTTGACGAGGAAGGTGTTTGCTCGGCCTGCCGTTCCTATGAGAAACAAAAAACCGTTGATTGGGATGCCCGATATAAAGAGCTGGAGGCACTCTGTGATAAGTACAGAGGCATGAACGGTCCTGATAAATTTGACTGTGCCATTGCCGTCAGCGGCGGCAAAGACAGCCATTTTCAGACTTATGTGATGAAAGAACTCATGGGCATGAACCCTTTGCTGATCAGCGCTTTAGACAATCTGCAGATGACAGAGGCAGGCAAGCATAATATTGATAACATCGCCGAGGAATTTGGCTGTACTATGATTAAGGTCCGGCCTAAAGCCAAGGTACAAAAGAAAATCATGCGTTTGACATTTGAAAATTTTGGTCATCCCATTTGGGTATGCGAGCGCTTTACTTATGTTGCACCTTTTCATGTAGCTATTAATTTTAACCTGCCCTTGCTTGTGTATGGGGAAAATGTAAGTTACACCTATGGCGGTCCTGGCGCCGAGGACACGTATTCCGCCAAAAAGCAGATCCTCAACGGTGCTGCGTCCGATATTCCGGAAGATCTCCTGTTAAGTACAGGCATTACTAAGGCTGACTTGGAGCTATATACCATGCCGCCGGTTGAGCAGCTGGAAAAACTTGAGCCTATTTATATGAGTTATTTTTTGCCTTGGAACAGCCATAAAAACTATCTGTTCGCAAGGTCACGGGGTTTCCATACGCTCACTCATGAATGGGAAGCAACACATCATATCGAGCATTATAATCAGGTTGACAGTTATGCCTATTCCCTTAATGGATGGATGCGCTATCCCAAGTTCGGTCATCAATATACTACCGACTTTGCCTCCCGGTATGTCCGTTATGGCATGATAACCCGTGATGAGGCCATTGCGCTTGTACAAAAACATGACCATGATCTGGATCCTAAGACCGTCGAGACCTTCTGTGAATTTGTCGGATATAGCGAATCAGAATTCTGGCAAATCGTAGAGAAACACTATAACAAGGATCTGTTCTACAAAGACGACTGGGGACGCTGGATACCGAAATATCCAATCTGGAAAGCGTGATTTATTTATATAGTATGCAAGTTAATGACAAGCTTTCGGCAGGCGTAATAATACCTTATTGCGCCTGCTTCATTTTGCCTCTCTTTCCAGCTGCCCTCTCTTTCAAATAGACATCTCTCTCAAACTGCCATCTCTTTCAAAACATAGGCATGGTCCAGTCTAGGGAAATGCAAATCGCCATGATCCTCATCTGACATTAAAGCGTTGAAACCGATGCTGATCCCCAATTCTCTCATGATTTCATCGGTATCACGGTTAAAAGAACTACATGGATAGGATACCGAGTATACCTGGCCTTTTATGATGTTTTCGATCACATGCTTATTTTCACGATATTCGCGCCTTTGTTCATCATGAGATTTTTCCGACATGGCGGTTGGATGTGTGTGGCTATGCAAGCCTATGCTATGACCTGATTGATACAAATCCAGAAGCTGCTCTTCTTTTATCCATAAAAGTTCTCGGTTTGCTTCCACATCATATCCAAACGACTTTATCATATGATCCATAAGGAGATAATATTTTTCCTGCCCCAGCAGTCGGTCCCTTAGGTAGCGGAACAGCCTGTCGTTATCGGTATAAAATGTGGATTGACGCAGGTAGCTGCGCGGGTCAAACTGAGCCATTTCCTTTTCGATATCACATTGCAATTCATCCTGTCTTTGTACAGCCAGCTTAAAGAATGTTTCATAAAAATGATCGATGGAATCAAATTCTTTGAATCTAAAATGCCTGTAGATTTCCAATTTTTCCAGTTTCCCTTTGTAAATTGATGTATAGACAAACCAAAACGCTTTAATTTTTTCTTTTTCGAGGACGGGATAGGCTATGTCATATTGGCAAGCCAGAGCATCGTCAAAGGTCAGGCAAATTTGATTTGGTTTTAAATTTCTGCTTATTGCCGCAGTATAAAAAACATCTGCATCAATAATATCATAGTTTCTTCTCAAATGCTGTATCATTGCCTGAAACTCATGGCAGCTTATCGACCCTTGGCCGATGATATGCTTTTCGCTATCATGAAAATGGTGGAACATAACTCCGAAATTACTCAAAACTTGGTTTCTCCTTAAAAACTATCGATAGAAACAGGATAACACGCCCAGATCAAAAAAGTCAACTTGGTGAACAGTAACAACAGTAACAAGATTCGTTTTTGTACTTTATTGCCTTTTTTATGCATTTGTACTATAATTGAAATCGTTAATATAACAAGAAAGGTGACGTAAATGAATATTCCTGCCAACCGTCTGGATCGCGCCTTTTTGATGCATCAATCCGAATATGAAGAGGCGGCTCTGCGGGTGCTTCGTTCCGGGTATTATGTATTGGGAAACGAGGTGGCCAGATTTGAAGAAGAATTTGCCGCCTATATCGGAACACCTTATTGTGTAGGCCTGGCAAGCGGGCTGGATGCCTTGTGGATGGCTTTCCGGATCTTGAACATCGGTTCCGGTGATGAAGTGATCGTACAGGCTAATGCTTATATTGCCTGTGTTATGGGGATTACCATGAACGGTGCCCATCCGATTTTTGTAGAGCCGGATCGGTATCATAATATTGATGTTGATCGAATAGAGGCGGCCATTACCGAAAAGACTAAAGCCATACTGGCGGTACATTTATATGGACAGGCTTCTGATATGGAGGCTATTGTCAGAATCGCCGAAAAGCATAAGCTCTATGTAATTGAAGACTGTGCCCAGTCCCATGGGGCTGGCCAGAACGGACAAAAGATGGGTACTTTCGGTCATATCGGCTGTTTTTCTTTTTACCCGTCTAAGAATCTCGGTGCATTCGGCGATGCCGGGGCGGTGGTGGGTAACAGTGCGGAAATAGCGGAAGCATTCCGGATATATCGTAATTATGGCAGTAAGAACCGCTATTATAATGCGGTAATCGGGACAAACTCACGGTTAGATGAAATCCAGGCGGCTTTATTAAGGATCCGCCTGTCTCATCTTGATGAACTGAACCGGGAACGTCAGTCTCTATGTGAGCGTTATCTGAAAGAATTAAAGCATCCGGACTTGGAACTGCCGTCGATCAATACCGGCAGCGGCTGTGATACGGTATGGCATCAGTTTGTTATAAGGGTCAGTAACCGGGAGAAACTGATGGAGCATCTGAGGGCAAGAAATATCAGCACCGCAATCCATTATCCGGTTTCGCCGCATCGGCAGGAAGCATATAGGGGCCTGGGTTATCAAAAAGGAGAGTTTCCGGTTGCCGAAGCGTATGCGGATACGGTTTTGTCACTGCCGCTTTTCCCGGGAATGACCGATAAAGAACAAAGCTATGTAATAGCAGCTGTCAATCAATGGGAGAAGCCGTTGTAATGCCTCCGAAAAAGTAGAGAAAGAAAGAGAGGGCAGGGAATGACGTCGATTAAGGATATCAGACTGATTCAATTTCCTCAGTTGGGTGATGAGCGGGGCCATCTTGTTGTTCTTGAGAGTGAGAAGGTGATTCCGTTCGAAATAAAGAGGGTGTTCTATATTTATGGTTCGGATCGATCCGTACTGCGTGGCCATCATGCCAACCGCATAACGGATTTTGTGCTGATCAATGTCAGCGGCACCAGCAAGGTACGGGTTGTTGACGGTTATGGCAGGGAAGAGATTGTTAACTTGGACAGACCCCATTACGGCATCTTCCTGCCGCATATGCTGTGGAAAGATATGTATGATTTTTCACCGGATTCGGTGCTGCTGGTATTGGCTAGCACTCATTACGACAATTCAGAATACTTACGTAATTTCGAAGAATTCCAGCGTATTGTAAAGGAGCAGGACTGATGGGAAAGCTGTCAATTATTATCCCCGTTTATTATAACGCGGATACCCTTATGGATTGCTATGTCGACCTGAAAGAGAAGGTCCTGGCGCAGCTCCCGGATTATGAGATTATTATCATTGATGACGGTTCGGGAGACAATTCTTATGCAGTTATGTGTGATATCAAAGAAATCGATGACCATGTCTGCTTAATAAAGCTGTCCCGGAATTTTGGCAGCCATGCGGCAATATTTGCCGGGCTGTCGGTCTGTACCGGAGACTGTGCGGTACTCAAGGCGGCCGATCTTCAAGAACCGTCAGAACTCCTGGTCGCAATGTACCGGAAATGGGAAGAGAAAAATAAGGTGGTGCTTGCTATCCGTGAAGGACGGCAGGACGGCAGCTTATTTACCGCTCTTTATTATCATTTGGTCAAAAGATTCGTCAGTTCAGCCATGCCGGTAAACGGTTTTGATATTTTTTTGATTGACCGCAATGTGATTGATTCCCTGAAACAGCTCAATGAAAAAAATTCCGCGCTGACCTTGCAGATTCTCTGGTCGGGATTTCAGACTGCGAAGGTAGCCTACACCAGGCTGGAGCGGAAGAAAGGAAAGTCTCGCTGGAGTCTGGCTAAGAAGATCCAATTGGTGATTGATTCCTTCATTGGTTTTTCCTTTGCCCCGATTCGTTCCGTTACCATTGTCGGCGTGCTGTTTTTTATTGTTGCCGTCATCTGGGGAGCGGTGCTGGTTACTGCCAGGCTGCTTTCCAATATCCCTGTCCAAGGTTACACTTCATTAATGATTATCGTCCTGATGTCTTCCGGGCTGATTATGCTGTCATTGGGTATTTTAGGAGAATATATCTGGCGTATCCTTGATGCGGCCAGAGGCCGTCCGGTATATTTGATCGATAAGCAAAATGGGGAAAAGCCAGACGATGCTGAGAAACCGGATGACAATGAGAGAAAAGGGATTAACGTGGGTAAACAAGATATTTAAACCATCCGCTTCCACAGGGTTTCCACTGCTTCGCTTAACCGGTCCCATGAAAAGCGTTCTGCCTCCGCTTTGATGCAGTCGGTAAACTCCTTTGCTTTCTCAAGCCTGAAATAACGAACGACCGCTTCTGCAAGCGGTTCGGCATCGCCGGCCGCTACGATATACCCGTTCCGTCCATCCGTCACGACATCCGGAAGGCCGCCGACGTCGGTCACTACCACCGGCTTTTCAAAGCCGAAGGCAATCTGGACGATGCCGCTCTGGGTCGCGCTGACATAGGGTAAGACCACCAGGTCACTGGCAGCGAAATAGGGTTCCACCTCGTGGTTGGGAATATAGCCGTCAACAATACGGATATTTTCTTCCAGTCCGTGGGTTCGGATCAGTTCTAAGTACTCTTCTTTGTCATTATTAAAGGAGCCGACGATCAACAGCAGGATGTCCTCCATGCGGTTTTTAATGAGGGGCAGAGCCTGAAGCAGGTATTTCAAGCCCTTATATTCCCTGACAAAACCAAAAAACAGCAGTACCTTCTGATCCTTGGCGATCTGTAGGCGCAAACGGGCTTCTTCTCCTGATATCCCGTCAAATTTAAAGATGTCATAGGTTGGATGTACGGCCTGCGTAAACAATGGGTTTTTTACTACCGTCTTAAGATCATCCCCATCCGATGCTGAATGCACGATAAAAGCATCGCCCTGCCGTAAGACCCGTTTAGTCAGCCAGCGGTCCAGGACAAACCGTTCGTGGGGAAATACATTGTGGCATACGAAGATCAGTTTTTCCTTTTTCAGTATTTGGGAGATCACCCAGTAGCAGGGGGCAAAATAGGGGTGCCACCATTGAATTATGATCATGTCGGCCTTTTCTTTTTTCATGTTCCGGGCAGACCTGAACCAGTTAATGGGGTTGGCGGTATGAATCCAGTATTTGGCGGCTTCTACTTTGAAACTATCATCACTTTCATCTTTTTGCTGTTTTTGGTAAAGCAGCTTGGGATATTGGAAGGAATAAGAAATCATCGAAACGTCAAATTTCTTATGTAAGGCCCGGTATAGTAAGCCAGTGTAATGGGATATTCCGCCCATGTAAGGATAAACAGGGCCCACTAAGAGTATTTTCTGTTTGTTGTCCATGAAACTACGATACCTTTCCCTAGCTTTTTGAATGAATCATTTTAATGACTAATTAGTGTTTAAGTTTTTCCGGCATTCATCATATTCCATCCGGCGGACATGATACTGTAAATCGGCCAGCATCTTCCGGTTGGTAGAGATTACCGAGGCGACCAGTCCGATCATAAAGGTCAAAAAGCCGATAATGATTAAGGTACAGGCCAGCAGCAGTGACTGGGTATGGCCGCTGCCGTTGCCGGTAAAGTAAAAGTAAATGAACCGGAAACCAATTGCCAAACCGACCAGTGTAGGCGGGATAGCCAGATAAGTGAAGCTTTTTAAGGGCTTGTACATCAAATAGGCCCATAGGATGGTCATCATGCTTCTCTTTACATAGCCCCAGGTGCTGGTAAATAACCGGGAGGGTCTTAAGTCGGGATTGGTTCTGACTGGTACGCTGGTAACAGAGATTTTTTCCCGCCCCGCCTGGACAAGGGTTTCTAAGGTATAAGTATAATCACTCACAACATTGAGCCGCATGGCGGCTTCCCGGGAAAAGGCCCGGAAACCGCTGGGAGCATCCGGGATATCGGTATTTGAGGCGACTCGGACAATAAAGCTTCCGAAACGCTGCAGCTTCTTCTTGATAAAGGAGAAATGCTCTGTCGTGTCGATCGGCCTTGCGCCTACCACCATATCGGCGGTGCCGTCCAATATCGGCTGGATCAGTACTTGGATGTCTTCCGCACAATATTGGTTATCGGCATCGGTATTGACGATAATATCGGCACCGTTGCGCAGGCAGCCGTCCAGTCCGGCCATAAAGCCCTTGGCCAGCCCTTTGTTCTGACTGAACGACACGACATGATGAACGCCCCATTCTTTGGCCACTTGGACGGTGTCATCCTTGCTGCCGTCGTTGATAATCAGATATTCGATGCCATCAATTCCGTCAAGCTCCCGGGGCAAGTCATCAAGAGCAATTTTTAGGGTCTCAGCTTCATTATAACAGGGAATCTGAATCATTAATTTCATGCGTTTTGTACTCCTTATATTTATCCGAATTATTATCTAATATAGCAGTTAATGTAATTATTTATTCATTCTTGCAGCATCGGCATAATCAGCCGGTTTACCGTCGGTAATATCTGCCAGTCATAAGATTTATCGGCATAAAAGTCAAATTATATTATGACAGCCCGGCAATCTGGAAAATTTTGCCCAATTGTTTTTGAAAGGGGAAAATCTCAGCAGTTTTAGATAAGCCGTTGGCGGCAATCCGCTGCCGCTCTTCCTCATGTTCCAGATAATAACCAGCTTTTTCTATAGCATCTTCCATGCTTTCATAGATCACGACATCGTTGCCGGGTTCAAAGTATTCCGTCAGTTCTGCTTGATAATTGGAAAACAGCAGCCCGCCGGAACCGAGGATGTCTAAGGCTCGCAACGGAATCCCGGAGCATATGCACTTTAAGGTGGCATTGATATTGATCCGGCTTGCCTTAAAAACCTTCGGCATAACATCAAAATAGGATGCCGTGCCCCGGTAAGAGAGCTGCGGCGGCAATTCTGGTACCTGGCGGGAGTAAAGGACGGTCTGATGCCGGGAGCATAATCGCCTTAGCAGGTTAAGCCGCTCCAGTCTGGTGATCTGGGTGGCGATGGCAATGGAAAGTTCGGGACGGTTTATTTCAAGCTCTTGCCCGGCAGCCATGTGCGCGTTGCGTATTTTATCCAGCAGTTCTTCAGTGATCCGGTCATTTACCAGATAATAACCGTATAAGACCAGCTGGGCCTGTACGATGCTGTCGATATATCCTTTGTCATAGTCAGGGAGCGGGGCGGTAATCACCGGCAGGTCGGAACGGTAAATCTGGCCGACCATCGAGATGTCACAGCCGTACTGCTGCTTTTCTGTGTGAGAAAGGGAAACTGCCGCCAGCCGGTCAATGTTGATTCCCAGTGGCATGTGGTAAACGGTGTCATAGCCCTGGTTTCTGACGGATTCATATTCCAGCCGGTCAAACAGGAAGATGTAATTGGTGGGATAATGAAAGGTCCGCAGTTTTTTATAGGAAAGCGGGCTGTCATAGCTCCAGGACAGGTATTTGATGTCATGCTTATAACACAGGCCAGCCACAAGCGGGAAATAATTGATGCTCATCACGCAGTCGTACCGCTCGGCAGCAAGATAGCGGTCAAAGCGGCGGCAGAAGAACTCGTCCTCATAGATATCGGGAAAGCTATAATAGATATTTTTACAGGTAATCCCCATTTTCTTCAGAAAATATATTAAGTCATTCTGGGTATAAGCTCCCATGTCATACAGTAAAATTTTCACAAATTACTCCGTTCTGATAGCAGAGTATCGTTGGTTACCTCAGTGTCTTTCCGGAAAGCAGAAGGCTCTCCTACAAAATTATACTACAAATAATAATTCTGTAAAGAATAATATTCACTCTCTAATGTTAGGGGAGGGGGAGGGGTCGGGGGCCGG
>QMCD01000680.1_pt1 | contig 78287 bp, 68 predicted proteins | sample 1821841 | NCBI WGS metagenome assembly QMCD01 (sample SAMN01991225, study PRJNA193472) | Termite gut metagenome, whole genome shotgun sequencing project. | isolation source: worker | host: Macrotermes natalensis
CGCCTACCACCTCCCCCCTTGCGGGGTACTCCTCCTCCCAGGAGGAGGAGAATAGAGATACTACTATTAATCATTCCCACCGCTAAATTCTCATTTATCGATAAGAGTGCGATATCAGTATGAGTTACTTGAATTGTATAAAGGAGCAGTACCGTTAATTGCACGGTTAATGGCACGGATTCATTGCTCCTCTGTGAGGACATTCTCTTCCGGCGTATTTTTGTTTTCAGCGATAACTTCCTCTTCAATATCCTCTTGCGGATGATTTTGCGCCTTTGCCATTTCTATCTGTTCTTTGAAAATGGCATCGCTTTTTATCTTCCTCAAAGCAATCTGCGCGGCATTTTGTTGAGACTCTTTTTTGGAATACCCTGTTCCTTTTCCTGCTGATATGCTTTCAATCCGGATTTCGGTATGGAATATGGGATTGTAATCCCGGTCAAGGAATTGTTCGATAAGCTCAAATGAAACCTCTACTTTACTCTTCTGGCTCCATTCTATCAGCTTCGATTTGAAGTTGACCTCTTTGCGCGACATCTTGTCGAGGTCGATATGGTTTTTGAATATCTTCTTCTCTATGAACTGTTTGCAGCGTTCGTATCCCCGGTCCAGATAAATGGCGCCGATAAATGCTTCGAAAGCATTGCCGTACATATAGCTGTTATGCGAGGAAGAGCGGGTGGAGGATTTTACTAATTTGTCTAAGCCGATTTCTACTGCCAGTTTATTGAGTGTTTCCCGTTGTACAATCTTGGAGCGGGTATTGGTGAGGAAACCTTCGCGTTTTCCTTCAAAGTGTTTATAGACAATATCTCCCACGATGGCGTCAAGAATGGCGTCACCCAAGAACTCCAACCGTTCATTATTCAACGGCCGTCCTTTCTCCGAACGGATGGAGGTGGATTTGTGCAACAATGCCTGTTGATAAAGCCCGATGTTGCGGGGGAAGAACCCCAGTATTCTATAAAAACAAAGATAAGACTCTCTGTCCTTACGGAATAAGAGCCTTATCTTGTCTATTTGATTACGTAACACGAGCCTGATTATTCTGCGTATTTCTTAAAGATAACGCATGCGTTATGACCGCCGAATCCAAAAGTATTGGATAATGCAACGTTTACTTCGCGCTTTTGAGCTTTGCCGAACGTTAAATTCAGGTCATAGTCGATGTTTGCGTCATTATCACCCTCTTCGTGATTGATAGTCGGAGGAACAATGCCATTCTTGATGGCAAGGATGCTTGCAATGGACTCTACAGCGCCGGCGGCACCCAGCAGGTGGCCTGTCATAGACTTCGTCGAACTGATGTTCAGCTTGTAAGCATGTTCGCCAAATACATCTTTGATGGCTTTGACTTCCGAGATATCACCTACGGGAGTAGATGTACCGTGAACATTGATATAATCTACTTCTTCGGGTTTCATTTCGGCGTCTTCCAGCGCATTCATCATCACTAACTTGGCTCCTAAGCCATCAGGGTGAGAAGCAGTCAGGTGATAGGCGTCGGCAGACATTCCTACGCCGGCAACTTCCGCATAGATTTTGGCGCCGCGCGCTTTGGCGTGTTCCAGTTCTTCAAGAACAAGACAACCGCCGCCTTCACCCATTACGAAACCGTCGCGGCTTGCGCTGAATGGGCGGGATGCCGTTTGCGGAGAATCATTGCGGGTGGATAAAGCGTGCATGGCATTAAAACCACCTAAACCACAAGGAGTAATGGCAGCTTCCGAACCGCCGGATACGATAACATTGGCCTTACCCATACGGATGAGGTTGAATGCATCGGCAATGGCGTTGGTGGAAGTGGCGCATGCGGAACAAGTCGCATAGTTGGGACCATGAAAACCGTATATAATAGAAATCTGTCCGGCAGCGATATCCGAAATCATCTTGGGGATGAAGAACGGATTGAACTTGGGACCGTTTTCTTTATGAAGGGCATAGTTAGCCGACTCTTCTTCAAATGTACGGATACCACCGATACCGGCGCCAAAGATGACACCGATTCTGTTTAAGTCCTCGTTTTCGACGTCAAGACCGGAATCTTCAACCGCCTGTTTAGCTACGCCGATAGCAAATTGCGTGTACACGTCCATTTTGCGGGCTTCTTTGCGGTCGATATATTGGGTTGCATCGAAGTCTTTTACTTCGCATGCAAATTGGGTCTTGAAAAGGGACGCGTCGAAATGAGTAATAGGTCCTGCTCCACTAATCCCATTTACGAGATTTTCCCAAAATTCGGGAACATTGTTGCCAATGGGAGTGATGGCGCCAAGACCTGTTACTACAACTCTTTTTAATTCCATATTAAATATTGATGGATAAGATTACTTAGCGTGTTCTTCGATATAAGAAACGGCATCGCCAACAGTACCAATCTTTTCAGCTTGGTCATCCGGAATAGAGATTCCAAATTCTTTTTCGAATTCCATGATAAGCTCTACAGTGTCAAGAGAATCAGCTCCTAAATCGTTAGTGAAGCTAGCTTCGTTAGTAACTTCTGATTCTTCAACGCCTAATTTGTCGACGATAATCGCTTTCACTCTTGATGCAATTTCAGACATAACTTTAAGTTTTTAATTAATAATTAGTTTTATTTCTTTAAATTTGCGGGGCAAAGGAATAAATATTTATCGTCAATAGCAAATATTTAGGGAATTAAATGCAATGTTTTGCACATTTTTCACCTATTTGTGCACCAAATGAAAGGTTTATGAAGAAAAGAATCGCTGTTTTGGCTTCGGGAAGTGGAACGAATGCCGAGAATATTATCCGTTATTTCCGTGAAAAAGAGGCGGCTTGTGTTGCCTTGGTTTTAACTAACAAACAGAATGCGTTTGTTTTAGAGCGTGCGCGCGGACTTGACGTGCCTTGTTTTTACTTTGCCAAGAGCGATTGGGAGAGTGGAGCACCGGTTTTGTCGATATTGCAGGAGTATGATATTGACTTTGTTGTACTGGCGGGCTTCTTACTACGGATACCGGACCTTATTTTGCATGCTTATCCTGATAAAATGATAAATATACATCCTTCGCTATTGCCTAAGTTCGGCGGTAAGGGAATGTATGGCGACCGCGTGCACGAAGCTGTCATTGCTGCGGGTGAAAAAGAAAGCGGTATCACGATACATTATACCAATATGCATTATGATGAGGGAACCATTATTTGCCAGGTGAAGTGCCCGGTGTTGCCGGAAGATACTCCGGAGGAATTGGCGCAACGCATCCATGTGCTGGAGTATGAAACTTACCCGAAGGTCATTGAAGAGTTGGTGGCAGAAGGGCGTAATTGTATTTGATAGGCTTCTTTTTCCCTCCGCAAGGGGTAATTACCCCGTAGCTTTTCGAAGAGTTCGGGCTGTGCTCTTAGCGCGTCACAATCCTTTCGCGGGTCGTACATCTGCAAATATGCTTCTGCTTGGGTTGATGCGGTGACAATCGGGTTGGTTGGTTCGGGTGGTATGATGCGATAGCTTGTATGTATGCCGAAGTACCGGCACAGGGCGTCCAACGACATGCGTGTAGCATTGGCTTTGCCATCTGCCGAGTAGCCTGCGATGTGCGGGGTGCCGATGAACACCTTATTCAATAAGGTGAGATTGATATCCGGTTCATTCTCCCAAACATCAATGATTGCGTCTGAAATCAATCCAGTGTCGAGTGCCTCGAGTAGGGCATCGGTTGCTATTACTTCTCCGCGGGCAGTGTTAATGATGACAGGCCGGCGCTTCAGCGAATGGAAGAAAGCATCATCCGCCAGATGGAAAGTTTTATATTTCCCCTCCTTATATAAAGGAACATGGAAAGTGATAACGTCACATTCTTCAGCAAGAGTTTGCAGGGGAGTGAACTTAGGAAATGTTTGCGGCGGAGTGAACTTCGCAAGAGTTTGCAGGGGGGTGAGTGCAGCGCTTCCTTCTTTTTCTTCTCTGGGCAAATCGTTCAATAGCACTTTCATTCCCAAGTCGTGGGCAACCTGTGCCACTTTGCTGCCTACATTACCCACTCCGACAATGCCGATAGTCATTTCCGCAGGATTCTTTTCTTTCAGAAGTTGCAAGAGTAAAAGAGACGATTGCACGTATTGGGCTACGGAAGCGGAATTGCATCCCGGAGCATTTGTCCATGTAATGCCCGCTTCCCGGCAGTATTCCGTATCAATATGGTCGAAGCCGATGGTGGCGGTGGCGATGAAGCGTACTCGACTGCCTTCCAGCAGCTTCCGGTTGCAGTGGGTGCGCGTACGTATAATCAGTGCATCCGCATCTTTCACCAAAGTAGGCGTGAACTCGTTTCCGGATGCATACACCACTTCACCGGCTATCCGTTCGATGGCTTGTTTTATATAAGGTATCTTGTTGTCGACTATAACTTTCATGTTTCTAATGCAATTTAGAGATACAAAACTATATAAAGTCTTTAGAGTATCCAATTATTCGTGCGTAAAAGTCTATCCTGCATTATTCATAAGAGTCTTGTCATAAATGAGAATTTAGAGAAGAATGGGTACGCGGACGACACGGAATAAGCGGACGAACGCGGATTTTTCTTCTTAGTGATTAGCAAGAGTATCTCTATTCTCCTCCTCCTGGGAGGAGGAGAATAGAGATACTCTTGTTAATCCGCGTACAGCTAAATTATTATTTAAGAAGAAAAATCCGCGTTCGTCCGCTTATTCCGTGTCGTCCGCGTATCCATTCTTCTCTAAATTCTCATTTATATTATAAATAATTATTACGAAGTACTTACACTATGAATAATGTAGGCTATATCTCGCGCGTGAACCATCTATATGCCGTGTTTTCACCATCTATATCCCGTTCGCGCACCACATATATCCCGTTCGCGAACCACATATATGCCGTTCGCGAACCATCTATATGCGGTGTAAGTACCATCTATATCCCGTTCAAACACCGACTTTACGAAAGAAACTGTTTACTTGAGGAAAACCCCGGAAATACAAAATACGTAAACGGTGCAATTATACCCCAAAATGTAGCATTTATACCCATTAATGTAACATTTAAGCCCGAAAAAGCACGTTTTATGTACTTTGGTACACATAGCATAGCACAGCATAGCATAGCATAAATTCCCCCTCCTCTATAGTTCCCCCCGAAGGGGAACTCGGAAGACGCGAACCGGAAGTTCGCTGAAGAGGAAGGAGAGAGGAAAGAGAAGGAGGAAGATTTTTTAAGATTATCCTTAATCATACCCGGAAAGGTTATTCTTCATGCTCCGGTAAGTACTTATCGTGCCCCGGCAAGCACCGATCGTGCCCCGGTAAGCACCGTTCATGCCCTGGAAGGTGTCCTGGCGTGGTTATTCCAAAACCCTGTTTTCGTTAGGTCAGTTTCGGAAAGAGCGTTATCTTTGCGCTGTGCTTGAGAGACTGCGGTATGAACACTACAGGTTAACTCCTGCGGTATGAACAATACAGCCTCTGGGGACGTAACAGAATTTAATTTATAGACAATGAATGTAGCTGTAATTTTAGCCGGTGGAGCAGGCCATCGATTGGGAGGAGACTTGCCCAAACAATTCCTAAAGGTCGCAGGAAGGAAAATCATCGAACACACCCTTGATGTGTTTGAGCATTGCGATTTGATTGATGAGATAGCCGTTGTCTGTAACCCGGATTACATTACGGATATGGAGCAGATTGTACTGAACAACCAATGGGTGAAGGTCAAAAAGATACTTTGCGGTGGAAAGGAACGCTATCACTCCAGTCTGGCAGCTATCTGCGCTTATAATGACGATGATATAAACCTTCTTTTCCATGATGCCGTCCGCCCGTTGGTAAACGACAGGATTATTGCAGACTGTGTAGTGGCGCTGGATTCTTATTCTGCCGTAAGTGTAGCAATACCGGCAACTGATACAATAATTGAAGTCACGGAGCAGAATACAATCAAGGCTATACCTGACCGTGCGGTATTAAGGAACGTACAAACTCCTCAATGTTTCAAGCGTGGCGTAATCAAGCGCGCCTACGAACTGGCACTGCAAGACCCGGGCTTTAAAACCACAGATGATTGCGGCGTAATCCTGAAATACTTGCCGGAGATTCCTGTCTACATTGTGCCGGGCGAGAACTTCAACATGAAGGTAACCTACCCCGAAGACTTGTTTCTGGTTGACAAACTCTTCCAACTGAAAACCATCAAGGATGGAAACCATGAACAGCCGGCTTATCCGGAGGTGTAATTCTCAATAAAACGGCTGTTGGGTTTGGAGGCAGTTTGGGAGATGTCAACCTTGGCTCCGGGATTCCGATGCTTCAACCTGCAGTATGAATAATGCAAACTAAACATTTTGCGCAGAAATGCGCTCAATACAATTTGTAAGTCTTTGCATTATTAAATCCCAGTTGTAATTTTCCCGGATATAATTGAAGCCTTTTTCTCCCATCTCTGTTCTTAACTCCTCGGAAGAATCAACTCTATGCAATTGTTTCATGAACTCTTGCCTGTTGGAGTAAGGCAATGCGGCGTACTTGCTCTTCTTGCAGTGCTCTTTGAGAACGTTGCAACGTCCGTTGACCAACATTGCCTTTTTCAAGCTCATAGCTTCAAGTAGAATGAGTGACAAACTCTCAAATCTGGAGGGGTTGATTACTATCTTTGCATGTTCTATGATTGCAGTCTTTTCAGCCTCGTCAACAAATCCCGTGTATATAATATCCGGATGCTGATAAGTTTCACAGAACAATCCGCCTACTACAACGAATTTTAGTTGTGAGTCTTTATATCTTTCTTTATAGGTGATGAAATAATCAAAGATATCATGTAGCTTGTTAGAAGCCACTCTTCCAACATATAACAAATATTCCGGAGGAAGTTGATATTTTGAAGATGTGGTATTCCAATCGGCTGGGGGAGTCAATTCGTATCCTACACTAATAATGCCATGAGGTGACATGAAAGGACCGAAGGTACGTTGGGCAAGTTTTTCTTCGGCACGAGTGTTGAAACCGATATAGGCAACCTTGGTGAAAATATGAGTCTGAATCGATCGGAAAGCAGCCTGGTGGTAATGCAGGGTTGGGATAATGATCGTTTTCTCCGGCGCATATTGTGCTGTATAGTACGCAAGCGGATAGTCTATCGTGAAAGGGATAAATACTTTGTAGTCAGCTTTATGTTCTTTAATAAAAGAAAAGAGGGAAGGAGAATAGAATACACTGCTTTTATGCATGTCTATTTCCCATTTCTGCCTGTAAGTCCAAACAGGGAATAAAGTAGATAGAGGAGCAAGAAGGCGGACTTTATATAAGGCTTTTCTGAGTTTGAAGGCTTTGCGGGCTTTCTTAACAAAGCTAAGCTTCATCTCTTCGTTAACAGGCTCTACTTTGAATCGGCGGACAAGAACCCCATTAATGTATTCTTCTCCTTCAGGGTATTCATTTCCGCCGGTCTTATAATTCTTTACGCAAGTAGTTAGTACTTCTACCTGATAATTGCACACTAATCTTTCGGCAAGCATTTTGCAATGATATTCCGCTCCTCCATTGATACCCTCTCCATACCTTACAACAACAAATGCAATCTTATTCATTCTTTCTGCTTCCCCGTTTTTTATTGATTATATAAAATTTCCAAATGCAAATATAACAAGTAAATGAGATATTAACTTAAATACTGCATGGATTTTATTGATTTATGTAAAATTTCCGATGCAAACACAGCAGACAGGTTGTCTTTTATTCTATTTTTTTCTTTAGAGCATATTCTACATTGTTTATGGTTGCATAGCGGATAATTCGCGTTAATTATCCTTTTTATTCTATTTTGTTCAATGATTTTCTTGTATATTTGCACCCTTAACTCATTAAATAACATGTAATGAAAGAATTCCTGCAATTGATGCGACGTTTTGTATCGCCTTATAAGAAATACATAGGATGGGCGATTGTGCTCAATATCTTATCGGCTGTATTCAATGTGTTTTCATTTACTTTACTAATCCCTATTTTGAATATCCTGTTCAAGACAGGTGAAAACGACCAGGTATATCAATACATGGAGTGGGGCAGTGACGATGTGAAAAGTGTTGCCATAAACAATTTCTATTACTATGTCACTCAAATGATAGATTCTTATGGGTCGACGATGACCTTGTTATTTATCGGGCTTTCTCTTGCATTCATGACCATGTTGAAAACCTCCTGCTATTTCGGCTCTTCGGCTATTATGGTTCCTCTACGTACGGGAGTTGTTCGTGATATCCGTGTCCTGGTTTACTCTAAAGTAATGCATCTGCCGCTTGGATTCTTTTCTCAGGAAAGGAAAGGAGATATCATTGCCCGTATGAGCGGCGACGTGGGAGAAATAGAGAACTCTATTACCAGTTCGTTGGACATGTTGTTGAAGAATCCGATTTTGATTCTTTCCTATTTCACAACGTTGATTATAACCAGTTGGCAATTAACGTTATTCACTGTATTGGTATTGCCCGGAATGGCTTGGGTAATGGGGAAAGTCGGCAGGAAACTGAAACGTAAATCTTTGGAAGCCCAGAGTAAATGGAGTGACACGATGTCGCAGCTGGAAGAAACGCTGGGCGGTTTGCGTATAATCAAAGCGTTCATTGCAGAAGACAAAATGGTAGACCGTTTCTCGAGGTGCAGCAACGAACTGCGCAATGCAACCAATAAAGTGGCTGTTCGTCAGGCATTGGCCCATCCTATGAGTGAACTCCTGGGTACGATTCTGATTGTGTTTGTCCTTTGGTTTGGCGGTCTGTTGATTTTAGGGGATAATTCGTCGTCAATTAACGCTTCCACATTTATTTTCTATATGGTTATTCTGTACAGTATCATCAATCCGTTAAAGGATTTTGCTAAGGCAGGATACAATATTCCGAAGGGGTTGGCGTCCATGGAGCGTGTGGATAAAATCTTAAAAGCGGAGAATCCGATTAAGGAACCTGCAAATCCGCTTCCTCTGCATGGGATGAATGATAAGATTGAGTTTAAGGACGTTTCTTTCAGCTACGATGGAAAGAGGGAAGTGTTGAAGCATATCAATCTTGCTGTTCCCAAAGGGCGGACGATTGCGCTGGTCGGGCAGTCCGGTTCGGGTAAGTCAACATTGGTTGATTTGTTACCGCGTTATCATGACATACATTTGGGCGAAATCATGATTGATGGTGTTAATATCAAGAATTTCCGTATTCACGATTTGCGTGGTTTGATAGGGAATGTAAACCAGGAGGCTATCCTGTTCAATGACACTTTCTTTAATAACATAGCTTTTGGTGTGGAGAATGCTACATTGGAAGACGTTATTGAAGCAGCAAAAATAGCGAATGCCCACGACTTTATCATGGAAACGGAACATGGGTACGATACGAATATCGGTGACCGTGGCGGCAAGCTCTCCGGCGGACAGCGCCAGCGCATCAGTATTGCCCGCGCCATATTGAAGAATCCGCCTATACTTATTCTGGATGAGGCTACTTCTGCCCTTGATACGGAATCCGAACGCCTGGTGCAGGAGGCTTTGGAACGCTTGATGAAAACCCGGACAACGATTGCCATTGCCCACCGCCTCTCTACGATCAAGAATGCGGATGAAATCTGCGTGCTCTATGAAGGAGAAATCGTGGAACGCGGCAAACATGAAGCCTTGTTGGAGAAAAACGGATACTACAAGCGCTTGAATGATATGCAGTCTTTGGCTTAAAATCAATCCGTACCTTGGCGTACATTAATTGAAGATTATGGAAGTTTTACTTGTTATACTGATTATAGTTGCATGGATTAACCTGCATTCTCACATAAGTAGGGTAAAAACTCACATAGATTCTTTGCAGAAAGATTTGCACGATTTCCGAAAAGAAATTGAGGCTCAGTTGGAAGCGCTTAAAAAACAACAAGCCAAAGTAAGCCAGGCCGGAGCCAATCCTGTAGAGGAAGTCCGTGAGCAAGTAGTCAGGACAACGATTGAGAAGCCGATAGAAGAACCTGTGGAAACAACGGAGAACGTGTCTGTTGCGGTAGATAGAGAGGAGGACTCTCCTGTCCGGATTGTAGAGACGGTTGTGGATGGTAAGCCGGAAAAACAGGTTGCTACTGCTAAGCCGGAGGAAAAGATTATTCTCCAGCCTGTCGTCAAACCGTCCGCGTTTACCAACAAGAAGAGAAAAGTTGATTACGAAAAATATATAGGAGAGAATCTGTTCGGTAAAATCGGTATCCTGGTGTTAGTTGTCGGTATGGGATTGTTTGTCAAGTATGCGATTGACAAGAACTGGATCAATGAAGTATTCCGCACAGTACTCGGATTTGTTGTCGGTAGCGGGTTACTGCTTTTGTCACAACGACTTAAGGGGACTTATCGTACATTCAGTTCCCTGTTGGCAGGAGGAGCGTTTGCAATCTTCTATGTGACGGTGAGCATGGCCTATCATTATTATGGTTTGTTCAGTCAGACCGCCGCTTTTATCATACTTGTGGTGCTGACAGTATTCATGTCACTTCTCGCTGTCTTTTATAATCATCGTGAACTGGCGGTCATTGCATTGGTAGGTGGTTTTATCTCCCCTTTCCTGGTTAGCAACGGAGCGGGGAATTATCTGGTCTTGTTCACTTACCTGACTATCCTGAATATGGGAATGTTCGGATTGTCGATATACAAGAAGTGGGGAGAACTGCCGATTATCTGTTTTACTGCAACCTATTTGATTATGCTGGGCTACTCGCTGGTGACGGATCTGGATTCCGCACAGAGTGGGCAGTTGGTTAACCTGTTGCTTTTTGCTACATTGTTTTTTCTGATATTTCTGTTACCGATCATTATCATAGTACGTACGAAGGGCGGTAAAATCAACCAACTGCTGCTGATTGTCGTAGTATTGAATAATTTCCTGTATCTCCTTTTTGCTTTATGGTATTTGCGTGAGTGGCAGTTGGCTTATAATATCAAAGGGGCATTCACATTGTTTATCGCATTGGTGAACGTGCTTATCGCATTTATTGTGCGTAAGCGGAAAGCCGATAAGGGATTGTTGTTTACGCTGTTGAACGGAATGTTTCTGACTTTTGCGTCGCTCAGCGTACCTGTTCAGTTGGATGGAACTTTCATTACTTTGCTATGGGCGACGGAAGTGGTGGTTCTTCTTTGGCTTTTTATCCGGTTCCGGCAACCGGTGTACGTTCGTTTCATACAGGCACTTCTTTGGCTGACGGTTCTTTCTTTCCTCATGGATATAACGAATGCAATGGTTGATAATACTGCCCGTTCGTTGCTGTTGAACGGAACGTTTACAACCGGGATATTTACCGGCGTGGCGTTTGGCGTTTTTGCCTGGTTGATGGAACGCCGGAAGGCTTTATTCACGGCAACATCGAAGATGCCTTATGTTCCTTTTAATGCGATAGCTTGGTTAGCGGGATGCGGCATTATCTACCTCTCGTTTATTGTTGACTTCTATTTGAATATTGATGATTCTTCCTTGATGAATGCTGTTTGCCTGGCGTTTACCTGTCTGACATTACTGTTGTTGCTGGTAGGATTGAGGAAACGTTTTGGCATAGATACTTATAAAACTATTTATGCAATATCAGTCGGACTTTCCCTTTGTTTGTTCGTCCGGTTATCGTGGCTATCCAATGGCTATGGTGGTTCAGTGCTGCTTATGCTACAATGGGCGACATTAGCAGTTGTAATTATTCATTTGTTCCTGTTGGCTGCCTGTTACTATCGTTCGTTTGACTTCCGGCAGAAAAGTTCGAACCTGATGACTTCGTTTGTGGGGGTTGCTTCCACGATTCTGTTTGCGGTTGCTGTTAATAATATGTTGCATCTGCTTGGTTGGGAAGAAGAGTTGAGTGCTGCTTTATCTATTTCTTTAGGTATTGCAGGGTTTGTCCAGATGTCTTTGGGGATGCGTCTGCATCTGAAGATATTGCGTATGATTAGCCTGGCAGTTTTCGGCGTTGTTCTGTTAAAATTGGTCATTGTCGATTTGTGGCTGTTGCCAACAGTCGGAAAGATTATTGTCTTTATCCTGCTGGGCGTTATGCTGCTTGTGCTGTCTTTCTTGTACCAGAAATTGAAGAAGGTGCTGTTTGCGGATTCCCATTCAGATAACTAACTATTCATCTTCTTCATAATAGTACGAGTAATCGATGCCTTTCATAAACATTTCGCGGTCATTGATTCTGTTTGTTAATGCGCTCTCAATCAATGCCTTAATGTTTGTACTATCAATGGGGCTTCTTATTTGTCCTGCAAAGTCGTAATCAGGCGTGGTACTAATCAATTCGTAATCGGAATAAGGCTCCGTTTTCCCATTCAGCACCCATTCGGCTTTTGTAATGTTATAGTCGCGAATTTTCCCGGCAAACTTGTAAATGCCTGTAAAAAGGCGGGGTGAATAGCAATCAACTCCAATGGTGAAAATGAAAAAGTGTTGTTAGACAGTATCATTTTTCTTTTCCATATTGCTATGATATCCGAGTCTCTCAAGTGAAGATGGCGGAGTAATAGGTATTGCTCGTAGTGGAGATTGCAAATCCAACACAAGTTCATCTACAATATAATGGTCTCCCATCATGTAGAGATAATCCTTGGAGTCATGAAGTCGTTCACATATCTTTGATTCATAAAATACATCGAATGCTCTTTCCGGTTCGATGTTCAATTGCTTGGCTGCAAGGGTGACTATGCGACCAATCTTGTTCCACATTAGTATATCGCTTAGCATATTCGGTTAAAGTTTTCCTATGCCTCTTTTCCTAATTTTCGTTGTTCCCAATCCAGCAAGCAGCCCACTACATCTTCAGTCACATGCTTGCGGCTTTCACTGTGAATAACCTCATAGTGCTTCAAAATATATCCATTGATAAGGTTGACTCGCTTCATGCGCTGATACGCTTCCTTGGCTGATATGCCCAATGCACGTGCCGCACTTTCCACACAGGAAGAGGCAAATATCATTCTATCTTCTATTTCTCTATCTGTCATCACCTTACATGTTTTCATTTAATTTATTCCGTTTGACGCAAATATAATTATTTTGTTCAAACAAACGATGGATTTTCTCATCTTCTTTATTCTGCCATCTGAAATGATACGGGCAAGATTTGATAAAACCTTGTTTTGTGGCATAATGATAAGACCGGGCGCATTTATTCCATAGTTCATCAACTGTAAGGTAGAACGGGATGGCTTATGCCTTCTTTCTTTCGTATTCTTATTTTATATTTAACCACGATTGTGAAACAGATGCTTTATATATGTGAATCACATGAACCACGACTGTGAAATATATACTCCACAATTGTGGGCAAATCTAAAGTATTGGCTCTAAAAGCAAGAGACATAAAGAGTGAATGCAATAACATAGGCGATTAACATAACCAATGCCTGCTCCGAACGTCACTGAAAGGACAGGTGTGTAACAACAAAGAGCTATGGCAATATTGTTTGATTGCTACGAAAAGCTCTCTTTATGAAGAGAAAAACAGGAAAATGAGAGGTTGCTGAAATACTCTATTTTTGTGCAGAGAAGGCTATAACTATAAGATAATGAGGGGAATATAGTTGTTTTGTGCTGTGTAGGTAAAAAGATTGCATACATTCTGAAAAGTTACTGCCACCACTACTCTAGTGCCGATGAACAAGGCGATGCGAGGCATGAGTGTAAGTGTGTAGGTAAAAGTATAAACTCCGGGATACGCGTACGCGCGCGCGAGGCGAGTCATGATATACATACGCGTATGTGCGAAAGAGTTCTGAGTTCAAATCTTAAATGCGACACCTCCTCCGAATGATGCAGTCAAGCAGAGAATGAAAGCGAGAGGTTTTATTTCCTTCCGAAGTCAGCGGGTATTTCTCCCCACTGTTTAGTTTCCCATTTCATGATTTGGGTAGTATAGGTATTTTCGCGTAGCCACTTTTCGGCGCGCTCTATCAGTTTGAAGAGTTCTTCCGTCTTGGGTTCGCGTGGGAGTTTTGTCTTGCATTTCTTTTGCTTTATCCAGCTGATGGCATTCACGCTGTCGCTGTAGATGGGCATATCGAATCCTTTCTGCTTCAGCAAAGCAAGTCCGTGGACGATGGCGAGAAACTCGCCTATATTGTTTGTGCCGTACACCGGGCCGAAGTGAAACACTTGTTGCCGGCTTGCCACATGCACACCCCGGTATTCCATTGCTCCGGGATTGCCACTACAGGCGGCATCTACTGCAAGGCTATTCTCTGCTACGCAAGCGGGGAGAGGGGCATCGACATCCTTCCTGGGAGTGGGAGTAGTGGCAGGTGCCCGTTTGGTATATTCATACGGAGAAGAGGCAAAGGCTTTTTCGGCTTCCTCGTGCGTTCCGAACGATTTGAACCTCGCTCCTTTGTAACCTTTGATTTGCAACTGGCAGTCTGTCCAGGAAGTATAAATGCCCGGATTGACGCCTACCCATACGACGTAAAATTTCTCCTTTCCCATATCAGATGCAAAGGTAATGTAAACCGGAGGCAGTACAAAATAAGCATGCTTAATTTTTTTATTGATAAGGTGCAGTTTGGCTTATTCTGAAGCGGGGAAAGAAGATTATGCAGAGAAAAAAGAGCAAATGTTTTGCTGAAAATCGGATAATCCTTATCTTTCACTGTGTCAAGTAATGGTTTAAAATTAGTCTTATAAATGAGAATTTAGTGATGAGAATGGGTACGCGGACGACACGGATTAGACGGATGAACGCGGATTCTTTTTCTTAAATGCAAATTCAGGAGGTGTGAATGCTTAATAGAGATAATCCGCGTTCATCCGTTTAATCCGTGTCGTCCGCGTATCAATTCTCCGTTAAATTAGCGTTTATAATGTAAACTAATTATAACGAGGCATTTATTAAGCTAATGTTTAGAAATTATGGAAATATATCACGGTGAATATTGTCCGGTAGAAACTCCCGAAATAATAGAAGGCAGATATGCTAAGGATTTCGGTGTGGGTTTTTACTGTACAGAACTGAAAGAACAGGCTGTTCGTTGGGCAAAGCGTTATGAAACGCCGATAGTCAGTATTTATAATTTTGAACTAAACCCGGTGTTGGACGTTCTGCATTTTGCAGAAATGACCGAAGAATGGCTTGATTTTATAGTGAACTGCCGTAATGGAGTGAAGCATCATTATGATGTTGTAATCGGAGCGATGGCGAATGACCAAATCTATAATTATATATCAGATTTCATAAACGGAGTGCTGACAAGGGAACAATTCTGGGTGTTGGCAAAGTTCAAGCATCCGACTCATCAGGTGAACTTTTGCACATCGGAAGCGTTGAAATCCATCACTTTTATTAAGAGCGAGGAGGTATGACTATGATAGGGCGAGAAAAGAAAGAGTACAATGATTTGTTTTTTGTTTGTAGTCTGATTGAATACATCAGCAGAAAGACTAAAAATCACCGGAATGTGGTAGTAAATGCCATAGGAAAGAAGAAACTGCAGCATATTTATGAATTGGCAGATGTCTATCATAGTGAAAACATTGATAAAGTGACTGACGAGCTTATTGATGCCTGTGATATTGAAACAGGGATGTTCGACAATATTGCCGCTGCTAAATATGCAATCCCTACTCATTGGGATATAGGGAAAGTGTACAAGCGACTGATCATTGAACTCTGTAGTAAGCAGGATAAGAAACCTATTGAGACGCTTATTGAAGTATATAATTCATGGCTTTCGCGTGGGATAGAGAATTTTAATAGTAGTCTGTATTTTGAGAATCCCGATTATCTGTACCAGTCATACCTTAAAGGGGAAGTCCTTTAGTGTTCGGGTATTCTGAACAATCTATTTCTTTCATTTGTTTCACTACACACAGCTTAGAATCTGTTTTGAATAAACTCAAAAGCAGCCTCTAAAGTGATAATTAATGAAAAGAAAGGGCTTAATATGATTAGACAACGAACATTTGCCGAGGCGTTGGAACACCGGCGCACTTATTATTCTATTAGTAACGATTCTCCGGTGTTGGATGAAGAGATTGTGCATATCCTCCGCACAGCAGTAAAGAATGTGCCTTCGGCATTTAATTCACAGACCACAAGAGTTGTCCTGCTGCTGGGCGACGAACACCGGAAGTTATGGGATATTGTAAAGAACCGGTTGAAAGAACGCCTGCCCGAAGAGCGCTTCAAGCAGACCGAACAAAAAATAGACGGCTCGTTTTCTTGCGGTTACGGTACAATCCTGTTTTTTGAGGATCAGTCCATTGTGGCGGAATTGCAAAAGTCGTTCCCCACTTATAGCGAAAACTTCCCCGTCTGGTCGCAACAAACCTCTGCCATGCATCAGTTGGCTATCTGGACGATGCTCGAAGACAAAGGTTTGGGAGTTTCATTGCAACACTATAATCCGCTCATCGACAAGGATGTGCAGCACGAATGGCAATTGCCCGATACCTGGCAATTGATTGCGCAGATGCCTTTCGGAACCCCTACCGCCGAACCGGGTGAAAAAGAGGTGAAAGAACTGAGCGAACGCATCAAGGTATTTCGTTAATTATGCTTACCTTTGTCCGCAAAGGTAAGTGTTTATGGTACGTATTTTTTTGACCGGCTACATGGGGGCCGGTAAAACAACTTTAGGAAAGGCTTTTGCCCGCGAACTGAATATACCGTTCATTGATTTGGACTGGTATATTGAAGAACGTTTTCACAAATCCATACGTGAACTGTTCACAGAGCGAGGAGAAGCCTCTTTTCGTGAAATGGAACAAGCCATGCTGCACGAGGTAGCCCAGTTTGAAAACGTCATTATTTCCACCGGTGGAGGTACTCCCTGTTTCTTTGACAACATGGAATATATGAACCAACATGGACAGACCGTCTTTCTGGATGTGCATCCCGATGTTCTGTTTCGCCGTTTGCGTGTTGCCACACAACAACGTCCTATCTTATGGGGTAAAACTGATGCCGAACTGCGTGCATTTATTACGGATGCATTAGAAAAGCGCACTCCGCATTATAATAAGGCAAGTTACCATTTTAATGCCGGACATTTGGAAAACCGTCGGCAAATAACAGAATCCGTGCAACAATTGCGTAACTTATTGGGGCTTTAACCTCCTGCAAATGTGTATTTTCAGGTAAGAAAGCAATAAATTTGAAGATTTGTCGTATTTTTGCTGCCCTATTAAGAAACTGATATAACTTAGAAAAGGAAAATCAAAACAGTCTCTAACCTGAATTATTCATAACTGTAGTAGTTAGAGTAGTTAAAGAAGTTATCTACCGAGGTGATACCCCCTTTAACTCCTACAATATGAATAATGCAGGTTGAAAGTCAAACAACAAACATTTCAGTAACAGAAAATGAGAAAATGGCGTATTGAAGATTCAGAAGAGCTTTATAACATTACAGGTTGGGGCACTTCGTACTTTGGTATCAATGACAAGGGTCATGTAGTAGTAACACCTCGTAAAAATGGTGCCGGTGTCGATTTGAAAGAATTGGTGGACGAATTGCAGCTTCGTGACGTGTCAGCTCCCATGCTGATTCGTTTCCCCGATATCCTGGATAATCGGATTGAGAAAACTTCTTCATGTTTTAAACAGGCTGCCGAGGAATACGATTACAAAGCAGAGAACTTTATCATCTACCCCATCAAGGTAAACCAAATGCGTCCGGTGGTAGAGGAAATTATCAGCCACGGAAAGAAGTTCAATCTCGGGTTGGAAGCCGGTTCGAAGCCCGAATTGCACGCCGTAATTGCTATTAACTCGGATTCGGACTCATTGATTATCTGTAACGGGTACAAGGACGAAAGCTATATAGAGCTGGCGTTGCTGGCTCAAAAGATGGGTAAACGTATTTTTCTCGTAGTAGAAAAAATGAACGAGTTGAAATTGATTGCTAAGATGGCGAAGCAACTGAACGTTAAACCCAATATCGGCATTCGCATTAAGCTGGCTTCTTCCGGAAGTGGCAAATGGGAAGATTCAGGAGGCGATGCAAGCAAATTTGGATTAACTTCCAGCGAATTGCTCGAAGCTCTCGACTTTTTGAGTTCAAAAGGGATGCAAGATTGTCTGAAATTGATACATTTCCATATTGGTAGCCAGGTTACAAAGATACGTCGCATTAAAACTGCCCTTCGTGAAGCATCCCAGTTCTATGTGCAGCTGCATGGCATGGGATTCAAAGTAGAGTTTGTTGATATCGGCGGAGGATTGGGTGTTGACTACGATGGAACACGCTCTTCCAGCAGTGAGAGCAGTGTCAATTACTCCATTCAGGAATATGTTAACGACTCCATCTCCACGTTAGTAGATGCCAGTGATAAGAATGGTATCCCCCATCCGAATATAATAACCGAAAGCGGTCGAGCCTTGACTGCCCATCACTCTGTGCTCATCTTTGAGGTGTTGGAAACAACTACCTTGCCCGAATGGGATGACAGTGAAGAGCTTACCGAACAAGACCACGAACTGGTGCAGGAACTCTACGGCATCTGGGACACACTGAACCAGAACAGAATGCTGGAAGCCTGGCACGATGCGCAACAGATACGCGAAGAAGCGCTCGATTTGTTTAGCCACGGCATTGTAGATTTGAAAACGCGTGCGCAGATTGAACGCCTTTATTGGTCTATCATGCGCGAAGTAAACCAGATAGCCGCCGGTTTGAAACATGCTCCCGATGAACTTCGCGGTTTACCGAAGCTATTGGCGGATAAGTATTTCTGTAACTTCTCCTTATTCCAGTCTTTGCCCGACTCCTGGGCTATCGACCAGATATTCCCGATTATGCCTATTCAGCGTTTGGACGAACGTCCCGACCGCTCGGCTACTTTACAGGACATCACTTGCGATTCGGATGGGAAGATAGCCAATTTCATTTCCACCAAGAACGTGGCGCACTATCTGCCTACCCACTCGCTGAAAAGCAAAGAACCTTATTATATGGGCGTTTTCTTAGTGGGCGCTTATCAGGAAATTCTGGGTGATATGCACAATCTTTTCGGAGATACGAATGCGGTACATGTTTCCGTCAGCGAAAAAGGATATTCCATTGAGCAGGTGATAGATGGCGAAACAGTGGCGGAAGTGCTTGATTATGTACAATATAACCCTAAAAAGCTGGTTCGTACGCTGGAAACCTGGGTGACTCAATCCGTGAAAGAAGGGCGTATTTCACTGGAAGAAGGTAAAGAGTTTCTTTCCAACTACCGTTCAGGTCTGTACGGATATACTTATTTGGAATAAGCGTATGAAAGAGAAACTGACCGTAATTAAAGTGGGTGGTAAAATCGTGGAAGAGGTAGCCACCCTTCATAAATTGTTGGATGATTTTGCAGCTATCGAAGGCCGTAAGGTACTGGTACACGGAGGAGGACGTTCGGCAACGAAACTTGCCGCCCAACTGGGTATTGAAAGCCAAATGGTTAACGGGCGGCGCATTACTGATGCCGAAACTCTGAAAGTGGTGACAATGGTGTACGGTGGATTGGTAAACAAGAATATTGTAGCCGGTTTGCAGGCGCGTGGCGTCAATGCGTTGGGGTTGACAGGCGCCGATATGAATGTTATCCGTTCGGTAAAGCGCCCGGTGAAAGAGGTGGACTATGGCTATGTTGGCGACGTAAAGCAGGTGAACGCTGAAATTCTGGCCGACCTGATTCATAAAGAAGTAGTGCCTGTGATGGCTCCTTTGACTCACGACGGCGCCGGTAGTCTGCTGAATACAAATGCCGACACCATTGCCGGAGAAACGGCGAAAGCGCTTGCCGCCCTCTTTGATGTGACGTTGGTATTCTGTTTTGAAAAGAAGGGAGTGCTTCGTGATGAGAACGACGATGATAGTGTAATACCGCAAATCACTCCGGCTGAATTTGAGCAATATGTGGCGGACGGCACTATTCAGGGAGGCATGATACCCAAGTTGGAGAACTCTTTTGAAGCCTTGAATGCAGGAGTCACCGAGGTGGTAATAACCTTAGCATCAGCAATTAACGAGAATAGCGGAACCCGCATCAAAAAATAATCAGAAAAAAACAGTGAGCAGCTGTAACTTTCCATATACTTAACCGTCATTATTAATAGAGATGCAAGAAATCAGTTTTCGGAATGACATTCTTCCGCTGAAAGATAAACTCTTTCGGTTGGCTCTCCGGATTACTTTCGACAGGGCAGAAGCAGAAGATGTTGTACAGGAAACAATGATAAGAGTCTGGAGCAAGCGTGACGAGTGGGCGCAGTTCGGTTCTATTGAGGCTTATTGCCTGACAGTGGCAAGAAATCTGGCGATAGACCGCAGCGAAAAGAAAGACGCCCATACTGTAGAGCTAACGCCTGAGATGGAACAGACTCCCGATGCATCCGCTCCTTATGATCTGTTGGTGGAGAAAGAACGAATGACGTTAATCCACCGATTGATTAATGAACTTCCCCAAACGCAGCGCCTGATTATGCAGTTGCGCGATATAGAGGGGAAAAGCTATAAAGAAATTGCCGTCATCCTGCAATTAACGGAGGACCAAGTGAGGGTAAATCTCTTTAGGGCGAGGCAGAAAGTGAAGCAACAGTATTTAGAAATAGAAGGTTATGGACTGTAAATATATAGAACAACTCTTGGAACGCTACTGGCAGTGCGAAACTTCTCTTGAGGAGGAGGCGCAGTTGCGTGCTTTTTTCGGCGGAAGCAATGTTCCCGAACATCTGCTTCGCTACAGGGATTTGTTTCTATATCAACAGCTTCAGCAAGAGGAAGCTTCAGGTTTAGGTGACGATTTCGACGCCCGTGTGCTTGCCCAGGTTGAAGTTCCGGTAGTAAAGGCAAAGCGATTGACGCTCACTGCACGCTTTATGCCGTTGTTCAAAGCCGCCGCAGTAGTGGCAATTGTACTTTTCTTAGGTAACGTGATGCAACACTCACTCTTTGATGACATTAAAGAGGTAGCCGCCGTCGATACCATCGGTAAGCAAATTACCGCGCCATCGGTAGCCCTTTCGGGAGATGTGACAATTACAAGTGAGCAGCAAATACTTGATAGTTTGCAGCGCGTGGAAAAGAAAGTTGAGTTAAAGAAATAACATTTTCATTTGCTTTAAATACAATATAGTTAGTGTGCTTTATTAAAACAACAATTTGAGACTGTGAAGTTTCAATTCTCTCAATTTCTTATAAATAACTAACTAAGATAACTGGGACGCCGCGAGATGCAGTGTCCCTTTTATTTTTTACTGCCACTATACGCACACCGTATTTGCCATACAAATAAAAAATGGAAGGCTTTCTCAGAAAAGCCTTCCATATAGTTAAGTGTCAGAAAAACGATTCTTTTCACATAACTGAATTTATAAAAGAGAGGGTTTTAAAGTTTGTGCAGGCCTCTTCTCGGATAATCCACTTGCGGATTGCCCTTGTAACCTATGGTGCCGCTACCGCTGGTGCGCGCTTTCAGAAATTCGGTAACAAAACATTTGATGTTGCCTGATCCTGCTACACTGGCATCGACACGTTTGGCTTCGTAGTTTTCCGTAAAGAGGTCACCCGAACCTGATACGCTGTAAGAGGCGTTTCCGGTAGTTCCTGTAATGGCAGCCGTTCCCGAACCTGCCACGCTTGCTTCCGTAGCGGTGGAAGTTACATTTCTCAATACCATGTCGCCCGAACCTGATACGGTCACTTTCAGGTTGTTGCAAGTGATATTGTTGGTGGTGATATCGCCCGAACCTGCCACTGATATCTTCAGGTCGTTGCATTGGATATTGCTACCCTCGATATCTCCCGATCCTGCAATACTGATAGTTAAGTTTTCATTGATCTTAAGTCCGTTTTTCAGGTTTATATCTCCTGATCCTGCTACGTAAACACCGTTCAGCATTTCGGCAGATACGCGTATTTCGAGCTTATTGTAAGTTACATTGACGTTCCTCTTGAAACCTACCGACAAAGTGTTGTCTTTCACTTTGATGTCCAGCAGGTCTACAATGTTGTCCGAAGTGTAAATTTCCACCTCAGGACCTCCCGATTTCTGGGTAAATATCACGTCCGGACTTCCGGAAACGCTGAGCCTGGTGAAATTATCTACTTTAACCTCTTTCGTTACATAGTTTTTGCTGGCGACAACTTTATTGCTGTTCCAGCTTCCGGAATTGTAACTTTTACTTTGCGAGCAGGCACTTGTACTGAGGATTAAACCGATACATGCGATAAAAATGGCGAACTTTTTCATGACCTTCTGTTTTTATGATTATTGATTATTACTGTTTTTATTTTTCTATTAGACGCAGGTTTCTCAAGAAAAGTTGCGTGAGATTTCTTTTTTTTTCAGATATTTCGTTCATTTGTCCATTTATTCATTAGAAAGTTTTATTGCTTTGGAAAATGTATTGGAAGATAAGGAATTGGGGCGTTTGCTGATTAAAGTGAATCCCCGTGCCCGGCACATGACTTTTCGCACGCGGGAAGATGCGATTCATATAAGCATACCTTTGGGGGTTACGCTTGCGGAGGTGAAGAATGCGTTAGAGGAGTTGCGCCCTCGTTTACGGGTAGCCCGGCAGAAGTGTAATCGTCCGTTGATTGATTTGGATTTCCGGATTGATGCGGAATATTTCAAATTAAGTCTGGTAAGCGGGCAAGGTGAACGATTTCTTTCGCGTTCGGAGTTGGGCACGATGCGGATTATCTGTCCGCCGGGAGCGAACTTTGCCGACGAACAATTGCAAGCGTGGCTGCGAAAAGTTATTGAAGAGGCTCTGCGGCGTAATGCAAAGATTGTCCTTCCACCTGTTCTATATGCGTTTTCGCAGGTGTATAATCTGCCTTACCAGGGCGTGAAAATCACTTCCAGTGGTTCTCGCTGGGGGAGTTGTTCGGCACGCGGCAATATAAATCTCTCTTATTATTTGATGCTGTTGCCTAAGCATTTGATAGATTATGTGCTTCTGCATGAGCTGGTTCATACTCGTGAAATGAATCATGGTGAACGTTTCTGGGCGCTCCTTGACGAACTGACCGAAGGAAAGGCGCTGGCTTTGCGGAAAGAATTGAAGGAGTATCGGACGGAGTTTTGAGGTGTTGGGCTTGAGGGATTGGGTTGATTAATTTTAGGAATTCGGATTCCTGCCCGCTCTTCATCTTCTACCTATCTGCTCCTTACCTGCTCCTTACCTGCTCCTTCCTTTCTCCCTGTCTATAGACAAGGAGTAGGTGAGGAGTAGGTAGGGGGTAGACTAAACCTGTATTATTCATATTGCAGGAGTTAAAGGGGTTATCGCTGTACAAAACCGTACTAAAATCGTGTCTGCTCCGTACCAGGGCCGTGTCAAAGCATTACCAACTCCGTACCTGCTCCGTATAAAGGTACCCTTATACGACTTTGGTACGGAGTTGGTACTTGATACGGAGCAGGTAGTGTGTGATAGGGTCTGCATGATTCATACTTTAACTCTTGAAGTATGAATAATACAGGTAAAGGATGGTATGGAGATGGGGTACGTTTGTTGTGATTTCCTATAACTACTTCGTTACTGTTAGTTTAGTTTATGCATGATGATTTACTGAAGTATCTCTGTCAGCGAAGCTAATAGAGATACTTCTACTAATCATTTAAGTTACTCTTACTTAATCCTTTACCCCACTGACTCATCATTCATCACCTCAACTAATTACAGCGAGGAATCCGTCTGTATTCTAACTTTATGTTAATAAACCTAAACTTGTTTGTCGATTAATAATAAATGTTTATTTTTGAAAAATCAAGTATAAAAAGTTTCAGTAGTAATTTAAAAATAATAAATGATTTATGAAAAAGAGTTTGTTTTTAGTACTGTGTGTACTGTGTTCCGTGGTTGGTTCTGCCCAGGATTTGGATGAGCCAAAAGGAAAACCGACTGTGTTTATTGACTATTTCAAGCGCTCGGGCGATGTGCCGTTTGCATGGGTAGAAGGGTTGCGTAATACGGTAATCGAAGGAATCCAGAAGATGGAACGTGTTATCCTGATTGATGTTGACTCGCAGGATGCATTGCGTATTGAATCACAGCGTCGCTCTTCGGAGAATATTTCGTCGGGTGATGACAATGAAATGGATCGCCTCTCGGTGATGGAAGAGTTGGGCGCACAGTTCATCATTACCGGTCAGGTAACTTCCATGACAGCCGCTTATAAGACGAGGGAAGGCAAAGGATATTATGACGGATCGATATCATACTCCCTGAAAGTGATCAACCCGAAGAATGGAACATTGATTGGTACGAAAACATTCCAGCATAGCGGCTTGACCGGCGGAACCGGTGGCAATAAAGAAGAAGCTATAGCCAAAACCATTAAGAACGCCGTGTATAGCATGCGCGACTTCGTGGACGAATACTTCAAAATGGAAGGAACAATCCTCGAGGTGAACAGCGAGAAGAAAGGGAAAGCGGAAGAAGTATATATCAATCTTGGCTCGATGCATGGGGTGAAAGATGCTCAGAAGTTTACCGTTTACGCAATTCGTGAAGTTGCCGGACGCGAAGCCAGGAAAGAAATCGGGCGTCTGACCGTGAAAGCCGTAGAAGGTGATGATATATCTTTATGCAAAGTTCAGAAAGGTGGCGAAGAAATCCTGAAAGCGATCCGTGATGAACAAGTCATCAAGATTGTGTCCCGCGAGCAAACCTTGATGGGAGGGATATTAAACTAATAAAAATATTGATTTATGACCAAACAATGCTTATTGCTGCTTCTGGGGATATTTCTGTCCGTCGGTCTTTTCGGGCAGAACTATTCCGTTGAAGTGGTTTTCCTGCAACAACAGGGGAATACACTGACCGTTCGCTCTTCGGGTGTTAGCGAGAAGAAAAAAGAAGCGGAAAAGATGGCTGTGAAATCTGCTTTCCATACCTTATTCTATACAGGGGTGGACGGTGTCAATGGAGGTAACGCGATGATTTCTGACGCAAAACCTGACTATGACCGTCGCTTTTTCGATGAAGACCGGTATTCGGTATTCGTGAAGAGTCATACCGTTACGGAAGAACCGAGCAAACAAGGCAAGAATTACCGCTGTACGGTAGAAGTGACCATCCTTTTCGATGCCTTGCAGAAAGACCTGGTCCGGAATAAGGTACAGACCAACCTTGGCATGGCAGTAGGAACACCCGGCAGCCAGGTCAGTTTGCCTACGGTGACGGTGGTTCCTTATACAAGGGAAGAGGAGGACGTACGGGCTGTTCTTGACCGGAGCCAGATGTTGAGCTATGCCGTCAGTAAGATGACCAGTGAATTCAGTTCGCGCGGGTATAAGACGAGAGACTTTATCGCTCAGCTGAAGCGTACCAAGCGGAATGATGTGCTGACCGCCGGAAGCCAGTCGGATGGTGTTACCAAGATGATACAGAACATGGGCGCGGACATCATTGTGACCGCCAGAGTAATGTCGACCACCGATGCGAAACGTCAGAGTGAAGTGTCGCTGGAGTTGACAGCTACCGAATTCCAAACGGCAGGCAATCTGGCAAGCGCTACCTTCCAAAGCGGTAAATACGTGACTACGGATACCATCAAGCTGACGGACTATGCCCTGAAGAAAGTGAAAGATGAATTTTTCACAAAATTGCAGGCATCGTTTAATGACATTGTGAAGAATGGACGCGAACTGGCTATCCAGATGGTATTGGCGAAGTCTGTTACCGATTGGGACTTCGATCAGCTTCTTCCTGACGAAAGCGCAGGCTTTAAGGTGGTGCTGGAAGATTGGTTGCAAACCCACGCCTTGAATGGCGTTTACGATATGAGCCGCAGTAATGATAAGGTAATCGACATGTCAATGAAGGTGCCTATCTGGGACGAAGCACAGGGACGTGCTTATACTATTTCCCGTTTCAGTACCGAACTGAAGAGTTTCCTTGACGAAAAGCTGGGAGGAGAATATGTTGCATCAATCGTTACTATGGGGCAAGGATTGACTGTAACCATTAAATAAATATTAGATATCATGAAGAAAAGTATCGCTCTTTTGACCTTGCTGTTTGTTGTTTCACTAAGTGTGGCGGCGCAGGAAACCATTCATTTTGTGGCAGGCGTCCCTGCGCAAAAGGGATTAAACCAGAAAAACAAGGATGCACTGAAACTGAAAGTGGAACAAATCCTGGCAAGGAACAATGCCGGTGTGGCATCGCTCTACAATGCGTTCGTAATTCAACCTGAACTGGTTCTCGGAGAAACCAGGAAGACGGAAGGATTGCTGCGTGACGTAACATTGGTTACGGGAGAATTCTCTCTGACCGCCCGTAACAAATATGATGACAGCGTATATGGCACGGCTGTCATAGAAGTGCAGGGAGACGCCACCGGAAGTACAGACGATGCTATTGCTTCGCTTATTTCGAGTATTAAGGTTACTGACCCGGCTTTTGTCCGCTTCATCCGTAATACCCGTAAGCATATTACGGAATTCTATCAACAGAATTGTCCCATCATCATCGAGAAAGCCCGTGTTATGATTGACGCGGGTATGTTAAGGGAAGCGGGCGCTTATTTATCGGTCGTTCCTGAAACAGTGCCCTGTTACGGCGATATTCTTAAAATGTTGCAGGAAATAGGGCAGCAAGAGCCGCAGGAAACGCCTGTTGCTACTGAACCGACTCCAGAGCTTGTTTCTCCGGAGCCGGTCGCCGAAGTGCCGCCTGTAGCTGTATCGGAACCTGTACCCGCTCCTGCACCGGTTGCAGCGCAACCCGAACAAACGCCCTTGCCCGAATATAAAGCGGCTGTTTCCTGCAATAACCTTACGTTTGAACTGGTTTCTTGTGAAGGTAACGAAACCGCCGGTACTATTCGTATGCATGTTCGTTTCAGGAATACGGGTGCTACAAACAATAATGCAGCTATTCGTATGGGATTGGCTATTGATCCTGATGGAGCCACGTTCACTGAAATCATGCAGGTGGCGGAAAAAGGTTGCACGACTTCAACCTATGGAAATAAGATGCCGAAAGGTATAAGGATAGGTAAAGTCTTTGAAATAAAGGGAGTGAACTCACCTTGCGCCATTCTCTCGTACGCTGAGATGGCGGTAGATAATTGCAAAGTGATTCTTCACAATATTCCTGTTAATTGGAAATAAAGAAAGGGAAAGCGGTTATGAAGATAAAGAAAATAGGGATAACGGTTGCTCTGCTTTTCTGCGTAGGAACTGTTTCGGTGTTTGCCCAGGCATATAAAGTGGTTGAGAAGAGTGACAAGAAAGCTCCTGCATGGTATGAGTCAGCCGAGTCGGGTTATATTGTAGCTTCAGCTGAGGCTTCTTCTATGGAAGAAGCCCGTCAGCAATGCCTGGAAAGTGTGAAACGGCAGATTCTCCAGGCGGTTGCGCAGAATATAGAATTTTCGGACTCTCATGTCGTGAAGCAAACTTCCGGCAATGGCGACCGTATCACGGAGTTTGTCGATCAATATACTGCCGAAGGCTCTACCCGTGCCGCTTCTTTACCTTTCATCAAAGGTATTTCGCTTTCCAAGGTCGAAGGGTCTTATTGGGAAAAACGGCAGGAGAAGAAGTCCGGTAAGATAACGTATGCCTATGCTGTGCGCTATCCTTTCCCGGAGAGCGAGCATGAATCGTTGGTTCGTCAGTTTGAAGAGCAGGACCGTGAGATGGAAGATTTGATAAAAGGTATGGAAGCCCATATCTCTGACATCTCCTCCGTTGAAGAAATAGACCGGTGCATTACCAAAATGCAACCTGCCGTCGATTATTTCTTTGATAAAACGCGTCGCGAGTGGGCGGAAGGTGTAATCCGGAATTACAGGAAATTGCCTACTCTTATCACTGCCGACAGTAAGGCGGACGGTAAAGATTCCTATCTTGTTTCTTTATCTATAGAAGGAAAGAAAATTACTACAGCTTCCATGCCGAAACTTACTTCTAACTGCGCTTCGCAATTGAAAGCTGTGCCGAAGGGTGAGGATATACTCGTTACGTACAATTGCGAAGACTGCCTTGAAGATGAAGAAAACTTTGTGGAACTGACTTTCCGGATGCCTGGTAAATCACTGAAACACAAGTTTTATTTTCAGGTGAAATAGTTCGAGAAGGATTTGAGGGTATCTCGGAGAAACTGATCTTATAGGAATATGAGGGTGTGTTAAAGGTAAGATATACTATTGTTGATATAGATAGAAATGCATGTGTAGTTGATAATAACCTTAGTAACAGTGATAATGATATTGTCAAAGGTAAAATACTCATAATAATGATGATTTTTATTTTGATGTTATTGTTGTTGTTATAAAAATGGCTATGTTTGCACTACCAAATATTCAACTATACAAAATTAGAGCACATTAGATGCCATGGGTAATGTTAGATTAAAACAGCAAATTGATTCTTCAAAAAAGAATAAACTTGATTTTATCCAATTGAAATCAAGTAAGAAATTTGTTCTGTCTGATGTTTCCTCAGAGGAACTTAAAAAGAGGAGAATATCTGTATATCCTTATTTGTTGTAATGCTTGAAAGCGCATATCCATTTTATTTTATTCAAAAAGATAAGGGAGACTCAATTGGTTCCCTTTATGTATCATTGTATCGGTTCAAATCAACCAAATCAAAGTTAGTGTACATTGTTCGGGTAGAAGAATACGAATACAGTATTTATGCTGTGAAATTCTATCAGAAGAACCATTCCCTGTCTAAGAATAAATATAGGATGATGACAAATACTTATGAACCACGCAGGATTATAAATACTTGCATCAATATTATTGCTCACTATATATCAAAATAATAAAAAAGCCTCTTTTGGGTTTGTTGGGGCAAATGGACTCGGAGAAGATATTAGCTACACTAAACGATATAGGGTTTACTCAAAAATCATTGCGACCTACTTTAGCGATCAATATTTTTATCATAAAGAAAATATTGAAAAAAGTGCCTATATGCTTATTAACAATATATCATTAAATGAGAATCCTGAGTTAGTTAAAGAGATAGAGTCATTTTTCGTCGAGCAATATGAGTATTTTGAATGAAGACGAGAATTATTTCGCTTTATCTATGTCTTTCTCCCACGATTGTTTTTCTGATTTATGATACGTTCTCTGTTCAAAAGATTGGTAGCAATAGATTTCTTTATTTCTGCGCCAACTGTTTCACTTCCCCATTCTCTTTCTCAAACCGGTAACTACCGCCTTTTTCGCTCAGTTCAAACAAAGAAAGATCTTCTGTCTCATTATTCACAATCAGCAGCGCACTCTGTTCCGCGAAACGTTTCACGTCGATAGAGAACGGCTCTTCCGTTATTTTCCTGTTCACCAGCACACTGTCATTAATCATCAATGACAGGGAATCGCCCGTGAATCCTTTGGTCAGTATAATCGTGTACGTCTCAATAAATCTTCGATCTTCATCTTTTCGTTTTTGCAAGCGCATACTCATATAAACGAAAATAACGACTACAAAGATAATTGCAAAAGCCAGAAGCCCGTTGCCTATCATAAACTGTTTGTTGGTATTCAGACGGTGTGCCATAAGAATGAAATTTTAAGTTCAGTGCAAATGTAACGAATAAATGCTATATGAGGCAATGCTTTCGTGATTTAAAAACCTTGGTAACTAATAAACAGTTCATCTTTTTCCCTAATATACAGGGAAGTACAAGGGTTATTCGCCGGGGCTACACCTTTTCGACCGGATAGCTGCATCCTTTAAATGAGATGGTTATGCCTTTTATGCAGGATAGCTGCACCCTTTCAACTAAAAAGGATAACCTTGGGATAGAAAACAATAATAAGTAGTATTCATTTGTAGAATGAGTTCATAGAAAATACTCTTTTTTATGCATTATTTGTCGATATATTCGTATATTTGGGCTGTTAGTTCTAAAAACTGCACTTTGCATAAATGGATTTGCCATTTTGGTGGTGAATAATACATGTATAAATGGTAAGTATGATGAATTTATATAAAATGGAAATCTGATATAGAAAGTCACAAATAATAATAAATGGTATGAAAAGAATAAATTTTGTAGTTGCTTTATTTGCCGTTTTGTTGAGCATAAGTTGTAGTACTACGTCAAAAGGTGACGGCACCTTGACGTTTGTAGAAACTGATGGAAACGAATTGACTGTTTGCCATCTCAATCAGGTAAAAGATACTCTTGTGATGAATTTGAGCGATTTAGTGGAAGACTTTAAAGTCGTTCGTTTTGAAAATGAGGATAATGCCTTATTTAATTATAGTGTATTGCCTGCTATTACAGATAACTATATCGGTATTCGCCAATCCCGTGGTCGCCCGTATTTACTGTTTGACCATAATGGAAAGTTGAAATGTGAAGTCGGTTCTGTAGGAAATGGTCCGGGAGAATATAATCAGGTTATTTATGATGAGGTAATCAATGAAAAGAGAGATGAGATATATTTATCTTCTTTTGCATCCTCTTCTAAGATATTGGTGTACGATACTAATGGAAAGTTTGTCCGTGAAATTGTAGCTAAAAATAGATTAAACAAACCCAAAATAGAGGTAGATGATAATGGGGATATCACTATTATTCACATGCCATTTAGAAATAATACGGAAAATTTTCTTGCTATCCAGTATAGTAGTGATGGCTCGTTTAAGCAAGAGTTGAAGCCTGCTCCCTATCTTTTAGTTGAAAACTTCAATTCGGAAATGTTTGCTTATCATAATGTTTCGGAATTTAGTTTTTGGTTGACATCGTGCGACACTCTTTTTCACTATGATAAGAATGCGAACAAAATTCACCCCAAGTTCACGGTGGATTTTGGTGATGTCTCTGAACGACCATTTCATGTATATAATGAAATACCAAACTATTATTTGGTTAGCTTTGGTAAAGGACTTGTAGCGGTGAATAAGAAGACGCATACTTCGAATTATGTCCGGTTGGTGAATGACTTCTTTGGGCACACTTCGGCTTCAATGTTCAATTTCCATAAGGGATGGTTCTTTCACATGTTTGAGCCGGGCAATCTCATTACCCGTATAGAGCGGCGTCTTGCCGAGGGTAATTGTTCTGCGGAAGATCGTAAACAACTGGAAGAAATATTGGGATCTATTGATGAGGATGACAATAACATATTGCTCATGGGGAAATTGAAAAGTAATTGATGCCTGTAATTAGGGAGAGGATCTTGTATGTTGTAAGAATCAGCCTGCCGGATTAACTTCAAATAATAAAATACCATGAAAAGAAAGATCACTTTTGTACTACTGTTGTTCTGCGTATTTTCCTTGTATGCGCAGGGAGTGTATAAAATAGAAAAGGATTTGCCGTATATTCCGGACTCCGAGGCAGATGCTTACCGTAAAGAACGTTGCAAGCTGGATGTTTACTACCCTACGGATAAAAAAGACTTTCCTACTGTTGTATGGTTTCACGGCGGTGGATTGGAAAGCGGTAACAAACATATTCCTGAAGAACTTATGGATAGAGGGTTTGCGGTAGTGGCAGTGAACTATCGTTTGAGCCCTAAAGCCAAGAACCCTGCATACATTGAAGATGCAGCCGCTGCTGTGGCGTGGATTTTCAACCATATAGGCGAATATGGCGGAAGCAAAGACAAGATATTCGTTTCCGGTCATTCTGCCGGCGGTTACCTTTCGCTGATGTTGGCAATGGATAAGAAATATATGGAAGCCTATGGCGCGGATGCTGATAAAGTGGCGGCTTACCTGCCTGTCAGCGGACAAACGGTGACGCACTATACCATTCGTAAAGAGCGCGGACTCCCCAATGGCATTCCTATTATAGACGAGTATGCTCCGCTGAACCGTGTGCGGAAAGATAGCCCTCCTGTTGTGCTGATTACGGGAGACCGTAACCTGGAAATGGCAGATCGTTGGGAAGAAAATGCTTTACTGGCCTCTGTGTTGAAGAATATCGGCAATAAGCATGTTGCCTTGTATGAATTGCAGGGCTTTAATCATGGTACCGTACTTGAGCCGGCTTGTTATCTGATAGTGAACTATATCCGTGAACATTGTCCGGATAAAACCAATTAGTAGACATCATTAAAAATAAGTTATGATGTGCACATACATGTGTGTGCATTGGTAGAAGAATTTACGTTAACCATCGTATTTATGTTACTTGCAATATATTTATTAATGAAATTCATCATTGTTTTATTATGAAAAGATTCATCACTTTATTCGCAGCCTTGCTGATTTGTGTAGTCACTTTTGCACAGCAAGCCCTTTGGGGAAATACGCAGATTGTATCTCCCGATATCCATGAGAATAACACCGTCACGTTTCGTTTGAAAGCGCCGAAAGCAATACGGGTGCAGATTACCGGTGATTTCCTGACTGTGCAGAAAACCGGAAAGTTTGAAGGCCCAAGAATTGCAGATTTAAAGGAAGGCAAAGATGGCGTATGGGAATATACGACTCCCGAACCCTTGGAGCCGGAGTTGTACAGCTATTCTTTTATAGTAGACGGAATGCGGATGCACGATCCGGCTAATGTTTACCTTATCCGTGATGTGGCCACATTGACGAATGTATTCATTATTGGTGGCGGACGTGCTGATTTGTATAAAGTAAATAAGGTACCTCACGGAACTGTGTCCCGCGTGTGGTATAATAGCCCATCGCTGGATATGGAGCGCCGGATGACTGTCTATACTCCTGCCGGTTATGAGACCAGTGGCAAACGTTATCCGGTCTTTTACCTCCTTCATGGCATGGGCGGCGACGAAGAAGCATGGATTTCTTTGGGGCGGACTTCGCAAATTCTGGATAATCTGATAGCGCAAGGCAAAGCAAAACCTATGATTGTTGTAATGACAAACGGTAATGCTGTGCAAGAAGCAGCGCCGGGTGAATCTTCGCTTGGTATGGTGCCTCCTACAATGCGACTGCCCAAGTCAATGGAAGGGTCTTTTGAACAAGCGTTCCCTGATGTGGTGAAGTTCGTGGATAAGAACTACCGTACAGTCAAGAGTAAATCCGGACGTGCCATTGCGGGATTGTCTATGGGTGGTTTCCACTCTCTGCATATCTCCAAGCAGTACCCCGATATGTTCGACTACGTGGGCTTGTTTTCTGCCGCCATTTTCCCGAACGAGAATGCTACTTCACCGGTATATCAGGATTTGGAGGGTAAGCTGAAGATACAGTTTGCCAAAAAGCCGGCGCTTTACTGGATTGCTATCGGTGAGACAGACTTTCTGTATAAAGCCAATGAAGATTTCCGTAAGTTGCTGGACGGAAAGGGATATAAATATACGTATTATGAAACGGGCGAAGGTCATATCTGGAAGAACTGGCGTATTTATCTGGCGGAATTTGCCCCGATGTTATTCAAGTAAGATTCTTCCCGATACTTTCCGAGCGGATCCTAAATCAAAAACAGGCTCTAACCTGCTTACTCTACTGTAGATTAAAGCATTGAGATTCATCCCACGGGACGAGAAAATTCATCCCGTGAGACAAAAAAAACCGTCTCGTGAGATGAAAAAATTCGTCCCGTGAGACGGATTTTTTTGTCTCATGGGACGGATTTTCTTATCTCACGAACTTAGCCAATAGAGTTGTCGTAACGTTATTCATACTGTAGGAATTAAAGGTGTTATCACTTTGTTAGGAGTTAAGGAGTTGGAGCCGATAGTGTTGTTTATGTCTTCCGGAGTATTGGTTTTAACTCCTACAGTATGAATAATGCCGCTTAGGGAAGCAGTTATTACATCAAAGAGGAGTAAAATTCGAGCCTAAAAGGATTGAATTTAATCCCTAAAATGTATCTTTGCAACAATTCAGAAACTTAATGTATGCTTTATTAATATGAGTGTTGATAAACCCCATGAAGTTGAACGTTTTCGTCGCCTTTCATCTATTGGACAAATAGGATGGTGGGAGACTGATTTTGTTGCTAAGGAAACTTTGTTTTCCGAATATCTTTGCAAATTGCTTGGTCTGGAAAGAAACATACTGACTTTTCCGGAACTCGGTCAATTTATCCGTGAAGATTATCGTGTCCGTATTATCCGGGAATTCCTTTTGCTGGGGGATTTGGAGGTATATGAGCAAACTTTCCCTATTCATTCTGCACTACAGGGTGAAGTCTGGGTTCACTCCCGTATGGGTGAGAAGTGGGTGGCGGAAGACGGTCATCTGGTTATCTTTGGTGTACTTCAAGTTGTAGATACCCCTGAAGGCGGGCAGTCAAATGATATCCTGAAACAATTCAATGATTTGCTGTTCCGTCAGAATTCGGTATCTAATTCACTGCATCATTTCCTGAAAGATAAAACTTTGGGCAATACCATCTCAAAGGTTCTGAGGGACATTCTCGAACTCTTCCATGCCGGGCGTGTATATATCTTCGAGTATGATACTGATGCCCATACTCAAAGTTGTACTTACGAAGTGGTGACTGAAGGAGTTGAACCGGAAATAGATGTTTTGCAATCCATTGATATAGGTAGCATGGGTTGGTGGTTCAATCAGATACAGTCTGATAAACCGATCCTGCTGAGTAATCTGTCCGAACTTCCCGAAGAGGCGAGTGCGGAACGATATATGCTTGCTATGCAAGACATAAAGTCGCTGATGGTTGTTCCGCTGCGGAATTCCGAGCGTGTGTGGGGATATATCGGTATCGATCTTGTGGACAGGCATTATCGTTGGAAGAACGAAGATTACCAATGGTTCTCTTCCCTTGCCAATATCATCAATATCTGTATCAGCCTGCGCCTTGCCCGTGATGAAGCCGACCGTGAGCGCGCTTTCTTATCCAATCTCTATAAGTATATGCCTATGGGGTATACACGGCTCAATATTCTTTTTGGCGAAAATGGAGAGCCTAAAGATTTTCGGATAGCGGAATCCAATCAATTTGCCGCTAACCTTCGTGGAGTATCTCTGGATACTTATAGGGGGCATTTGGCTTCGGAGATTTATGCCCCGGATGAAATTTCTCAGAAATTGAAGGTTATTTCGGATGTCTGTCATGAAGGTGCATATAAAGAGCTGGACGAATATTTCCATGCTACGGGCAGAACGTGCCACTGCATCTTCTATTTACCCAAGCCCGATGAATTGGTTTGTCTTTATATGGATGTTACCGAAATGCGTCATGCTTATGTGGCATTGGATCGCAGTGAGAAACTCTTGCGCAACATTTTCGCCAATATCCCCGTGGGTATTGAAATCTACGACAAGAACGGCACATTGATTGATATTAATAACAAAGACCTGGAAATATTTGGTATTGAAGATAAGGAGAGCGTGTTAGGGGTCAACTTCTTTAATAATCCTAATGTTAATCAGGATGTTTATAGCCGTTTGGGGATAGAGGATGAATTCGATTTCTCAGCAGATTATAAATTCGAGAATATGAGCGATTATTTCTCAACGAAGAAATCCGATAGCATCGAACTGTATACCAAGGTTAGCAAGATATACGGTAGCAAAGGAAACTATATCGGTTTTGTTCTTATTAATATAGATAATACGGAGCGAATCGTTTCCTCAAATCGTATCCGTGATTTTGAGAACTTCTTCCAGCTTGTTTCTGATTACGCTAAGGTAGGATATGTCAAGCTGAACTTACTTACCCGCGAAGGTTATGCCATCAAACAGTGGTACAAGAATTGGGGCGAAGATGAAGATACGCCTCTTGCAGAGGTGGCCGGCGTATATAATAAGATGCATCCTGAAGACAGGAAACTTATACTGGACTTCTATGAAAAGGCAAAATTAGGTGAAATCAAAACCCTTAGAAGTGAAGTGCGTGTGCGCCGTCCCAACACGAAGGATAAATGGAATTGGATACGCGTGAATATAGTGATTACTCAGTACGAACCGGAGAATGGTGTGATTGAGTTAATCAGTATCAATTACGATATTACCGAACTGAAAGAGACGGAAGAAAAACTGATTAAGGCTAAGGAAGCGGCGGAAGAGACCGACCGTCTGAAGAGCGCTTTCCTGGCAAACATGAGCCACGAGATACGTACACCCCTTAATGCGATTGTCGGTTTCTCCAGTCTGTTGATTGAAATGGAAGATGAGGAAGAGAAGCGGGAATATTCCAAACTGGTGGAAGAAAACAACGAACTGCTGCTGCAACTGATTTCGGATATTCTGGACTTGTCCAAGATAGAGGCGGGAACATTCGACTTTAAGTATAGGGAACTTGACATGAAAACCTTGTGCGGTGATATTTCCCGTTCCATGAGCTTGCGTGTGAAGCCGGAGGTTGAGCTTTTGTTTGATTCTACGTTGCCGGAGTGCATCATAACGAGCGACCCTAACCGCTTGTACCAAGTGATTTCCAACTTTGTGAATAATGCCATCAAGTTTACTTCGCACGGCAGTATCCGTATTGGGTATGACCAGCCGGATGCGGAACACGTGCGAGTATATGTAAAGGATACCGGCGTAGGTATTTCTCCGGAAGGCATCTCACAGATATTCGAGCGTTTTGTGAAGCTGAACTCTTTTGTTCAGGGTACCGGTTTGGGGCTTTCCATTTGCCGGAGTATCATTGAGCAGTTAGGCGGTACAATCGGTGTGGATAGTGAACCGGGTAAAGGCTCATGCTTCTGGTTTATTTTGCCGTTGGAATAAAAAGACTTATTCTTTAGAAGCTGTTTTGAATTTATTCAGTTTTCTTTTAAGAGTTGTTTTTGAGGATATTTTTCTGTTTTTAAGAGGAACATAGCGGGCTATGTGACGAGGAGTGAAAACAGGAAAAGAGACCGAAAACAAACTTAAAAGAGACTGATAAAATTAATTAGGAATAAATTCAAAACAGCTTCTTAACTCCTACACTGTAAATAATGCAAGTTAACGTAATCGCCCCTTGCAAGGGCGTTTTTTTTAGGGTATAGCCGATAGATATAACAAAACGATACGTAAAAAGCGACTTGTTATACCCCTCGGAATAACAAGATGTTATTACCTTTGCGCAAAATACAAACTATGAATCAAAGCCATGAATAAAAAATTGATTTTATTTTTAGCCCTGTCCGGGCTGGTGTTAACGGCTATGGCGCAATCTACAGTGGCGCCTGCTATTCCAAGAAACGAGAAGATAGAAAAGAAGGTGGAAGCCTTGCTGAAGAAAATGACGCTCGAAGAGAAAATAGGTCAGATGACAGAGCTTGCCATCGATGTTATTACTAAGCGTGGTAGCTTTAATGATTTCCAGGTGGACGATGCAATGTTGGATACCGTTATCGGCAAATATAAAGTCGGTTCCATCCTGAATGTACCCAACGGTATTGCCCAATCTAAGGAAAAGTGGGAAGAAATCATAAAGAAGATACAGGATAAATCCATGCAAGTAATGGGTATTCCCTGTATCTACGGTGTAGACCAGATTCACGGAACCACCTATACGCTGGGCGGAACATTCTTCCCGCAAGGCATCAATATGGCGGCTACTTTCAACCGCGAGTTGGTTCGTGAAGGTTCCCGCATCTCTGCCTACGAAACCAAAGCGGGCAGTATCCCTTGGACGTATGCTCCCGTTCTTGACCTGGCGCGCGATGCCCGCTGGCCCCGCCATTGGGAAAACTATGGCGAAGACGCCTACGTGAATGCTGAAATGGGACGCGAATCCGTTCTTGGCTTTCAGGGCGAAGACCCTAATAATATAGGAAAGCAGCAGGTAGCAGCCTGTATCAAGCACTACATGGGATACGGTGTTCCCGTATCGGGCAAAGACCGTACGCCTTCCTCTATCACCGTGCAGGATATGCGTGAGAAACATTTCGCCCCGTTCCTTGAAGGCATCAAGGCAGGTGCCCTGTCTGTGATGGTGAACTCTGCCATGAACAACGGATTGCCGTTCCACGCTAATTACGAGCTATTGACGCAATGGCTGAAAGAAGACCTGAACTGGGACGGAATGATAGTGACCGACTGGGCGGACATCAACAACCTCTATACCCGCGACAAGATTGCCGGAAGCAAGAAAGAAGCCATCAAGATTGCCATCAATGCCGGAATCGACATGTCGATGGTTCCTTACGAATGGAGTTTCTGCATCTATCTGAAAGAATTGGTGGAAGAAGGCGAAGTGCCCATGAGCCGTATTGATGATGCCGTTCGCCGTGTGCTGCGCATGAAGTACCGTCTGGGCTTGTTCGATACACCTGCTTACAATCATCAGGACTTCCCTCTGTTTGGTGGTAAAGAACATGCCGCCGCCGCCCTGCAAGCTGCCGAAGAATCTATGGTATTGCTGAAGAATACAGACGGCATCCTGCCGCTGGCTTCCGGTAAGAAATTGCTGGTTACCGGGCCTAATGCCAACTCTATGCGTACCCTTAACGGCGGCTGGTCTTATTCCTGGCAAGGTAATGTAGCAGACCAATGCGCTGCTGATTACAATACCATTCTCGAATCGTTCACTAATAAGTTCGGCGCTCCCAATATCGTTTACGAGCCGGGAGTAACCTATAAGCAACGCGGCGCCTGGTGGGAAGAAGAAGCTCCCGAAATAGACAAAGCCGTAGCTGCCGCCGCCGGAGTGGATTACATCATCGCCTGCATCGGCGAAAACTCCTACTGTGAAACTCCGGGTAATCTGAATGACCTCACCCTTTCCAGGAACCAGATAGACCTGGTGAAAGCACTGGCAGCCACAGGAAAACCCGTTATTCTTATTCTGAACGAAGGCCGTCCGCGTATCATCAGTGAGATTGAACCGTTGACGAAAGCAGTTGTCCATATCATGCTTCCGGGCAATTACGGTGGCGATGCTCTTGCAAACCTCGTATCCGGTGATGTTAACTTCAGCGGTAAGATGCCTTATACCTATTCAAAGGAAATCAATTCACTGTTCACTTACGACTATAAGCCATGCGAAAACCTTGAGAAAATGGAGGGCGCTTACGATTATGATGCCGTAATGTCTGTGCAGTGGGCGTTTGGTTACGGACTGAGTTATACCACTTACGCGTATAGCAACCTCAAGGTAGATAAGTCTGACTTTACTGCCAATGATGTACTGACCTTCACGGTTGACGTAAAGAACACCGGTAACCGCATCGGTAAAGAAAGCGTACTGCTGTTCAGCAGTGACCTGGTTGCCTCGCTGACTCCCGATGTTCGTCGTCTGCGCGCTTTCGAGAAAGTGGAACTGCGTCCGGGAGAAACTAAAACCGTTACTCTCAAGGTGAAAGCTTCCGACCTTGCTTTCGTGGGTTATGACGGTAAATGGATTTTGGAGAAAGGTGATTTCCGTATCCAAACCGGTAATCAGACGGTGAATATTGCCTGTACGGATACCAGGAAATGGAATACTCCGAATAAGTAGAATAAACAGTAGATAGAACTTAATTATTAATTCTTGATATGGAGGGGGTAGTCTGGTGATTTCAGGCTACCCTCTTTTGATTAATACAGGCCGGGAATTTGCAGAACTGTCTAAATGGCAATAAATAGTCATTATTTGCATTCATTGTGATAGCATTATCCGGCTTTTCGTAACACAGCTTGATTTATAAATTCACCTTTTAGCGTACTTGATGAACGAACAAAGAATAATGATGCAGTATTTATGCGCATTATTGCATATTTACAGGCTATTTATGCAAAAAGAGCCTGTCTCTTAGGGATGAAACACTAACTATCTATAAGTAGAACACTAACTATCCATAAGTAGATCACTAACTACCTGTAAGTAGATCACTTGTTACCTGTAAGTAGTTGGCTTGTTACCTGTAAGTAGTTGGCTTATCCCGTCCTGTTTCCCCCTTATCAACCCACTTTCAGGGGATGTTTTGTTTCAGAATAAATGTAAGTATTTCGATATCTCCCTGTCAGTCCGACACTTACTGGTTTTCGCTTCGATATTTCCAACCGAGCCTGCCTTCGGGCGGAAATATCGCATTCTCAGCCAACTTAAAATACAAAGTGTCAATCTGATATTTGCAACCTTTAGTGAAGAGAGATGGATCCGCGTCATCCGCGTTATCCGCGTCTAAAGAATTGCTTGTATTGCGCAGCAACCTGATTGAGATTCCGTTTCGCTCTATTATCATTCATAGCATAAACTAATTATGAACAGCTACTTAATAAATCCTCATTTATCCTAACTGCATGGACAATGCAGGCAAGTACCTCTCATATATGTGAATTATAAGGAATAGGCTTTACGCTAACACACTGTTAATTTATTCTTTTTTTCTCTAATATTTTGTAGTAGAATAGATTATTTGTATCTTTGCAACCGCAATGGATGAAAGGTGGAGGGGCAATTAAGCTCCTTTTTTTGTTCTTATATACTTAATCAATGATAGAAAAGAAAACTGTTTGTCAGATTGTTGACGAGTGGCTGGACGGAAAAGAATACTTTCTTGTGGAAGTAACCATCAGTCCGGACGGCAAAATTCTTGTGGAAATAGACCACAAAGAAGGAGTTTGGATTGAAGACTGTGTGAATTTGAGCCGGTACATCGAATCCAAACTAAATCGCGAAGACGAAGATTATGAACTGGAAGTAGGTTCTGCCGGCATAGGACAGCCGTTTAAGGTATTGCAACAGTACTACAACCATATAGGCAAGGAAGTGGAAGTGTTGCTAAAGGATGGCCGTAAACTGTGCGGCGTGCTGAAAGATGCGAACGAACAACATCTCACGGTGACCATCGAAAAGAAAGTGAAACCCGAAGGAGCCAAGCGCCCCAAAATGGTGGAAGAAGATGAAACCCTTGCGTATGATGATATAAAATACACTAAATACTTAATCAGTTTTAAATAGTTATGGCCAAGAAAGAAGAAACCATCAGCCTGATAGATACCTTTTCGGAATTTAAAGAACTGAAGAACATCGACCGTACCACGATGGTGAGCGTGCTCGAAGAATCGTTCCGTAGCGTAATTGCGAAGATGTTTGGTACCGATGAGAATTACGACGTTATCGTGAACCCGGACAAGGGTGACTTTGAGATATGGCGTAACCGTGAAGTAGTAGCGGATGAAGACTTGACAAATCCGAATATACAAATCTCGCTGACCGAAGCTCAGAAAATAGACGCTTCGTATGAAGAAGGCGAAGAGGTGACGGATGAAGTACACTTCGCCAAGTTCGGACGCCGCGCCATCCTGAACCTGCGCCAGACTTTGGCTTCCAAGATTTTGGAACTCGAAAAAGACAGTATCTATAACAAATATATCGATAAGGTAGGAAGCATCATCAATGCAGAAGTATATCAGATATGGAAGAAAGAAATGCTGCTGCTGGATGATGAAGGTAACGAGTTGCTGTTGCCCAAAACAGAACAAATCCCAAGCGATTTCTATCGCAAAGGCGAAACGGCTCGCGCTGTAGTAGCCCGTGTGGACAACAAAAACAACAACCCGAAGATTATCCTTTCGCGCACATCGCCTGTATTCCTGCAGCGTTTGTTCGAGATGGAAGTGCCCGAAATCAACGACGGACTAATCACCATCAAGAAGATTGCCCGCATCCCGGGCGAGCGTGCCAAGATTGCCGTTGAATCTTACGACGACCGCATCGACCCCGTAGGCGCTTGTGTAGGTGTGAAAGGTAGCCGCATTCATGGCATCGTTCGCGAGTTGCGCAACGAGAACATAGACGTAATCAATTATACGGCTAATACTCAGTTGTTTATCCAGCGCGCACTCAGCCCCGCCAAGATATCTTCTATCCGCCTGAACGAAGAAGAACATAAAGCGGAAGTATTCCTGAAACCGGAAGAAGTGTCGCTGGCTATTGGTAAAGGCGGTTTGAACATCAAACTGGCCAGTATGTTGACCGAGTACACTATTGACGTATTCCGTGAGTTGGATCAAGCTGTTGAAGACGAAGATATCTACTTGGATGAGTTCAGAGACGAAATAGACGGTTGGGTAATCGATGCCATTAAAGAAATAGGTATCGATACCGCAAAGGCTGTACTGAACGCTCCACGTGAGATGCTGATTGAGAAGACCGACTTGGAAGAAGAAACAGTGGACGAAGTATTACGCATTTTGAAATCGGAGTTTGAAGAAAACGAGAACGCATAGTCTGCCGACGTTTGTTTCTGTTTGTATAAACTTCCTTCTCCACATTATTCATTAAATTTTTAGTATGACGATAAGGTTAAATAAAGTAACAAGAGATTTGAATGTAGGAATTGTGACGGTAGTCGAGTTCTTGCAGAAGAAAGGTTTTGCCGTCGAAACAAATCCCAATACAAAGATTACCGAAGAGCAGTATGCCCTGCTTGTGAAAGAGTTCAGCACAGATAAGAATCTCAGACTTGCATCGGAACGTTTTATTCAGGAACGACAAAACAAAGACCGCAACAAAGCCTCGGTATCTATTGATGGTTACGAAACTGAGACTGCGGAGAAAACGAAAGTCGAGGAAATCAAAACTGTTGTCCCCGAAGATGCACGTCCGAAGTTTAAACCTGTCGGAAAAATAGATTTGGATAAACTGAACCGTAAGCCGGCAGTGGAGAAAGTAGAGGAAAAGGTAGAAGAACCTGCACCCGTGGCGAAAGAAGAACCGAAACCACAGCCGCAGCCCACAGCCGAGCCTCAACCACAACCGGAATCCAGGCAGCCGGAATCCAAACCGCAGTCACAGGAAAAAGTTCAACCGGAATCGGAACATAAACCGCAGCCGCAGCCAAAACCTGAGCCTCAACCTCAACCGGCTTCCGCTCCTGCGCCCGTAGCGAAGGAAGAACCGAAGCCCGTAATTGTAGAGCAGAAGCCTGTTCCTGCTCCGGAAGTGAAAAAGGAAGAAGTAAAAAAAGAACAACCAACTCCCGTGTCACCTGTCAAGGAAGAAGAGAAACCTGCCGTTGCAGAAGCACAACCGGCCGGCAATGAAGATAAAATATTCACGCTCCAAAAACCGGAGTTTGTATCTAAGATTAATATTATCGGCCAGATTGACCTGGCTACCCTGAATCAGTCCACACGTCCCAAGAAGAAATCCAAAGAGGAGAAACGCAAGGAACGTGAAGAAAAGGAAAAAGTCCGCCAAGACCAGAAGAAGTTGATGAAAGAGGCGATAATCAAGGAAATACGCCGCGAAGACAACAAGAAAGATGGTAACAAGGAAAGAGATAACCGGGATAATAGAGACAATAAAGATAAAGCTAAGGAGCAGGATGGCGCCAATAAGAAGAAACGTCTCCGTATTAATAATAAGGAGAAAGTAGACATCAATAACGCATCCAACTTCCAGCGCGGAGGCGATAACCGTGGCAAAGGTCATCAGCCAGGCGGTGGTGGTGGAGCCCAAGGTGGTGGCGGTAATAACCATCAGGGCAGCGGCAATAAAAACAACCGCAACAACAAGGACCGTTTTAAGAAACCGGTTATCAAACAGGAGGTTAGTGAAGAGGATGTAGCAAAACAAGTAAAAGAAACGTTGGCTCGCCTGACTTCCAAAGGTAAAAACAAGACGGCGAAATATCGCAAAGAGAAACGCGATATGGTATCCAACCGCATGCAGGAACTGGAAGACCAGGAAATGGCGGAAAGCAAAGTACTGAAGCTGACCGAATTCGTAACAGCCAACGAGTTGGCAAATATGATGGACATTTCAGTTACACAAGTTATCGCTACTTGTATGAGCATCGGTATCATGGTTTCAATCAACCAGCGTCTGGATGCCGAAACCATCAATCTGGTGGCAGAGGAATTCGGATATAAGACGGAATACGTCAGTGCCGAAGTGGCTCAGGCGATTGTGGAAGAAGAGGATGCCGAAGAAGACTTGGAATTCCGTGCACCGATTGTTACCGTTATGGGTCACGTAGACCACGGTAAGACATCGCTGCTCGACTATATCCGTAAAGCAAACGTAATTGCCGGTGAGGCAGGTGGTATCACGCAGCACATCGGAGCATACAACGTGAAACTCGAAGACGGACGCCGGATTACTTTCCTTGATACTCCGGGTCACGAAGCATTTACTGCCATGCGTGCCCGTGGTGCAAAAGTGACGGACGTAGTTATCATTATCGTTGCTGCCGACGACAATGTGATGCCGCAAACGAAAGAAGCCATCAACCATGCTATGGCTGCCGGCGTACCTATCGTGTTCGCCATTAACAAGATTGATAAACCGACTGCAAATCCGGATAAGATTAAAGAAGAACTGGCAGGTATGAACTACCTGATTGAAGAATGGGGAGGTAAGTACCAGTCGCAAGATATATCAGCCAAAAAAGGTATCGGTGTGAACGAGTTGCTGGAAAAAGTATTGCTGGAAGCGGAAATGCTTGATTTGAAAGCAAACCCGAATCGCAAGGCTACAGGTTCCATCATCGAATCTTCATTGGATAAAGGACGCGGTTATGTAGCTACCATGCTGGTGTCGAACGGTACGTTGCACGTAGGTGATATCGTATTGGCGGGCACGGCCTATGGTAAAGTGAAAGCCATGTTCAATGAACGTAATCAGCGCATGAAAGAAGCCGGGCCTTCTGAACCGGTATTGATCCTGGGATTGAACGGCGCACCTGCAGCAGGTGATACATTCCATGTAATCGACACCGAACAGGAAGCTCGTGAAATCGCCAACAAGCGCGAACAGTTGCAACGCGAACAAGGCTTGCGTACTCAGAAGATGCTGACTTTGGACGAAGTTGGACGCCGCTTGGCTCTGGGTGACTTCCACGAACTGAACGTAATTGTTAAGGGTGACGTGGATGGTTCTGTAGAAGCTTTGAGCGACTCACTGATTAAGTTGTCTACAGCACAGGTTCAGGTGAATGTTATCCACAAAGGCGTGGGAGCTATCTCCGAGTCTGATGTTTCGCTGGCTGCCGCATCGAATGCCATTATCATTGGTTTCCAGGTACGTCCGTCGAACGCTGCTGCGAGACTGGCAGAGAACGAGGGAGTTGATATCCGTAAATACTCGGTAATCTACGACGCCATCGAAGAAGTGAAAGCTGCTATGGAAGGTATGTTGGCGCCACAGGTGAAAGAGCAGGTGACTGCTACTATCGAAGTGCGCGAGGTGTTCAATATCACCAAAGTAGGTCTGGTAGCCGGTGCGGTAGTGAAAACCGGAAAGGTGAAACGCAGCGACAAGGCACGTTTAATCCGCGATGGTATCGTGATATTCACCGGTTCGATCAATGCTTTGAAACGTTTCAAAGACGATGTGAAGGAAGTAGGTACCAACTTCGAGTGCGGTATCAGCCTGACGAACTGCAATGATATCAAGATAGGCGATATCATTGAATCTTATGAAGAAATAGAAGTAAAACAAACTCTTTAATATTAGTTGAGAGTTGGGAATTGGGAGTTGAGAGTTCTTTGCAGCATAATCGCGCAGCCAACTCTTAACTCCCAATACTCAACTCTCACTTGTTTTTATTAAGTAATGATTAAAAAATAACTTGGTACACATTATGACAGCACTGATGAGATAGAGTCCCTTTCTTTCATCAGAAACTGTCCCAACTTATTTTTTACGCTTACTAAATGATAGTTCTATGCTTGTTTTATAAATGATAATTTAGCGAAGAATGGATACGCGGACGACACGGATTAAACGGACGAACGCGGATTTTTTATTCTTAAATGATAATTTAGGGATGTGAATGATTAACAAGAGTATCTCTATTCTCCTCCTCCCGGGAGGAGGAGTACCCGCAGGGGGAGGTGGTAGGTAAAATAAATACCTATTAATCATAACTCTAAGGAACTCTTTTTGCCTACCACCTCCCTACTCCTCCTCCCGGGAGGAGGACATACCTTAGTGAAAGAAATCAGAGAAGCTGTCAGCGAAGCTAATAGAGATACTCTTGCTAATCACTAAGAAGAATCTGCGTTCGTCCGCTTATTCCGTGTCGTCCGCGTACCCATTTCCACCTAAATTCTCATTTAATTAATCACTAATTATAGCCTTATGACAATATTAGATATCATTATTTTAGCAGTAATCGGCGTCGGAGCCGTCGTCGGTTTCATTAAAGGATTTATCAAGCAACTGGCGGCAATCCTGGGATTGATTGTAGGTCTGCTGGCGGCAAAGGCACTGTACGTGTCGGTTGCCGAAAAAGTATTTTCTAAAATAACCGACTCTATGACATTTGCCCAGATATTGGCTTTTGTCGCGATTTGGGTTATGGTGCCGTTACTGTTTCTACTGGCGGCGGCTTTGCTTACCAAAGCCATAGAAGCCGTTTCGCTTGGTTGGCTGAACCGCTTGTTGGGGGCGGTACTGGGAGCTTTGAAATTCCTGCTGTTGTTGAGCCTGCTTGTCTACGTGCTGGAATTTATTGATTCGGACAATACACTGGTGGATAAAACAAAGAAGGAAGAATCCGTGTTGTATTATCCCATAAAGTCATTTGCAGAGATATTTTTCCCTGCGGCAAAGGAAGTTACAGAACAATATATACTTAATTAAGCAATGCAACCCGAAAATCATAATAAAGAAAAATCAAATCAGGACGAAGAGAAGAAAGTAGAAAAGAAGCTCTCCGATGAGATACTTTCTGATGAAAAGCTCTCCGGTGAGTTTTCCGACGAGGAACTTTCCGATAAGAAACCTTCTGAAAAGCCCTCTGAGAACCTTTCTGAACAGTTCTCCGAAGAGAAAGGAGAGAAAGAACAGAAGGAACAGAAAGAGGAGAAGAAACCTTCCAACGACTTTGTCCGGAAGATTACAGAGGAGAAGTACAAGTATGGTTTCACGACGGATGTACACACCGAAGTCATTGAGCAAGGACTGAATGAAAACGTGGTGCGGCTGATTTCCTCGAAAAAGAATGAACCGGAATGGCTGTTAGAGTTCCGCTTGAAAGCATATCGTCACTGGTTGACTATGGAAATGCCCACATGGGCGCACCTCCGTATCCCTGAGATTGACTATCAGGGCATCTCATACTATGCCGACCCATTGGCAAAGAAGAAAGACGCTCCGAAGAGCATGGATGAAGTAGACCCTGAACTGATAAATACCTTTAATAAACTGGGTATTCCTCTGGAAGAACGGATGGCGTTGAGCGGTATGGCTGTGGATGCCGTAATGGACTCTGTTTCCGTAAAGACTACTTTTAAGGAGACGTTGATGGAGAAAGGAATTATATTCTGCTCCATCAGTGAAGCCGTGCGCGAACATCCCGATTTGGTACAGAAGTATCTGGGATCCGTAGTAGGATACCGTGATAATTTCTTTGCTGCTCTGAACTCGGCAGTGTTTTCCGACGGTTCGTTTGTGTATATCCCGAAGGGTGTACGCTGCCCGATGGAGTTGTCGACGTATTTCCGTATTAATGCCCGTAACACGGGACAGTTCGAGCGGACGCTAATCATAGCAGATGATGACTCGTACGTTTCTTATCTGGAAGGCTGTACGGCGCCGATGCGTGATGAGAACCAGTTGCATGCCGCTATCGTGGAGATTGTAGTGCACGACCGTGCAGAGGTGAAGTACAGTACCGTGCAAAACTGGTATCCGGGCGATGCCAATGGTAAAGGCGGTGTGTATAACTTCGTGACGAAGCGCGGCAATTGCAAAGGAGCGAACAGTAAACTGTCGTGGACGCAGGTAGAAACCGGTTCGGCTATTACCTGGAAATATCCGTCCTGCATCCTTACGGGCGATAACTCTTCGGCAGAATTCTATAGTGTGGCAGTAACCAACAATTACCAGCAGGCAGATACAGGCACTAAGATGATACATCTGGGAAAGAACACCAGGAGTACCATTGTCAGCAAAGGCATCTCAGCCGGACGTAGCGAGAACTCTTACCGGGGATTGGTGCGTGTGGCGCAGAAAGCCGACAATGCCCGTAATTACAGTCAGTGCGACTCGTTGCTGTTGGGGGATAAATGCGGTGCGCATACTTTCCCGTATATGGATATCCATAATGAAACAGCGGTTGTGGAGCATGAAGCAACCACCAGCAAAATCAGCGAAGACCAGATATTCTATTGCAACCAGCGCGGTATCTCTACAGAAGATGCTGTGGGATTGATTGTGAACGGATATGCCAAGGAGGTATTGAACAAGTTACCGATGGAGTTTGCGGTAGAGGCGCAGAAGCTGCTTACCATTTCGTTGGAGGGAAGCGTAGGGTAGTTAGTAAATTGTCCAAAAGGCTATTCTGGCGAGTAAATATTAATATTTGAGAAACGATTAATCAGTAAATAAAGAGATGTTAGAGATAAGAAACCTGCATGCCTGCATAAATGGCAAAGAGATATTGAAAGGCATCGATCTCACGATAAAAGCGGGAGAAGTGCATGCCATAATGGGACCTAATGGTTCCGGCAAGAGTACCCTTTCGGCGGTGTTGGTGGGTAATCCGGCTTTTGAGGTGACAAAGGGCAGTGTGACTTTCAACGGTAAGAACCTGTTAGAGCTTTCACCGGAGAACCGTAGCCATGAGGGTATCTTCCTGAGTTTCCAGTATCCGGTGGAGATTCCCGGCGTAAGCATGGTGAACTTCATGCGTGCGGCGGTGAACGAACAGCGTAAGTATAATCATTTGCCTGCTCTCAATGCGAGTGAGTTTCTGAAATTGATGCGTGAGAAGCGCGCTGTTGTGGAATTAGATAACAAACTGGCCAATCGCTCTGTGAACGAGGGGTTCTCGGGGGGTGAGAAGAAGCGGAATGAAATCTTCCAGATGGCTATGCTGGAGCCGAAGCTAAGTATTCTGGATGAAACGGACTCCGGTCTGGATATTGATGCCTTACGTATTGTTGCCGAAGGTGTGAATAAGTTGAAGACACCGGAAAACAGTACCATCGTCATCACTCACTACCAACGCTTACTGGATTATATCAAACCTGACATCGTACATGTGCTGTACAAAGGTCGTATCGTGAAGACTGCGGGGCCGGAGCTGGCTCTGGAACTGGAGGAGAAGGGGTATGATTGGATTAAGAAGGAGTTAGGAGAATAATTTAATTGTGAATTATAAATGATAAATTATGAGTTCACAGATGTTACATACCAATTCATCATTCATAATTCAAAATTATAAAAAATGAATGCAGAACAACAATACATAGATCTTTTCTCCCAAGCGGAAGCTATGATATGCCGGCACAGCGCTGCGGTGATGAATACACCCCGTGCCGCTGCGTTTGCCGATTTCGAGCGGCTCGGCTTCCCCACCCGTAAACAGGAGAAATATAAATATACCGATGTCGGCAAGTTCTTTGAACCCGATTACGGTCTGAACCTGAACCGGCTGGATATCCCGGTGAACCCGTATCAAGTATTCAAATGCGATGTACCCAACATGAGCACATCCTTGTACTTTGTGGTGAACGATACCTTTTACAGCAAAGCATTGCCGGCATCCCAACTGCCCGAAGGAGTAATCTTTGGCAGCTTGAGAGAGATGGCGGAGAAGCATCCGGAGCTGGTGAAGAAATACTACGGAAAGATGGCGGATACTTCAAAAGATGGAGTCACAGCATTCAATACCGCTTTCGCGCAGGACGGCGTGCTGCTGTATGTACCCAAAAATGTGGTAGTGGAACGCCCCATTCAGTTAGTGAATATCCTGCGTGGCGATGTTAACTTCTTAGTAAACCGTCGTGTACTGATTATACTGGAAAGTGGCGCGCAGGCATGCCTGCTGACTTGCGACCATGCAATGGATAACGTAAACTTCCTTGCCACGCAAGTAGTAGAAGCCTTTGTAGGGGAAAACGCCGTGTTAGACCTCTATGAACTGGAAGAAACACATACCAGTACAGTGCGTATCAGTAACCTTTGTGTGAAACAGGAAGCAAACAGTAATGTGCTGCTGAACGGCATGACCTTATACAATGGAACTACCCGTAACAACATCGAAGTGCTGCTGGCAGGCGAAGGCGCCGAAATCAACCTTTGCGGTATGGCAATTGCGGATAAGAACCAGCATGTGGATAACCATACAAGCATCGACCATGCTGTGCCCCACTGTACCAGTAATGAACTTTTCAAATACGTACTCGATGACCAGTCAGTCGGTGCTTTTTCCGGTTTGGTGCTGGTGCGTCCCGGTGCACAGCATACCAGTTCGCAGCAGACGAACCGTAACCTTTGCGCTACCCGCGAGGCACGTATGTACACTCAGCCGCAGTTGGAGATTTATGCCGATGATGTGAAGTGCAGTCATGGCGCTACAGTCGGTCAGTTGGATGAAACAGCTTTATTCTATATGCGTCAGCGCGGTATACCGGAGCGTGAAGCCCGCCTGTTGCTGATGTTTGCTTTCGTGAACGAAGTGATTGATACCATCCGCTTGGATGCATTGAAAGACCGCTTACATCTGTTAATAGAGAAGCGTTTCCGTGGAGAATTGAGCAAGTGCCAAGGGTGCGCAATATGTAAATAGAGAATTTTGAATTATGAATTATGAATTATGAATTATGAATTTTGAATTTTGAATTTTGAATTTTGAATTACCATGCGGCATGATAGCCACAGTCAATTCATAATTCATAATTCATAATTCATAATTCATAATTCATAATTCATAATTCATAATTCATAATTCATAATTCATTTAGTATGATTATTGAAAAAATAAGAGCCGACTTCCCGATACTTTCCCGCGAAGTTTATGGCAAACCGTTAGTCTATTTTGATAATGGTGCGACCACACAGAAGCCACGTTGTGTAGTAGAATCCATTACGGATGAATACTATTCCGTCAATGCCAATGTACACCGTGGCGTACACTTTCTGTCTCAACAGGCAACAGAGCTGCACGAGGCAAGCCGTGAAACTGTGCGGAAATTTATCAATGCACGCTCTACCAATGAAATCATCTTTACGCGGGGTACTACGGAGAGTATCAACCTGTTAGCATCCAGCTTTGGTGAAGAGTTTATGGGCGAAGGAGACGAAGTGATTCTTTCCGTCATGGAACATCACAGCAACATTGTCCCCTGGCAGTTGCTGGCAGCTAAACGGGGAATAGCCATCAGAGTGATTCCGATGAACGATAAAGGGGAGCTTCTGCAGGATGAATACGAGAAACTCTTTACGGACAGGACAAAGTTAGTCAGTGTGGCGCACATATCCAATGTGTTGGGTACGGTCAATCCCATTAAGGAGATGGCTGCCGTTGCCCATGCCCACGGTGTACCTTTGCTGGTAGATGCCGCTCAATCCATTCCTCATATAGCGGTGGATGTGGAAGACTTGGATGTTGACTTCCTCGTATTTTCCGCTCATAAGGTATATGGCCCTACGGGTGTAGGCGTGCTTTATGGGAAAGAAGAATGGTTGGACAAACTACCCCCTTATCAAGGCGGCGGTGAGATGATACAACATGTGTCTTTCGAAAAGACAGTCTTCAACGAACTGCCTTTCAAGTTTGAAGCCGGTACTCCTGACTATATCGGTACCACCGGACTGGCAAAGGCGCTGGACTATATTTCGGCCATCGGCATGGACAAGATTGCCGCCCACGAACATGGACTGACGGAATATGCCACGCAGCGCTTGAAAGCTATCCCCGGCATGCGCATCTTTGGTGAAGCGGGGAAGAAGGGTAGTGTAATCTCTTTCCTGGTAGGCAATATCCATCACTTTGATATGGGCACACTGCTCGACCGCCTCGGCATTGCCGTGCGCACGGGGCATCATTGCGCCCAACCGCTGATGCAACGCCTCGGTATCGAAGGAACGGTACGTGCATCTTTCGGACTTTATAATACGGAGGAAGAAGTAGATGTTCTGGTGGCAGGTATTGAACGCGTCAGCAGGATGTTTTAAATAAATAGAGCGTATGTTAGTAACTACAACGAATGTTATCGAGGGTGGACATATCACCCATTATTATGGTATCGTTTCCGGCGAAACGTTTATCGGCAGCTTCGGCTATAATTTGGAAAAATGTCGTGAAGCGAAAAATACAGCTTTGCGCGAGATGGAGAATCAGGCTAAAGCACTCGGAGCCAATGCTGTGATTGGCGTGAGTTTGGATTATGAAATGGTTGGAGAATATGGCACTGTACTGATGGTTACTGCTTGCGGTACGGCAGTAACGGTAGAGTAACAGAGGCGGGAATAGCAGGAAAGGCTTTCCCCGCTATTTATATTAATAAGTACTTCGTCACAGTTATTTAATACTAAGTAGCTGTTCATAATTAGTTTATACTATCATTTTTTAGACGCGGATAACGCGGATGACGCGGATTTCTTTTTATCTTCCGGGTGGGATAACGTAGCGCAGCATTTAAAAATCCGCGTTATCCGCGTCTAAAGAATTGCTTGTATTGCGCAGCAACCTGATTGAGATTCCGTTTCGCTAAATTATCATTTATAGTACAAACCAATCCTGATTAAATGCTTACTAAACAGGCTTTCGGTATTTCTCAATATCCCTGCTTAGTATTAACATGTCCTTTAGTTGCACGCCATTCTCATAAATCGGTTCGGGGAAATTGTCGACAAAGAAGTTCTCGCGCACGCCCGACTTGTGGAAGCCATTCCTCTCATAAAACCGTACCAGTGCCGGTGCACAATCTTCTGTACCCGTACCGATAATCATCTCACGGTATCCATCCGTAGCAGCGATTTCCACTGCCCGCGCCAACACAACGCTCCCAGTGCCCATCCCCCGGAACGGTTCATCCACGGCAATGTTCTTTAACTCGATAGTGGTCGTATCTACCTGATACAAACAGAATACGCCGACAGGTTCTTCCCGCTCCGGAAGCAGAACCTCATAGACAGCAGAATCGAAAAGGTATTTGTTGATCGACTCGTGCGTTTCATCCGCTTGCAGCAGCAAGTTATATGGATAATTATCTTTTATCTTACGTATCGTTATTTCCATTGAATAAATATTTATCAGTGCTTGTTCGCATAAGAATAAATCAACCCGCTTTGATTGCTAACGGCACAGTTTGGGAATCTGCGTCCATCACTTCCTTTCCGTCAAAGATAGTAAATGTTTGTGGATATTGCTTCAATACATGGCAAAACTGTAGTTGCCGGATTGTTATTCTGTGTTTTCTGTACGCCTTAGAATGCGATATTTCCGCCCGGAGACAGGTGTGATTGGAAATACGGAAGCGAAAATCCGTATCTGCCTGATAGATAGCATGATATCGAAATCTGTACAACTCTAAAAAATGCAGAAACCTCTTCCGGAGAGTTTTTTAATGGCTTATTCTTACCGTATTTATGTGGCTTTTGTACGGAATTTCCGGTTTATGGACTGAATCTCTCCTTATCTAAATACTATTTGAACTTACTTAGTAGTAGTGTCTGAACTACCTATTAGTAGTTACCCAACTACTACGTAGTAATTGACTAACTACTTAGTAGTAGTTGCCTAACTACTACTAAGTAATTAGCCCACTACTACTAAGTAATTGAGCTACTTTGCGGACTGAATCGTATTCTTCAATACAAAAGAATCGTGCACCGAACGTTTCAAGTGATTCTGTTATTTTATATGGCGCTAATAAAAAAGGGAAACCAACGAATCGGCTTCCCTTTTTTATTTCGAAATTAGAATTTAGTTGATTAGCTATTTGATTAGCTGTTAACTCTTTTTTCTTTGATTCTTGCTTTCTTACCGGTAAGAGCACGCAGGTAGTACAACTTAGCGCGACGAACTTTACCTATCTTGTTCACCTCAATGCTGTCGATAGCCGGTGACTCAATCGGGAAAATACGTTCTACACCAATAGTACCGGACATCTTACGTACAGTGAAACGTCTTTTGTTTTCGTGGCCGGCAATCTTGATAACGACGCCACGGTACAACTGTACACGCTCCTTGTTACCTTCGATAATACGATATGCTACTGTAACAGTATCACCAGCTTTGAAGTTTGGGTGTTGTTTGCCGGTAGCAAATGCTTCTTCTGCAATTTTAATTAAATTCATTGTTGTTGTTATTAAAATATTCATCGTTACAACGCAACATACCAAGCTTCTCTCTATGTCCTGACAGCGATTGCGCGAAAGCGGTGCAAAGGAACGAATTATTTAGCAGATACACAAGCATTTTACTTCTTTTTTACTTATCGGCGACCGCCCGAAGAACGGCTGGAACTGCTACTGCCTGAAGAAGAACGGCTGGAGCGACTGGAACTGCTGTTGCTCGAAGAAGAATTACTTTGACTGCTGCTATCAGAGCTGCGTACGCTGGAAGAACTGCTTGTTTTGCGCTCCGTTGCTGTTGTACTGCTACTGCGATTGCTGTTAGAGGTACGTGCACTGGAAGAACTGCTTTCTTTACGATCTGTTGTTGTAGTAGTGCTGCTGCGACGCGAAGAACTCGTACTGCTGTTGCCCACATTACTGCTATTAGTTCCGGGTGAAGTACCGGTGCTACTACTCGAACTACCGATGCTGCTGCTCGAACTACTGTTGCTGCGTGCACTGTCAGTAGGGCGCGTACTACTGTTTGAAGTACTTGTACTGCTACTGCCTGGACTACTTTGGCGACTGCTACTACCTGTAGTTGTACGGTTGCTGCTCGAACCGCTCTGGCGACTGCTGCCGGCAGTTGTACGGTTGCTGCTTGTACTGCTTTGGCGACTACTGCTGCCGGTAGTTGTACGGCGACTGCTTGAGCTGCTTCGGCGCGTTGTTGTGTAAACATCATCCCGCACCGGTTCGCGGTTAGAATTCGGGCGTACGGTTACCGAACCGAAATCACTGCGGCGAGTCGTTGTGTAAGACTTGTCATTGCGGATATGATATGAACCGGTATATGAGGGGTGCTTGTATCGACCCTGGTAGTAACTTGTATTATTATAATGTGTACGATAGTGGCCGCCTGCATACGTACGATAATGGTACGGGCGGGGGAAATAGAAAAGATTGTGATTAGAGTACGTGATATAGATGCGGAAGTGCCATTTGTTTCCACTCGTATAAATAGGCCGGTAGAAATAGTCGGCTTGCATAAAGAGGTTGTACTGCTGGCTACTCAGCACCCAGTGGAGATCCTCGTTACGAATATCCAGGTAATCATAGTAACGGTTTAGCGCCCATTCCTGGCCATACAATACATCATCCATTACGTAGCGAACACTGGAAATAAAATCGTAATTGATTTCATATACATCATTGTATTGTTCCGTACTCAGATTCAATTCATAAGCCATCTTATCAGTGAGGAAGCGAGTTTCCTTACGTACTTTGCTATTACTCATAGCGTTCGTACCCGCGCTGCAAACAGTAGCGCTCATGACGGCAAGCAGGATAAATAATATTCGTCTCATGATAGTATTTTTACTTAGTTAATAAATTATTTGTTGGAAACAAAAATAGGGGAAGATTATCCCCTACTTGCTTGTTTCTCTCTAATCTTACATAGGGATTTCCCTAATTCGTTTAGGACTTAGGCATCTTAGCCAGCACAATCCCATCTTCCTGCAACAGGATGAGATGCTTCTTGTACAAGTCTCCCACTCCTTTTTTGAATGTCTTTTTGCTGACTCCGAAAGTGGCGTAAATCTCTTCTGCCGGGCTTTTGTCATTCAGTGGAGTCCGGCCTCCGTTATCCTTTATATATTGCAACAAGGTTTTCGAGAAGTCATCTACTTTCTCGAAGCCGGGCTTCTGGAGCATCAAGTCGATTTTATTATCCTCACGCACTTGCTTGACGAAGGCTTTCAGCTTGTCGCCTGTGTGAAGCGGCTGAAATATTTCACTGTCGTACAACAATCCGCTGTATTTATTATCTATAATTGCTTTGAAACCGAGGTCAGTCTTTTGCCAAACAAGAATGTCCACTTCGGCGCCCGCTTCATAAGAGGGTTTTTCGTTTGAAAGGTAGCGGTCTACTTTGGCGGAAGCTACAATCCGGTAGCTTTCATCATCCAGGTGGGCATGAACCACGTACTTCTTCCCTACCAGCATCTTCATCTTCTGCTCACGGAAAGGAACAAAGAGGTCTTTCATCAATCCCCAATTCAGGAATGCCCCGTACTGGTTTACCCATGCCACTTCCAGACAGGCAAATTCACCCACCTGTACCAGCGGGGTCAATGTTGTAGCCACAAGGCGTTCTTCGTTATCCAGATATATAAATACCTTCAATTCATCTCCCGGTTCACAATCTTCGGGTACATAACGCGACGGGAGCAGGATTTCACCCTCTTCTCCGCCATCCAGGTACATGCCGAAATCAACTTCCTTGGCAACGGTCAAGGTGTTGAATTTTCCTAACTCAATATTCATCTAAGACTTTCTTTATTATATCACTTTAATTGTATCAGTTTTCGCACAAAGATAGATATAAGGAATAACTTATCAATCTAAACCATCACTTTTTCAAGATAGCTGCACCAAAATCTTTATTCGCAGCGGAGTAGGAATGAGGCGAATGGATGATTTGGCGAAGTGGGGTTTCATTAACTCATGCCCATTTTGTTAGTTGATAACTTCTTTAACCTGTCTGACTTCTATACTATGAATAATGCAGAATAAATAAGATTTTGGTGCAGTTGCCCTGCATTTTTCCGGAAATCCTTTGACTGTATTAAAAAACTAATTATCTTTGCACCCGCAAACAAAAAAAGGTGCCATAGCTCAGTTGGTAGAGCAAAGGACTGAAAATCCTTGTGTCCCCGGTTCGATTCCTGGTGGCACCACTCTCTAAAGTAAAGGTATCGGAATGTAGCGCAGTTGGTAGCGCACTACGTTCGGGACGTAGGGGTCGGGCGTTCGAGTCGCCTCATTCCGACAAAGACAAGAATAAGCCACTGCAAAGCAGTGGCTTATGTCGTTGTTAGACGGATAACCAAGAAAATGCTATCTTCATTAACTGCAACACCTTGCATTGAGTTTTTATTTCCATTTTTCCTTGTGTTTTAGCCTGCATTATTCATGTAGGGTAAGTGATAAGCAGGACTATCTCTATTAGCTTCGCTGACAGCTTCTCTGATTTCTTTCACTAAGGTACGTTCTCCTCCTCCCGGAATTAAGCATCAAAATCAGGCTTTTTCACCATATATATATGGTACTTACACCGCATATATATGGTTCTTGGACGGGATATATATGGTCCGCGCACCGCATATATCCCGTCCAAGCACCGCATATATCCCGTCCGCGCACCGTATATATCCCGTTTAAGCACTGTATATCAGTGTGTTACAATCAAATCACCGGCAAAAAACAGAGTGAGGGTAACTTCTACCCTCACTCTACCCTCACGCTTACCCTCACCTATTGAAACGCCGATGAATAAAGGGATACAGAGAAAAAAGTGAGGGGTGAGGGTAGAATCGCTCAAAACCCTGGGAGGGAGAATTCGTCTCGTGGGACGAGAACTGCACCTCCTTAAACCGATATCCGCGTTCCTTTCCTTCCTGGTCTTCCAGTACAAGCCGTCCGTCCGATTCTATGCGTAGCAGGCGGGCAAGGAAATCACCTTCTGCATCGGCATAGCGGTGGAAGCCTTCGCGGCGGAAAAGGGAATGGGCGTAACGTTCGGCAATGCGGTTGGCGGCATCGCCCGTGATATCCGCCTGCAAGAGGGAATAGTATGCTTTTACCCGCTTCATGATGTTGGCAAGTATCAGATACCGGTCGTACTCCTGCCCAGTGATTTGTTTTAAGGATACAGGATTGGGAGCATTGCTCCGGAAGACCTCCTGGTTTATGTTTACTCCGATGCCGGCGATGCTTCGTCCGATATGACTTCCCGAAAGGTCATTCTCTATCAGTATGCCGCAAATCTTTTTTTCGTTCCGGTAGATGTCATTCGGCCATTTAATGGAGATGCCGTCTGTCCATTCATCCAACTCTTCTTTGATGGAAAGGGAGACGATTTGGGAAAGAATGAACTGGCGGCGGGCTTCAACGAATGTAGGGTAGAGCACGAAACTGAAAGTGATGTTCTTGCTTTCTTCCGATTCCCAGCTATTGCCACGCTGTCCTTTACCGGCAGTTTGGCGCTCGGTAATGAGGGTGGTAAACTCCCGGACGGGCGGTTGCGATTCATTGCACAGCTGCGTCAGGTGGTTGTTCGTAGAGTCTGTTTCCGCCAGTACAATTAGCGGGACAGGGAATGTTGCAGCGCAATTCCGGCTGCTTGGTTGGGTATCGTTATCAGGGCAAGGCATCATATTCGGCGCGTTTCTTTTTGGTGAACTTCTTCAATACTTCAGTATATGCATGGTCGATGAGGCTTTTTATCAGTTTGTCATCCGCATCTCTGTCAAGGAAAACCTGGTTCCAATACTTCTTGTGGAAATGATAAGCTTCTTCGATAGCCGAATAGCGCTCACGCAGTTCAATCGCATATTCCGGGTCGCACTTCATGCTGATTTTGTTGGACGATTCCAGGTCAATCAGCACAAACATCTTATCCATGACTTTCATTACGAGTGAATAGTCGTCGAACGGAAGACACTCCGTGACGGCTTTCTTGGAGAGGCAGTATTCGCGGGCGGTTTCTATATCCATGAGGCAAATGTTGGGTGTTTAGTGAATAATATCTCTTAGCTTAAAGCGTTATAATCAATTCTTTCAGAACATGGGCGGATAGAATGCATCTTTAATATGTTCTATTTTAAAAGTTCCGGCTTCACCGACAACCGTGATAATATCGAAACGGACAGGTTCGTCAATACTGAAATGTTTGATGTATGCATCGGCGGCTATTACAATATGGCGTATCTTCTTCCAATTGACGGCATCCTGTGGTTCTATGTATTCCGTATTGCTGCGCGTCTTTACTTCTATTACAACCAGTTGCCCATTTTTAGCTGCCACGATATCCAGTTCAAGACGGTTTTTCCGCCAATTCCGGTGTCGGACAGTATATCCGTTACGTTCCAGATACTTTATAGTAGCATCTTCTCCGGCTTTTCCAAGATTATTGTGCGCTGCCATACTTTATGATTGGTATATAGGCAATAGAATTACTTTTTAACTGTTACAATGCAAAAATACGTTTTTTCTTCTTTGTATTTACGGAAGTAAAACTAATTTTGCAGGAAATATGAGAAAGAGGAATAAAACAGGTGTGAAAGCCACACCCGAAGAGCCTAAACGCGAACAGCGCATCGTTTGCCTGATGAGCGAAGAGGAAATGCGGATTGTAGACCGTTATCTGGAGAAATACAAGATAACGAATAAGTCTCGCTGGGTGAGGGAGACTATCCTTATGTTTATTTATAAAAAGATGGATGAGGATTATCCTACTCTCTTCGGCGAACATGATATGAGACGATAGCGGATGGAAGATACTCATTATATGAAACTGGCGCTTGCCGAAGCGCACAAAGCTGCCGAAAGGGGTGAAGTACCTGTAGGGGCGGTTATTGTGTGCAAAGACCGTATTATTGCCCGCGCCCATAACCTCACTGAAACTTTGACCGATGTGACTGCCCATGCTGAAATGCAGGCCATTACTGCCGCTGCCTCTACTCTTGGCGGGAAGTATCTGAATGAATGTACTCTTTATGTCACCGTTGAACCTTGCGTGATGTGTGCAGGCGCTATTGCCTGGGCGCAGATGGGGAAACTTGTATTCGGGGCAGAAGACGAAAAGCGTGGATATCAACGTTATGCTTCGCAGGCATTACACCCCAAAACGACAGTGGTTAAAGGTGTTCTTGCCGAAGAATGTGCTGTACTGATGAAAGATTTCTTTGTTGCGAAGCGACGGTAAACGGTATATTCTTCTTCTATCCTATAGGATTTATTCTTTGATTTCTTCGAAATCCACGTATTCTCCATCGTCTTTCGAGAAGACCTTCTGGTGTTTCTTCTGTGTATCATCATCCATTGGTTTGGTTTCTTCGTCTTTCCGGGTAGAAGAGTTTTGTTGCCGGCTGTCGGAGTATGAACCTTGTCCGGGTTGATAACCGCCATTTGCATTCCGGTAGGTTCCCGAAGGGTTATGACGTCTTCCTCCGTTTCCGAAGATACTCCGGAGAACAGTGCCGATAATGCCAAGTCCGATGACCAGAATAACGACTATAATGATAAATAGAAATCCTAATAACTTAAACATATCCTAATATATTTATAATGATGTTCTTTGGGCGAGTAACTTGCATAACAATATGTACCGGAGATTTGTTTAGAGCCGTTTCCTCACAAACCAGCATAAAATAATGTACCAGCCAATGACCGAAGCAAGTCCTGCAAAAATAAGCAGAGGAATACTAACTGCCAGAAATATGTAACGGATTTTATTGCCTTCCCAGGAAAAGCTCTTCAACTTAAAAGCAAACATTGGAAATTCGGCAACCAGCAACAGGGAGAATAGTACGATACAAATCAATAGTCCGTAAAGGACAACCCCGCCTTGTATCAGCCAGTCGTGATATTGTGCAGCCATTGCTCCCCAAAATAAGGTATTAGCAGGTGTATTCAGACCGATAAACGAGCTACTCTGACGCTCATCGGTATTGAACTTCGCCAGGCGAAGCGCCGAGAATATGGAGATAAGAAAAGCGAAGTAAGGAACATATTCCTGAAAACTACTCATCCAACCGGGATAAGTGGTTTCACGTAATAGTGAGAATACAATAACTGATGGTACTACTCCGAAACTCACATCATCTGCCAGAGAGTCCAACTCTTTACCAATGGGTGAGGGGGCGTTTAATAATCGTGCCGACATACCGTCCAGAAAGTCGAATACGGCACTGATTATGATAAAGACAAGCGCCAAATCGTATTTGTACTCGAACGACATGACGCATGCAATACAACCTGAGAACAAATTCAGGCATGTTAAGGTATTGGGAATATGGCGGGTAATACAGTTAGCCATTCGTCTGGTTATTTTAGTTTGGCTATCACCGTTTGGTTTCCTGTAGTTAATTGCCCCATTTTCACAAATACTTCTGTGCCCAGCGGGAGGTAAACATCCACACGGGAACCGAACTTAATAAAGCCCATGTGCTCGTCAATATAACAATCTTCACCCGGTTCGGCATACGTAACGATGCGGCGAGCCATTGCACCGGCTATCTGACGCGCCATCACTTCCACACCTTCGGGAGTTTCGATAACAACCATCGAACGCTCGTTATCGGTACTGGCTTTCGGAAGCCATGCTTTCATGAACTTGCCGTTCTGGTGCGCTACTTTTTTCACGGTTCCGTCTACCGGATACCAATTGGCATGCACATTGATGATACTCATAAAGATAGATATCATGAGGCGACGATCATGGAAGTACTCGTTTTCGTCCACTTCTTCTATGACAACTATCTTGCCGTCGGCAGGCGCCACCACAATCTTTTCGGTCTCCTCCTGTCCAAACAGGCGGATAGGGCATCGGAAGAAATTCACCAACATACCGTAAAGCACTATGCTGACCACTGCTACAATATAAAATGGTAATTTGCATTCTAACCCGAAATATAAGGCGGAGTTAATAACCAACAGTAACAATAAACTGCCGGCCAGTGTATGTGTCCCTTCGTGATGAATTCGTATCTTTTTTAGCTTCTTTAGTCGACTCATGTATATTGGTTCATTGTTTTGAATATAAATTATCTGCAAAAATAGGCTTATTTTAAAAGAATAACAAGCATTTGGGAAGAGAAATACAAGTGTTGATAACTTTTGGAGAAATATTTTTGTTAGCTGTGACATACGTTGTACTTTTATGCTCTTATTTGAAAGGAGATATTTATGCAGGATTTTATTCATTTGCATGTTCATACCCAGTATTCTCTTCTTGATGGTCAGGCAAGTGTAAGTGCTTTGGTTGATAAGGCGATACAGGATGGAATGAAGGGAATTGCCGTGACTGACCACGGGAATATGTTCGGTATCAAGGAGTTTATCAATTACGTTAACAAGAAGAATAGTGGTTCGAAAGGTGAGATTAAAGGCCTCAAGAAGAAAATAGCCGGCATTGAAAGCGGTAAAATCGCTTGTGAAGATAAAGAAGCGGAGCTTGCCGAATGCCGTGTGAAGATTGATGAAGCCGAAAACAAACTCTTCAAACCGATTGTCGGTTGTGAAATGTATGTGGCTCACCGAACTATGGATAAGAAGGAAGGCAAACCCGACCAGGGCGGCTGGCACTTAATTGTATTGGCGAAGAACGAAAAAGGCTATCATAATCTGATAAAGCTGGTATCCAGAGCCTGGACACAAGGCTATTATATGCGTCCGCGTACCGACCGCAATGAATTAGAGCAATATCATGAAGGACTGATTGTATGCTCTGCTTGTCTCGGTGGTGAAGTTCCCAGAAAGATTATCAATGACCGTTTCGAAGAAGCGGAGGAGGCTATACGCTGGTATAAGAATCTTTTTGGCGAGGATTATTATCTGGAATTGCAACGCCACAAAGCAACCGTGCCCCGTGCCAATTATGAAACTTATCCGCTGCAGCAGAGGGCAAATGCCAAGTTGTTGGAGCTTGCCCGGAAATATGACGTTAAGGTTATATGTTCCAATGATGTCCATTTTGTAAATGAGGAACATGCCGAGGCGCACGACCGCTTGATTTGCCTAAGTACCGGTAAGGACTTGGATGACCCTAACCGCATGTACTACTCTAAACAGGAATGGATGAAGACGAAGGCAGAGATGAACGAACTTTTTGCCGACGTGCCCGAAGCCTTGTCCAATACGTTGGAGATTTTAAATAAGGTGGAATATTATTCTATTGACCACGCACCTATCATGCCGACTTTTGCTATTCCCGAAGACTTTGGAACAGAAGATGGATATCGGCAGAAATATACGGAACAAGATTTATTTGATGAATTCACTCAAGATGAAAACGGCAATGTAGTATTGAGTGAAGAAGATGCCAACGCCAAAATCGAAAGCTTGGGCGGATACGACAAATTGTATCGTATTAAACTGGAAGCGGATTATCTTGCCAAGTTGACTTTTGATGGCGCCAAGGTATTTTATGGCGACCCTCTGTCCGGCGAGGTTATGGAACGCTTGAAGTTCGAGCTTCATATCATGAAGACAATGGGTTTCCCGGGATACTTCCTGATTGTGCAGGACTTTATCGCTGCCGGGCGTAAAATGGGAGTTTCGGTAGGGCCGGGACGTGGTTCCGCTGCCGGTTCGGCGGTGGCGTATTGTTTGCAGATTACGAAGATTGACCCTATTAAATATGATTTGCTGTTTGAACGCTTCCTGAATCCCGACCGTATATCATTGCCTGATATTGATATCGACTTTGATGATGACGGACGTGGTGAAGTGCTTCGTTGGGTGACCAACAAATACGGACAGGAAAAGGTGGCGCATATTATTACTTATGGCACGATGGCTACCAAGCTCGCCATTAAAGACGTTGCCCGCGTACAGAAACTCCCTCTTTCGGAGTCTGACCGGCTGGCAAAGTTAGTGCCTGACAGAATACCTGACAAGAAGCTCAGCTTGCAGACTGCTATCGACTACGTTCCCGAACTACAGGCTGCAGAAGCTTCTCCTGACCCTCTGTTGCGCGATACCTTGAAATATGCCAAAATGCTGGAAGGCAATGTGCGCGGCACGGGAGTACATGCTTGCGGTACAATTATCTGCCGTGATGACATCACTGACTGGGTGCCCGTAAGCACTGCCGATGATAAGGAAACGGGTGAGAAAATGCTCGTTACCCAATACGAAGGTTCGGTGATTGAAGATACGGGCTTGATTAAGATGGACTTTCTGGGATTAAAAACTTTGTCCATCATCAAGGAAGCTGTTAATAATATACGCCTGCATAGCGGTTTAGTGTTGGATATAGACAAAGTACCTATTGACGACCCTGCTACTTATAAACTATATAGCGATGGACGTACTGTCGGTACGTTCCAGTTTGAATCTGCCGGAATGCAGAAGTATCTTCGCGAATTGCAACCTTCCACTTTTGAAGACCTCATTGCGATGAATGCCCTTTACCGTCCGGGGCCTATGGATTATATCCCTGACTTTATTGACCGTAAGCATGGACGTAAACCGATAGAATACGATATTCCGGTAATGGAAAAATACCTGAAGGATACGTATGGCATTACAGTCTATCAAGAGCAGGTGATGCTTCTTTCCCGTCTGTTGGCTGATTTCACGCGTGGCGAGTCGGATGCCTTGCGTAAGGCAATGGGTAAGAAGTTACGTGATAAGCTGGATCACATGAAGCCTAAATTTGTTGAAGGCGGGCGTAAGAATGGTCACGACCCCAAGGTACTTGAAAAGATTTGGGGAGACTGGGAGAAGTTTGCATCCTATGCTTTCAATAAATCCCATGCCACTTGCTACTCATGGGTAGCCTATCAGACGGCTTATCTGAAAGCGAATTATCCGGCGGAATACATGGCGGCTGTGATGAGCCGAAGTTTATCGAACATTACTGATATCACCAAGTTGATGGATGAATGTAAAGCAATGGGCATCAAAGTACTTGGGCCGGATGTGAATGAAAGTAACCTGAAATTTACTGTGAACCCGGAAGGAAATATCCGCTTCGGTCTCGGTGCAGTGAAAGGTGTGGGCGAAGGCGCCGTGCTGAATATAATGGAAGAGCGCGAAAAGAACGGTCCGTTCAAAGGGATATTCGATTTTGTGCAGCGTGTCAATCTGACAACATGTAATAAAAAGAACTTTGAATGCCTTGCCCTGGCAGGTGGTTTCGACGACTTTCCGGAGATGAAGCGTGAACAGTACTTTGCCGTAAACTCAAAGAATGAAGTCTTCATGGAAACGTTAATGCGCTATGGTAACCGTTATCAGGCAGACCAGGCTGCGGCAGCCAATTCATTGTTCGGTGGCGACAATGTGGTGGATATAGCTACTCCGGAAATTCCTGAAGCTGAACGTTGGAGCGATTTGGATCGCTTAAACAGAGAGCGTGACTTGGTGGGCATTTACCTTTCAGCCCATCCGCTGGACGAGTACTCCGTTGTATTGCAGTACGTTTGCAATACACACATGGCCGAGTTGGAAGATAAAGCGGCGCTTACCGGACGTGAAATAACAATGGGTGGTATTGTGACTTCGGTACGCCGGGGAATCAGCAAGAATGGTAATCCTTACGGCATAGCCAAGATAGAAGATTACTCCGGTTCTACGGAAATTGCGTTCTTCGGTAATGATTGGGTAACCTATCAGGGGTATCTGGGCGAACGTACGTTCCTCTTTATCAAAGCCCGTTGCCAGCCTAAACAGTGGAAGCAGGATGAATTGGAACTCAAGATAACTTCCATGGAACTATTGCCGGATGTGAAAGAGAAATTGATTGCCAAGATTACAATCATACTCCCGTTATCCGTATTGAATCCGGCTGTGGTTGCTGAACTTGCTGTCTTGACGAAGGACCATCCCGGTACCACGGAACTTTGTTTTGAAGTGATAGACCCGGACACCAAAAAGACAGTAAGTCTGATTTCCCGCCCGGTGAAACTTTCCGTAGGGCGAGAGCTAATCTCTTATTTAAATGAACGTCCTGAACTGGAATTTCGGATTAATTAGTATCTTTGCTTCATCAATAGGTTGATAATGAATGATTAACTATGAATTAATTCCAAAACATTAAATATAAATTTATTAAAGAAATGGCTTTAGAAATTACAGACAGCAATTATCAGGAAATACTTGAAGAAGGTAAACCTGTAGTGATTGACTTTTGGGCGCCGTGGTGTGTCCCTTGCAAAATGGTAGCACCCATCATCGATGAATTGGCAGAAATGTACGAAGGTAAAGTTAGTATCGGTAAATGCAATGTGGATGAAAACAGCGAACTGCCTGCAGAATTTGGCATCCGTAACATTCCTACTATACTATTCTTTAAAGAAGGTAAATTGGTTGATAAGCAAGTAGGTTCTGCTGCGAAATCCGCTTTTGGTGATAAAATAGAGAATCTGCTTTAATGCGTAGTTAGTTGATTGAGGTATTAACTCTAAAAAATAAATAGTATGGGATTAGAAGACGATTTCTTAATGGATGATATCGATGACGAAAAAGCCATCGAGTACATCAAGAATTATTTGCCGCAAGAGTTGAAAGAGAAATTCTCCGACGACGAACTTTATTATTTTCTCGATTTGATTAATGAGTATTATTCGGAAAGCGGCATCTTGGATGTTAATCCCGATGAAGAAGGATATATCGAAATCGACTTGGGACAAATCGTGGATTACGTTATCAAAGAAGCTCACAAAGATGAGATGGGTGACTATGACCCGGAAGAAATTCTGTTCGTAGTTCAAGGTGAAGCGGAATATACGGAAACGTTGGATGATGAATAACAACTTCTTCTATAACAAATAAAAAGAAAGTCCGGACATTGTGTTCGGACTTTCTTTTTGTGGAGAAATTCCACACTTGTAGCGTAGATTCCACATTTTTCAAATCCCCCTTAACCTGTATTATTCATACCGTAGGAGTTATCCTGCATTATTCATACCGCAGGAATTAAGGGAGTTACCTATAAATAATGTAGGCTATGTAATACTTTGTATGCGAATAATAAAGGTGTTGTATCGAACTTTGGCACGTTGCTTGTGTTTTATTAATGAGGTTTTAACATTAACATAGACAGGAAACTTATGAAATCGTTTTTTACGAAGAAGGAGAGAAAGCTTACAAAGAATGAAAGGAGAGGGGTGGTGATTGCCGTAATAAGCATAGCATTATTAGCCGGTATTTATTGGTTCTTCGCACATAGGTCGGTACCGGCACCGGAACTGCCGGTGGTGGCTGTAGAACCGGCTGTTCAGGATGATGTGGAAATTTATGGTGAATATGTAGGACGTGTCCGCGCCCAGCAGTTTGTGGAAGTACACGCCCGTGTAGAGGGATTCCTGGAGAATATGCTTTTTGAAGAAGGTACCTATATATTGAAGAATCAGGTATTGTTTGTTATTAACCAGGACCAGTATCGGGCTAAAGCGGATAAGGCGCGTGCGCAACTGAAGAAAGATGAAGCGCAAGCCAATAAAGCACAGCGCGACCTGGAACGTATCCGCCCGCTGTATGAGCAGAACGCTGCCAGTAAACTGGATTTGGATAATGCGGTGGCTGCTTATGAAACAGCCGAAGCCGATGTAGCAATGAGTCAGGCGGATTTAGACCAGGCTGAACTGGAACTCGGGTATACCATTGTGCGCTCTCCGCTGTCAGGACATATCAGTGAGCGGCACGTAGACTTGGGGACATTGGTAGGCGCCGGCGGTAAGTCATTGCTTGCCACTATTGTAAAGAGTGATACCGTCCTGGTCGATTTCAGTATGACGGCATTGGATTATCTGAAGACAAAAGAACGTAACGTGAATCTGGGGCAAAAAGACTCCACCCGTTCCTGGCAGCCGAATATCTCCATTACGTTGGCCGACAATACCATTTATCCTTATAAAGGGCTGGTTGACTTTGCCGAACCGCAGGTCGATCCGCGTACCGGTACGTTTTCTGTTCGTGCCGAGATGCCTAATCCGCAACGCGCATTGCTACCGGGACAGTTTACCAAAGTGAAATTGCTGCTGGATGTACAGACAGGTGCAACGGTTGTTCCCACTAAATCAGTCATAATTGAAAAGGGAGGCGCTTACGTGTTTGTAATGCGGCGCGACTCTACCGTAGAACGTCGTTTCATTGAGTTGGGACCGGAAATAGAGAATCGGGTGGTAGTAGAAAGAGGTCTTGTGCCGAATGAGAATATAGTTGTAGAAGGATACCACAAGTTAAGCCCGGGTGTGAAAGTCAAGGTAAACAATACCATGTTGAAGAAGGAAGAAGAAGTGCAAGCCGTTGATACAACTATGGCGGAATTGTAATCGACAAAGAATTGTAATCGACAAACGTAAAACAGACGTATATGAAAGTAAGTTTCTTTATAGACAGACCGGTTTTTTCGGCTGTCATCTCCATATTGATAGTCATTGTGGGTATCATTGGGCTGATGATGCTCCCCATTGATCAATATCCGCAGATAACACCCCCGGTAGTGAAGATTAGCGCTTCATATCCCGGCGCCAGCGCGCTGACCGTGTCGCAGGCGGTGGCTACTCCTATTGAACAGGAATTGAACGGAACGCCGGGGATGCTCTATATGGAGTCCAACAGTTCTAATTCCGGCGGTTTCTCGGCTACGGTCACTTTCGATATTTCCGCCGACCCTGATTTGTCGGCAGTGGAAATACAGAACCGCCTGAAGCTGGCGGAGTCCAGTCTTCCGGCTGAAGTAGTGCAAAACGGCATATCCGTAGAAAAGCAGGCTGCCAGCCAGTTGATGACTATCTGCCTGAAATCTTCCGACCCGAAGTTCGATGAAATATACCTGAGTAACTTTGCTACTTTGAATGTACTTGACTTGCTTCGCCGTATTCCCGGTGTGGGGCGTGTTTCAAATATAGGCAGCCGTTACTACGCCATGCAAATCTGGGTACAACCGGATAAACTGGCAAACTTCGGCCTGACGGTTGCCGATTTGCAGAATGCATTGAAAGACCAGAACCGTGAGTCTGCGGCAGGCGTGCTGGGACAGCAACCTGTTACGGGACTCGATGTTACCATTCCTATTACCACTCAGGGACGTCTCTCTTCCGTTAGTCAGTTTGAAGAAATTGTGGTACGCGCCAATGCGGATGGTTCTATCATTCGTATGCGGGACGTGGCGCGTGTGTCGCTGGAAGCTTCTTCTTATAATACGGAGAGCGGAATCAACGGCGAAAACGCAGCCGTACTTGCCATATATATGTTGCCGGGCGCCAATGCGATGGAAGTAGCCGAGAATGTTAAGGAAGCGATGAATGAAATCAGCAGTAATTTCCCCGACGGATTGAGTTATGAAATGCCATTCGATATGACGACTTACATTTCAGAGTCTATTCATGAAGTATATAAGACATTGTTCGAAGCTTTGCTACTGGTAATTATCGTGGTATTCCTGTCGTTGCAAAGCTGGCGTGCAACTGTCATCCCGATAGTGGCAGTGCCTATTTCCCTGATCGGTACGTTTGGTTTTATGTTAATATTCGGCTTCTCGCTTAATATACTCACTCTTTTAGGACTGGTGCTTGCTATTGGAATTGTGGTGGATGATGCCATTGTGGTGGTGGAGAATGTGGAGCGTATCATGCACGAAGAGAAGCTCTCACCTTATGAAGCCACAAAGAAAGCTATGGAAGGGCTGACGGGAGCAATCATCGCTACCTCCTTAGTATTGGCGGCTGTGTTTGTGCCGGTTAGTTTCCTTGGCGGTATCACGGGGCAACTGTACCGCCAGTTTACCGTAACGATTGTGGTTTCTGTTTTGCTCTCTACGGTGGTTGCATTGACTCTGAGTCCGGTGATGTGTTCTTTGATATTGAAACCGGAATCCCATAAGCGGAAGAATATCGTATTCCGCTATATCAATTATGCCCTCAATACGGGTAACCGTAAATACGTGCAGCAGATTTCGCGGGTAATTGGTAATCCGCGTAGAATATTGGGAGCATTCGGAGTGGTGCTGGTAGCCATCTTCCTGATAAACCGCCTGATACCCGCCAGTTTTCTGCCCATAGAAGATCAAGGATACTTTAAAGTCGAACTGGAACTTCCCGAAGGCGCTACGCTGGAACGTACGCGTATTGTTTCGGAACGTGCGGTAGACTACTTGATGCAAAACCCGGCAGTGGCTTATGTGCAGAGTGTGGTAGGGACAAGCCCGCGGGTAGGAAGCAGTCAGGCGCGCAGCGACCTCACCGTTATCCTGAAACCTTGGGGAGCGCGTGACGGGCAGACTATTGATGAAGTAATGGCGCAAGTTAAGAAAGAAATACAGCAATATCCCGAATGTAAAGTATATCTTTCTACGCCGCCTGTTATTCCCGGACTGGGAAGCTCCGGCGGTTTTGAAATGCAGCTTGAAGCGCGTGGTGACGCAACTTTTGATAACCTGGTACAAGCTGCGGATACATTGATGTTTTACGCATCGCAACGTAAAGAACTGTCGGGATTGTCGTCTTCCTTGCAGTCGGATATTCCCCAACTCTATTTCGATGTAGACCGTGACAAGGTGAAGTTCTCCGGTGTACCTTTAGCGGATGTGTTTTCTACCATGAAAGCCTATACAGGCTCGGTGTATGTGAATGACTTTAATATGTTCAACCGCATCTACCGTGTCTATATCCAGGCGGAAGCATCCTACCGGAAGCATACGGAGAATATCAACCTATTCTTTGTCCGTGGTGCGGATAATGTGATGATTCCGTTGACTTCACTCGGAACGACTTCTTATACTACCGGCCCGGGCAGTATCAAACGTTTTAATATGTTCAACAGTGCGGTTATCCGTGGTGGTGCGGCGGACGGATATAGTTCCGGTCAGGCGATGAATATCATTGAGCAGATTGCCCGTGACCATTTGCCCGATAATATAGGTGTGGAATGGAGCGGACTTTCCTATCAGGAGAAACAAGCCGGCGGAAAGACCGGAATGGTGCTTGCTTTGGTGTTTTTGTTCGTATTCCTTTTTCTGGCTGCCCTTTACGAAAGTTGGACTGTGCCTGTTGCCGTTCTGCTTTCGTTGCCGGTTGCTGCATTGGGAGCCTATCTCGGAGTGTGGGTCTGCGGATTGGAGAATGATGTTTATTTCCAGATTGGGCTGGTAATGTTGGTTGGCTTGGCGGCAAAGAACGCTATCCTGATTGTGGAGTTTGCCAAAGAGCAGGTGGATCGTGGAGTAGATGTGGCTAAGGCGGCCCTGCATGCATCACAGTTGCGTTTCCGTCCTATTCTGATGACATCATTGGCATTTATTTTGGGTATGTTGCCGATGGTGATTGCCAGTGGCCCGGGTTCGGCAAGCCGTCAGGCTATCGGAACGGGTGTTTTCTTCGGAATGATTCTGGCGGTGACGGTAGGTATCTTTTTAGTACCCTTTTTCTTTGTGCTGATTTATAAGGCGAAAGCAAAGGCGAGAAGTACCAATATGGGGAAGGTTAAGAGAATGGCGAAGCGATTTAAACGATAGGTTATGAAAAGGAAATATACAATATACGGTATTCTGTTGATAATGGTATTATTCAATTCCTGCCAGTTGGGTAAGCACTATGTGCGCCCTGAACTGAATTTGCCGCAACAGCTTGATTTGCCGCAGCAACTTGATTTGGCGCAACGGCTTGACCAGACGAAACAACTAGACTCAGTGGAGCAGGATACGCTTTCCATTGCCGACCGTCAGTGGTGGACTATCTATACCGATACCACTCTGCAGGCGCTTATTGAGCGGACGTTGGAATATAATAAAGATATGAAGATGTCGGTTGCGCGGGTAAAAGAACTGGCTGCAATGAAGCGGATTGACTTTGCCAATCTCTTCCCTCAAATCAGTGGAAATCTGTACACAGAGAAGGAGGCAACCAATTATGGAGGAGATAACTACAATTCCACTCCGAGTTATGAAGCCAAAGCGCTCGTATCGTGGGAAGTAGATCTCTGGGGTAATCTGCGCTGGGCAAAAGACAAGAGTATGGCTGAGTTTCTGGGTTCGATAGAAGCGCAACGTGCGTTGAAAATGAGTCTTGTGGCGGAAGTGGCTCAGGCATACTTCGAACTGATTGCGTTAGATAATGAATTGTCTATCGTGAAACAGACATTAAGCGCCCGTAAAGAAGGAGTGCGTTTGGCGAAACTTCGTTTTGAAGGTGGACTGACTTCGGAAACTTCCTACCAGCAGGCGCAAGTAGAGTTGGCGCGTACGGCAACATTGGTACCTGATTTGGAACGAAATATTTCCATAAAGGAAAATGATATCGCTTTCCTGGCGGGTGAATATCCCGGAAAAATAGAACGTTCCGTATTGTCGGAAGAAATAAAACTGCCGGAAAGTCTTCCTGTGGGACTTCCTTCCACTTTGTTGGAGCGTCGTCCGGATGTGCGTCAGGCAGAGCAAAAGCTGATTGCGGCGAATGCAACCGTAGGTATTGCCTATACGAATATGTTTCCCCGTCTGTCATTAACGGCGCATTACGGGTTGGAGAGCACTGAGTTTTCCGACTTCTTGAAATCACCGTATCACTTCCTGAGTGGTTCGTTATTGACTCCCCTCTTCGCTATGGGAAAGAACCGGGCGATGTTGAAAGCCAGGAAAGCAGCTTATGAACAGGAATGTTATGCTTATGAAAAGTCTGTGTTGACGGCATTCAAGGATGCACGCAATGCGATAGTGGATTTCAATAAAGTGAAAGAAATCTATGAATCGCGTTTGCAATTGGAGCAATCGGCGCGGGCGAATGTGAAGCTGGCCCAGTTACAATATATTAATGGTATAATCGGTTATCTGGACGTACTGGATGCACAGCGTGGATATCTGGATGCACAGATTGGGTTGAGTAATGCGGTGCGGGATAAACAGATAACGTTGGTGAGGTTGTACAAGGCGTTGGGGGGCGGTTGGCAGTAAGCGGAAGGTTTTCGATAAAAGTTATTTCAGGCTTGATGTTTCGCTCTTGGAATATATATTTGTGTTCGGATAAAGAAAGGATTATTAAGATTATATATCATACCAGCCCGATAATTGCAGATAGCATCTATCCTCAACATCGGAATCATCAGGACACCACCAATGAGCCAGAGACATTCTTATCAATGTGCCTTGGGGTATGTTCTCAACAGGGGCGGAAAAACCCACATAAGAAATATTATAACCCCAGCGACGGCTACCGTCATTGTAATTATATCTTATCTTACCATTATGATCACTTCGAGTAATATCTTTATCGGCAATCCAAAAACATACACTATTTTTGGGAATATTGTCTCTATTAATGAATCCTGCTCCATTCTGTGTGTATTGCAATTTTCCCTCAAATAAGTTAGAAATAGAACCTTGATAGATATTGACCTTTCTTTTATCAAGAAAGGTTATCATCGCTATACCTTCATTCAAAGTGACTTTCAGCCTCTTGGATATCACGCAAACATCTTCCGAATGAGGTAAGGAACGTGGATTATTGGGTTTTCTGTAAGTAATATCCCAAACTTGCCTTATCTCATAATTTGTACTATCATCGGGATGATGTCCATGTTCATCTAAAAGCCTAACAAAATTACCATTTGCAGTAACTCCACCCACACAAACGCCATGTTGCATTTTTGTTTTAGAAACTATTAAGACATCCATATTACAAATGTGTTATTTTGTATCCCAACTTTTCCAGTTCAGCAGCTACAATAGACCTGTGACATGCTTTGGCTTTTTCTTCTACACAAAACAAGACTACATTTTCCGCTCCGGCTCTTTCTAACTCCTCTATAAAGTTACCAAAGTTAAATTTTTTCAGTATTTTGTCTTTGTATGCTATTGAAAAGACCTTTCCTAATTCACTCCTATCTCTTTTCTGTTCTTTTTGCTGAACATCTGTTTCCTTTTGAAGCATTCTTATTTCTGAAGTGGGAGCTAATGAAAATATATGTCCATATCTAATATCAATGTCATTCAATTTCTCTTGCAATCTGTTACTGTTTACAAAAGCGTATTCTGAGCCTCTAACCCCTCTTCGTTGCCGAATATCACAGAATGTATCAATGTTGTTGTCTGTGAGCTTTTTGAAATACTCTATTTCTGTTGAGCCATAAACTCCTATCGTGAAAAATTTCATGTCAATATGATTTTCGTGATGTAAATTCCATTCTATTCCCAAATAAATCAATAACGCCATTGCCTTTAGTAAGTTCAGACATTACTGTTTCTTGTGACTTTATTCTATTTTCCAAAATAATATGATTCAAAGAAATATTATTGATTCTAAGTTCCTCCCCTATCAATTTACTTCTATGGCATTCTTCAGGCTTTGACTCACTACACATAATAGCCAATCTGATTTCTTTTTCATTGGCAGTTATCAATCTGTTTAAGCCTTGTATGAAAAAATCTTTCCTTTTTATTACATCATATAAAATCTTACCATTACTATCATAACAACTTCTATCATCCGGGAGTCCACCTAAAGAATCACCAACAAACACATATTGTATTCCACACTTCTCAAGTTCTACCTTTAATAACGCTTGGTTAAATTGAGGATTCCATTTGGAAAATGGCTTAGAGCGAATATCTAACAAGTACTCAATATTAAAAGAGTAGAGTTCTTTTATGAAAACATCAAAGCTTTTGTTTCCATGCCCAGTTGAATATATCGTTGACTCTTCCATATTTCAATTTTATCTATTTTCCTCGCAATAGCATTATTCTACAAGCAAAGGTACTAAATATTTTGAAATGAGTTTCAACTACAACTTAAAACTTTTATTTTTACCCGCTTCGGGCTTGATGTTGGGTCTTACATAGTGGTTTGTCGCCTGTATCACTCGTTGATACTGTTCCCTGAACCAATCAATGATATTTTGTCCGTTGAGATTCAACTGTAACTTGTCGGGATTATCCGGCTCTTTCTCCATTTTCAGCTTGACATCCTCTGCTGTAAACTTCTGCTTGTGTTCCGGTGAAAAGAAAGAGAATGTTTTTGCTGTCAAGTTTCTACCCTCAAGCAATGCCTTGATGGAATTAACAGCAAGTCCCATTGTCTTGCAAAGGTCGGCTATCCTTAGCTGTTCTTTCATCATCGGGAACAAATTGTGTATCAGGTTCAGTTCTTCCTGCTCCTGAATGATCTCTTTCAGGTCTTCATTTTTATCAACCAACTCCCTGTAATATTGTTGAGTGGAAATGTGCCTTGCCTCTGAACTCTCTTTACCACGTACCAAACCAAATTTGCTCATCGCCTGTGCATAAGTATTCTGCATCTGTTCGGGACTTCCAGTCATCATCACCCGAATTGCCCGAACCTGATTATGGCTAATCTTCCGAGCAATGCCTGCGTGTTCAATCCGGTATTGGATAGCTTCGGTTCGATTTCTTACACCATCGGGAAACTCTATCAGTTCCCTGTTCAAATGTGTGCGGTCTTTATCCGCATTGGCGGGATTGACCGTCCGCTCGATGTGGGAGCTTATTGGAGCATCGTTGCCCACTCCCTTTTCTAAATGAAGTACTGCGAATTTTGCCATTACATCTATTTTTTTGATTACTTTTACGATTGAAATTTTGATGATACTTTTTCATCCGACTTCCTTTCAGGGAAGTCTTCGGGGAGTCAAGAGGGGCAAACCCCTCTTGCTTATTGGAGTGTTTTTAGTGTAGATTTATCGGAGCGTGAAGAAAACACCCTAATAAGCTATGGCGTTTTGTAAAACGTCCCTTTGTAGTGGCTGCGATTGTAAACTCTGACAGCAGCCGTTGGCAACACATCACCCACTATACACAGTTTATATAGTGAATGATGTGTACCGGCTTTACAGAGTATGCCAGGTTTAGATTGCATCACAAATACTTTTCTCCATTCCTTCCAATTTCTGCGACAAGGTTTCCATGTCCCGGCTTATTTTCTGGTTGGTTATTTTCGCATAAATCTGGTTGGTTTTGATATTCGTGTGTCCGAGAATTGGATTTCTTCTTCCGTAAGATAACCCCTGTCTACATGTTCGGGGCTGTTGATATATCCGGCAAAGGGATTGAACGGCAACAGCCCTGTATTCCTTGCAATAGAGATAATATGCTTTAAGACTATCATATATCCCCATACGGTATTGGTACGGCATCCTTTCTCTGTCCGCAGGAAATACTCGAAGTCGTTGATAAAACTAAGGCTAAGTTCCTTTAGCGGTATATCCTCCCTGTGGTAGGTCAGGGGCAGGAACTCACGAATGTGCTTGCAGACGGTACGGTAGCGGGAGAATGTACCCTTTGCCCTGCTGTACCCCACCTTCTTTTCAAATTCGGCGTTGTGCTGCTCGAATAATTTCAACAGCGTTTCCTGCTTGATGCCGATACCGAGATAGGCGTTTTTCAATTTTTCGGCGGTAACATAGCCGTCCGTCTGCATCAGTTCCTGATAACGGCGGTTTACGTCCACTCGGATACGGTCGATGGCGAGATTGATTTTCTGTGCTTCCGTACTTTTCCCTGATGCCCGGTTGTTCTTCACATCCCACAGGCGGAGCGGAATATCCGTCTTGCAACTGAACTGTTTAACTTCGCCGTCCACTGTCAGTCGGCACATCAAAGGCAGGTTTCCGCCCCGTTTCTCACTGCCTTTCTTCACATAAAATAAGACCTTGAATGTTGACCTCATAACTCAATGTTTTTTCTGGTTACAAAATTAGTTATCATTGAGTTATAAGACGGTATGCAAATTTACGCAATACGCTGAATAAGAATCATGTAGCAAAGTTTTTTCGCTCTACCCCAAGTAACGGGATAGTAACTTATCTCTTGCTTTGTTCTGCTAAAATATGGCTTTTCATGGATAGGCATACAAAGCATAACAGAGCATAACAAACGCTATGTCAGCTAATTCGCTACGCTCTGCATAATTCTGCTTTTTTGTTGGAAGTTTATTTTATATTTGAAAAAGTTGAAACAAAACTAATGCTAAAAACAATACTAAAAATACATACTGTTTCATCATATCACTTTCTTTAGCTTTATTCGTAACAGGACCGGATTGTCTTCTTCTGATATACTCTCACATAGATTCATCAAAGATACATGCTTCTGTTTAAAAGTATTCCATTCTTGAGACGGCATCGCCCGCTTGCAATTTGCATACCCATTAATAAGAACTGTAGGACTTATCGGGACGTATAGATAATTGTCAATTACAATATGAGGAAGATTAGTATATCTTAAATTTAAAGTATTATCTTTCAAATACATGTCATCTATAATCTTGATTCCGTTCATAAATTCACCTGTTTTCAATGAATAGAAACACAAACTAGCCTTTCTATCGAACCCAAGCCCCAATATTAATAAATCGGAACAAACTTGAAAGCCCCAGAGTGTAACATATTCTTTATTTGATATCTTTTTATCTATGGCCACCATATCATCAGTAGATTCCACCTTGCTATAGTCCACCTTATATTTCCCAAAATCCAGATAATAAGCGGGATTGGCCTTATCTACATCCAACGAATAAATGATCTCAGAATGAGAATACGTAAAATAATGCTTCCCATTATGAGTTGAGAAAGTATTCCAGTTGAGGAAATAAAGCAATTTTGTCTTTTCAATAGAGGAAAGCTCCAAAAATGATGAAACTTTTTTGTCATCTTCTGTAAAAGCGCATAATACTCTATTGTCTTTCCCTGCTAAAGTGGTATGTCTCATTACATAAGAACCATCTGGGTATGCCACTACATCACGCGCATAGTAAGGCATAGGAGACTCATACAAATAATGACCAACAGAATCATAAGTAACAACTTTATTCCAACCAAAAACCTTTAAATCTGAATTAGGCATTAATGCAAAGGTACCCATATCCACATATTCTCCCTTTCCTTGTCCAATATGATCTAATTCACAAAGGAATTTTCCTTGCTCAGAAAACACTAATACCCGTGCATTACTCAATCCACTTGTCACTAACATATAGTAGCGGCCATTTCTATAATATATATTCCGAATTTCACCAATTAAACTTTGTGAAGTAGTTTCCAAGGGTATAATCTCAACTGATTCAGCAAAACTAGACAATTTCAAGGACGAATTAAATGACAGACCTGATAAGTCTATTTTTTGCACTTCTGTTGTTTCGCTTTTTCTTTCATTAGAACAAGCCAAAAACAACATAATAACAAAAGCGTAAAACAATGTCTTCATAATATTGTATTTTTAGAGAAGTCTCCCTCCTTTTGGGCGAGAGACCTCTCTGTTTAATTAAACTTTTTAGCAAGGTACCTGATCATGCACATTACAGTTACTATTATTATCTCTTCTACACACCTTACAACTACCTTCAGTGTTCAAATAATAGCCACTATGCATAAGTTCTTTAAAATCCGCTTCCCGAAAGAAGACAGGTGGCGAAAATCAGGGTAACTGAATGTATGAAAGAAATTGCAGAGGGAAATCGGTGTATACCTACCTTTCCATCGAAGATGTCTGATGAAGTACAGGTAATGAATAAGAAAGTAGATGCAATCAAAAATACTGGAATTTTCTTCATACTGTTTTTCATTTACTATCATATTTTTCACTAATGATTATTGTGCTGGCAAATATAAAGAATAAACAAAATAAAAATGTGTTTATGGGAGTAAAAAAGGGTGTGAGAAAAACTTTATGCCTTTTATTATGTTGATGATCAATCACTTGTCGTTTTTAACAAACCAATAAAAACCCGTAATTACTTAGTCCCCCACTTGGCGTTACCCTGAGCGAAAGTTGAAATAACATTTTTCAGTTCTGATTTCTATTGAAGAATTGAACCTGCATTATTCATAGTGTAAGTACTTCGTTTACTATAAATGAGAATTTAGCGAAGAATGGGTACGCGGACGACACGGAATAAGCGGACGAACGCGGACTATCTCTATTCTCCTCCTCCTGGGAGGAGGAGTACCCGCAGGGGGAGGTGGTAGGTAAAATAAATACCTATTAATCATAACTCTAAGGAATTCTT
>QMCD01000195.1_pt1 | contig 77936 bp, 64 predicted proteins | sample 1821841 | NCBI WGS metagenome assembly QMCD01 (sample SAMN01991225, study PRJNA193472) | Termite gut metagenome, whole genome shotgun sequencing project. | isolation source: worker | host: Macrotermes natalensis
AGAACTCTGTGCCTCTGTGTCTCTGTGTTTGAATCACCGCTAATTCTCATTTACGACGAGACACTTATGAATAATACAGGTTAACTACAGTAAGTAGCTGTTCCTAATTCGTTTATACTATGAATGATAATATAGCGAACCGGAATCTCAATCCGGTTGCTGCGCAATACAAGCAATTCTTTAGACGCGGATAACGCAGATGACGCGGATTTTTAAATGCTGCGCTACGTTATCCCACCCGGAAGATAAAAAGAGAGCCGCGTCATCCGCGTTATCCGCGTCTAAAAAATGATAGTATAAACTAATTATGAACAGCTACTTATGAATAACTTATCATTTACTTGGTGCTGCACTCCCTTTTCCCTGGAAGAATTCCTCCTCCTTCTTCTTTTCCCGCAAATCCTTCAGCCAACTTTCAGCAGCGTTGTAGTAGTTGCTCGTATCTAATACAATGCCGCCTTGACTATCTATTTCCGGTTGTTCTTCTTTACCTTCTAATGGGCGGGTTTTCAGGAAAGCCTCCAGATAGCGTTCGGTATTCCTCTTATCTTTCAACGAGTACTGGTAGGTGAACGCTATGTCGTACAGGAGTTTATGATTCGTTTTGTCGTAGAGCTTGTAGCGCTCTAAAGTGGCTTCCACTTGCTCTTTGTACATTCCTGCCATTTTGTAGCAGTCACTCATGCCGATATAGAGGCGAGACATTGCAGAGTCCTTGGGAATACTCAATTTGATAGCACTTTCAAGGTAAGTCACGCCTTGTTCTTTCCAGGATGTTTTAGAACAGGCACGGCCTAAGTAATATAACAAGTTGACGTTTTCCGGGTCGTACTTTCGTGCAACTTCAAGTATGTCGTGAGCCTCATATAACTTATCGACTGCATAGTAACTGACTCCAAGATAGTAACAAGTATGGAAGGAACTGTCTCCCCGGTTAACTAAATATTCATATCGCTGAATAGCGGTCGGATAATCTTTATTCAGACAATACGCCAATGCATTCTGGCGGTTTACAACGATATTGGTAGAATCTATTTTGCGATACTTCTCCGTTGCTTCAATGGCTTGGTCATAAAAATCGCCGGCTATATTCAAAGCGCCCAGCTTGGCGGCTGCCAGATAATCATTAGGATATTTTTCCTGAATGACGTAATAACATCCCATAGCCGCCGGAGCTTCATTCCTGCCTTCGAAGCTTTGCGCCTGGAGGTGAAGTACAATTGCGGAACTGTCTTTCTCGGACATAAGGCTGCTCTCGCCTAATGCTTCTTCAAATTTCTGTTGGCTCAATAACAAACCGACGTATTGAATCCGTACATACTTATTGTCTGGATTCAAGTCCAGCGCTTCCCGGTAATAGTTTAACGCCTGGCTTCCTTTGGCTAATGATTTGCAACATTCCGCCGCTTCAATGTAAGCCCGCGGATTCAGAGAGTCTTGCAGCACGATTTCTTCATACACTTGTAGCGCTTCCAGGTTGTTGCCGAGGCTTTTCAATGCTTTCCCTTTCTGATAAAGTAGTGGAACTGTTGGAGTCTCTTTGTTGATGAGCGACAAAGCCGTTTCATAATCATAGTTTGCCATCGCCTCTTGAATTTGATTGGTATTCTGCGCCATTAGTAGTGAACAAACGCTGAAGCAGCATAGGGTGAGAAGTTTTCGCATAGCTTTTTATCTTTAGTACATTACTTAATTGAGCGCAAGTTACTAAAAATATTCTCTTTACGAAGTATTCGTAATGCCTTTTAGATAGATTAACTAAGTCAATGTTCATAATTAGTTTATACTATAATTTTTTAGACGCAGATAACGCGGATGACGCGGATCTCTTTTTGTCTTCCGGATGGGATAACGTAGCGCAGCATTTAAAAATCCGCGTCATCCGCGTCTAAAGAATTGCTTGCATTGCGCAGCAACCTGATTGAGATTCCATTTCGCTATATCATCATTCATAATATAAACTAATTATGAACATCTACTTAACCTATATAATTCATACTGTGGGAGTTATCACTTCGTTATCCTGCATTATTCATACTGTAGGATTAGAAAGGATAATAAAATACCCCTGCCGTAGTATAGTACAACAGGGGTATTCTTATAAGATTAGGGCAACACACCCTCTATAAACCTGAATCTTTAAATAACCAATGTTATTAAGATAAACTTGTATACATTACATTAAGAAGCCTAACAAGATACCGGCTGCTACTGCCGATCCGATTACACCTGCCACGTTCGGGCCCATAGCATGCATCAACAGATAATTGGTCGGATCGTATTCCAGACCTACAACCTGAGAAATACGTGCCGAGTCGGGTACTGCGGATACACCGGCATTACCAATCAACGGATTAATCTTATTATCTTTCTTCAGGAAGAGATTGAATATCTTCACGAACAGTACTCCCGATGTGGTAGCAATGATGAATGACAATGCACCGAGACCGAAAATCTTGATAGAATCAACCGTCAGGAATTCAGATGCCTGAGTAGATGCACCTACCGTCAATCCCAGCAAGATAGTAATGGTATCAATCAGCGGGCCGCGGGCTGTTTCTGCCAAACGACGGGTTACACCGCTTTCTTTCAACAGGTTACCGAAGAACAGCATACCCAGCAGAGGTAAACCGGACGGAACCAGGAAGCAGGTCAGCAACAAACCGATAATCGGGAAGACAACTTTCTCCGTATGAGAAACAACGCGTGGAGGTTTCATACGAATCAAACGTTCGCGCTTATTAGTCAACGCGCGCATAATGGGCGGTTGGATTACAGGTACCAAAGCCATATACGAATAGGCTGATACCGCAATTGCACCCATCAGGTTAGGAGCCAGCTTAGATGACAGGAAGATAGCTGTCGGGCCATCGGCTCCGCCGATAATACCGATAGCACCGGCCTGCATCGGGTCGAATCCCATCTCCAGTGCAATCATGTAAGCACCAAAGATACCGAACTGTGCAGCTGCGCCGATTAGTAACAACTTAGGATTGGAAATCAAGGATGAAAAGTCGGTCATGGCGCCAATACCCAAAAATATAAGCGGCGGATACCAGCCGGATGTTACTCCCTGATACAAGATGTTTAGTACAGAACCTTCTTCATAAATACCGACTTTAAGTCCGGCTTCCATGTTGAAAGGAATATTACCGATAAGCATACCGAAACCAATAGGAATCAGTAGCATCGGCTCAAATTCCTTGGCTACTGCCAAGTATATGAAAAACAAACCTACCAGAATCATGACAGCGTGTCCTACCGTAGCATTGGCAAAGCCCGTGTACGTCCAGAAGTCGGCAAGGTTGTTTCCTAAAAATGTGATAAATTCTCCCATATTATTCAATAATTACAAGGTCAGTACCTTCGAGAACAGACTCTCCTTTACTTACGTTGATGGCAGTTATTTTACCGTCTTTGTCGGCATTGATGTTGTTTTCCATTTTCATGGCTTCGAGAATGATGATGGTTTGTCCTCTTTTCACTTCATCACCTACATTGATTTTAATGTCGAGGATAACGCCCGGAAGCGGTGATTTCACGCCTGACTTTCCGGAAGAGGTAGCGGCAGGCTTCACAATCGGAGCAGGAGCAGCTGGGGCAGGGGTAGTATACGTGGAGCGCACTACCGGTTTAACGAATGCTTTGGGTGCTTTTTCCATTTCTACTTTGTACATGGTACCGTTCACTTCAACATGAGCGATATTCTCTTCAATATCTCCAATGGTAACTTTGTATGTATTACCGTTGATTTTATATTTATATTCTTTCATCGTTTTATCAATTTATGGGTGATTACTTTTTAAAAGGAGTCTCACGCAGTGTATAAATCTTCGAACTCCACGGCGAGTAGCTGCGTTTTATGCGGGTGATGGTGAGAACGGTATCTTCCACATCGTGCACATCGCTTTGCATTTCGTGCATCGCTAGGGAAATGGCTGCGAAAATCTCTCCCGGAGCTTCGCCCAGTCTCTTCTCTTTTGCTTCTTGCTTGTCTGTAATACCTTTAGCTCTCATTGCATTACGCTTGCTGAGGTTTACAGAAGCCTTTCCTATAAGCTTGAATGAAATGTAGAGAAGTATCAAGCCGAAGAATACTACGCTCATGGCAGAGATAGACATACCGATACCCGTACTGTCATGTTCCGCGAACTTTTCCATTTTAGCGTTGCTGTCGAGGGTCTTGTTGTTGGTACTTGGAGTAACGTACTTTTCGGCACTGTCATCTTTTATTTCCCAATTTTCCGCAGCATCGCTTACGCGGGCATAAGAGTAGTTAGCTTGCAATGCATTGGCGGGGATAGTAACCTGGTCCAGTAACTTACGGCCGGAGTCATAGAGTCCAATCCAGTTCTCCTTCGTAGGATCCAATGTAAAATTTGTATGGAATGTGCCACGTCTGGGATCTCCGTCCGCCCAGAACAATGCGTGTTGGCGTGGCTTAACCATAGTTAGTACATCCCCTTTAGGGACAAAATATGTAACGGTGTCACTGCCGGGCTGCGCTACCCGTAACAGGCAAGCGGCGAGATCGGCGCTAGTATACGATTTGTTGAATATTTCAATCCATGCACTGTGTACGCCGTAATCATCCTGAAAGTTGCTTTCATTGGTAATCAGCACTTCATTCAGTACCAGCTTATTGTTTGATTTCTGTTCTTTGCAAGAAGAAAATACGCCCAACGTCAGCAGCAAGGTAAGAAATATTCCGATTTTTGTTCTATTCATAATCGTTTTTGTTTTAGTGTAAAAAGCCTGATTACAAAGGAATATTACCATGCTTCTTAGCCGGATTAGTCACCTTCTTAGTCTGCAACTGTTGCAAAGCGCGGATAACGCGGAAGCGGGTATTACGCGGTTCGATTACATCATCAATGTAACCGTATTTAGCTGCATTGTAAGGATTGGCGAACAATTTGGTGTACTCCGCTTCTTTCTCTGCCAGGAATTGAGCCGGGTTTTCCTGATCTTTGGCTTCACGGGCGTACAATACTTCTACGGCACCTGCACCACCCATTACGGCGATTTCGGCAGTAGGCCATGCATAGTTCATGTCGCCACGAAGCTGTTTACAGCTCATTACGATGTGCGAACCACCATAAGATTTACGAAGTGTTACGGTTACTTTTGGTACGGTAGCTTCACCATAAGCATACAGCAACTTGGCACCGTGCAAGATTACACCGTTGTATTCCTGACCTGTTCCCGGAAGGAAGCCCGGAACGTCTACCAACGAAACTATAGGAATATTGAAAGCATCGCAGAAGCGGACAAAGCGTGCACCTTTACGGGATGCGTTGCTGTCGAGCACACCTGCCAGGTATTGAGGCTGGTTGGCAACTATACCTACGGACTGTCCGTTGAAGCGTGCGAAGCCGATAATGATGTTTTTTGAGTAGTCTTTCTGAATTTCCAGGAATTCGCCGTTGTCTACAATGGCGCCGATAACCTCGTACATGTCGTAAGGTTTGTTGGGACTGTCGGGAATAATCTCGTTCAGAGAGTCTTCCAGACGATCAATAGGATCAGTACAATTTATGTAAGGAGCTTCTTCCAGATTATTCTGAGGAATGTAGCTCAACAGATTACGGAGCAATGCCAAACCTTCTTCTTCTGTCTTGGCTGTAAAATGAGTTACGCCTGATTTGGTAGAGTGAACGCTTGCACCGCCCAGGTTTTCCTGAGATACGTCTTCACCTGTCACGGTCTTAACAACCTTCGGGCCGGTGAGGAACATGTAAGAAGTACCTTCCATCATCAGCGTGAAGTCGGTCAGCGCAGGTGAATAAACAGCACCACCGGCACATGGGCCGAAGATACCGGATATCTGAGGAATAACGCCTGATGCAAGAATGTTGCGTTGGAAGATTTCGGCATAGCCTGCTAAGGCGTTGATACCTTCCTGGATACGGGCGCCACCTGAATCGTTGATACCAATGCAAGGAGCACCCATCTTCATAGCTTGATCCATGACTTTGCAAATCTTCAAAGACATTGTTTCAGATAAAGAACCGGCTGAAACCGTAAAATCTTGTGCAAAGATATAAACTAAACGGCCTTCGATAGTACCGCAACCGGTTACTACGCCATCACCGGGGTAGTGTTTCTTGTCCATGTCGAAGTTGGTGCATCTGTGCTCAACGAACATGTCCATTTCTTCGAAACTACCTTCATCGAGAAGCATGGCTATACGCTCGCGAGCCGTATATTTACCTTTCTCGTGCTGCTTGGCAATCGCTTTCTCACCACCACCCAGACGCGCGGCTGTCCGGCGGTCTATAAGTTCCTTAATCTTTTCAAGTTGATTACTCATTTTATTAAAATATAATGGATTAATATTATTCTGTGAATTATAATATAAAAATTAGGAATTGCAGGTTACACTAATTTAATGTGTAATTGCAATTCCTATATAAATTACGGCTTTTCGCAAAGTTCTGTCAATACGCCTAATGTTGATTTCGGATGTAGGAAAGCGATGTTCAAGCCTTCTGCACCTTTGCGTGGAGCTTTGTCGATGAGGCGAACTCCGGCAGCTTCAATCTCCGCCAATGCGTTTGCTACGCCATCTTCAATAGCAAATGCCACGTGGTGGACTCCTGCACCTTTATTCTCAATGAATTTGGCAATAGTGCTTTCGGGAGAAGTTGGTTCAAGAAGTTCGATTTTTGTATCGCCGACTTTTAGGAAAGCAGTTCTTACTTTCTGGTCTTCTACTGTTTCGATGTTGTAACACTTCAGACCTAATACATTTTCGTAATATGGCAGGGCTTCTTCAATGCTTTGTACAGCAATACCCAAATGCTCAATGTGTGAAATCTTCATAACTCTATTTATTAGTTTGCAATAATATCTAAGATTACAAGGTATAAAACGACGCAAAGAAAGATATTTCTTCCTAAATAGAGAAATATTTCGTCAATTAATTATTGGATAATTGAACTTTGGAAGACTTTTTTTAGACTTCTGTTTAGAAGTCGAGTAGAAGACGAACGTTTATCTGACGAGATGTAAGGTAATTGGGTACGGCAAACCGGTTATTCTGCGTGTCTGTTACCCAATAATAGGAGTTGATATTGTTGATATTGAGCAAATTGAAAACATCAATACCCAGCCAGAGGCTGCGAATGCCGTTCCGGTTTTCCTGTTCTGAGTGGTCTATGAGACAGCGAGACATACCTATGTCAATGCGGCGGTAGGGTGAAGTGCGAAAGATTGCAGCTTCTCGCCCGCTATGGGGAGGGCCGAAAGGAAGTCCGCCTGACAGTGTACCTTTCAAATTCATCTTCCATTTACGGTTGCCGGGAAAATAATCGGTAAAATAAAGCGAAAGCATGTAACGCTGGTCAGTGGGGCGGGGGAGCCATTGTCCGTTTATCTTTTCTTCGGTTTTCATCAAAGAGAAAGTCAGCCACGAGTCTGTTCCGGGAACAAATTCGCCGAATAACTTCATGTCTATACCGGTGGCATAACCTTTGGAGAGGTTGCGCCCGTAATAGCTGATGCGTACATTATCTATATTATAAGGTATAAGGTTGCTGAGTGCCTTATAATATACTTCCATTGAAAAGCGGAAGGGGCGTTCCATGGCACGAAAGTTATAATCGCCGCCTGCAACGAAATGTAGCGAGCGTTGTGAGCGTATGTTGGGGTTCAACGATACGGTGGTTACACTTCCGTGTTGAGTCGTATCACGTAATTCCTTATAGAATGGCGCCTGATAATAAATTCCCGCGGCAATTCGCAAAGTGAATTTCTCATTGAATGCAGGAATAAGTGCCAAAGATGCGCGGGGACTGAAAATGAATTCCTTGTTCCAGTCCCAGTAACTGCCTCGTACGCCGGCTGTTAAGGTGAACAACCCGGCAGAAGCCTGAAAGCGGTAGGTGTCTTGTAAGAAGAAGTTGTACCGCTTGCTGTCTGTTTCGTTTTGAGAGCGGAGGGTATAGAATAATTCCGGTCCTTCAGGGCTTTGAGGCATGGAGTATCCGGCTGAGTCGCGCATTTCCCATTCGCGCATCCGGTCTTTAAAGTGTTCCTGTTTAAATTCTGCACCCCATTGTACGGTGTGGCTTTTTAGCCGGTGGTTTCCTGTGAGTGAGAAACTCTGCACATTCGCGGTAAGGTAGTTGCGGGCATGTTCCATGTAGGTGCCTACTCCAATGGTTTCAGAGGTTTCGTTTCCATTGCCTGCACCGTCTATCCGGTTACCGCCACCATCCAGTGAGTTTAGCCAGAACTGACCGGTGATATCATAAGTTTCCTGTTCTTTGGTGCGGAAAGCGGAAGCTTGCAGGGTAATGCTGTTTTCCTCGTTCAGGCGGTAGGTGGAATATGCGGTTCCAAAGAAGGTGCGGAACAAGTCTTTCTCTTGTCCTTCAAAATATACTTTGAATTCCCGTACGTTGCTTAGCGTTCCAAATCGGGTGTAACGGTCTTCCGGCTTGAAATGGTAACGGTTCTGGGAGATGTTTCCTATAATGCCCACTTCCCATTGTTTTGAAGGTGTCCAGCTCAGGTAGGTTTGGTAATCAATGAATTGCGGGTTATATTCTCCTTTTGTGTCGAGTGTACCCAACAGGTATTGATTGGTTTTATAACGAATGCCGTTTGTCCAGGTTAGCTTTTTAGCGGCAACTCCCATATATACCGAAGCTCCCAGCAGGCTGGCGGCAACATTGCCTTCCGTACGTTCCGGTTTTTTATAAGTGATGTCCAGTACGGACGACATTTTATCCCCGTATTTGGCTTCGTATCCACCTGTGGAAAATCCCACCGACTGTATCATGTCAGGATTAATAAAACTTAGTCCTTCCTGTTCTCCCGACCGGATAAGTAAAGGACGGTATATCTCTATGCCGTTTACGTACACCATATTCTCGTCGAAACTGCCGCCACGTACATTGTACTGCGAGCTGAGTTCATTGTTATTGCTTACTCCGGCTTGTGTGGCAATCACCGATTCAATACTTCCGCCCGAAGCGTCAGGCACTAACCGGCTTTGTCCGATATCTATCTGTTGCACAGTTCCTGTTTGCCTGCGCCGTTCGGTAACACTCACTTCGCCCAGTTCAAAATCCATGGACGGTAAAGTCATGTTCAGGCTGATATTCCCCTGAGGGCGTACTAATTTCCGTTTTCTGGTTTGATATCCTAACATAGAGAAGACGACTGTTACGCTATCCCGGCTTTCGAACTTCAGTGAATATCGTCCTTTCAGGTTACTGACTGTGCCAATAGCCGTCCCTTCCAATCGTATTGTCGCCAATTCAACCGGATTGCCGTTTTCGTCCGTAATTGTTCCGCCTATCTTTACCGTTTGTTGTGCGATGGCGGGAGTGGAGAATAGTAACAGGATAGATGTCAGTAACCAAAAATGCTTCATATTTTATACTTAACGGGGAAAACTTAGGAAACGTATAGTTGGAGGATAAGAATATTTCATATTTTTGTTGGTATGTATTGGATTTGGTATATATTTGTAGCGTTTAAACATATAACATTTTATTTATTCACTAAGAAAACTAACTATTATGAAACGTAAATTCTTATTTGTTTTATTGGCTTTGGTATCGGTAATGGCTTCAGCACAAGTAACTTGGAATGCAAAAGCAGGTCTGAATGTGAGCAATTATACTGGTGATGGAAGAGGGGATGCAAAAATTGGTTTTAAATTAGGTGCAGGTTTAGATTATGCCTTTAATGACACATGGTCTTTGCAACCTTCTTTATTACTCATAACTAAAGGAATGTAGGACTCTGAAGACGGAGTGAGTGCTTCGATAAATGCAATGTATTTGGAGTTGCCGATAATGGTGGCTGCGCGTTTTCCGGTATCTGATAAAGCGAGCTTGGTGATTAATGGTGGTCCATATTTGGCGTATGGTGTTGGTGGAAAAGTAAAATATAAAGAAAATGATGTTGAAGTCAGTGTTGATACTTTTGGAGAATATTTTTCATTCAAACGTTTTGATGCCGGACTTGGCTTGGGGATTGGTTTTGATTTTGGTAAATTTGTAATTAGCTGGGATTCTGAATTAGGTTTAGTTGATCTCATGGATGATCTGAATTTTAAAAACACCTGTTTTTCTCTTGGTGTTGCCTACAAATTTTAGTAATTTGAAATGGAATAAAAATTATTCTTAAACTCTACCACTGTTGAAATATAGATATATCTGAATAGAATAGTATAAGAAGATAGCTGCATGAGCGTGATGATTTGTTTATCGTCACGCTTTTGCTTTATCATCACTTCATTTCCCAAAATGAATCTCACCTCCGCAGTGCATACAAAATACCACCCAAAGAAGTAACAATATTCGATTTAATAGCTACTTTTGTGCGCTCATTTGCGGATACAATGTAATCTCTTTCGTGGGAAATGAGAAACATTCTGTATGTTTGGTGCGTTAATATATCTATAATTTTATAAGTAACCTGATTGAGGGTTTTTATATGAGAGGAATGCGTACGTTATGTCTTTGGCTCTTGCTGTTGCCTGCCGGCGACGCATCTGCCCAGTTAGTAGAGAAGGTTCTGGACGCCTTTAGTGAAGATACTTTGGGGGCGGTTGTTATCCAAAAGGCGGATACAGATTCGGTATATCTGCTGAAAGTGAAAGCGGATTTGGCGGCGGCAAGGTTGCATGAAGCTAACCTCAGGATGGAGATAGAGCAGATGAGGCTGAAGTATGATGCGGCGGACTCCGTGAAGCTTGCCAAACAGCGGCTTCGCATTGATTCATTGCGGAAGATGACTTCGGGTGTTCCCGTAGTGGTGGAAAATGATACACTGTATTACCTGTTTGCCAAGCGTGGCGGCCATACTCCCCAGCAACGTGCCGAAATGAATGCAACGGCGATTACGGAACTCGGTAAGCGGTTCAACCTCCAACCGGATTCGGTTTATGTAGAAAGCAGTGATATTGTCACCGACTTGATGTATGGTAATGAAGTTCTTGCTTCTTTTACGGATCAGGATGGTTTGTGGGCGGATTGTTCGCGCGATCAACTGGCAACCGCCAAACGGAAAGTGATAGTAGAGAAGCTGAAAGTGATGAAAGACAAATATAGCTTGTGGCAGCTTGGCGAACATATTCTCTATTTTATTCTCGTAATTATAGGTCAGTATTTGCTGTTCAGGCTCACCACCTGGCTGTTTAATAAGCTGAAAGTCCGTATTCAGCGGTTGAAGGACACTAAACTGAAGCCTGTCTCCATTCAGGATTATGAACTGCTGGATACGCAGAAGCAAGTGAATCTGCTTGTTTTCTTGACAAACCTGTTGCGCTATATCGTGATGTTGCTGCAACTGGTTCTGACGGTTCCATTACTCTTCTCCATATTCCCTCAGACTGAGGAGCTTGCTTACAAGCTGCTTTCGTATATATGGAACCCGATAAAGAGTATTTTCCTGAGCATAGTGGACTATGTTCCTAATTTGTTTACCATCTTTGTGATATGGCTTGCTGTGAAGTACCTGGTGAGATTGGTACGTTATCTGGCCAATGAAATACAATCGGAACGGTTGAAGATAGGTGGTTTCTATGCCGACTGGGCTATGCCGACGTTCCATATTGTACGCTTCCTGCTTTATGCATTTATGATTGCGATGATTTATCCTTATTTACCGGGTTCCCAGTCGGGTGTTTTTCAGGGAATATCGGTCTTTGTGGGATTGATAGTTTCGTTAGGTTCGAGTACGGTGATCGGAAATATTATTGCAGGGTTGGTAATCACCTATATGCGCCCTTTCAAATTGGGCGACCGTATCAAGCTGAATGACACTACGGGAAATGTAATAGAAAAGACTCCGCTGGTAACACGCATTCGTACCCCGAAGAATGAGGTAGTAACGATTCCTAATTCCTTCATCATGTCTTCGCATACGGTGAACTTTAGTCAGTCGGCGCGCGATTACGGGCTGATTGTCCACTCTGAAGTAAGTTTTGGTTATGATATTCCCTGGCGGAAGACACACCAGTTGTTGATAGAAGCTGCGCTGAATACTCCCGGAGTTCTGGACGATCCTCGTCCGTTTGTGTTAGAAACGTCCTTGCAAGATTATTATCCGGTTTATCAGGTGAATGCTTATATTAAGGATGCCGATCGGTTGGCACAGATTTACTCCGACCTTCATCAGAACATTCAGGATCGTTTCAATGAAGAAGGTATCGAGATTATGTCGCCACACTACATCGCTATGCGCAATGGCAGTGAGGCGGCGGCGCCGAAGGATGATTTGCGCGAGAAGAAGTAATCGTTTTGAGCTAATTACTAATTGTTGATTCACTAAGATTTAGTTCTTAGTGAACAAAGAACTAATATCTGTTTTGCATAAATCTTTTCGTTCGACGTATGTCGAATGATTATGCGATATATGTCGAATAATTATTCGACAGCTGTCGAACGTAAATTCGACAACCGTCGAACGAAAAGATTTATGCAATCGCAGAGATAGATTTATTATAAATAGCGACTAAATGATAGGCTAAACAGAATCAGCTCCAGATGTACAGACTAAAACATTTATGAATGATAGAATTCATTTCTTATTTGGGTTTTATAAATCCTATTGGGTTACGCGGTTTTTCTGAAAGCCTTTTTTGTGATTGTAGTTCAGCTAATGTTCGATTAATTAACTCCAATTGCATTCGGGTATCATCGTTGATATCGTTGTAGTCTGCAAATACTTCCTCGATATACTCTTTGAGTTCCTTCACTTCTTTCTCTATGTTACCTATTCGGTCAGGAGAATTGACTATCATTTGGCGCATGGCAACGAAGGCCCGTACTACCAATACGCTGGTTTGTATTGCAATATCGCTTCTAAGGATACTTGATAGCATCACTACCCCATGTTCTGTAAATGCTAATGGAAGAGCCCATTTTGGTCTTTTGCTTCGGGATGTCATCACAAATTGTGATGAGATACCCTCCCATTCATCATTTGATAACTGAAACATGAAGTCTTCCGGAAAGCGATCTATATTACGTTTGACGGATTGGTTAAGGACACGTGTTTCTACTTGGTATAAAATAGCCAAGTCAAAGTCAAGCATAACCCTTTGGCTACGTATCTCGTATATCTTACTTTGGATAAATTGTAATTGTTCCATTTTTAAATACTATTTCAGTTCGGAGGATTTCCTCAACTACGGTTGATGAGGATTTCCAACCTTGGTAGGGAAGAGTCTCATTTGACTTTTTGAGCTGTAATCATGAATAAGATAGTTCATATTCTCCATTAAGGTTGATTTTGAAAACAGCAGTTTGTTTCTTTCCACTGTAAAAGGTTACTGTATAGTAGGCATACACAAAGTTCCCATTCTTCCCAATCTTTATAAATTCTATTTGTGGCTGATTGGTAGAATCATTATCTTTAATAATATCCCTAATTTTTATAGACCAAGAAATCTCGTTGAAAAAATTACTTTTATTTATTGAATAATTGTCGACAAGTATGAAATTGTACATATCCAGTGGTAAGTAATCTCCTATTGGTTTTACTATTGCATTATTAATTGTTTCAATTACTTCCAAATTGGAATTTATGATGTTGATGTTTATTGTAGTATAGTTGTTTTTTTTATTTGTAATTTCAAGAATCGTATTGTCGAACCATTGGCAATGGTTGTAGAATATTTCATTTTGATAAGAATTAGCAGGAGAGGTTCTTGCTTTTAATGGTTTAAACTCCTTATTGTAAGTTTGCAAGTGAAACACGTAACCGCCGACTCTATCTGATTCTACAATGAACTGTATAACATATCCTTCGTTTAAGAAAAAAACATCTTGTGGTCTAAATTGGACTAATTCTTTTTCACCATAGCCTAAATCAATTTCAATATTTGAGATTCTTTCTATTTCGAATTCCCTTTGTGTATTTGTTGCCAAATTTGTTACTTGCACGCGAATATGTCTGTCACTTTTATAACTTGAGGTAATTATTATATTTTCTATATCATTTGAAGCAGAGCAATATTGCATTGTGAGTATTTCTCCGTTATCTTCTTCACTGTTGCAGCTAATGAAAAACAATACGAAGATGAGTAATAAATAGTTCTTTTTCATAATTGTATATTTTTTATGATTATAAAATTGAATAAAAGAGGGCTTATTAGTTCAACTGTGATTAATAAACTCCATTGTTAATTTATTTAGTTTCGTACATGTCTATGGCCTTGAAATATTCCTCTGTAAAATTATAGAGCTCATCAAGTGATAGTATCGGATGCTTGACATCTTTCTTGTTTTCATCAATAGTCGCTACGTATTTCTGAGCTGTATTGAAGTACATGCGGCAAATAGCTTTCCTATTGTTGTCATCAAGTAATATTGAGAAGTATGTCTGCGCATCACGATAAACAATACGAGTAACATCGACTTTGGATCGGCAGATAGCTCTTATGATCCTAAAAGCCTCTAGTTCTTCCTCTGTTGTTACAATCTTTGAATCTTCTACTGGAGTAGTCGGTTCTTCAACTTTTATTTCTTCTTTTTCTTCAACTTTTAATGCTCCTTTTAGGCGCTCACTGATAATATCATTTATATATGAACTGATAGACTTTTTAACTAGTGGAGTAAATTGGTCTATTACATTTTGATACATAGTCCCATCATATACTTGTTTTGCAAGAAGTTTCACAAGCTCAGTACTTGGGTTGCTGAATTCACGTTGGATTATATTCTTCAACTCGCCCATATATTTTAATTCGCTTGCTGAAGTAAGAATGTTGTTTATATCAAAGTAGGACTTGTGGAATTTTTTTAATTCTTCCATTTGATTGTCTTTCATATCGGTAATATCGATTTCCAAAAATGGTTTTTCGTCCATACGGTTTGCTTCTTTAAGGTCCGTATAGAACTTATAGATAATCCCATTAGTCAGCAGGCCAAATTTGGCTTTTGATACGTGAAAATAGCGAATAAGTTGGTTGTCATGTAAGTTCAAATCCTGTTTCCAGTGCTTACACTCAATTAGAAGAATTGGTTCGTCATTTTTCATGATGGCATAATCAATTTTCTCACCCTTTTTAATGCCAATATCGCAGATCATCTCTGGAATGACCTCCAACGGGTTAAATACATCATAACCTAAAGAGTTGATAAACGGCATGATAAAAGCATTTTTTGTTGCTTCTTCTGTGTGGATGTTTTCTTTTAGTTTGCCGATTCTATCAGCAAGTTGCTTAATTGCATCTTTAAAATCCATGATAATAGCGTTTTTAGTTTATAATAAAAAATGTCATAAATGTTTTTATTTAGAATACATACATATCATAACCCGATAGATGCCATAATATATTTTCGCAGGTATCAAGAACGTAGGTCTTACCCATCCAATGAAAGTTCTTTCATTAATCTTCTTTATTCACACTCTTGATCCGTTAGTTTACTCGGGTGTCATGCTGTTACTTGTTACAGAAATGACAAAGTCTATTCCCTTAATTGATAAGATAATCTGTTCACGGGCGTTATATTTGACCGAGACTATGAAATCATTGGGTGTGCTTCCTTGACCTGAGATGGGAAGTAGTGGCATGTATCAATCCGTTTGCTATTTCTGTATTGAAATCAAAAATTGAGGTAGGTATATTTTTTATGAGATATCGTGATAATATCTCTTGATAATAATATTGGCTTTGAATTTTTGCATTACTTTTTTTGATATTTTTCTCTTGCTTGTTTCTAATCCAGATAGATAAGATTGATCAATATCTATTTTATCCGCGAATTCTTTTCGAATAAGGCTTAGATACTTGCTTAATTTCTTAATGATTATCATTGTTATATATCTAATTATGATGATATTGCAAAGGTATTTATATTTTGTATCATATAAACGCACAAATATACAAGATTTGTGCGAGAAAATAAAATTTTTGATATAACTAAAATGGGTTAGATGTGAAAAAGTTCAATTTAAAAAATATAATGAAAGACGGATCTATCCTATTTCTAAATATTGTTGGTCTATCCGTTTTAGAGTTGCGAAGATAGAAGAGGGTTTTACTTTGATGAAATATTGAGCTATTTCAGTGTTGAGACATACACTGATTATCAGTAGCTTATGATAATAGGTGTAATATTTTGGTGTAACAAATACTATTTTTAAAGAATTAAGGTGTTGGTTTACTGTGTCTAGAAATGATACATAAAAAAGAAAAGCCGCTAATCTCTTGATTAACAGCTTTCTCAGTGGAGCGTATCGGACTCGAACCGATCACCTCGACACTGCCAGTGTCGCGCTCTAGCCAGATGAGCTAACGCCCCGTTGCTTTTTTCGCTAACGTTTGCAGGTTTTCTCTTTTTTTGGTGGCGCAAATATAATGCATTATTCTGAAATAATTGCTATGTTTGCGAAACAAAATGAAAAAAAGAGTATGCTGATATATAATACAACTTATAATGTAGAAGAAGGGCAGGAAGATAATTTCCTGATTTGGATAAAAGAATATTATCTGCCTGAGGTGGAGAAACATGGGGCGTTACGTTTCCCGCGCATAACCCGTATTCTTAGTCATCGCGAAGCGGGAAGTTCCTCTTACTCACTTCAGTTTGAAGTCGAAAACTCCGCGCTCTTACACCGTTGGCATCTGGAGAAAGGCATAAAGCTGAATGAAGAATTGATTAAAGTTTTCAAAGATAAAGTAGTCGGATTCCCTACGCTAATGGAGGTAATACAGTGATACAACCGGTTAAGGAAAAAATAATTCTGGGCATCGACCCCGGTACTACCATTATGGGCTACGGGGTTCTGCGTGTACAGGGTACAAAGCCCGATATGATAGCAATGGGCATAATCGACCTTCGTAAATTCGGTGACCACTACCTTAAACTGCGTCATATACACGAGAGAGTGTTGGGTATCATCGAAAGCTATTTGCCTGATGAACTTGCTATCGAAGCGCCTTTTTTTGGAAAGAATGTACAATCTATGCTGAAACTGGGGCGGGCGCAAGGTGTCGCAATGGCTGTTGCCCTCAGCAGAGATATACCTATTACTGAGTATGCTCCCTTGAAAATTAAAATGGCTATCACCGGAAACGGGCAGGCTTCCAAAGAACAGGTGGCGGATATGTTGCAACGCATGCTCCACTTCGCCAAGGATGATATGCCTACTTTCATGGATGCTACGGACGGACTTGCCGCGGCATACTGTCATTTCCTGCAGATGGGGCGTCCTGCGGTAGAAAAAGGATATAACGGATGGAAAGATTATATTGCTAAAAATCCGGGTAAGATTAAAAAGTAAACCGGATACAGGTATTTACTAAAATTGAATATTAATCAAATGAATACTACCATGAAACTGAATGAACTTGCCTTGATAGGAGTTGCTGCGGCAACAATTACCGGTTGTACTCCGGTGAAGACGGAGTATGCGTCTTATGAATTGTATCCCGTTCGTTCGAGTAGTTTAGCAGAGATGGAGTACACTCCCGAAGCTACGAACTTTACATTATGGGCGCCAACCGCCGATGAAGTGCGTTTGATGTTATTCGATTCGGGCGACGGAGGGCATGCTTATAAGACCATTTCGATGGTGAGCGACAAAGAAGGAACCTGGACGGCAAAAGAAGAAGATGACCTGATGGGCAAGTTCTATACATTCAATGTAAAAATCGATGATAAATGGCTGGGAGATACTCCGGGCATCAATGCCAAGGCAGTAGGCGTAAATGGAAAACGCGCCGCGGTTATTGATATGGAGGAGACTAATCCTGAAGGTTGGGCGGCGGACAAACGTCCGGTATTGGCTTCTCCGGTTGATGCGGTTATTTATGAAATGCATCATCGTGATTTCTCTATCGACCCTTCATCAGGGATTCAGCATAAAGGTAAATTCCTGGCATTGACGGAAGAAGGTACGCTTAGTCCGGGAAAATTGGCAACCGGTATAGACCATTTGAAGGAACTGGGCATAACGCACGTGCATATTTTGCCTTCCTACGACTATGCTTCGGTAGACGAAACCAGGCTGGATGAAAACAAATACAATTGGGGATATGACCCGCAGAATTATAATGTACCCGACGGATCCTATTCTACCGACCCTTATAATCCTTCCGTTCGTATCAAGGAGTTCAAGCAAATGGTACAGGCTTTGCATAAAGCAGGTATTGGTGTTGTGCTGGATGTGGTTTACAATCATACTTTTAACACGACAGGCAGTAACTTTGAGCGTACTGTGCCGGGATACTTCTATCGCCAGATGCCGGATGGCGGTTTCGCCGATGCTTCGGCTTGTGGCAATGAAACGGCAAGTAACCGCCCCATGATGCGTAAGTACATGATAGAATCCGTGCTGTACTGGGTTAACGAATACCATCTGGATGGTTTCCGTTTTGACCTGATGGGTATTCATGATATTGCGACGATGAATGAGATACGTAAGGTAGTTACGGCCGTAGACCCAAGTATTATTATTTATGGAGAAGGTTGGGCTGCCAAGGCTCCTCAGATGCCGGAAGACTCGTTGGCTATGAAGGCGAATATTTACCGGATGCCGGGTATTGCCGCATTCTCCGACGAAATGCGTGACGGTTTGCGTGGCCCATTCAATGACAACCATCAGGGAGCTTTCCTTGCAGGGATTCCCGGTGGAGAAGAAAGTATTAAGTTCGGAATAGTAGGAGCTATCAAGCACTCTCAGGTAGATAATGATTCGGTGAATTACAGTAAGGCATCTTGGGCTGAACAGCCGACACAAATGATTAGTTACGTTTCCTGTCACGACGACATGTGCCTGGTGGACAGGCTGAAGGCAAGCGTTCCGGGTATTACGCCACAGGAGTTGGGTAAACTGGATAAATTGGCTCAAACGGTTGTGTTTACTTCGCAAGGCGTACCGTTCATTTATGCCGGTGAGGAAGTTATGCGTGATAAGCAAGGTGTTCATAACAGTTTCGAAAGTCCGGATTCTATCAATGCCATTGATTGGAAACGTAAGGCAGAACATGCAGATGTATTTGCGTATTATAAGGGTTTGATACAGTTACGTAAGAATCATCCTGCATTCCGTATGGGCGATGCGGATATGGTACGCAAGCAGTTGGAATTCCTTCCGGTTGAAGGAAAGAATCTGATAGCTTACCGGTTGAAGGAACATGCTAACGGAGATGCCTGGGAAGATATTATTGTTGCATTGAACTCCCGTAAAGAACCGGCTAAATTGGCAGTTCCCGAAAGTAAGTACACAGTGGTTTGTAAAGACGGTCTTATCAGTGAAAAAGGTTTAGGCACATTGCAGGGGTCGGAGGTCATAGTTCCTGCACAATCTGCCCTGATCATTTACAAATGATACAACAAAATAAGATATGCCCGGCGGAGGGCGTGGTACGTAATCCGTTGGTTCGTTTGGTTGCACCCGTATTGGTTTGCCTGTCGGCCATGGTTACCTGTTATGAAGCGGGATTGCCTGCTACTATTTCCAACCGCCTGCTTCTGAAACGTAACTGATAGCAAATATTCCGGATGATGAAAAAACTGTTATTTCTGTTGTTAATACCTTGCTTTCTTGTTTGCTGTAATGGAAACAGGGAGAATGTGTCTGTTGAAACAGCGCAGATAAAACCCGACTCTTTTGCAGTTGGCTTGAACTTATATAATAAAGGGAGACAGATTGCTGAAAGTTCTACTAATATGGATAGTGTACTGTTCTATATGCGGTTGGCGGAAGGCTTTTTCAAGCGTGGCAGAGATAAGACATGGATAAATTGTGATATTGCCGCTATCTATTTTTCAAGAGGCGAGAGGGATAAAGCTATCTCTTATTATGGAAAAGCGTGCCATACGGCAAGTGGATGGCAGTATAGTGATATCTGCCAGAGGATTGTGAAAGCATACGCCACTGCCGGACGTTACCGGGAAGGAGTGGTAGCCTTGGACAGTATCCGGAAATTCATGGATCACAGGAATGCGGTTCCTTATTATCATCTGGCGAAAGGAAATCTTTTGGCGGGCATAAATGAGTATGACTCGGCTGCTACCAGTTACCGTGAAGCATCTATGTCATTAAATCGTTGGGTTGCTGCCGAGGCATCACGGAGATTGAAACTATTATATGCTACCCAGGGTAAGGACAGTAGTTCGTTTTATTCGGCGATTGCTGCAAACGAGCATTTTATAAATGAATTAAGACGGGAAGAAAATATAGATAGCCAGGTAAAGTATGAGAGTGCGAAACTGGAAAATGAACTGAATCGTCTGAAAATAGACAAACAAAGACGGGAAATCTGGCTTCTGACTTTAGTGCTTGTATTTGTAATAGCGTTTGCAGTAGCCTATATCGTTTGGCAACGGCGTAAACGTCAGATGGATAAGCAACTTTGGCGTGAACAGTCCTTGAGGTTGGAACAGACGGAACAACTGTTGCGGCAATCGGAAGAATTAAGTATTTTGCGTGAAAAGGAAAGCGCCCTCCGTGAATCGCTTTTCCGCCGGATGAAGTCCTTCCATAAAATACCTTCTCTGGAACAGGAAGAAGAATCGTTGGCGGAAGATGCCGAAAGAAGTCATAATCACCGCATAGCTCTGTCTGATGAAGAGTGGGAAGAAATACGCCAGACGGTAGACGGCAGTTATGATAAATTCTCTGTGCGGTTGCAGAAAGCTTTTCCGGGATTAAGCATGAAGGATGTCTATTTCTGTTGTCTTGTAAAAATCAATGTGAGTATTAAAGACCTGTCTGATATCTATTGCATCAGTCGTACTTCAATCAGTCGCAAGAAGCAGCGTATGAAACGGGATAAGTTGGGGTTGACGACAAACAATGAAACATTAGATGATTTTTTGCGTCTCTTTTAGAATCTTGTCTATCTGTATAATACAGTGTAAAATGATAAGTGCTTAATAATTAGCTTATTATGTGTTACGTAGCTAACAGGTTTTGTCTATATGATTTTTTGTTTGCGCCTTAATATGCCTCTACCTTTGTCCCATTGTTTCACACGATAAAAAATTAAGAATATGAAAAGACAATGGAAAGTAACAGGATGTTTGGCAAGTCTTACGCTCATTATGTGCTTGACTGCCTGTGTAAATGGAAAACAAAAAGGTTATGCAGAATTGGATGGACAGCCGGTGGTTGGCTCCGTAGAAGTATCGAACGGAGATTCTGTGTGGGTCTGTAATTTGTCGGCGTTGAAAGATACTGTAATGCTTCCGCTAAGTTATTTTACGGAAGAATTGCAAATTGTGAAGCTGGACAATCGGGACGAGGCATTGGTACCTGCAAGGAATGTAGAGGTGTCCGATAATTATATATTGGTATGGGGAGAAAAGCAAACTCCTTTTAAGCTTTTCGATAAATCGGGCAAATATCTTTGTAACGTCGGCTCTTTCGGGCAAGGTCCCGGTGAATATCAAATGATATACGATGCCCAGATAGACGAAGCGGGCGGACGCATTTATTTGTTGCCTTGGAGCGCCAGATCTCTGTTGGTTTATGACTTGAAAGGGCAAACATTGCCGAGTATTCCATTACCGCAGTTTGTACCGAAAGGTGTTTTCAAAGCAAACACGAAAGACTCCCTGCTTTCAGTATTCCTTCTACCATTTAGCGACCTGCCTTATGTAGCATGGACTCAGAAGTTTAATGGAGAGGTACAGGATACGATAACCTCGCGCCATTTGGCAGTTAAACGTGATTTTAGCAATGAAGTGGCGTCTAACAAGAATGGTTCTGATTTGGATGTATCTATCTTTACATTCTTTGAGCGCCGCCCGGATACTCTCTATCATTATAAGAATGGACGTCTGAATCCGCGTTTTACAATGGATTTCGGTAAAAAAGAAGTTCCTATCCACGGTTATAATGAGTTGCCGCTTCATTTCGTTGGTAATACGGCTGTAGAGAAGCAGGTAGCGGAGAATGGTTTCGTCACGGAAGATTGGGCTGATTTTATAATGGATAAACAAACCTTAAAGGGAGCTTTCTTTAAAGTTACGAATGATTTCCTGGGAAATATGCCGATTTCATACTTTGCATATAATTGCAATAACGGTTATTATTCATTGAATTTTGAACCTGCTTCTTTGAAAGATAGCTTGGAGAAATACTTGGAGGCAGGAACAGACATTTCGGCGAGTGACCGGGAACGCTTACAGAAGTTGATAGATAGCATTCAGGAGAATGATAACAATTATATAGTGTATGCTAAGTTGAAAAAATAGCAGATTGCAGGAGCAAAAACCAATAACTCTAATGAAGCAATTACTTTACCTTATATTGTTCTCTCTATTGTTACTCTCTGCTTGTAAGCAGAGAGTAGCAAAGGAGCAACAAACCGAAACTGATACTCTATCTGTAACTGATACTCGGAAACTGATAACTGACGCTCCTTTGGTGGCGGGTAGTGTGATGTTGAAAGATGAAGATTTCGGAGAAGTGATAGAACTGACCGGTACTCATCAGATTTTGGACGAGGAAGGGCCTATCTTTAAAATGTCGGAACCGGAAATGATAGTCAGGAATGGATATTTCCTGTTGCAGAACCGTCCTGCTATGTCATACACCCGTCGCCCGGACGGAACGGTTGAAGTTGTGAAACCTAAAGAAGAAGGGTTGGATTGTTTCTTTCATTGGTATCGCTTGCCCGATTTCCGTTATATTACTTCTTTCGGGATAGGAGGGAATGGACCGAATGAGTTTAGCTTTCCGCATCTTGCGCCTTCCTGTGCATCAGTTGATGGTACATACTTGTATGAAACCACCACAATGCAACTGTATGAAACGGATACGACAGGTGTGTTGAAACCTTCTCCTTTTACTCTCAAATCGATAAAAGGTTCTTCTTATTCCGACCGGCAGATATGCGTGGCTTCGCGGGATACTTTCTATTATGTGGATAATATACCCCGCGGGAAAGCAATAATCCGTACCGTATATCAGGGAGACAGTTTGCAGACAGAGCAAATTTATAATTTGGCATTCAGCAAGAAACACCGTTCGTGGAGTCCGTATATAGGCGATTTCATTATCTCTCCTTCCGGTAATCGCATGGTGTATGCTTATAAGTACTTCCGTAAGATATTGGTGATGGATAAATCCGCTCAGACCGTACGGGATATTACGTTTGAAGCTGAAAGTGTGGAAGCGAAGAATGATATACTTACGTTAGGGCCGGATAATATAACCCATTATTGGGGAATATCTGCTACGGACGATTACTTTTTTCTGACTTATAGCGGACGTACTCCTCTCCAGGTGACACGCGAGAACGGTAAAGGTGATGGATATATCTTTGTGGAGCAATACGATTGGGGTGGTAATCCGGTGGCGCGCTACAGGCTTGACCATTGGGGCAGGGTTATATCGGACGGAAAGCAATTGTATCAGGTATGTTACATGTATGATGATCCGCTTTTCCTTTATACATTGCCCGGGAAGGAGTGAAGTGAACTTAAACAATATGTAGATTGCTGTTGTTGATATGATTAGTATTAAACTAATTTGAAACACTCATTCTTATGAAAAATTCTTTTTTTAGTCGGTTTGCTCCTAAAGAATCTAAGTTTTTTCCCCTGTTGAAGCAATTATCGGAAGTAGTATGTACGGCATCAGACCTTTTGGTAGAGAGTCTGCAATATGACACAACGGAGAAAAGAACCGATTACTATAAGCAAATTAAAGCACTGGAACGCAAGGGTGACAAACTAACCTGCCTAATCTTTGACGAACTGGAAACTACTTTTATAACTCCTTTCGACCGCGAAGATATTCATGCATTGGCATCAAAGATGGATGATGTTATTGATGGGATAAACAGTTGCGCCAAACGCATCACTATCTATAATCCCCATCTGATTTCCGACAGCGGAAAAGAACTTAGCCGGCTAATTCAGCAGGAAGCTATGTGCATCAGCAAAGCTATGGACGAACTGGAAACTTTCCGTCGGAAACCCGGTATCTTACACGGATATTGTAATAAGTTGCATGATATCGAAAATCAGGCGGATGATGTCTATGAGTTCTTTATCAAGAAACTTTTTGAGGAAGAAACGGATTGCATCGAACTCGTTAAAGTTAAAGAAATCATGCACGGATTGGAGGAAACGACGGATGCGGCTGAACACGTGGGAAAGGTATTGAAGAATCTGATTATAAAGTATGCATAGAAATAAGGTGAGACTATGGAATTATTAATCATAATTATTGTACTGGCTCTGATATTCGATTATATTAATGGTTTTCACGATGCGGCTAATTCAATAGCTACTATTGTATCAACCAGAGTTCTTACCCCTTTTCAGGCAGTAATATGGGCTGCTTTCTTCAATTTCGTTGCTTTCTTTATCGCTAAACACATAATCGGAGGCTTCGGTATTGCCAACACAGTGTCCAAGACCGTGATAGAGCAATACATCACTTTACCTATTATATTATCGGGAGTGATTGCAGCTATTATTTGGAATCTGTTTACCTGGTGGAAAGGTATCCCTTCTTCTTCTTCGCACACGCTAATCGGCGGTTTTGCGGGAGCGGCTATTATGGCTCATGGCTTTGAAGCTATAGAAGTTAATATTATTCTGCAAATTGCCGCTTTCATCTTTCTGGCTCCTTTGATTGGAATGGTTGTGGCGTTCGGATTTTCCTTGTTGGTTCTTTATGCATGCCGGCGTGTACGTCCTCGTACGGCTGAGGTCTGGTTTAAGAAACTGCAACTTGTGTCTTCGGCCATGTTTAGTATAGGTCATGGATTGAATGACTCCCAAAAGGTGATGGGTATTATAGCCGCCGCCATGATAGCCGCTCATTCGGAAGGTTTGGGAATGGGAGTAAGTAGCATTGACGACTTACCGGACTGGGTTGCATTTTCCTGTTTTGCGGCAATTTCTCTTGGAACAATGTCCGGCGGCTGGAAGATTGTAAAAACAATGGGTACCAAAATAACCAAGGTTACACCTTTTGAAGGAGTTATTGCTGAGACAGCCGGAGCTTTTACATTGTATCTTACGGAGTATCTGAAAATCCCGGTTAGTACCACTCATACAATAGCCGGATCCATTATCGGGGTTGGAGCTACCAAACGTCTTTCCGCCGTTCGCTGGGGAATAACGAAAAGCCTGATGACGGCATGGATACTGACTATTCCGGTAAGTGCATTGCTGGCAACTTGCATTTACTGGGTTATAAGTCGTTCTTTTCTCGGCATTTATTGACTATTATGAGCGAAAAGTAGAATAGAAATAACTATTTTTGCGTTCAATATAAATAATATGAGAGAAAGCTGATGAAAGAAAGACTTATAGGATTAATAAAGATATACGTCATTTTCGTTTGTATCTTTATTCTACAGAAACCGTTATTTATTCTCTATTACAGTGCTTTATATCCCAATATGTCGTGGACAGACCCATTTCTGATTATCTGGCATGGTTTACCTTTGGACTTTTCCCTTGCCGGATATTTAACAATTATTCCCGGATTATTCTTTATCCTATCCGCCTGGACTCTTTCCAAATCGCTGCTCCGTATCTGGAACGGTTACTTCCTTCTCATTTCAGTTCTGCTTTCCATCATCTTTGTTGTCGATATAGGTTTATATGAGTATCGGGGGGGCAGGTTGGATGCTACTCCGCTTTTCTATTTCTTCTCTTCCCCAAAGGATGCGCTGACAAGTGTCAATGTATGGCAGGTGTTGGGAGGAGTATTTGTAATAGTAATATATACTCTGTTACTATACGCTACTTTTCTTTGGGTACATAAAAACACCTGGAAAAGACTGAGGCTTCCATACCACAGATTATCCGTTTCCGGGTTGATACTGCTGGTGATAGGCTTGCTTTTCATTCCTATCCGTGGCGGCTTTACCGTATCCACAATGAATACGGGAAAAGTTTATTTCAGTTCCGACCCGCGTATGAACCATGCGGCTATTAATCCGGCGTTCAGCTTGATGGAATCTCTTGCAAAACAAAAGGACTTTGGAAGTCAAGAGAAATTATATGATGACATTGATAAAAGATAGAACAACATGATTTTATTGGATATTTTACATGAATTGAATGAAGCAGACACGAGTGTTTTCTTCTCGATAAACCGGTTGCATAGTTTGTTTTTTGATTATTTCATGAGTGCCTATAGCGGAAAGTTGGTATGGATACCTCTGTATGCCGCCATTTGTTACGTAATGCTGCGTAACTTCCACTGGAAAACGACCTTGCTTTGTATGCTTGCGGTGGCGCTTACTATTACCATTGCCGACCAGGTTTGCTCTGCATGGATACGTCCTTATGTAGAACGTTTGCGTCCATCCAATTTGGCGAACCCCATATCCGAGCTGGTGCATATTGTAAACGGGAAGCGTGGCGGGCGGTATGGTTTTCCTTCTTGCCATGCTGCCAATACATTCGGATTAGCGTTCTTCATCTGGTTTCTTTTCCGGAAGCGTTGGCTCACTGTTTTCTTCATGGCTTGGGCATTGCTGACTTGCTATTCGCGTGTTTATCTGGGAGTGCATTACCCGGGAGATATTGTGGCGGGTACGTTAGTCGGATTCATCTCTGCGTATTTGGTGTATCGCCTTTTCCTGAAAATAAGCAAGTATAAGACTATGGATAAGGTGATGCATGTTAATGCACCGGTATTGGTGGGCGGAGTAACGATAGTGGGAATATTGATATATTCTACTGTAATGATAGTATAGATTGGGAGGGGGATTACTGTTTCTGCACTCATTTTTGCAGTTAAAAGTAGAACCTAAGCATTGGTTTGGCATAGTTCTATATATAATGTACGCGCGTGTACGCGTACGCGCGCATGCGCGCATACCCGGAGTTTTGACACTCTACCCTCACGCTCTCACTTTTTTCTTGTATCCCTTTATTCATCGGCGTTTAAACAGGTGAGGGTAGGTGTGAGGGTAGAGTTACTCTCACTCTTACTCTCACTTTTACCTTGCGCACGGGATATATATGGTTCCCGGACGGGATATATGCGGTGCGTGCACCATCTATATCCCGTGCGCGAACCGCATATATGCGGTGTAAGTACCATCTATATGCCGTGCGCGAACCGCATATATGCCGTGATTTATCCTGACTTTTCCTGAATTTCCCAACGCGGCTTTGTTCTTTTGCGCTTTCTCGGGAGAAGGATGATAGTTCATAATTCATTCCACCACCCACTTCTCTATGTTGCGCGTCTCGGCAGAGAAGTTTACGCCTATCTTGAATAGTTGCCGGGAATCGTGTTCAAACGGACGGGCATACTGCTTTTCTTCTATCTGCAGCAAAGCCTCTTCGGCGGTGCCGTCCAACTTGAACTCCATGACGTAAATAAACTTGTCTGTTTGAAGTACTAAGTCTATGCGACCGGCGCTCGTATGGTATTCTGCTTTTACATAAAAACCTACAAGTTTGAATACAATAAAGAGTACATTCTGATAGTGCAGTTCCAAGTCGCGAATCAGTTCATAAGGGGTGTCGGAGAAGAAGCTTTGCAGGCGGTGGAAGAAGGAGTCATAGTCGCCCGATTCTATTTCGCGGACAAACTTTTGAATCTCAAAGGAAGATTCCACCGCATCGGTATTGGCATAGAAAGGAAGCAGGAATTTAACAAACCCCTCTTCTACCTCACGGTTAGGAAAGCCCAGACTGTATATACCAAAACGCTCATCATACCCTTTTATAGTAAGATATCCGCTCTGATAAATTACGGGAATCGGATTAGTAGAAGCAGAATCAATGCTGTTCAACACATCGGCGCTCGTTTCTTCGTGCATTATCCGTTCAAGGTTGTAACGATGCTTTTTCAGTAACTCCACCAGGTAGGTAGGTGTACCGGTCTCGAACCAGTAACTGTCGAATTCCATACTGGCAAATGTATTGAGTATGCTGAACGGATTATAGATACCTATGGAGCCGGGTGCGAAATGATAGCCGTCGTAATATTCTTTCAGCTTGCTGCAAACCCCTTCATACGTCATCCCACGGGCATCGGCCAATTCATGAAGTTCCACTTCCAGATTATCATGCAACTCCTGTTCACTTATGCCACAAATATCCACGAACTGACTACGCATGGAAATATCCCTCAAATTGTTCAAGTCGCTGAATACGCTTACCTTGCCGAACTTGGTAACGCCTGTCAGCAAGGCGAATTTGATGTAGCCGTCCATTGACTTCATTACACCATAAAATGCCTTCAACGTATTACGATACGCTTCCTGCAAGGCATCGTTACCGATGGCCTGCAACATAGGTTTATCATATTCATCCACCAAGATTACGACCTGTTGTCCTGTCTTCTCGAAAGCCTTTCGAATAACCCGGTAAAAGCGTTCCTCCGGCGCACGGTCCGAATAAGGCGAATCGTATTCCTGTTCCCAATCTTCCAGATGTTTATTCAGTTCCTGCAACAATGCCTCTTCGCTGTCATACTTGCGTGCATTGAGATCCAGGTGCAGAATCGGATGTTTCGTCCAGTCCTTCTCCAACTGCTCCATTGCCAATCCTTCGAAAAGTTCCTTCTTTCCTTGGAAGTAAGCCTCGAGCGTAGAAATAAGCAAGCTCTTGCCGAAGCGGCGGGGGCGGCTGAGGAAGTAATACCGTCCTGTTTTCACTAACTTGTAAATCAGGGCGGTTTTGTCAACATACATATAGCCATCGTTGCGAAGACTCTCAAAATTCTGAATACCGATAGGATAAAGTTTGCTCATAATTGCGGCGTTTATAGTGTACACGATGAATTATGAATTAGTAAACACAGAGGCACAGAGACACGGAGTTCTCGTAATTCATAATTCATAATTCAAAATTCATAATTCAACTATCCACTTCTCTATGTTACGCATCTCAGCAGAGAAGTTTACACCAATCTTGAATAGCTGCCGGGAGTCGTGCTCAAAAGGCAGGGCGTACTGCTTCTCTTCTATCTGTTGCAGTGCTTCTTCGGCGGTGCCGTTCAGCTTGAACTCCATGACGTAAACAAACTTATCCGTTTGAAGGATCAGGTCTATGCGCCCGGCACTCGTGCGGTATTCCGCCTTCACGTAGAAGCCTACCAGCTTGAAGACAATAAACAGAACGTTTTGATAGTGCAGCTCCAAGTCGCGAACCAGTTCGTAAGGAGTATCGGAGAAGAAGCTTTGCAGGCGGCGGAAGAAAGCATCACAATCGCCCGCACGTACTTCCCGGACAAACTTCTGAATCTCAAAAGCAGATTCCACCGCATCGGTATTGGCATAGAAAGGAAGTAGGAATTTAACGAAGCCTTCTTCCACTTCACGATTAGGGAAGCCCAGACTATACGTTCCGAACTCCTTATCATACCCTTTTATTGTAAGGTATCCGCTCTGATAAATTACAGGAATCGGATTAGTGGAAGTGGAATCAATGCTGTTCAACACATCGGCGCTCGTTTCCTCGTGCGTTATCTGCTCGAGGTTGTAACGATGCTTTTTCAGCAGTTCTACCAGGTAGGTGGGCGTGCCCGTCTCAAACCAGTAGCTGCCAAACTTCAACTTGGCGAATGTATTGAGCAAGCTGAACGGATTGTACATCCCAGTAGAATCTTCTACGAAATGATAGCCGTCGTAACAGGCTTTCAGTTCAGAGCAGACTTTCTCGTAAGTCATCTTCTGCTGAGTTGCCAGTGCATGAAGGTCTTCCTCCAGGTTATCATGAATCTCCTGCTCTGTGATGCCGCAAATTTCCACGTAGCGTTCGTCCATTGAAATATCCATCAGGTTGTTCAGGTCGCTGAACACGCTTACTTTGCCGAACTTGGTAACGCCTGTCAGCAGGGCGAATTTGATGCAGCCGTCTTCACTCTTCAACGCGCCGTAGAAGGCTTTCAGTGTGTTTCGGAAGGATGTTTGCAAGGCTTCGTTTCCAATGGCTTGCAGCATGGGCTTATCATATTCGTCCACAAGGATGACGACGCGTTGTCCCGTCTGTTCATAAGCACGCTCAATGATACCTTCAAAACGCATGGCGAGAGAGGTTTCCGCAGGTTCCACCCCATACATCTTCTCCCATCTCACTAAGGTGCGGTTCAGCTTATTTTCCAGACTTTCCGGCGTATCGTATTTTTCGGTATTAAGGTCAATACGCAGAATCGGATGTTTCGTCCAGTCCTTCTCCAACCGCTCCATTGCCAATCCTTCGAAGAGTTCCTTCTTTCCTTGGAAGTAAGCTTCGAGCGTAGAAATAAGCAGGCTCTTGCCGAAACGGCGGGGGCGGCTGAGGAAATAATAGCTGCCCGTTTCTACTAATTTATAGATTAAGGCTGTCTTATCCACATAGAAGAAGCCTCTTTTGCGGAGCTTCTCGAAATTCTGAATACCGATAGGATAAAGTTTACTCATAATTGCGGCGTTTATAGTAAGCACATGGCAAAGATAGGAAATTTCAATGAAGAATAGATGGCACAGGTTTCTATTTTTATGAATTACGGCTACCCTTCCTGATGAAATAAAGGCAGTTACCACGACAGGCAACGACCTTTACTATCGAACCGGCTACGCCGGTATTAACTATTTCTTCATCATAACGCCTGCCCCTTTACTACGCGCATCCTGAACTACGCCTTTTGAGCAGGCTTTAGGTCAAAGCACGAAGTGAACTAAGGAAGGAGAACACGAAATCCTAAAGCTCTGTTGATAGCATCAGAACGATTTTCTTCAGGCCTATAATTCGAGCGACAAGACTGTGCAATAGTACCCCACGAGCCACCGCGACTCACGCGACGGCAGTCGCTATCAGAATCAGTGACATCAGCACAATCAGAACACCACTCCCCTACATTACCTGTCATATCATATATACCCTTAAATCCGCAACTAAAGAAAGGAAGAAAATACAGTCCACTTACCCCATTAATACATGGCAGAATAGCTTAGAAAGCGCATTGTTCATACAATTAATCCTTCTGCCACCGGCCGTCGACAAAGTCATTGCATAAGTCAAAGACATTCTGTTTGGCAGGCTCGCTTTCATCAGGCTTTACGTCTTCGTACACACAGATGAGCTTTTTGTCTTCATCATAATATACATAAGGGCAAAGCAGAGGGCGGTGCTTTTTCGAAGGATTGAGATCAACAAAAAAGAGCTTGCCCTTAGTGAGGTAGTCGTATCTTGCCTGCACTTCGGCAAGGGAGCGGCAGATGTAAAATGCACGGAAATAACGATTCTCGTGCATACGGTCGTACGAGTCGAAACAGGGATAAAGCGCATAGTGATACAGAATGTAGCAACTACCGGAAAGACGGTAATAATGCATCCTCCCGATTTCAATCAATTCCGGAACTACCTTGCGCGAGAACCAGAAACGATTGGAACTGACCAACAAGTTATTCTCTATTTTGTACTTCCTGCCCCGAATACGCATGAATTCGTTTTGCTTTTCTGTGGATTGCATCTGTTTCTATTTTTTTAGTAAGAATTTCAAAAGCTTACAGAATCTCAGAAAGTACATTAATTGATTACCCAATCCCTATTGTAAGGCACTGTTTTCTTCGGATCGTAATGCATTCCCGCCTGTGTCGGTATTTTCAGAACGTATGTACGTCCGCTTTTGTTTTGCAGGGAAGTGTCGCGCAACCAGGGGTTGGCATCTTTCAGTTGGGCATAAGTGATGCCTTTGTTTTTGGCGAACTGTGCCAGATTGTCGATACCCGTATTGACGGTGACTTCCGTATAAGGAATAGGCGGATAAAGATCTTCCCGTTTCAGCAGGAAGCCGTAGCGTTGCGGATTGCTGATGATAGCTTTGGCGGCAAGCAGACGGAACATATAGCGGGAAGTTTCTTCAACCAGCCAGAGGTCTACCGCCTGGTCTACAAGCTGTTTTTTCATTTCGGAAGAAATGCGGCCCTGTCCGGCATTGTAGGCGGCGGCTACGCAGAGCCAGTTACCGTACACCCGGTATGCATCTTTCAGATACTTGCATGCTGCGCGGGTTGCTTTTTCTACGTGGTAGCGTTCGTCGATGTTGGTATTGACTTCGAGGCCGAATTCGCGTCCGGTAGTTTGCATGAACTGCCAGATTCCGGAGGCTCCTGCCGGACTGCGGGCAAGGGTGTTGAGATTGCTTTCTATTACAGCAAGGTATTTGATGTCGTCGGGCACACCGTTTTCTTTCAGTATCGGTTCGATGATGGGAAAGAAACGGTTGGCGCGCTTGATGGTTAGCATGGTGGTGGAGTGCATGTAGGTGAACGACATCTGTTCACGGTCCATACGTTCGCGATGGTCGTAACGTTTCAGGTCAATTTCCTGTCCGACAAAACTGATTTTATCCGGTACGGCAGGGGATGTGACGCAGTAAGGAACTTCGGACTTAACAGATTGCTGTTCAGGGTTTATTGCACTGTTTCCCAGCAGGAGAGGGAGTGTGGCGCCTGCACACAAGGCTACCGAGGCGACTATCAGGATATGTATAGAGTTCTTTTTCATCTTCGGAATGTTCTTTATTTGGAGGGCGAATGTACGACATTAATGGAAATGAGGCAAGGAAAAAGGCTTGGAATCACTATTTTGCGAAACAATTTATGTATGGGATGTTTTTTAACCTGAATAATTCATGCTTCAGGAGTTAGAGTAGTTAAAGTAGTTATCAGCCAACAAGTTGTCTTAGTAGTTAAAGCCGATACTAATGTTATATGATTCACGGAGTATTGGCTTTAACTACTTAACTCCTAACGAAGTGATAACTACTTTAACTACAGTATGAATAATGCAGGTTAATGATAAAATACATTCTTCAGTGATACAATGAGATCCTGAATAAACTTAAAACAGGGAATTTGTTGGCATATATTTCAGCTTCAATTCCTGAAATCAACAACAAGCAATATCAAACAAGTCGCAAAGTAGACGAGGATTTTAAAACCAATTTGAACAATCAAATAATCTTTGACGACAAATTGGCCAAATGGAATTACTTGATTAAACACACTTAAATTGACTAAGTTATTTTTAAAACGTTACATAGTAATGTTTTACTGTCAGAGAACTATAAAAGAGGACAGACAGAAGTGTTATAGATATTTCTCCCACAGATAACGGAGCGGACCAAACAAACGTGCGGTTACGCTCCGTTCGTCCGTCATAACTTCCGCTGTGCCGGAAAGTTCTCCTTTGAAGTCCAGTTGCCTGCCATAAGAGGTACGTAAGTTTTGTGGCAGGCTCACGGTAACCGTGTACACATTCTCTTCATTCGCCAATAGTGAAACGGACAACACCTCTCCGGTGAGGAATCCGAATTCCATGTATGGGTATCCCGCAACGCTGATATTTACTCTTTGCCCGGGAGCTACCTTGCCCGATCCACTGACGGGTAGCTTTATTTTCCCAATAATGTCTCCGGGGGTAGATGCCACTATTGAGAACACCTTATCGCCTGCCTTGACATTCTGGTTCTTTTGCCATATATTATTGTAGGATAGTACACCTCCGGCAGGGCTGATGAAAAGACACCCCAATTCCCAATCGCTGATACTTACTTTCAAATCATTGAGAGTTGCCTTTAGAGAAGCATTCAGCGTATTGGCTTCCCGACTGCGCTCCATCCTTATTTCTACGATACTCTGTTGTAACTGTGCCTCCTGTATTCTGGCAGATGAAAGTGAAGTCATTAATTGCTCTTGTCCTTGCCTGCGGTTCAGATAGGTTTGCTGTGCCTCTTCGTAATCAGCTTTTGATATCAGTCCCTTGTCGAACAGTATCTTTTCACGCCCGTGGGTAGTGAAGGCTATCTGCACTTGTTCCTTATCCAGTTCCGCTTGTTTGTTCAGGTGGAGGATATACCTTTGATATTCCTTTAGTTCTTTGCATGCAGCTTGTTCCTTTTGTGCATAGAGGTCTATTGACAGGAAATTGCGGTAGTCCGTCAGATCCCTTATGAACGAAGCATAAGCATTTTGTATGGTTCCAAGTTCCGGTTTCTCAGGAAATACAGCTTGACAGATGCAACTGTCCGTCAGAATAAACGTGGCAAGCAGCTCTTTTATGTTGAGAACGTCAGCGGTGACAGCCGGATTCTCCAGTACGGCTATGATATCTCCTGCCTGCACAGTATCCCGGTCTTTGCGGTACACTTCCTGCAACTTTCCACTTCCCTTTGATACAATCCATGCAGGCGGATGTTCTGTGGTGACGGTAATTTCAGCGGTTACGATATCCGGATATTTGAAAAAACAGCCACCGATGAAAAGCAATGCCAGTATCCCGAAGAAAACAGTGATTCCCCATCTGATTAGTACGTGTGGCGGTCGTGTCAGTATCTCCTGCACGTCCTCACATCTTAATTCTATGTCTTTTTCTTCTTCCTTTTTCATAACTTTCAATTAGCTTCGGTCAAAACTTTATCTGATTTTTAATATCAAAGTATAGCCTCAACTCTCAAAGCTCCAATTGATTTTTAACCAGTTTGTAATATCTTCCTTCCAAAGCAATCAGTTCTTCGTGTGTTCCGGTCTCTGCTATTCTGCCTTGGTCTATTACGATGATTTGCTCTGCATTTCTTACGGTACTCAACCGGTGTGCTACAACTACGGATGTTCTTCCTTTGAAGAAGGTTTGCAGGTTGTTCATGATGATGTGTTCGTTATTGGCATCCAGTGCGTTGGTTGCTTCGTCGAAGAAGATGAATTCTGGGTCTTTGTACACGGCGCGGGCTATGAGTATGCGTTGCTTCTGCCCCTGGCTTAGCCCATGTCCTTCCTGACCTATCTTAGTATTGTATCCCAAAGGCAATTCTTCTATGAAATTGTGTATGTTCGCCACTTCAGCGGCATGACGCAGGCGTTTCTTGTCGATGTGCTCCACTCCGGGAGCAATGTTCCCGGCAATACTGTCAGAGAAAATAAAACCATCCTGCATAACCACACCGCACCGCTTGCGCCATTCACGAATACTATAACTTCCCAATGGGGCATCCCCAATGAAGATATCGCCGCTCGCAGGCAAGTAAAACCCTAACAGTAGTTTAACGAGTGTTGTCTTTCCGCTTCCGCTCATACCCACAATGGCAGTTTGTCTGCCCGGAGGAATCACCAAACTCACATTGTCCAATGTTGGGTGTTCGCTTAGCGGGTCATATTTGAAGTTAACTTTTTGCAGTCTTATTTCTTTTCCTTCCGGTATTTCACGTATCAATTCATGTGTGGGGTTTTCTTCGTCCGGCTTGTCGCGCACTTCGCTCAGGCGATTCATACTCAGGCGTGCATCCTGCATATCGCGGGCAAAAGTAATGAGTTCGTTTACCGGACTGTTCAATTGCCCGATGATATATTGTACGGACAGCATCATACCCAGTGTCATTTCTCCTTTCACTACCAAGCTTGCCACGAGTGCGGTAATCAGAAGATTTTTACTTTGATTAATCAGTACCGCTCCTGAATCCTGATATTGTCGCAAAGCAAGACTTCTGATGTTTACCCTGAATAGCTTCGCCTGTATTCGTTCCCATTCCCAACGCTTCTGTTGCTCGCAAGCACTGAGTTTTATTTCCTGCATACCGTTTACCAGTTGTACTACCGTACTTTGGTTGGCACTTTGTTGGGCGAAACGCTTGTGGTCCAGTTCGGCGCGCTTCTTCATGAAAAGCCAGACGTATGCAACATACAAGGCGCTCCCGCCTATGAAAATAAAAAATATCATGCCGCTGTACACCAGTAGTACAATACCGAAGATGATAATATTGAATACGGAAAAGATAACGCTGAGGCTGCTTCCCGTCAGGAAATCCTGTATGCGTTTATGGTCGTTAATGCGTTGCAGGATATCTCCCGTCATTTTACTGTCAAAGTAGCTGATAGGCATCTTCATCAGTTTGATAAGGAAGTCTGATATGAGAGCAATATTGATACGCGTACCCAGATGTAACAGTATCCATCCTCGTATGAACTCTACGGCACTACTGCTGAAAGACAGCATCAGTTGGGCAATCAGTACCAGATAGATAAAACCAAGATTCTGGTTGTTGATACCGAAGTCCACTACCGATTGTGTGAGGAATGGCAACATGAGTTGTAGCATGCTACCCAACAGTAGACCTAAAAGTAATTGCCCAACCATGTTTCGGTATGGGCGGAGATAAGAGTAAAGGAAACTAAAGCCTTTGCGGTTTACTTTGTCCTCTTCGTCCTCTATTGTATAAAATTCCGGTGTAGGTTCCAGTAATAATGCTACCCCTGTAGCTTCTCCATCCTTTTGCGAACTTAACCAGCAATTACAAAATTCTTCTTTGGTGTATTTTAGTTTTCCTGCACCGGGATCGGCTACCCAAACATACTTATCATTGAGTTTATATACTACGACAAAGTGTTGCTGGTTCCAATGTATGATGCAGGGCAAAGGAGCTTCCTTAAGCTTTTCATAACCCACTTGTACGCAAATACTGCGAAAACCTATCTTTTCTGCCGCTTCGCTGATGCCAAGCATGGATACTCCTTCACGGGTGATGAATGACTTTTCCCTCAACCCTTCCAATGAATAGCGCTTGCCATAGAAAGCGGCTACCATGCGAAGGCAGGTAGGACCGCAATCCATGACATCGTGCTGAGTATAGTAAGGAAAGTTTTTCACTATTTCATTATGCCATCTAATACTTCTTTCAATTCAGGATAGTTACTGGGGCGTGGTAAATCCTTATGTAAAATTTCCCCTGTCGGACTGATTAATATATATCGTGGAATCTCATAATTATCTGTCCCATACACTTTCTTCTGAATATCCTGTTGTAAGTTGGAAGATGCTCTTAGATGAAAACCTGCCAATTTGTAGCTTTTGATACAGTTGTTCCAGGCCTTTTCCTGATTTTTCAGATCAATAGATACATATAAGGTAACTGCATCTTTGTATGTGCTCAGTATTTCTTCCACTTTGTCTTTATGGCTGAACTCTGCTCTGCACGGCATACACCAACTTGCCCATAAGTCTATGTACAAGTATTTTCCTTTTAGTTCTTCTACGTCTTTTAACTGCGAAAGAGAATCAATCTTTTCCTTAATAAATATCTGATCAGCAGAAAACTCATCTACAGAATCATTTTCTTCTTTTACTTTTTCATTTATGATAGCGGTGTATTCACTGTCGGGAAATTCTTCATTAAAAAACTTTTTCAATTTACTCAAATTCATTTCACCGGTATCATATTTTAATTGTACCATACACGCATTACCTAATAAAGCCGATTGCATTTTCTTAGGAGCATACAAATATGTCATGTATGGTCCAAAAGTATCAGGATCATATCCTTCAGGGCACCCTTGGTCTCGATAATAAAAATCTGAATATTTTGATACATATAATATTCTTGCAGGATACCCAAGTAACTCATGTGAAATAGGAATTGCTTTAAAAATGCTATCCACCTGTTTTCTGATAGCAATACTATCGTTAGGAGGGATGACTTTATTTCTTTGATGCTTTGACAATAACTGAAGAAAAAGAGCAATAATATCAGAATTAAAAAACATGTGTATTTCTGTTTTGAGAACATTAGCAAATTCTGTTGTTACATTTGCTTTAAGCGGTAATGCTTCTATGGTACTAATATGGTTGGAAACACCTCTTCTTTCATCTACAGTAGGAAGTACCGTATGAATATCTCTTTTATTATCAATGTATTCTGTAAAAACATCCTGCATCTTTATATAGTTATCAAGATCTGGATATTTGTCGAAATTTTCATATAGATATTGTTGCCCAACTTGATTATTCCCTTGAAAAGTGATATCATCTGTGCTTAAATGAACCTTTATAGAGTCATTTGGGAACAAGAGTATATTACATGATTTTTGATATTGCGGGAATTGGCAAAATATAAACATAAAAGATGAGACTTCTATCTCATAGCTAACGGGCTGTATATTCGTTGATACCAGCCTTATATCAGAGACTTTTTCATTATATCCACCGTCTATTGGTTTGTAGATGAAGACTTCACAATCCTTGTCCGGCGTAAAAGTTACAATTGCATTTTGAGCAAATACAGTTGTAATAGGTATAAACCAAAATAATATAAAATAAAAACTTCTCATTATTGGATAAGGCTATCTAAAACTTGTACGAGTCTCTCTCCACGTAAATTTTTGGCAATAATACGATGATTATTATCCAGCAAGAAATTGGCAGGTATTGATTTGATTCCTAACCCTTTAACCACTTTATTGGGCAATCCATTATAGTCTGTTCCAATAACATGAATAAAATCTTCACTATTATCTCTTTTTATAGCCTTTTCCCAAGCTTCTGAAAAGCGATCGAGAGATACAGCATAAATGTTTAATTTGCTCTTATATTTATTCAACGCCTCTTTCAAATAAGGAATTTCTTTTTGGCAAGGCGCACACCAACTTGCCCAGAAGTCAACCAAAATGTATTCACTTGTTACATCATTCAATGAAATTATTTTTTTTTCTGAGTTACACAATGACAAAACCACTTTAGCATCCATCGTCGTATTCTGTTTATAAATCACTTCTCTTTCTTTATAGATTTGTTGCATACGAGCAGACATAAGTTCACTTTGTTTACTTGGATGTGCTGTTTTTTTATCTAAATTCTGGATATAAGTTGCTTGAGGAAATTTAGCTTTGATAAAACTTTTAAGTTTATTCAAACTATCACTACCTACATAGCTGCTATACTCTAATCTTAAAGCAAGAAAGTGACCATAAGCATTTTGGGGATGATCCGTAGTTTTTATCATGCTAATACTATTTCCTACAAGCTGTCTAGTATAGTATTCTACACTATCCACGCTTCCCGAAGTCTCTATTTTCTTCATTATAGGCTCAATAAACTTCGTCCGGAAATTATTATCCTCATTCTGTGCATCACTACCTTTGCCGGATATTATTAAATATCCATCTAAATGATTTAGAAGGGGCTCTACTTGGACTCGCAACTTTGAATTAGGAGGGACTATAAAACCTGAGAGTCGACCTGGCTTACCCGGTCCAGTTTTTGAAAATGTTAGGTTTACATCTTCTTCTATCGGATGTTTTATTCTAAACCGTACCTTATTTTGCCCCTTTTTAATCTCTGCAGAGTCGAAAATAGCAAACTCATTACCTGACACCCACGTCTTAAATCCATGAATATAACACATTTGGGTTTCTTTTGTAAAAGAGTTATCTATAAATAAAGTTATTCTGGATGTATTTTTATGAGAAGCACATCCAGAGAATAATAAAAAAATAAATATAGCAAATAAGTGTTTCATGACAATAAGTGTTCTAAAGTAAAATTTTAAAAAGGCTCAGTTATGAAAAAATAATCATCTCTTTATATTCATCTTTAACACAAATCAACGATTATCACTTCATAACTGATTCCTCTTTAATTCAAGGCATCAAATATTAGCTGCAACTAACTGATGCTATGTCTTGATAAGATTCTTTCAACGCTTTTTCAGCGGCAGCGGCATCCAAATCAGAATGAACTTTGGTCAACAGAATGTCACCATCGCCAAAATCAATAGTACATTGAACACCACCTTTAACTACACTCATCTGAACTTTATTCAGCTTGAATGCTTCAAAACTACTTAAATTTTTCATTATAGCAAAAAAATAAATATTAATAAAAATGTTAGCTCAGATTTTTTTAAGCTGACTCTAAAACAGCTATTACTTCTCGAGAATAATATCTTTATGTCAATACATATCTTAAATTTGATACTGGATACACTTCTGGTATATAACGCTTATTCACTATAACAGAGGGAGTTTTATTTATCCCTTGTTGGCGACAATATACTTGTTGTTTCATCCACAAGTCTTGCACCTCAGTAGTTATACTGTACTCATCCACCTCTTTAATGCGTTTTGTTTCATACCACTCTTCCAAGAGTTGCATTGCCTTATTCCAACCATCAATGTGATAAACAGTAATGATAATTTGTGCAATTTTCTCGCCCTGCCTATCATTTGGAAATGTCAGCAACACCAATGATACAGGAGCCTTTGAGGCTATTTCTTTTACATGGCGGTGAATTTTCGCACAATTTTTGCAATTAGGATTAGTTACTATCATCACTTCATTGTCGCCCGTTTCCTGATTATGCAATGCAATATTCTGAGTTATCATTTCTTCTATTTGAGGTTGCAATGATAATAATTTCTGGAAAGCTTCCGGATTCAACAGACTTGCAAATCGAATATCAAGTTGCTCTTTCTTTTTGCTTACTTTTAGCAATGTCTTTATTTGGAGCCAGCCAACGAGACAAATACTACCAATAGCAATTAACGAAAGTATGGTTTGGATAGAAAATACAGCCTTTAAACTTCCTTTCAATAGAAATAATGCAATCCCATTAATCCATATTATTAAGTTAATCAACATACAAAGAGCACATCCTTTACGGATTATAAAAACCTGATAAATAACGGAATAGATAGTAAACGCCAATGCAACGATACTGCATATAACACTAATATAGAAAAAGTCATGCGGTCGTACGAGGGCAAATAGTACTAAAGTGCAGAAATAAATTAGCGCCAATTCTCCTAATCCCACGCCAATGATTTGTGAACCTTTAGAATGAAGCACTTCATTACAATCAATAACCTTTCCGATATGACAAAAACGATGGAGAAACCGACTATTGATAGTCTCTTTATAAAGAATAGCGGAAGATACAAAAACACCTGCACACAATGTAAATAGATAAAGTATCATTCCGGCGGAATAATGATTGCTTGTACCGAACAGAATAAGTAGAACCGCAAGTATGCCTGCTAATGGCAGTTTATGCTGTAGCACCCAAGCACTTGTATCTTTCAGCCAACAGTTCTTCTCTTGAATAGTGGCTTCTGTTACTTCACCCCATAAGATACCGCCAGTCCATTTCTGTAAGAACTGTTGTCTGCTTACTCTTAAGTGTTGACCGTGAGGTATGGTAATAGTAACATGTGCTTTCTCTATTTTTTCAACCAGGCAGAAAGAAGAATCATTATCATTAGTTATCGCAATACATGGACTTTCTAACTTATCAAGATATTCTTTGGGAAGTTGATATACCGCATTGTTGATATGAAGTGAGTCCAGCGCATCACTGATACCCCGCATACTATCCCCTAACGGAGTATCGAGCAAACGATGCACAGTACTTCTGCTCACCTTTACGGATAATGCCTGTAAATAGCGATAAAGTATAATTCTAGCATTGTCAACTTCAGCCATGATTATCTTTTAAAGGGTTATAAAGTAAAGCTTCCTTCAAATAAGCTTCCGTTAGAGATAATTTCAATAATGTAGCTTCCGCTATTTTCTCCATTCAAATCAATAGAAACATCATTCAAATTATTACAATTCCTTGTATAAACTACATCTCCAGTGCTTTCATCGAATATATTGATTGAAATATCAGAAAGTGCATTTTCAAAAGTGACAGTTATTACATTATTATATAGATAAGCATAAACTGATTGAAAAGAAATAGTGCGTCTTATAGGAGTGTCTTTGTCAGTACCACCTGTTTTATCTTTGGGCTTTGTTTCCTTAGAACATTGTAGTATGATTTCCCGCCCTCCATTAAAAGCTTGAGCATAAATATTGGTACTTCCTGTAAATAGTAAAAAGAAAAGGATTAATGTCTTCATAATAAGTTTTTTTAGTCGATTAATATGCTACAAAGTTAGCAGCATATTACACAGGGCAGTGCCTAAAAAGTGCCCGATTTTCTATAAAAAACGCCTAAAAAGTGCCTATTGATTACTTTTAAGCTCTTGAGACAATGAAAACAATGCATCTTTTAACAGACGACCTTGAGGTGCTTCCATTTTTTGCATAATCTCTTTTGCTTTTAATTGAATAGTACTACGAGCATATCTCATAACAAAATGACCGATATGTTTTACAGGAATCCCAGCCAAATAGAGACAACAGATTTGAATTTCCTCTGTAGATAAACGATATGATGTATTTAGATAGGTAATGATTCCATCCCACTTTGCATTTGTTATAATAATCAGTTGCCGCCATTCTTCTTCATCAAGATTTTCAGAAGTTTCAGCTTTTACAAGCGTGCGTGCAATCATTTTCAGTTTAATATATACAGCTGAACTTTCATATTCCTCTTCTATGGGTTCTTCTTTTTTAGATATCGGCAAATCAACTTCTGTTTGTTGACTCTGCCTCAGTTGCTCTTTCTCGAATAGACGTTTCTGTTTTCTTCTAATATAGTAGGTTATGACGATAGTTGCAACTACAGAAGATAGCAAAAATACGATGATAGCATAATATAACACATATTGTTCCCGAAAATTTTCACCAGATTCCCGATCTTGAGAAATAATATTCTGAAGGATTTCACGCATTTCCGAATTCTGCTGCGTACTGTCCGTGTAAGCAGACTGTTTTTTTTGCATTTCCGCAGCTACCGCCGTCTCCCCACGCATTTCCGCAATCTCTGCCAATCGCATAGAAGCATCTGCTTTAGTGACGTAATATCTATCTGCCGCAAACACCTTTTGCAAATATATCTTAGCAGAATCATATTGTTTGTTCTTAAAATAAGCATCTCCCAGCACCAAAAAGGCTCTATAACAATGTAATGTGTCTTCTTTTGAGAAATAGTTAAGTTTAGCATACTGAAGTGCCTTTTCTGCTTTGCCCATTCTACTATAAAGTTTACTTAACGATTCATAAACAGGAGTTCTTATCGTACTGTCAGGAAAATGTTCTGCTATCAACAAGGCTTGTTGCATTTGTCTCTCCGCTTCCGAATAAAAGTTCTCTCCTTTTTCAAGATTGATTGTGCCACGCTGAGACAAAGTAAAAACTAAAGAAATTGTATCCTTTTGCTGAAGTGCAAGTTGCTCTGCCAATTGATATACGGAGTCGGCTTCAAAGTTAAGATCTTTAATATAATATAAATAAGCGATATTACTATATAATAGTGCTGATAGTTCTGTATATTTTCCTTTTTTACCTAAAACCTGAGCTTCATGATATTTCTCAATAGCTTTCAAATGATGACCTTTATCCCGCCATATACATCCCCAGTAATAATGCGCTTCCGCCTGCATAGATGCATCCCCGATAGAATTGTAATATTGCACGGCAATTCGTATCAGTGAATCATTTGTCTGCACAATATAGTTTTTATCTCTTGCTTGCGTTAGCAATAAGGCATAGTATGCTTGGTCTGCTTGTGCATTCAGTTGCTGCGGTTCAATGTTTTGCAGTATGTGCAAGGCGCTGTCCGGATATTCCTCCATCAGGGAATCTGCTTGTACCAATAAGGTATAAGGATTATGTCGTTGAGTACATGAGTTTAAAAAGAGAAATCCTATTAACCATAGTATTGCTATATAAGCTGTATGCTTCATTGCGTTAGTTGTTAAGTTGCTTGCTTGCAAAAATACTCTTTTCTGCGAAATATTATTAATATAATTGTAATTTCTTGAGTCGAAACATAATATTTTATAGTCGAAAGCAATTGAATTGCGAATAATTATCTGCCGCAAACCACTTTGTGTCTCTTTTACAAATTATCTTGTGATGTTTTTGTAACTGTTGACACAAAGCGGTTTGCGAGTTCTGATTTATTTTTCATTTTATCCTTAACCTTCATTTTATCCTTAACCTGCATTATTCATATTGCAGGAGTTAAGGGGATTGTCATTTTGTCACTTTGTATTTTAAGTTGGCTGAGAATGCGTTATTTCCGTCCGAAGGCAAGGTTGGTTGGAAATACGCGAGTGAAAAGCAGTTAAGTATCAGACTGATAGAGAGATATCGAACGTACATTTATTCTGGAGCAAAATATCTCCTGAAAAGTCAGTTCGAAGGGAAAAACCGGACAGGATAAGTCACTACTTACAGGTAACAAGTCAACTACCTATAGGTAGTTAGTGATCTACCTATAGGTAGTTAGCCTTCTACTTATAAGTAGTTAGTGTTCTACTTATGGATAGTTCGTGTTTCATCTCTAAGCAACAGGTACTTTTTGCATAAATAGCTTGTAAATATGCAATAAAGCATATAAATACTGTATTATTATTCTTTGTTTATTCATCAAGGATGCTAAAAGATGAATTTATAAATCAGGGTGTGTTACGAAAAGCGGGATAATGCTATCATAATGAATGTAAATAGCGGTTATTTATTGTCATTTGGATAGTTGTGCAAACTCTTAGCCTGTGTTATCCCTTTGTCATAAATCTCATGTTTTCACCGCATATAGATGGTTCGCGCACCATCTATATGCGGTTCGCGCACGGGATATAGATGGTTTGCGCACCGCCTATATCCCGTCCAAGCACCGCCTATATCCCGTCCAAGTACCACATATATCCCGTTTAAGTGCTGTATATCAGTGTGTTACATCCGAATTGCCGGCAATAAACAGAGTGAGGGTAACTTCTACCCTCACTCTACCCTCACGCCTACCCTCACCTATTCAAACGCCGATGAATAAAGGGATACAGGGAAAAAAGTGAGGGGTGAGGGTAGAATCGCTCAAAACCCTGGGGGAGGGAGAATTCGTCTCGTGGGACGAGAAATTTCGTCTCGTGAGACGAATGAAACCGTCCCGTGAGACAAAAAAAACCATCCCATGGGATGAACACAGAGACACAGAGGCACAGAGTTTTATTTTTCTTTGTTGAACGCAGAGGCACAGAGACACAGAGTTTCTTTTCTCTGCGACGTAGTCGCCCTCTCTGTGTACTCTCGTTTATTGTTCTCTTCTTAAAAGAAAGATAAAACTCTGTGTCTCTGTGCCTCTGTGTTCAAGCATAAATTCTCATTTATAACAAGACACTTATGAATAATGCAGGTTAAATCATAATGATTTGGCTGCAATGTTTTTAGCTTACTGAAAACAAAAATCCCCATAACCTTATCAGTTACAGGGATTTATTATCTTAGAATTACTTGGATTACTTACCCAAAGCCTGAGCTATGTCAACCGCACAAGCCACTGTACAACCTACCATCGGGTTGTTACCGATTCCCAGGAATCCCATCATTTCTACGTGAGCAGGAACTGATGAAGAACCGGCGAACTGAGCGTCTGAGTGCATACGGCCCATTGTATCCGTCATTCCGTAAGAAGCCGGACCTGCTGCCATGTTATCCGGGTGAAGAGTACGGCCTGTACCACCACCGGAAGCAACAGAGAAATAAGGCTTACCGGCAAGAACGCGTTCTTTCTTGTAAGTACCGGCTACCGGGTGTTGGAAACGAGTGGGGTTAGTAGAGTTACCTGTGATGGATACGTCTACGCCTTCTTTCCACATGATAGCTACACCTTCACGAACATCGTCGGCGCCGTAGCATTTCACTTTAGCACGAGGACCATCGCTGTATGCGATTTCCTGAACTACTTTCAGTTCACCTGTGAAGTAGTCAAACTGAGTCTGAACATAAGTAAAGCCGTTGATACGGGAAATGATCATGGCAGCGTCTTTGCCCAAACCGTTCAGGATGCAACGCAAAGGCTCTTTACGTACTTTGTCCGCCTTAGCGGCAATTTTGATTGCACCTTCGGCAGCAGCGAATGATTCGTGGCCTGCCAGGAAAGCGAAACATTTGGTTTCTTCGCGCAGCAACATGGCTGCCAGGTTACCATGGCCGATACCAACCTTACGGTCGTCGGCTACAGAACCCGGAATACAGAATGCTTGCAGACCGATACCGATAGCTTCGGCAGCTTCGGCAGCGTTTGTGCAACCCTTCTTGATAGCGATTGCAGTACCTACTACATAAGCCCATTTTGCATTCTCGAAGCAGATAGGCTGAGTTTCTTCACACGTTTTATAAGGATCGAGTCCGGCAGCTTCGCAGATTGCGTTAGCCTCTTCGATGTCTTTGATGCCGTTAGCGTTCAAAGCTTCAATGATACCTTTGATACGACGGTCTTGACTTTCAAATTTTACTTCTCTAATCATAGTTCTTTTTCCTCCTTATTTATTCGTGACGTGGATCGATTTGTTTAACTGCTCCCTGTTCCGGAGTTACGCGTCCGTAAGTACCGGTTACCTTTTTCAACGCTTCGTTAGCGTCGGTACCTTTCTTGATTTCGTCCATGAATTTGCCCATGTGTACAAATTCGTAGCCGCAGATCTGATCATCTTTATCAAGGAAGACGGCTTTGATGTAACCTTCAGCCATTTCGAGGTAACGCGGACCTTTAGCCAATGTTCCGTACAATGTACCTACCTGGCTGCGCAGACCTTTGCCCAAGTCTTCCAAGCCGGCACCGATAATCAAGCCGCCTTCTGAGAAAGCAGACTGGGTACGTCCGTAAACGATTTGCAGGAAGAGTTCGCGCATGGCAGTGTTGATAGCGTCACAAACGAGGTCGGTGTTCATGGCTTCGAGAATAGTCTTACCCGGAAGGATCTCGGATGCCATAGCTGCCGAGTGAGTCATACCGGAACAGCCGATTGTTTCAATCAGTGCTTCCTGAATAACGCCTTCTTTCACATTAAGGGTTAATTTACATGCACCTTGCTGAGGAGCACACCAGCCAATGCCGTGTGTCAAACCAGAGATGTCAACAATTTCTTTAGCTTTTACCCATTTACCTTCTTCGGGAATAGGAGCCGGTCCGTGGTTAGGACCTTTCTTCACAACACACATGTGTTCCACTTCGTGTGAATAAGTCATAATTAGCTCTTTTTTTTAAGTTATATAAAATAAAAATATAGTCCTGAATTTTAAATCGCTTGCAAAGTTACTTCTTTTCTTTGTTTATGCAAATCACGCTATCCGACTTTTTATGAAAAAATAGATAATAAAACCCTGTGATTCTGTGTATTGTAATCTCCACATTACAATCATGTTAACGAGTGGTTTTGAAGTTATACTTCTTACCGCTGCACTGACACTGGTAATAGCAGGTTGCGTGAACGGGTATTTCACCTGCCGTTTGAATAAACAAGGAAAATACCCGGAAGCACAGATGATTTTTGCGTTATAAGTTTGATAGTGTACTTTACTTTTGATACAGCTTCTTTTTTTATCAATTGCCCATACCTTGCAAGTTATGAATAAAATTTTGGTGCGGTTGCCTTGATATATACTATCTTTGCTGCAATAATAAAAAAAAGATTATGATAGAAATTACGGATGCCGCTCTGCGTAATGCAGCGGGCGAGGGGATGGATGCTTTCATCCAGGTATTTACGGATAAATACAAAGAAGTGATTGGCGGTGAACTGACGGCTGGTTGCATGTCGTTACTGACGGGCGAACAGCATACTTTGCTTGCATACCAAATATTTCGTGACGAGGTGATGGATGGTGGCTTCTGTCAATTGATACAGAACGGTTATGGCAGTTATATTTTTGCTAATCCGTTTGCCAAAGTCATGCGCTTGTGGGGAGTGGAAGATTTCAGTAAGTTGGTGTATAGAGCCAAGAAAATCTATGATGCTTACCGTGATGACTTGGAACGGGAGCGTACGGATGATGAATTTATGGCAATGTACGAGCAGTATGAGGCTTTTGATGAATTGGAAGAAGAGTTCCTGGAAAAGGAAGAGGAGGTCACAGCTTTGATTGCCGGGTATGTGGACGAGCATCTGGATGCGTTTGCAAAGATTGTGTAATATAAATAAAAGTTAAATAAAACGGTAGGTGTGCAGTATTTAGCTTAATAATTAATTTACTCATTAAAAACAATAAAAAAATGAATGGAGTATTAAACAACTCAATTCTTTTATCTAAATTTGCAAACTCTAATATTTATAGAACAATGAAAATGGCTAATTTGAAAATCTGGATGGTTGCCCTTACCGCATTAATGGGTGTTTCTCTTACTTCTTGCTTTAACAGCGAAGATGATCCTATATATGTAGATGCTCTTTTTACTAAGTGTGTTAATTCTTATCCTCCTACATTCGAGTTGCCTGGTGGACAACAATTGGTTCTAACAACTCCTATAACAATGAATTTTCGTCCGGGTGAAATTTATTATCTTTGTTTTCAATTTAATACGGATGAACAATCTGTTGATGCCCCTTCTATAAATGTAACGCTTTATAATGGAATTGAACCGGTTTCTTTGAGTGCAAAGGGTAATGAAGGACCAACAAATATTTCTGAATCTACAGAAGCAAATTCGGCTTTATATGCTTTTTCCGGTTCTGTATACCTGACAGCTAATAGCACGAATATAGATCCATTTGTTTTTTTTGATAATGAATATCTGTATATACGTCCTGTTTATTGGGTAAAAGAGGAAAGTAACGATGAAAAGCAAAAAGAAGAATTTGCAAAGCATGCCTTTATACTTACTTATGATTTGGAAAGTATCAATCAGGGAGATACTGAATTGGTTTTAACTATCAATCATGTAATAACTGAAACGAGTGATGAATTGGTTACGCGTAATAAGTACACTTTAGCTGATAAAGTATATCGGTTAACTTCTGCACTGGCTGCATTTCAAGCTAAAGCAGGACAGAGACCGACTAAGATTAAAGTAGTAGGCCAGGTTAACAGGAATAATAATTCATTGGATGAAGCTACTGAAAACGTTTGGGATTATACTATAAATTTATAATTTGGACTATAAAGCATTATTCCATATCGCAATGTTACTAATTTCCTCCCCGGCGAAAGCTTGGGAGGAAATTCGTTTGGAGGATAGACGAAAAGTATTTATTGCTTTTGTCTATCCTATGATTGGTTTATGCGGATTATCCATCTTTGTTGGCTCATTGCTGGCAAAAGGATGGGGTGGCCCTGAAAGCTTTCAATATGCTATGACGCAATGTTGCGCCGTAGCAGTTTCCCTCTTCGGAGGATATTTTCTGGCAGCATATCTTATTAATGAGATGCGCGTCAGAATGTTTACGATGAACAGTGATATACCTTTGACCCAACAGTTTGCAGGTTATGCGCTGGTCGTTCCTTTCTTGCTTCAGATTATTATCGGCATATTACCGGACTTTAATATCATCGGATTGCTGTTGCAATTCTATATTATATATGTGGTGTGGGAAGGGGCACCCGTTCTGATGAAGGTTGAGGATAAAGACCGTTTGAAATTTACCATCCTGTCTTCTATCCTGCTGATTGCCTGCCCCATGCTCATTCAGTTTATATTTAATAAGCTGACGATGGTACTCAACTAACGCATGAAATTAAGATGAAACAAGCTCCTATTAATATAAAAAACAAGCGTGCTACATTCGATTACGAACTGATAGACACCTATACGGCAGGTATTGTGCTTACCGGAACGGAGATTAAATCCATTCGTATGGGAAAGGCAAGCCTTGTGGATACGTTCTGCTACTTTGCCAATGGTGAATTGTGGGTAAGGAATATGCATATTGCCGAATACTTTTATGGTTCGTACAATAACCATTCGGCGCGCAGGGAGCGAAAACTTCTGCTTACCCAAAAGGAACTGGATAAACTGGCTCGCGGAGCTAAAGACCCCGGTTTCACAATGATTCCCGTGCGCATGTTTATCAATGAAAAAGGACTGGCAAAGGTGGTAATAGCCCTTGCTAAAGGTAAAAAGCAGTACGACAAGCGCGAGTCCCTGAAAGAAAAAGATGATAAGCGCGATATGGCGCGCATGTTTAAAAGATGAAGACTATTCAAGAGCTGGTACGTGAACGTATCCTTATTTTAGATGGTGCTATGGGCACCATGATACAACAGTATAACTTAACGGAAGAAGATTTCCGGGGAGAACGCTTCGCTGATATTCCCGGGCAAATGAAAGGGAACAATGACTTGTTATGCCTGACGCGTCCTGATGTGATACAGGATATACACCGGAAGTATCTGGTGGCAGGGGCGGATATCATTGAGACTAATACGTTCAGTTCTACCAGAGTCAGTATGGAGGATTACCATGTACAGGAGTATGTGCGTGATATCAATCTCGCAGCCGTGAAGTTGGCGCGTGAAGTGGCTGATGAATACTCTACACCGGATAAACCCCGTTTTGTAGCCGGTTCTGTCGGGCCTACCAACAAGACTTGCTCAATGAGTCCGGATGTGAATAATCCTGCAATGCGTGCACTTACATATAATGAATTGGCGGATGCCTACCGCGAGCAAATGGAAGCATTGCTGGCAGGAGGAGTGGACGTGCTGCTGATAGAAACCATTTTCGATACCCTGAATGCGAAAGCAGCTATCTATGCCGCTGAAAAGGCGATGGAGGCGACGAATATCCACGTGCCTGTTATGCTCTCCGTAACCGTATCCGATACGGGGGGACGTACATTGTCGGGACAGACTTTAGAGGCTTTTCTTGCTTCGGTTCAACATGCCCAAATCTTCTCCGTGGGGTTGAACTGCTCATTCGGCGCCCGTCAGTTGAAACCTTTCCTTGAACAGCTTGCCGCCCGTGCTCCTTATCATATCAGTGCATATCCTAACGCCGGACTGCCTAACAGTCTTGGTCAGTATGACCAGACACCCGCTGATATGGCGCATGAGGTGAAAGAATACATCCATGAAGGTCTGGTAAATATCATTGGCGGATGTTGCGGTACGACTGATGCATATATTGCTGAATACCCCGGACTGATAGCCGGTGCTGTTCCCCATATTCCTGCTCCGACGCCTGATAGTCTTTGGCTTTCCGGCTTGGAATTGCTTGAAGTAACTCCTGAAAAGAACTTCATCAATATCGGTGAGCGATGTAATGTTGCCGGCTCCCGCAAATTCCTGCGTCTGATTAATGAGAAGAAATATGACGAGGCGCTCAGTATAGCCCGTCAACAAGTGGAAGACGGTGCACAAGTTATCGACGTAAATATGGATGACGGCTTGCTGGATGCAGAAGCTGAGATGACTACTTTCCTTAACCTCATAGCTTCCGAACCGGAGATTGCCCGTGTTCCCGTGATGATTGACTCATCCAAGTGGGAAGTGATCGTTGCCGGATTGCAATGTTTGCAAGGTAAGTCTATCGTTAACTCTATTTCCCTGAAAGAAGGAGAAGAGAAGTTCCTGGAACATGCCCGCGCCATCAGGCAATACGGTGCCGCCACTGTAGTGATGGCTTTTGACGAGAAAGGGCAGGCGGATACTTGCGAGCGTAAGATTGAAGTTTGCTCCCGTGCCTACCGGCTTTTAGTTGAAAAAGTAGGTTTCAATCCTCATGACATTATATTCGACCCCAATGTACTTGCGGTTGCTACAGGGATGGAGGAGCATAACAACTATGCCGTAGACTTTATTCAGGCTACGGGATGGATACGGAAACATCTGCCCGGTGCACATGTCAGCGGTGGCGTAAGCAATCTTTCATTTTCTTTCCGGGGGAATAATTACATTCGTGAGGCTATGCATGCGGTATTCCTTTACCATGCCATTCGTGAGGGAATGGATATGGGAATTGTGAATCCGGCTACTTCCGTACTTTACACGGACATCCCTGCCGAAGTGTTGGAATATATAGAAGATGTAGTCCTGAATCGTCGTCCTGATGCTTCGGAGCGGCTCATAGAATTGTCTGCCCGACTGAAAGCCGGAAATGGAGAAGCGGGAAGTAATAACGGTGTGACTCATTCCCAACTTTCGACTTCCAACTCTCAACTTCAGTGGCGTGACACTACGGTGGAGGAACGTTTAAAGTATGCTTTGACGAAAGGTTTGGGTGATTATCTGGAAGAAGATCTGGCTGAAGCATTGAAACTGTATCCGAAGGCTGTTGCTATTATTGAAGGTCCGTTGATGGCGGGCATGAACCATGTAGGTGAGTTGTTTGGTGCGGGAAAGATGTTTTTGCCGCAGGTGGTAAAGACTGCACGTACCATGAAGAAAGCTGTTGCTATTCTTCAGCCCGTAATCGAAGAGGAAAAAGAAGAAGGTACTGCTTCCGCCGGTAAGGTACTGCTTGCCACGGTGAAAGGTGATGTACACGATATCGGTAAGAATATTGTTTCCGTGGTAATGGCATGCAACGGTTATGAGATTATCGACCTTGGTGTGATGGTACCTGCCGAAACTATCGTTCAGCGCGCATTAGAGGAAAAGGTCGATATGATTGGTCTTAGTGGCTTGATAACCCCTTCGTTGGAAGAGATGGTGCATGTGGCTATTGAATTGGAGAAAGCGGGTGCTGATATTCCTTTATTAATAGGTGGCGCCACTACTTCCCAACTGCATACGGCATTAAAAATAGCTCCTGTTTACCATGCTCCTGTTATTCACCTGAAAGATGCTTCCCAGAATGCGACTGTGGCTGCACGTCTGATGAACCCCGTGATGAAAGGCGAATTGGAAGAAGAACTGACTTCCGAATACCGGCAATTGCGTGAGAAAAACGCAGTACAAGCTCCAAAGACGGTTTCGTTGGAAGAGGCGCAAATGAATAAGCTGAGATTATTTTGATTAGTAGTAAGTAGTTAGTAGTAAGTAGTTAGTAGTAAGTAGTTAGTAGTTAGTAGTAAGTAGTTAGTAGTAAGTAGTAAGTAGCAAGTAGTAAGTAGCTAGTGATTACTACCATGCGGAATAAAAATAATACAGCCTACTTACTACTTACTACTTACTACTTACTCACTACTTTACTACTACTTCTTTATCTTCTCCTTATACGTCTCAAACCTCGCCGTAATATCCCTCACAAAATTATATGTTTCTATTCCACGGAAGTATCCGAACTTGCATACGGAATCGGTATAATACTCTTCATTACTTTTCATTAGAATGAATTTCTCTACATTGTCATTCCAGACATATTTATCCATACCATATTTCTCGGCCAGCGCCATTGCATCCTGTATATGTCCGATACCGGCATTATAGGATGCCAGCACAAATTTGAGTCGTTCGTTATATGGAATCGAAGAGAAACTCTTGCTGGTGATAGAAATATATTTCACGGCAGCTTTCACACTCTCCTCGGGGTTGCTCTCTTCACCTTCCGGCACTCCCATTGCTCGTGCGGTGGCGGGCATCAATTGCATCAATCCTTTTGCACCTGCCCATGACACGGCAGTAGTGTCAAAATTCGATTCAGTATAGGCAAGAGAAGCCAGTAATCGCCAGTCCCAATCTATTTCCGTGGCGTACTTCTTGAACAGATTATCGAAAAGTGAAATTTTCCCTTCGCGTAGCGATAAGATAGGAGAGAGAGGAATGTCTTTGCTGATCTCGAAATACCTTTTCATACTGGCCGTGTAGGCAGGAGAAGTCGCATTCTGTTTACTCCATTGATTGGCAGCCTCCGCCAGCTTCGGACTGCTTTTACGTACCGCCCACGAAGCTCTTTGGTCAAAACTGATAGATAACTTGATGTTCAGATTAGGGTAGTAGGTCGTATTGAGCCGGGCTATGTCGTTGTCGGCAACCGTATATGGAACCTTGCCTTGTGATACCTGGGTTATAAGGTCTTCTACCGTAATGCTGTCATTGGTTACTTTGTGAATGTGGATACCACCGCCTAATTCTTCGTTCAGGTTCACCAGCCGGTCGTAATATTTGCCCGGTTTCACGTATATGTCTTTACCGATAAGTTCGGTTACATCCGTTAGCGGTTTCGCACCTGTACGTTGCACAATGACCTGATGCGTTATAATCTCTTCGCCGCAATACGTCAAACTATCTTTCCATTCTTTTGTGATTGGAAGATTGTATGCTATCATATCCCCTTCTCCCGCCAGTAATTTCTCTATGAGTTCGTTCACGTTTTTGGCTACAACTATGCGTAACTTCACACCGAGACTTTTGGCAAACTGCTCGCTTAGTTCGTATTGAAATCCCATGTCTTGCCCGCGATACATAAAATAAGAGGTGGAACTGTACATGGTTAACACGACAAGCTCTCCGCTATCTTTTATTTGTTGTAAATCGCCTGTCACTTCTTCGAGTGTGGTGTTACGTTGCTTATTTCTACATCCTAACAAACAGCACAGGCACAAAAAAACAATCAGGAAAGTGGTGGTGGTAGTTTTCATCTATTTATTCTTTAGCTAATAAAACGATTATACCAGATGTTTGTTTATGTACATCGTCAGAATATCAATCGCTACCTGATTATTTCCTCCTTCGGGCACAATAAGGTCGGCATACCGCTTGCATGGCTCGATGAATTGCAAGTGCATAGGCTTCAAGACACGGGTATATCGCTCCATAACGGCTTCGGCGGTACGCCCGCGTTCTATAATGTCCCGCTGTATCACACGGATAAGTCTTTCATCAGGATCAGCATCCACAAAGATTTTAAGATCCATCATGCTACGCAGTTTCTTGTCGCATAGGGCAAGAATGCCTTCAATTATGATAACTTCCCGGGGTTCGATATGAATGGTTTCGGGTTGGCGTGTACACGTCAGGTACGAGTAGGTGGGTTGCTCAATACTTTTTCCTTCGCGCAGCATGCCTACATGCTTGGATAGCAAACTCCATTCAAAAGCGTCCGGGTGGTCAAAATTTATATTCTGCCGCTCCTCTACAGGCACGTGGCTACTGTCTTTGTAGTATGAATCCTGTGGTAGCAGTACCACCTCACCAGCCGGCAGGCTTTCAATAATCTTACGTACGACGGTGGTTTTTCCTGAACCTGTTCCGCCTGCAATTCCTATTATTAACATCCGTTTAAGTGTATATATAAAACAAAACGAGTATTTTTGCCGATATAATTCAATCGCTTCGGTTGACAAATATATAGATAAATCATTAGAAAAGCAAAGTTATGGTCAAACACATTGTTTTATTCAAATTGAAAGACGAGATTCCGGCTGACAAAAAGTTGGCGGCAGTGAATGAATTTAAGAAGGCTATTGAGGCTCTTCCTGCTAAAATATCTGTTATTCGTAAGATTGAAGTAGGGTTGAATATCAACCCTGCCGAAACATGGAGTATTGCTCTTTACAGTGAGTTTGACTCGTTGGACGACGTGAAGACTTACGCTACCCATCCCGAGCATGTTGCGGCAGGCAAGCTGATTGCCGAAGTAAAAGAGAGTCGCGCGTGTGTGGACTACGACACAATCGACAATTAATCATTGATTGTCATGAAGAAGATATTATCTATTTATGCACTACTGCTTCTTACTGTTGTAGCGCAGGCTCAGATACAAGACCCCGTTAATTTCAAATCGGAACTGAAAACACCGGCGGCGGGTGAAGCGGAAATCGTATTTACCGCTACCATTGATAAAGGGTGGCACGTTTATTCTACCGATTTGGGTGACGGAGGGCCTATCTCTGCCACATTCAATGCCGAGAAAATATCAGGTGCCGAAGTTGTGGGAAGACTACAGCCGAAAGGTAAAGAAGTGGCTTCGTACGACAAGATATTCGAGATGAATGTACGCTATTTTGAGACAACGGCTCAATTTGTACAGAAGCTGAAACTGACGGGAGGCGCTTATCAGATACAAGGCTATCTGGAATATGGCGCGTGTAATGATGAAACTTGCTTGCCGCCTACGCAGGTAGAATTTGATTTCTCAGGTAAGGCGGATGCTGCGGCTAAGAATTCAGCAAGCGCGACTCCTGCAAACGCAACTCCTGCGGTTCAGGAACCTAAGCAGGATATCAAGCAAGAATTGAAAGTAGAAGCAGTGACTGCCGTTACGGATACTATTGTTAGTAGCGCCGGTACTCCGGCAGATATAACTGCCGGAAACATAGACTTCTGGAAACCGGTTATTACTGAACTGCAATCTTTTGGTGAGATAACTTCGGAAGATGCGTCGTGGATATATATCTTTATCGCCGGTTTTCTGGGCGGATTGGTGGCACTGTTTACTCCTTGTGTATGGCCTATTATTCCTATGACAGTCAGCTTCTTCCTGAAACGTTCGAAAGACAAGAAGAAAGGGATTCGTGACGCGTGTACTTATGGAGTTTCTATTGTTGTGATATATGTTGCTTTAGGCGTGGCTATTACGCTGATATTTGGCTCCAGTGCATTGAATGCGCTTTCTACGAATGCCGTGTTCAATATTCTTTTCTGCCTGCTGCTGGTAGTATTTGCAGCTTCCTTCTTCGGAGCGTTCGAGCTGACATTACCTTCTAAATGGAGTAATGCGGTAGATAGCAAAGCGGAAGCTACGAGCGGTTTCATTAGTATCTTCCTGATGGCATTTACGCTTGTCCTGGTTTCATTCTCTTGTACAGGTCCCATAATCGGCACTCTCCTGGTGCAGGTTTCTACAACAGGTAGCATAACGGCGCCGGCCATCGGCATGTTGGGCTTTGCGATAGCTTTGGCTTTGCCGTTCACGTTGTTTGCCTTATTCCCATCCTGGCTGAACTCCATGCCTAAATCAGGAGGTTGGATGAATGTCATTAAGGTTACTCTTGGTTTCCTGGAATTGGCATTTGCGTTGAAATTCCTTTCCGTAGCCGATTTGGCTTATGGTTGGCACATCCTCGACCGGGAAACATTCCTGGCGTTGTGGATTGTAATATTCGCTTTGTTAGGTTTCTATCTGTTAGGTAAGATTAAGTTCCCACACGATGATGACAATACGAAAGTAGGAGTAGGCCGTTTCTTCCTGGCACTCTTTTCACTGGCTTTTGCCGTGTATATGGTTCCCGGTTTATGGGGAGCTCCTTTGAAAGCGGTAAGCGCCTTTGCGCCACCTCTCCAGACACAGGATTTTAATCTTTATAATAATGAAGTACATGCCAAGTTCGATGATTATGACCTCGGCATGGAATATGCCCGCCGGCACGGTAAACCCGTAATGCTGGATTTTACGGGCTATGGCTGTGTCAACTGTCGTAAGATGGAGCTTGCCGTATGGACTAATCAGAAGGTACGCGACCTTATCAATGATGATTATGTCCTTATTACTTTGTATGTGGATAACAAAGCTTCGCTTCCCGCTCCGCTGAAGGTGACCGAGAATGGCAAAAACCGTACTTTGCGCACTATTGGCGATAAGTGGAGTTATCTCCAGAATGTGAAGTTCGGCACTAATACGCAACCTTTCTATGTATTGGTAGACAATGAAGGGTATCCTTTAAACAAATCTTATTCTTATGATGAGGATATCCCCGAATATATCAAATTCCTGCAAACCGGTTTGGATAACTTTAAAAAAGGGGAATAAGGTTGTGAGATAGTTCAGTAACATACAAGTAACTTGCGAAACTTCAGTTAAATCAAAAATTATATGAAGAAGATTATTAACCCGTGGAAGAATATGGAAGGATACAACTGTTTCGGTTGTGCTCCTGAGAATGAGGCCGGTGTAAAGATGGAGTTTTATGAAGACGGTGATGAGGTGGTGAGCATCTGGAAGCCGCGTCCTGAGTACCAAGGCTGGTTCAATACATTGCATGGCGGCATTCAATCGGTATTGCTGGATGAAATTTGCGCATGGGTAGTATTGCGCAAGCTACAGACTACCGGGGTAACTTCAAAGATGGAGACACGTTTCCGTAAACCGGTAGCGACCACTGATTCATATATCGTACTGCGAGCGTCAATCTGCGAACAGAGGCGGAATCTCGTGACAATTAATGCAAAGCTTTGCAATGAAAACGGAGAAGTATGTACCGAAGCCGTATGTACGTACTTCACATACCCGCCGGAGAAAGCAGAGAAGGAGATGTTCTTCCGCCATTGTGATGTGGAACCGGAAGAAATCCTTCCGCTGATTTGATAGAAGATTCCGCAAGATAGAACTGTCTCACTAAAACTCCCTCCCAGGGTTTTCGCGTATTCTACCCTCACCCCTCACTTTTTCTTCTGTATCCCCTTATTCATCGGCGTTTGAATAGGTGAGGGTAAGCGTGAGGGTAGAGTGAGGGTAGAAGTTACTCTCACTCTGTATATCGCCCACATTGACATAGTCATACTGTCCACACCAGATCAGTTCCACTGTTGGTTTCACAGTGAGAAACTCTTTGTTTCTACATGCAGAAACAAAGAGTTTCATCATATTGAAACAAAATGTATTGCTTATAGGAACAAAACGTTTCATCGTATTGAAACTCTTTGTTCCGGCACGTTGAAATAAAACGTTTCCTACCTTGGAACTGCTTGTTTCCACTATTTGGAACCAAATATCCCCATTAAGGAATACTGCCGGGATACTGATCCCGTGGTCACAGTGTATAGGTTTTTTTAGTAGAAAGATACATGTATCCCGGAGAAATGCTTGCATCCCTAAAAACAATAACGTATCTTTGTAGAAATGAATCAATAAACTCTGATTGTCAATAAACGGGTAAAAAATAATATGAAAATATCCTTAATTAGAATAGATAACGAAAACGGGAAAGCTATCCTTACTGTTTGTGGAACAGGCACTTTATTCGCCAAGATGAAGATTGAAGCAAAATCGGGATACGTCACCGCTTTGCGGGAACTCATACCGATGCTAAAGGGTACAGATAGCCGATACGAACATATAGACAAACTGCCGTATATCTATTCCGCAGTGGAATATATCCGCACCAGAGAAGGTGAACGGAAGTTGAAACAATATAACGGACTGGTACAGTTGGAGGTGAATAATCTGGCAGGTTTGTCCGAAGTGGAATATGTGAAGCAGCAGGCAGCGCTTCTGCCCCAGACTTTTGCCGCTTTCTGCGGTTCCAGCGGTCGTAGTGTAAAGATTTGGGTACGTTTTGCCCTGCCTGACGACGAAGGACTGCCTGCAACAGAGGCGCAAGCAGAACTCTTTCATGCCCATGCCTACTGGCTGGCGGTGAAGTGCTATCAACCGATACTTCCTTTCGACATCGACCTGAAAGAAGTATCGCTGACACAAAGATGCCGCATGACGCTGGATCAGTTCCCGTATTACAACCCCAGCGCAGTACCCTTCTGCCTGGAACAACCGCTTACCATGCCCGGCGAGGAAACCTTCCGGCAACGGAAACAGGGAGAGAAAAACCCTTTATTGCGGTTGGAACCGGGATACGAGTCGTCAAAAACCCTTGCGAAGATTTATGAAGCAGCCCTGAACCGTGCGTTCCGGGAGATGGAAGGCTGGAAGCGTGGAAACGACCTGCGCCCCCTGCTCGTACACCTTGCCGAGCATTGCTTCAAGGCGGGCATCCCCGAAGAAGAAGCCGTGAGGCAGACGCTTATCCATTATTATCGTCAGGAAGATGAACAAATCATACGTTCAACATTTCGTAATCTTTATCTGGAATGTAAAGGATTTGGCAAGAAAAGCAGCATCGGCAGGGAACAGGGAACAGCTTTTCTGTTGGAGGAATTCATGAACCGTCGTTATGAATTTCGTTACAACACCGTGCTGGATGATTTGGAATATCGTCAGCGCGACTCCCTTCATTTTTATTTCAAGCCCATGGACAAGCGTGTGCGCAACAGTATTTCCATCTGCGCCCTGAAAGAAGGCATTGCCGCATGGGATCGCGATGTTGACCGTTTTCTGCATTCTGAATATGTCCCCCTGTATAATCCCGTTGAAGAATACCTTTGTGATGTAGGCCGCTGGGATGGGAAAGACCGCATTCGCGCATTGGCAAATCTGGTTACCTGTACCAATCCGCATTGGCAGGAATTGTTTTACCGCTGGTTTCTCAGTATGGTGGCGCATTGGCGCGGTGTGGATCGTCAGCATGGCAACAGCACTTCTCCTTTGCTTGTCGGTTCGCAAGGTTACCGCAAGTCGACGTTCTGCCGCATGATTCTGCCGCCTGAATTGCGTTTCGGCTATACGGACAGCATCAATTTTACCAGTAAACAGGAGGCTGAACGCTATCTGGGGCGTTTCTTCCTGATCAATATTGATGAATTCGACCAGATTAATGTCAATCAGCAGGGCTTCCTGAAGCACTTGTTGCAAAAGCCTGTCGCCAACTTGCGCAAGCCTTATGGCAACACAATCCGGGAGATGCGGCGTTATGCTTCCTTTATCGGTACCAGTAATCAGAAAGATTTACTGACCGACCCCAGTGGCAGCCGCCGTTTTATCTGTATTGAGGTGACGGCTCCCATCAATACCAGCGTCGCTATTAACTATAAACAGCTTTATGCCCAAGCTATGGATGCTATCTATGGCGGAGAACGTTACTGGCTGAATGATGAAGACGAGAAAATTCTGAAACAGACGAACCGTGAATTCGAGCAGGAAAGCCCGCTGGAACAATTGTTTCATTGCTATCTTCGTGCTGCGGAGGAAGGGGAATCCGGAGAATGGATGACGTGTATGCAAGTATTGAATTATTTGCAGACGAAGACGCGCGACAGGTTGGCTATCACGAAAGTGGCTCGATTCGGTCGTACGCTTCAGAAGCTGAATATTCCTTGCCGGAAGTCTAATAGGGGGACGGTGTATTGTTTGGTGAAGGTGGAGTGAGAGGATAAGATTAATTTGTATAACTCATTAACGGATATGCCGGATTTTAAAATGGAATAGATGTCGTAATAGTCACGAAAGTTACTTCATGCAAACATTTTATTAAAATGACGAGTAGCCATAGGCTTTATATAAGTGTCCGGTTTCTTTGCTTTGAAGTAGTACCATGCAAAGAAACGGTTCAGCGTGTAGAGATATTCTTCTTGTGGAACAAGGTAATCCAACCAGACTTGCTTTATCTTCTTAAAAGGATATATCTGAAAGAGTTGATTATTTTCTTGCAAATCGAGATGTAGTAAGGTTTTCTCAATCAGTATATCGTCCGGAATATTCTTGATTGAGCTTTCATTGTACGACCAGAAGCAATGTTCCTTTATTTATATCCTGTTTGATATTGCCTTGTGCTTTGTAGTTTCTTTCCGGGAACGTCGTGCAGTTTGGGACGGCTTGGATGTATATTATAGGTATTCATCCAATTTTCAAGGATATCACGTAGTTTTTGCAATTCCTGGTTATATGCATTTTCCATTGCAAGGTTTCTCATTTCCCCTCTGTCATTCTGCATGTCAAACAGTTGTTCGCGGTATCTTCCTTTATCGTAGAGCACGTATTTATAACGTTCACTGCGTACTACCCATCCTCTTGTCCTACTACCGTCAAACCGTGTTTCGGTGATGATGTATTCCTGATGCAAAGCCTTTGGATTTCCTTCTTCCACAACTTTTCGGAAAGACTTCCCGGCTGTCCCCTCCGGCAGCTTGACACCCGCCCAGTCGCATACGGAAGCAAAGAAGTCTACGCCATTACTGACGAGTTGAGGTAATACTTTGCCTGCATTTTTCTTACCGGGCAATGTCACGATGAAAGGAATGTTGATAACTTCCTCATACAAAGCTGATTTCTGGTTCCAATGGTGAGCGCCCACGCCATCTCCGTGGTCGCTGGAAAAGATTACCACTGTGTTTTCCCAAAGATTGTTCCTGTCAATGGCATCAATAATCTTTCCGATTTCCTTATCCACTTTTTCTACCAGGCGATAATAGGTATAGCGGTACATACGCCAGTCTTCGGGAGTAAAACCGGCGGTTGGGTACACATTATAGTTGTTTGCTCTTTCGCTTTCAATGACATCGGCATCATAAGGGTTTTTGGCGAAATTGGCGGGTAATCCCGGACAATTGCGTATATCGGGTGTTTCGATGTTTCCATAAGGAAGGTTCTGTGCTCGTGCATATTCGCAGATATTGTGCGGGTTATCAAAGGAAGCTACCAGGAAAAAAGGTTTTTTATGTTTGCGCGATAGATATTCGCTACATGCTTCCGCCAATCCGTCGTCGCTGTGTTTGTATATATTGTCGAAGCCGTATTCTTTGTCGGGGACATCAAGCAGAGGAAGGTGCCATTTGCCGCCGTAAGCACAGTCATATCCGGCATTCTTTACCAAGGCGCCCAATGTTTGCGTCTTGAGAGGGTCGGGCATCGGTGAACCGTTGACGGACAATCCTACCGCATCCGGATAGTGGCCCGTAAACATGGCAGCACGTGAAGGACCACTAAGCGGAGCGGTGCAATAAGCATTATTGAACATTATGCCGGAAGCTGCCAATCGGTCGAGATTGGGAGTATATAAGTCCGGATTTCCGGTGCAACTCATGGCGTTGGCTGTTTGTTGGTCGGTGAAAATATAGATGATGTTAGGGCAGTCGGTAGCATAGGCCATAGAGGAGCACAGCATAGAAAAACATGCCAGATGTCTTATTGGATTTTGTTTTACCATATTATTGGGTTTTTAGTTTTTAGTAGTAAGTAGTTAGTAGACAGTAGTAAGTAGTAAGTAGTTGGTAGTAAGTAGTAAGTAGTAAGTAGACAGTAGGAATTAAGAATGAAAATAACTTGTATCTCGTCTACTCATAACTTATAACTCAAGAGTTGAATCTATATTTCAAGTTCCGGCAAGGAATCAACTAATTTTTCTCCTATTTTCTTCCCGTCTATCCAATCAACAATAGTTGTGGCACCCTTGTTCGAATCGTAGTTGAAATCCAGCAAAGCGCCGTTCAGCTTATTCTCTATATATAAGAATGCTTTACCTTCACCATCCAGATTACATTCGATATCCCATCCGTCTACTGTAATGCGATTTCCTTCACGCTTTATCACGGCATCAGTACGGTTGTTTCCATGTACATCAATCACATTGAGAAAAAACGCCTTGTAGCATGGGGTTGTTGTTGCCGTGAAATGATAATGATTGGGGAGAGCCTTGCCAAGCCGTTTTTTCCAATCGACAGCAGCTACAAAGAAGCTATCCGTTTGTACATAAGTCATCTTCTGTGAAGAGAACAAATGGGCTACAGATACTCCGTTTGCCTTGTTTTTACCCAAAATGCGCAACCCGCCTTTTTCTTCAACAACCTCCATGGGTAGTTCCACCGTATGCAGCAAATAATTCCACTCCACCGGTTCTTTGCCAACCAGTTCATCGTAAACGACAAACAAGCCCGAACGTCCGAGTTGAACAATATGTCTTCGGAAGAAATCCAGTTTATTCTCATCCCAACCTTTTTCCGGCGTAAACTGTGTGCCGGACAAGCGTCCGCGTTCCAGCCACAACGGGGAAACCTCTTCTCCGTAAGCATTGGAAGCATCGCCTGCAACGTAGGAGATTTCTTTGCCTTCATAGTAGCGGGGAATCCATCCGTAGCCTTCCGTTCCTATCTTTTGTCCCATACCGTTTATTAATATGGAGTTATGGGCGCGCGTGTTCCGGTAAGCATACATACAATGGTCATCGGTAAATCCGGTACGATGTCCGCTGCTATAGAAAATCGCTTTACCGCCAAAGAAGGTATTGAAAGCATTCTGATTTGCCAAAGCATGGGAAGTGGAGCCATAAGGACTGCTTCGGAAGGAAAGCATGGCATTATTGGCGTAATGTCCTATGTCGGTGTTCATCAGAGCGGTGCCCGTTTGGTTGAAAACTTTGGACTGAGGTAGTTCCGACAACGAGATACTATATGCAGGTCTTTCTTTGAGGGTTGTACAACGGTACCAAGTTAAATCTGACGGCTTGGTTTCAAAAGCTTTCGACAAAATATTGGGATCTTCCCGCATAATTTCGTGTACATAAGCTGCTGCCCACGGATTGTTGCATTCGCGTGCTATGGCATCAGCATATCCTATACGTCCACCGTTCGGGCTATGCTGTCCCTCATGCGAATTGCCGTGACCACCGGATTTGGAGAAGGGAGGTTGCTGATAAATGACATACAAAGCATTATTGTTATACCACGGATCGGCAAAGAAGTTGAAGCCGGATATACGCGAGAAAAAGACCGGCATCTCTATCAGAGTACGTATGTTTACATGGAAATACGCATCGCCGTTGTGCCAGGCGCCATCCTTATTCAGTCCCGGAAGCCGGGAAATCCATTCATTATAGCAATAATCAGCCCACACGGATGCTTCCGGTATTTCACCAATTGTAGCAAAGGCGGCCATCGTCAGAATGCGGAAAGTCATCTGCCACACGTGGTTGTCCGCAATACGGTTCTCCAGATGATTGACGTATTCATTATAGAATTTATTCCCGAGATGGCGGATGTTATCCAGTAGCAGTTGCTTTTCTTCCGGAGACAGCAAGTTGTAGAATCCGTCGTACGCGGATGTACTCATAGACAATAAAGTGGATAAATTAAAGTCGCCGGCAAAGTATTTGCTTTCTTTCCAGGAAAGGATTTTACTCAGCCGGTTGATACCTTCCCGGTAATACTTTTCATCTTTTGTCAGCAAATAGGCGCGTACCAATGCTTCTACATTGGCCTCTTCTCTATCCACAATCTTACGGCTCTCGCGGATAAGGGCTGACTCACGCTGCACAACGTTGGTCAATGTAACCACATTCGTCGTATCTATTTCCTCTTGGAGATGTTTCAACGGATGGGAAATGCACCGGACAGCCTTGTCCATATAGGCTTGGGCTTCCGGGTTATTCTTATTCCTCGCTATTATCTCCTCCCAGTTATCCGCATCCAGTAACACACGCGGATGGTGGGATGGATAACCTGCCAAAACCTTGTCCAAAGCCGGAGGATTAAACTCCGGTGTATCTTTATCTATAAGGAATTGGTAAACCGGCGACCATTCCTCTACGCCTTCGGGTGTGACATAGGCGTGCTGCCAATACCATTTTCCTTGTGCCAGGCATTGGAAGGGATTGAAGAAAGCCCAGGCACGTTCTCCGGTCAGGACTTCCTTTTGGAAATTCTTGTCTTGGGAGATACGAATCCGGTAAAGCACTTTTGGCTTTTTATCCACTTGTCCCGCAACTCCATCCAGTACCGCACCTAAATGCGGAAATTTGTCCGGCCACATAAAACGCGGCGGATTTACTTTGACATATGCGCCATCGGCAGGAGAGGGCGTTGCACGAACTTCGTGCATCAATGTTTCTTCCGAAACTTCTATTATGGCAGATTGCTCGGAACTGCCGCATGCCATCAACAGGCAGAAAGCAGGTAGCCCTAATAATATCTTTTTCATTCGTTTACAAAATTAATGATGCCGCCCCAATAAGTCCGGCTTTATTACCCAATTCAGCAACCATAATCTCTGTATTCAAGGCACAATCGGCTATTACCTGCTCTCTGACCACCGTCCTTATCTTTTCTATATAGAAAGTTCCGGACTCTGCAACGCCTCCTCCTATAACGATTCGTTGGGGGCTGAAGATATTGATAAATCCGGCTATTCCTCTTCCTAAATAGTAGAAGTGCTCGTTCATGGACCTAATGGCGGGCGGGAACCCCTCGTGATACAGACGGACAATCAATTCCCCGTTTATTTCCGTATCATAATATAGATTCCACTCCTTTGCCAACACATTGAAACGCCTGACTAAGGCAGAAGTCGAAGCATAATGTTCCAGACAACCGGTTGCTCCGCACGCACAACGTTCACCGTTGGCAATCAGCGGTACGTGTCCCAACTCTGTTCCCCGGTTGGCATAGCCGTTAAACAATTTGCCATCAATGATAACGGCTCCGCCAATACCGGTTCCCACAGTCAAAAACACCATATAAGCACAACCTTTTCCTGCGCCATATTTTGTTTCTCCCAACCCCATCAGGTTGGCATCATTTCCAATAATCACCGGAAGATTCATTCGTTTTTCCAAAGGAGAAGCCACATCTATGTTTTCCCAACCGGCAATATTTTCCGCACCTCCCAGTACGATACGGTTCGTTTCGTCCACAATCCCCGGTGTACCAAGTCCGATACCCCGTACAGTCCAGTTCTGCTTTTCGGCCTCATCCTTTAACAAGGTGGCGGCTTTTATCAGTTGTTCTATCACTTTGGTAGCCGAAACTGAAGCAAAAGAAGGTAGCTTTCCCTCAAAGAAGGAGTTCCCCGCCTTATCTACCAAAGCATATTTTATAGATGTACCACCTAAATCAATGCCAATTGCATATTCCATAGTTTATGGTATTAAATTAAGAAAACACTATGTTCTTTCTACCCATATAGGAGAACTCCATGCCCATTGCTGGTCACGTTGGCGAACTCTGATATAGTAATAATCCGTATCCCTTTCGGGCTTGGTATCTTCCATATAATGTTCGATCTTAAAGCAACTTTCCGGCATTGCACGGTTGAACAGAATTGCTTCACTGAGCCACCCTATCATGAAATGCGAACGGGATCCTTCCAGAAGTTCGCCCAGCGAATGTTCAAACTTCTTGCCGTTGAATTCAGCCGTAATCATACCGTCTTTAGGCATAGTTACATCCAGAATGACAGCTTGCGTGGCGGGAGTCGTCGTATTCGGATTTTTGGAACTGTATATGTCCAACTCCGTATCCTTGTCCGTAACGGATACAATATGGTTGACCTTTGTCTCAAATTCAGGTTCACCCGGTTGCGGAGAAGTGAAAGCTGCTCCACGGAAACAAGGTTCCACAGCATTGATAGTCCCTTTATTGACCGATAGTTTACCTTGCCAATGCACATACCGCTCTTCACGATTCCATCCGAATTCTACCTTTACCTTACAACGCACCATATCTCCTTCCGGCATTTCGGGCAACAACGGGCCACTCAGACGGGCAATACATTTTCTGTTTTTGACGATGTCTATATAGTCAATACAACTGCCGCCTTCCACATTCAAATAAATGCGCCGGCTGTTTCCCCGTACTACGTCACCCGGAAAAGCATCGTTCAACCGGAAATCTATATTGATTTTATCACCCGTAGCGCAGCAAACGTGACGATTCCTCATGGCATCCCAAATTTTATCGCGGGTCAATGACTTAGCCAGGATACCTATACGCCCATCACCGTAACTGCCCGGATATCCGGCATGTTGGTCGGTCGAACCCATAATACCGAATTTTTTGCCTTGTTCCAATCCATATTGAATTGTACCTTCCCACTGACGGGGGCCCATATCATGCAGGTAATTGTAATCGCCCTGGTCGGTTTCCGCCAATCCATGACGGGAATACATTTCTACAAACGGAGTCTGGTCGCCTTCCGTAAAGAAGTTCCAGTTGTATCCGCGGTAGCCTGTCTGATAGCCCATGTGGTGCGGAGTAATAAATACTTTATGTCCGCGGGCTTTCTGTTTCCAGTCTTCAATGGAAGTACATTCCACCAACGGTGCATCCAAATCGTAGTTCAGGGCTACATGGTCACCATGTTTCATGCTATGCGCTTCATAACCTATAAAAGTCAGAAATTCTCCCTCCTTATTATATTCATTGGTCATGGCTACATATTTTTCATAACCTCCCTCGCGCAAACGCTTGAAGGCGCCGGTATGGTAATCAATCACCCATTTCAGACGAGGATCATCTGCTCCGGGAATATCAGGCCACATGGCGTGTGGAGTTACAGACACAAAATCCAATTGTCCTTTGGCTGCCTCGAATGCGGAACGCATGTCGCCATGCCCATAAGTCAGGTTACAATGGTTGTGTAAATCTCCCCAGAAATATTTCAGATTACTGGCAGAGGGCATTATTCTCTTTCCTGAGGTAGTTCCTTGCTGACATGCAGACAATAAACTTCCGGAAGCCGCCAATCCGATAAAGGACCAACCTGTATGTTTTAAAAAGCTTCTTCTATCCATAGGTATTTATTTAGATTATCTATTCTTCATCAACCTTCTGTCTCCCTTGAACAATTTGTTTACTTTTTCATCCGGGTCATCATCCTTATACTGCTTCTGGGTTTCTTTCAGCAGTGACATAAGTTCTGCCCGTTTGTCGGCATACCCCGGTTTGTTAAACACATTGTTCAATTCATCCGGGTCATTCTTTAAATCGTACATTTCCCATTCATCTACATCATTGTAGAAGTGCATCAGTTTATAGCCAACTGTACGAATGCCATAATGCCTTTTGACCGAATGTTCCGCCGGATACTCATAATAATGGTAATAGGCGGCTTTCCTCCAGTTTGCCGGGGTCTTTCCCTCATTATTCAGAACAGGTCTTAGGGATTGTCCCTGAATATCTGCCGGTATAGTCACACCGGCAAAATCCAGCAAAGTAGGAGCAAAATCTACGTTCATGGCAATGGCACTCGATACAGTTCCAGCCTTAATTGTTTTCGGATAACGAATGAGCAGAGGCATGCGCTGGCTTTCCTCGTACATGAAACGCTTGTCAAACCAGCCATGCTCGCCCAGAAAGAAACCTTGATCCGAAGTATATATAATGATTGTGTTGTCTAATTCACCGGTTTTTTCCAAATAGCTAAGCAACCGGCCTATATTTTCATCCACGGCAACAATTGTTGCCAAATAATCGCGCATGTATTGTTGGTATTTCCAACTAATCAGTTTTTTACCCTCCAGCTTACCGCTACGATATTCGGAAATACGCTGGCCATATACTGAATCCCACTTGTTTCGTGCATCAGCCGGCATACGCTTGTAGACCTGATAGAGGCGATTCGTCGTATCCTTCAGCATTTCTTCACGAGTCAGTAGTTTCAAATCCCAATCATTGGTCAATGTATGTTCAATGGACATATCCTGTTCCCTGGCAGCGGAGCCTCTACCTTCGTATGTATCGAAAAGTGTGGCAGGTTCAGGGAAAACGGTATTATTGAACATCCCCAAATGACGGGGGGCAGACATCCAATTACGATGCGGGGCTTTCTGATGATACATCACGCAGAAAGGTCTACTTTTATCTCTGTGTTCCAGATATTCAATGGTTTTATCTGTGATAATGTCAGTAACGTATCCTTTTTCTACAATTTGTTTTCCATTTTCATTGAAATCCGGATTATAATAATCTCCTTGTTCGTGTTGTCCCGTCAATATGCACCAATAGTCAAATCCCTGAGGTTCGGTGATCAAATGCCATTTGCCGATAATCGAAGTTTGGTAACCGGCAGCCTGCAACAATTCTGGGAAAGTCTGTTGACTACCGTCGAAAGTGCTGGCATTGTCAGTGAATCCATTGATATGACTGAATTTGCCCGTCAATATACAAGCTCTTGACGGACCGGATAACGAATTAACCGCATAACAATTGTCCATACGAATTCCTTCACTGGCAATCCTGTCCATGTTAGGAGTCTGCAAAAGACGCCCGCCGTAACATGATATTGCTTGCGTAGTATGGTCGTCTGTCATCATAAAGATAATGTTCGGACGTTTCTCTTCCTCTTTGGCAGAACTACATGCGGATACTCCGATGGCAGCAAGAGGCAGGAATAAATATGATAAGCGGTTCATAATGAAAGTCTTCTTATAGTTTATACTTCAATTGACGTTTTTTCCCATCAACAGATATTTCTATTTTCACCCCATTCTCATCAAATGCCTTATTCAGGAATTTAGCCTTGAATGAAGGGAAAGAAGCAACATTCTTCGATGGATAAATAATGGTTATGTAGCGTACAGCTTCCGAATCCTTTTTATCCACATCAAAAGAAACCGAGGTGCGGGGTACGCGTACGCGATAGGCAGTCGAACGCCAACCCTCTTTTTCTCTCATTGAAACTTCCTTTTCTGCAAAACATTGCAGCTTCATGTTACTTGCTCCGTCATAAGCAGTGGTCAGGATATTATTCTTTCCATCTGTATTTACGGTGCCTTCACACAAATGATAGTTGAGATTCACTGTTCCTTTGGCATTTCCAATAGCCTCATCGACAATTACAAAATAAGTTTGGTCTACAAAGAAGACAGAACGTCTGTGCTTCAAACCCTCATAGTGCGGGTTCTCTGTCACCAGGATTTGCTCATTGCCTTCAGGTTCCCAAAGTTTGGTAACGGATTGTGTGGTTTGCAGGTTTTCCTCATTCAATGTCAATGTATTATGAGAGCTTGTCCGGCGAAACCAGTTGCGGAGCTTCATCACTTCATCATCACCGGCATAGACGTAGGAACCGCTATCCGGAAAGAGATTCCTGCCATTGAACCAAAGCTCAAAAGTTCCATTATCCGGTTGACAATGCCATTCACCTTTAGGGCCGGCTTTTATCACCATTACGGTAGCACCCTGTTTCCATCCGTTTCTGAATGTAAAGAAGCCGGAAGTCAAAGCTCCATGAGAAAGGTTTGGCAAAGGAGTACCTTTACGGCCTTCTGTGGCATAATAACGAATCCAGTTACAATCCGGAAACAGTTTCAGCCACTCCTGATAATTGCGGATTTCCGCCGGACGGCTTCCCAGTTTGGCATCACTGAAACAAGGGTTACTGTAATCAGGGAAACAGATATTGGTATAAAACTCAATCATGCTTTTAATCGTATTCGCATATTCGGCCGGAAATTCCTGACGGAAACCATTGACATCTGCCATACGCAAGGCCTTGCAAAAGATATTGATCGCTGCCAGATGATAATGCGGGTCCAGCTCATAGTGACCGCCGTCCGGATAAACCTGCTTTTTAATTTCACGGTTCAAAATGCCTATTCCACTTTTTCTCCATTCGGCTGCTCCCTTAAATTCAGGGAAGAATGTACCTGCATATATCATACGTTGCGCTTCGAATAACAAGTGATTACCCTGATCTGAATAATTGTTCAGAATGTGCAGTGCATGCCGGTGATAATTAACCAGGAATTCAGTCAGGAATTCAGGAGTGAAAGCCTGTGAAGGAACAAACAACAGAAATTGCTGCGTTTGATCCTGCAAACGGTTGCTTACCTCCAGAGGACGCCATGCAAAGCGTACGTTTTCGGCATTCCCTTTTACTTCGCCCGCGCTGACAAGTTCATATTCTTCTTTGTCTACCGTTGTCAGAGGATTCTTGTTAATCCAATCCATATATTGATATGCCCATTCTTTGGCATATCTTTCATCTCCCGATATTCTATATGCTTTCCCCATCGGAGTGAACCATTTATGGCGATGCAACTGCCAGCGCAATTCGTTGTCCTGTACAGGCCAATATTGCCAGTTGATGTCTTTACCATAATTATAGGAAGGTTGATACCCCTTGTGTACAAAGAATGTATGTTCCAGAGCGTCATCCGCCCATTGTTGCTCTTCCTCTGAAATTTTGATATTCATCACATCCATATCAGGATGCCCTATACCGGTGCGTTGGCGATAATAGTCCAGTAAATCCTGAGCCGCCTCATTCCATTGTTGTTGGGCACACGCAGTCTTCACCTTTTCCAAGCCCGGATAATCCAGATTCAGCAAATCAAAAGCTTCTTTCCGTAGTTGCTGCGCTTCCACGCAAATGGCAGCCAGCAGGAACGTAATACTTAAAAGATACTTTACTATATTCATGACACACTAATTTTGGTTATAGCGATTTATAATCAAGTCCTTTTACCTGCATATACCGGCTCAATGCTTCCAGATAGTAATAATCGGCATAATTGATAGGAGTATCAATCTCAGAGCCATTGGGCAATGAACCTGTAGAGTGCATCAGGATAAATCCCTGGTTAGTGCCAACCTTTGCCAGATAAGCATCGGAAGAAAGCGACTTAAGCAATTTCTCGGCATAATCAAAATACATTTGTCCATCCTTTGCCCAAGTACTGAGTTCTATCAAAGCAGAAGCTGTAATAGCGGCGGCAGATGCATCACGGGGTGTTTCCGCTGTATCGGGTGCATCATAATCCCACAAAGGAATCGCGTCACCGGTCTTTACACGCGCCATGATCAATGCTGCAATATTTTCGGCTTGCTGCAAGAAAACCACATTTCTTGATTCACGATAACAAGAAGTATATCCGTATATTCCCCAAGCTTGTCCGCGCGCCCATGACGATTCGTTATTTTTCCCCTGATGCGTACATTTTGATTCTACACTGCCATCGTTATTGTAACTAACCACATGATAGGATGAATGGTCTTCTCTGAAATGATTCCTCAACGTTGTTTCAGCATGTTTCAATGCAATTTCCTTATACTTGGAGTCATTGGTCAGATGACTTACATAAAACAATAGATCCAGGTTCATCATATTATCAATAATCACAGGGAAATTCCACTTTCCGAAATCCCAGGAACGGATGCTATTTATGTTCGGATTAAAACGATTACACAAGTTATCTGCTGTCTGTACCAATATCTGACGAATGCTGTCGGCAGGCGCCAAACGATAGGCGTTGCCATAACTGCAATTCATCATAAACCCGACATCGTGTGTACCTTTATAGTCTCTTACCGGATACAGGTAGTTCGTAAATTTCACAGCATCGTTCTTCAAATCTTCAATGCCGGTCAATTGGTACGCATACCACAAGCTACCGGGGAAAAAACCACTTGTCCAATCGTAGACGGAAGTGCAATACCGGCGGGTTCCCAAGGCATCTTTCACCGGCTTAATCCGTAAAGAGTCTTTGAAGGTTGCGGGATTTCTTTGTAATTGTCTGCAAAGAAAATCCATATCATATCCTGTCCAGATAGAGCGAGGCAACAAGACCGAATCGCCTACATCAGTCACTGTCTCTTCCAATTGCCGCACGGAAGTATCTATCGCATTTTTCAACCAGCCATAATCTTCATTAGGCTGACTGGGAGAACAACCGGATAGCCCCAGTAACATAGTAACCATGCAACAAAGTAATAAAATCTTCTTCATAAATACTTTTTATAAGTAATGTAAATCAGTAGTTAAAGGAGTTATCGCTCTGCTTAGGAGTTATCAGCCCCAAACGGGTTTAGTAGTTAAAGCCGATACTCTGTTTATACGTTAACTCTTCATATCAGTAGTAAGTCTATCTGCTTTAACTCCTTCAACTACTGAGCGAAGCGATAACTCCTTAACCCCTGATTGGCATAAGTAAAGAACAATATCAATTTTAGTAGCTGTTTTGAATTTACTCCTAATTAATTTTATCAGTTTCTTTTCTTAAAAGAAAACCGAATAAATTCTAAACAGCTTCTTACACTTCCCGGATTTATTCGTAGCCCGGATTATTTTGGTTATTCAAAGCTGAGTTAGACTGTATTTCTCCCAACGGTATTGGGAAAAGTTCATGTTTACCTTTGATAAACTTCTCACCGGCTATATATTTGCCTTTGAGTGACTGGTGCATATTGTCCTGGAAGAATTTCAATGCATCGCCCAGAATACCCCAACGCAGCAAGTCGTATTTACGCTGACCTTCAAAAGCCAGTTCGAACCCGCGTTCCCAATAAAGGGCTGTACGGAATTTGCCGGCAGCGTCTCCGTCCTGAATATATGGAAGATTATAAACCTGCGGGGCTTTCATCAGGCTGCTGTAGTTGGCGTCCGTAATGGGAGTTGCTTCCGCGCGTGCACGTACCTGATTCAACAATTTCCAGGCTTCGGATGTATTTCCGGTTTCGTTATATGCTTCGGCAACCATCAACAGGACGTCGGCATAGCGTAGCGGACAATAGTTTACACCGGTATTGTTAGGGTCGATAAAGCCAAGGGGCATCCATTCTCTGCGCCATTTGCCGGGATACCAATCAGTAACATTTTTATTGGGCGTAAGTTTGTGTTCGTTATTAGTCCATTTATACTGATAAGTACATACCATTATTTCTTTGCGAACGTCTTGTTGCTCAAAGAAATCGTTCCAAGCAGGCATTACACGGAAGAAAGCGTTCGCACGCCCCATAACGGCAGTATTTGTTCCGGATGGCGCGGTTACTAACGGACCGTTGTAAGTGCCCCACATGCCGGCATTGTCGGTGCGAGAATCTCCAATAGGATTGAATGCGATTTCCCACAGGCTTTCTTTAGAATTCAATATTCCGGCGGAATATCCGACGAACAATTGTTTGTAACCACCATAATAGAAACCATGATAACCTTTTGCCTGGAAAGCGTTCCATTCGGAAATTACAGCATTAAAGTATTCTTTTCTTTTGGCATCGTCCGGACGGGTGAGAGTACCGTTCTGTTGTAAGCTATAGCCTGCCCGTTGCAGATAAACGCGCATCAACAATGCATGGGCTGCTCCCTGACTCGGTACTTCAGGCGAAAGAGAAGCGCTTGCTTTCTGTAGCTTTTCCTTCGCGAAGTTCAGGTCGTTGATGATTTCATCATAAATCAGTTCGCGACTCACACGAGGTTGAAATACGTCGCTATATCCACCGGAATAGGTTGTTTTGAAAGGAACGTCTCCCCAGTATTTAATAAGGTCGAAGGCCAAGAAAGCGCGAAGAAAGCGAGCTTGTGCAATCAACTCCTGCAAGTACGTATCACTTTCATAGTTAGGCATACTTTCGATACCGGCTATGGCAAAGTTTGCACGGTCTATGCCTTGGTATTTCAAATTCCACACAGAAGCAATCCAGGTATTGGTAGCGGTAACCATGTAGTGAGATATATCGCGGCGGGTATTGTCCGTACCTGTTCCTTGTATATAATACGTATCGTCCGAGCTTGGCATTGCCATTTCAAACTGCCCGTAATGTGTCGCTGTCGATAAACAGTCGTATGCTCCTACCACTGCCATTTGTGCCTTGGTGGGTGAATCAAAATAGGTGTCCTTCTCGTAGGAAGAAGTAGGCATCTCCGTCAACTCGCAAGATGTAAATCCTGCAACCATCAATGCGCCGAGCGCAATCATTTTATATTTTTTCATTGTAATATCTCCTTCTACGTTCATTAGAATGCCAAATTAATACCAAAAACAAACGAGCGGCTTCTTGGATAAGCGCCAAAGTCCACACCCGGTGTCAAACCGTTGCCCTTCGTTGATACTTCAGGATCAAAACCTGTGTATTTTGTCCAAGTCAAGAGGTTGGAACCTGTAGCATACAAACGCAAATTAGTCAAACCAGCTTTCTTAATCATTTTCTGAGGTAAAGTATATCCTAATGTGATGTTGCTCAACTTCAGGAATGAACCATCTTCCACAGCCCAGGAGTGGATATAAGTATCACCTGCCTCATTGTCGTAGATAGCTGCAACTGTTTTGCCCTGATTGATAGCCGCCATTTCTTGCGGATCCGTTATCAAACCGCCTTCGTCGTTTACCAATAGCCAACGATTTTTTGAGTCGGCCACAGCCAGTACATTCTTATTTAGCTGTGCAGTCTTCGTATTTGTCAACTTGGTTGCGTTCAATACATCGTTACCGAAACTGTAGGTCAGGAAGATGCTCAGGTCAAAGTCTTTATAAGTAAATGTATTGTTGATACCACCATAGAACTTCGGATAGGCATTACCGATAACGCTCTTGTCACCTTCTGTGATTTTGCCATCCTCGCTTCCATCTATATTCTTAAACTTCCACATACCGGGTCGTACATTACCCTTGTCGCCCATATAAGGAACTCCATCTTTAAGAGTATAGGTCTTCGTTGCGGTATCATAATTAAAGTCACTTACCTGATACAAACCATCCGTGGTATATCCGTACATCTGTCCTAAAGGCTGGTTCACTTCGATAATATGCGTATTCTGATTATAACCGAAGCTTGCTTCCCACAACTGTACTTCTTCACCGGTCAGCTTCTTTACGGAGTTCTTGTTATGAGAAACCGTAATGGCGGTATTCCATGAGAAATTCTTTTTCAAGACATTAACCGTATTAATAGTCAGGTCAATACCTTTATTTTCTGTTTCTCCGGCATTGATAACCATCGTTGCATAACCGGAAGACCTTGGTATTTTAGCTTCGAGCAACAAGTTGCTGCTACGATTGATATAGAACTCGGGCGATATCGTCAGACGTTGATTAAAGAAACCCAAATCAAGACCGAAGTTGAATGTTTTATTTGCTTCCCATTTCAAGTCAGGATTAGGAATCTGTTTGGGCGCATACCCCGACTGGGTAGAATCTCCATTGGGATAAGTCACCGAGCTTAATATTGCCAGGCTAAGATAACTGCCAATTCGATTGTTTCCTGCCATACCGTAACCCAGGCGAACCTTCAGGTCAGAGAATATATTCAGATTCTTGATGAATTCTTCTTCACCCAAGCGCCATGCGGCTGAGAATGCAGGGAAATATCCCCATTTATTATTCTTTCCGAATTTGGAGGAACCATCGGCACGCACAGATGCGGTAAACAGATACTTGTCCATATACCCATAGTTGGCGCGAGCAAAGAAAGAGAGCAACTTATCATCATAATTCTCGTATGAGTCGGCAACTCCCGGAAGTCCTAAAGAAAGGTCAGCCAAACCAATTTCATCATTCGGGAAGTTAGTGGCAGATGTTCTGAAATTGCGATCCCAACGGTTGATATATTCCTGACCAGCCATTACAACCAAATCATTTTTCTTGTTTTTCCACTTGTAGTTTAAAACGTTTGATGTCTGGAAACTGCCGTTTTCCACATTCTGGATACTACCGTTAATACTGGAACGTTTTGCTGTTATCGATAGCGCTCCATAAAAAACATCATTACGACGTGTCTGATAGCGCATACCGGTAGTATTACGGAAGGATAATCCTTTCATCAATTGGAGAGTGAATCCACCATTGGCCTGGAAAGTACGAAATTCACGGTCTTTGATTTCTTCGGCGGCAGAGAGCAGGGGATTCTGCATTACGTTACCCGTATCATCTACTAATAAGGGGTCTTCATCTCCCAACAGCATATCATCCGTATCGGAAATACCGATTGTAGGACGATATTGCAGGATGTGCTGCATCTTGTTGAAACGGTCGCCATCTTCGGAGGTTCCCATGCCATAAATCTTCATTTGGTCATAGCTGATGCGGGCATTCACACTCAAACGGTCATTTATCTTATGATTCATGTTGAACGAAATATTGTGTTTCTTGTTGCCGCTGAACACCATAGCTCCCTCTTCATCATAATAAGAGTAAGCCAAATTGTAGTTCAATTTATCAGTTCCGCCTGAAACGCCTACACGATAGTTCTGTGTCATTGCCGTACGTCCCAGTGTTTCGTCTTGCCAATTTATACCCTTACGGTTGGCATAGTTCGTAGCAATGTCACTGTATTTGCCATAGATTTTTTCAAAAGCTTTGATGTCTGCTTCCCAATCGGCGTCCGTTACATTATTGAAAACACGACGTTCATAGTCGAGCTTTACAAATTCATAAGGAGAAAGAACATCCAGCTTTCTGGCGATGTTCTTAAAACCGACATAGCTATCGAAAGTAATAACTGCTTTTCCGTTTTTACCACCACTCTTGGTCGTGATAACAACAACACCGTTAGCGCCACGGGCACCATAAATAGCGGTAGCGGAAGCATCCTTCAGAATGTCGATGGTTTCAATTTCTGCAGGGTCGAGAGTTGACATACCGTCTTCGCTGGGAAAACCGTCAATGATATACAACGGTTCGTTACTTTGAGTAATGGATATACCACCACGCACGCGGATGGAAACGGAAGCTCCCGGAGCGCCTTCACTTTGCAAAACCTGCACACCGGCCATACGTCCGGCCAATGCCTGGGTTACATCACTCGTAGGAACTTTGGAAAGCTCCTTACTGCCCACTGAAGCTACCGAACCGGTCAAGTCTTTACGTTTCACTGTGGCGTAGCCAATGGCAACAACTTCATCCAGCATTACGACGTCAGCTTTCAACGTTACATTAATAACACTCTGATTGTTGACTTTCACTTCCTGAGGAATCATGCCCACATAAGAAAAGACTAATACATCTTTCGATGCATCATTTACTTTTAAAGTGTAGTTACCGTCTACGTCGGTAACTGTTCCAACACCGGCAGCACCTTTTATGATGACACTGCTGCCAATCACTTCATATCCTTCACTATCAATCACCTTTCCGGTTATTGTCAGGCTTTGCGCGTATGTTGTCATACTAACGAAAGCGAGGATAAACATTAAAGCCAATTCTTTTAATTTGTACATAATGAATAAATCAAGGTTTAACTTTAGAATTCTCTGAGGCAAACATACGACAAGTGCTGAGAATAGTGCGAGAATATTGTTTTTGTTACTCTCACTTTTAGATTTTTCTACGCCAATATTGTTCACTACACAATGTTTTTGTATAAAAACGGCCTCACAGGTATCTACAAGAAGGGGGAACTCTCAACATTATGGCAGATAGTTCTCGCCCCTTTTTATTCATTACCATTGTATCGTGGTGCAATTCCACCAGCTGACTACCGGCTATGAATTTGTGGCAATATCTAAATGACAATAAATAATCGTCATTGGTGTTCTTTATGATAGCATTATCCCGCTTTTCGTAACGCGCATTGATTTATAAATTCATATTCTGGTGCGCTTGATGAATAAACAAAGAATAATGATGCACTATTTATGTATATTATTGCATATTTACAAGCTGTTTATGCAAAAAGTACCGGTTACTTAGGGATGAA